>Ga0114938_1000066_pt1 | contig 80911 bp, 74 predicted proteins | sample AshMeaBigSpring_FD_88675 | JGI IMG/M metagenome (GOLD analysis project Ga0114938, IMG submission 88675) | Groundwater microbial communities from Big Spring, Nevada to study Microbial Dark Matter (Phase II) - Ash Meadows Big Spring | ecosystem: Environmental > Aquatic > Deep subsurface >...
ATCTATTATTATAACAACTTCAGAATCAAAGAAAAACTAAAAGGACTAAGTCCGGTTATGTTCCGAACTCAGTCCAATTAAATTCTAATTAATAATCCGTCCAACTTTTTGGGGGCAGATCAATCGTTGAGTCAGTTTTTTTTTTGCAATCTATTGCGAAATCAAATTATTGTTCGTACTTTTGCGAACAACGAACAACATACAAATAAAGCACATGATAAATTCAAAAAACAACGACTATAGCATTGACAACGAGCAACTAGCACGTTTTGCAAAGGCAATGGGCCATCCGGCACGAATCACCATTCTACAGTTTTTGGCATCGATGGATAGTTGCTACTTTGGCGATATACACAATGAATTACCTATAGCCAAAGCAACCGTATCGCAACATTTAAAAGAATTAAAAGATGCCGGACTCATACAAGGCGAAATAGAAACACCCAAAGTAAAGTACTGCATTCACAAAGAAAATTGGGACAAAGCACAACAGTTCTTTAATGTATTTTTTAAAACTAAAAAAGAAAAAGTAAACTGCTGTACAACCCTATAAACATTATATTTACTATTTATTCATTTACTATTTATTCATTTACTATTTACCATTTCTTTCATCATCACATCATCACATCATCACATCATCACATTAAATAATTATGCAAATTCAAATTCTAGGCACAGGATGTGCAAAATGCAAAAATCTTGAAAAAGTAACTCGCGAAGTAGTTGAACAAAACGGTTTTTCAGCTGAAATTACAAAGGTTGAAGACATTATGGAAATCATGAAATTCAATGTAATGACTACCCCTGCCATTGTTATCAACGGTAAAGTCGAAATAAAAGGGCGCGTTCCATCGGCAGACGAAATCAAACAATTGTTATCCAAATACTAGTATTATCCATTAAACAAATACGATATGAAACGACAGCTATTTTTCAGTCTACTAGTTGTATTCACACTGGGGATATTTTCGACAGATGCACAAACAAAAAAAGCAACTAGCGACACGAAAATTGAAGTATATTATTTTCACTCTACCCGTCGCTGCATTACGTGCAATGCTGTTGAAAGCGTAACCAAGGACGCAATTGCACAATTGTATCCTACGCAAGTGAAAAGTGGACAAATCACTTTTAAATCCATCAATTTGGATGAAAAAGGTAACGAAGCCATCCTCAAAAAATGTCAAACTGAAGGTCAGTCGCTCCTCTTTTTAGCTAAAAACAAACGCATCGACTTAACCGACAAGGCATTTATGTACGCTAAAAACAGCCCTAACAAACTGAAAGCAGAAGTGAAGAAGACGATTGAATCACTACTCTAATTTACTATTTATTCATTTACTATTTACTATTTTTTAGAAATGGAAATTCTACAAAGTATTTTAGAGAACACCGAATATTCTTTTATATCAGCTATTGTGTTGGGTTTAATGACTGCCATTAGCCCCTGCCCACTGGCAACCAACATATCGGCCATAGGCTATATCAGTCGCGACTTAAACAACAGTAAGCGCGTATTTGTAAGTGGATTGGTTTACACCCTGGGCCGTGCGATAAGCTATACTGGATTAGCGGTGATCATCTTTCTAGGTGCTAGCAAAATGAACGTATCCATGCTTTTTCAAGGTTGGGGCGAAAAACTACTTGGGCCTATTATGATCCTCATCGGATTGTTTATGCTCGATCTAATTAAACTGAAGCTACCCGGCCTGAGTGGGCTTACCGATAAACTTGGCGAAAAAAGCAAAAATAGCTATTGGAGCACTTTACTGCTCGGCATGGCTTTCGCATTGGCATTTTGCCCCTATAGTGCGGTGTTGTACTTTATGATGCTGATACCAATAACAGTTGCAAGCGTTAGCGGACTTTATTTACCTATCCTGTTTGCCATTGCCACTGGACTACCTGTAATCCTATTTGCATGGCTACTGGCTTACGCAGTGGGTAATGTAGGTAAACTGTATAATCAAATAAAGACCTTTGAACTCTGGTTTCGCAGGGTTGTATCGGTAATTTTTATTGGCGTGGGAATATATTATATAGTGATATTTTTTGCCCCCTAACCCCCGAAGGGGGAATAAAAGAAAACAAGCCACATTTAGCTTTGTAAGTAAAATGTGGTTTTTTAAAATACAAATTGTTCGCAATTTTACGAACACAAATTAATGATCATGGAAAAAAATAAAAGAATTAAACTACTAACAAGTATAGCAATTGTATTGCCAACTCTTATCGTGTTGTATTATTTCTTACAACCATTAATCGACCTATTAACCTATCAATTAATTGGCTTAGACCCTGATTCACATCTTGCAAGCTCAATCAATTTCTTTTTGTACGACAGTATCAAAATTGTCATCCTTATCTTTTTAATAAGTGCAGTTATGGGAGTGGTGAATGCCTATTTCCCCATCGATCGATTGCGCAATTACCTTACAACGCGTAAGCTGTATGGCTTCCAATACTTTTTCGCTTCATTTTTTGGAGCCATTACTCCCTTTTGTTCTTGTTCATCCATTCCGTTGTTTATCGGTTTTGTAAAGGGTGGTATCCCACTAGGTGTTACCTTTTCGTTTTTAATTACCTCGCCCTTAGTAAACGAAGTGGCTGTAGCTATGTTTCTGGGTATTTTTGGACTCAAAACAACACTCATTTATGCAGGTAGCGGTATTTTATTAGGTACTATTGGTGGATTTGTGCTTGGAAAATTTAAACTCGAGCATCTGTTGAGCGACTGGGTGAAGCAAATACAAGTGACATCGGAACAAGAGTCGGAAGAGTGGGAAAACGAAAAAACACCCTTCATCGATCGCATTCCAACCATACTAAACGACAGTTGGGATATTGTGCGCAAAGTGTTGGTATACGTACTCGTTGGTATAGCCATTGGGGCTGGTATGCATGGTTATGTGCCCGACAACTTTTTTAGCACCTACTTAGCAGCCGACAAATGGTATACCGTACCACTTGCCGTACTAGCCGGAGTACCGATGTATGCCGGTGCTACCGGAATTATTCCTATCATTCAGGTATTTGTGGCCAAAGGAGTACCTATGGGCACAGCACTTGCCTTTATGATGGCCGTTGTTGGGCTATCGTTGCCCGAAGCTACCTTGCTCAAAAAAGTAATGACATGGAAACTAATCGGTATCTTTTTCGGTACAATCACCGTGTTTATTATCGGCTTAGGCTATTTGTTTAATCTGATTCTTTGAAAAAAAAACCCCATTGTAAGTAACTTAATCTTACAATACAAAATTGGCCATCGATCCAGTCATTTGGCCTGAAAGGGGGTTTTGGCTACGAGCCATAAGCATTGGTGTAAACGGGATAACTCAAAAGCAACGTGCTAAATAAGTTACGTTTACGTTGCAAAGATAGGTGGGTAATAATGAACACGCAAGCGCAAAAACCAAACGTATAATACGCTACTTCAACACATTACAAACATTTTCGCTGATATTCGTTGGTTTGCGTTGGTTTGCGTTGGTATGCGCTGCCACGAATAAAACCGTTAACGAAGATTATTGCACAGGGTCTGAAAGTTTAACACTAGCTTTGTTTCTCGAGGAGGTAAAATAATAAACACTTATAAAACAACGACCGGCACTACATTATTGCTTAGCCCAGTCGTAACAAGCCATTACCGATTGTGGCGAAAAGTTTCTGCTGCTTACGAATGCAATTTTAGTGAGTTGAAGTAAACCTTTATTACCCGTATAATGTAATTCCATAGCTTACTTACATTCACTTCTATTGCTTATTCAAATCATTAGGATTGATAATTGGTAAAATAACAGTATGGAGGGGCGTACCTCTGAATAGTGTAAATAATACTCCCCTGCAGGTAGAAATAGAAATGGAATTAAACATAGTCAGCAATTGATCCGGCAATGCAAATACATTCTTTTCGTTTACAAAGTCTTCTATATTCTCAATTCTGTAAATACAACTGATTACTGCGTTTCCTACCTTCTCATTTAAGTCTTCACATAGAATTGAGAATGATGAAACAACCAATATGATTTTTTCATCCAAATTTACCTTGTGTTCAATCTGTGTTTCGAAACGAAAGTTAGCATTTTCAGGGATAAGCTGTTTTGGATGAACAAAAGAGAATTCAAGCACATCAATATTTCTGACTTTGAACGAAATGGTTTCTGTTGACATAAGCTATGAATACATTGTTTGTTTGTAATAGGTATATACTTCGCTCGGCTCACTCACAAAGCATCCGGTCATTTGATTATTTTTGTAAAATGGTACCACTAAATCAATCCTATATTGACTAATCGTTTTTTCAGTGCTTTTTGCATCGCCCAAATCAAGAAGTCTAATTTCAAGCACCCGTTCCAAATCTACTAATGTTTCTACAGTAAAGTTTTGTGTACCACTAAGCCAACGGGTAATTTCCGATGGATTCGTTTTACGCATTTCTTTCATTAAGCGTGTTTTGTTCCAGCCTTTAGCTTGCATAGCATCAGCTATTTTTACTGCAAGCAGCATTTTGGCATCTGTTTTCGCTTGTTCCGATGGTGTTATTTCCGAGAGTAAGCTATTCAAAGCTTCGTCTTTATATGTTTCCATAATTTAATAATCTTCGTCGTTGAATAATAAGTCGCCTGTAAAATGGAGGAAGTCGGTGGTAAACCTGATATCTTTATCTTTGATGCGTTGTGTAATTTGTTGGGATATTTCCTTTATTAAAGTGTTTTCTTCTGTAAGTTTTACATCTTCCTGTAATGCGCGTATTGTTTTGGGTTTGTAACCACCACTGCCTACAATCATAAGCTGTGTACCATAACAAATACAATAGAGTCTTAAATTACTATCAGGATTATCGTATAATGCACAAACGCCATCACCGGGTTTACCTTCCCATTCTTTAAAAAACTGACTACGAACTCCTGTTGAATGACCTATACTATATAAACGTTTTAAAATATCTTTTGTTTCACTTTTAAATGAAATTTCATTTTCGCGCACAAATTTATTAAGCAAAGTTTCTTCGTCGTTATTCAATAGCACCGAATAAACCCCTGCCTTGTTTCCGCTAAACTGATTGAGCTTTACAATTCTAAATTTCATTTCAATATTCGGTTTACAAAGATAATAAAGTTTTACTTTTAAGTAAAACTGAATTGCAATTTATATCCGTTATTTTTTATATCTCATTATTCCACTTAAGCAATCGACCATTTTCACTCAGAAACAGATTAAGTAACAATATCTCAATTTTTCGAGATATTACGTTTTCTTTAAAACCGTATGTAACAAACCATTCAATGCGTAGCGTTGATATATACTCTTTTTTCATTTGCTCCGAAAGTGTTTTTCTACGAAAATCTCCAAATTCCTTTTTGATCAATGATTTTTTGTGCAATTAAATTTCACATCCTCCCCCCCCTTTTTATCAACAAACACCGAAACAATTAGCCCAATACCAACCAACACATCCACCACATTCCACAACTCTCGGCCTAAGGCAATTTTAAAGAAGGACTGAAATAAAAGTGCTAATGCTCCGTAAATAATCAAATAAGCATAAGGCATATCGGCAAGGCATAGAAAAAGGAGAATGGAAAGGGTTATTTTTATTGTATTGTTCATAGTCATTTAATTTAACATACTATAAATACATCAAATTCAACTACTTACCGCTTATTATTATGGCTTTACTTTCATTATCCAATAATATTTTAGCATACTTTCCTAAAGCGCTTTGACCAAAGAGCAATGGTGCATTTTTGTTATGGACAACTGATGCTTCCACATTTTTCAGCACAAAATCGCCAATTTCCACTTTCCGAAGAATGAGTTTGATACCTACAGATACATTTCCTGTAGCATCTATAAACGATTGACTACCCCATTTATCCGCTTTGCTCAAATAATTGTTTTTGAGCATAAACTGCACTTCAGTTTGCGAAATTGAAATGTCGCTTGCACCAGTATCAAATATAAAATTGAGTGGCAAATTATTAATTTTACACGCTACCTCATAAGTACCACTCGACTTGTGAAGCATCGGTATTACAACAACCTCTCCGTTACAACATCCATTTCTCCATTATAAAACCACTCCAATGCCGTTTTAAAGAGTTCATTTTCGGGTGCTACCAACGCAAAAAGCGTGAGACACGAATGAAACTTCATAGCATCCACTCCGCCAAAAATCCAATGCGTTTGCTTTCGGCCCTGCTTTAACTCCTGCAATACGGTATCAAGCACCGGATTTTGTGCTTCCACAAAACGGGATAGATTGAAATTTGAGTTGTTCATTGAGTGTATTTTTAATAATCCAGATTTTCAAATTCCTCAAGCCATTCAGCCAGTTTCGACTGAAGTAATTGTTTGTCAGGCAAATATAAACTATACTCCGTTGCATAAATATTAGCGTCTGGTGGTAAAGTTAGTTCTACTAAAGCGCCAGCTTTCTTTTTGCACAATAAAATACCAATAGTTGGCTTTTCAAAAATTTGCTTCTCAAAACGATCGTAATAGTTTACGTACATCTGCATTTGACCCAAATCTTGATGCGTTAACTTATCTACTTTCAAATCGAGCAATACAAAACATTGCAGCAATCGGTTGTAGAAAACTAAGTCGACAAAAAAATGTTCTCCATCAAATGTAAAGCGTTTTTGGCGAGCTTCAAACAAAAATCCTTTGCCTAATTCTAATAAGAAATGTTGTATTTTCGAGAGTATAGCTTGCTCCATTTCTGATTCGGAATAGGACGCTATTTCCTCCATACCCAGAAATTCCAACGATAGCGGATTTTTTAATATGTCCGAAGGTTTAAATATTGTTTGCCCCTCGTGTGCTAATTTCATAACATCGGCTTTGTTCCGACTCAGTGCTAATCGCTCATATAAACTGGAATGATATTGCCGTTTTAAATCTGTCAGACTCCAATTATTGGCAGCACATTCAATTTCATAAAAACTACGTTCGTTCGGATTGTCAATACGTATAAGTACTAGATAATGAGACCAAGATAATTGGAAGCTGGGTATTCTATTCTCAGAAATTATGTAATCTGGATTCTTATCTGATTGATTCTCCAATGTTTCAAATCTCCGCAACACCTTTGCGGAGATTTGGTTTGTATTTGGTTCATTGCTTTCCAATTCGTCTGACGAGGTCTGCCGAATTGAAGTTGAATATAGTTTATTATTATTCAAAATACTAGAAGGTGTCTCGTAAATTGAGTAAACACTATAAAACCGTCTCATATTCTGTAAATTATCAACCGAAAATCCTTTCCCAAACTTTTCGGATAATTGATTCGACAAGACTTTAAGTACCGCCTAGCCATATGCAGCACGCTCTTTACCTTGCTGCTCATCCTCAATTATCATGCGCCCTACCTCATAGTAAGTATGCACCATCGTGAGATTCACCACCGAGGCAACCCTGCCTCGAGCTTGTTCAATCAACTCCGAAATTCGACTAAAAAGCTGATTCTCTTTTAATATGTCGTCTTTATTTTTGTTCATAAATAATATTTCGATTTTGAAATTTCTACTACCCTATCCCTTCCTATTCCCTACAAACACCGAAACAATCAACCCCACACCAACCACCACATCCACCACATTCCACAACTCCCTACCTAAGGCGATTTTAAAAAAAGGTTGAAACAGCAAAGCCAATGCACCGTAAACAATTACGAAAGTTTTATTTTCTGATTCTGCCGATTGAAATGCCAAAATACCAAAACCCACCATGGCTGCAAACCGTACAAACTGATAATAACCGTAGGGCATATCGGCTAAACAGAGAAAAAGGAGAATGGAAAGGATTATTTTGATTGATTTATTCATAACTAATTACTACTTTTTACCAAACAACAGTTTTAATAATACACTTCCTACTTTTCGTTCTACACCTTGTTTTGTTGTCGGTATTCCCGTTTGACGAGCTGTCTGCTGTTTTACTTGTGTGATTCCTATGAATCGCTTCCAAGAGAATGAAAAACCTCTCATATATATCAAATTATTATTTGTGGATTGTTATTTTACTACACTTTTGATAAAATAGTTTGGGTCTTCTTCAATCTTTTTCAACTCCTGTTCTTTCCATCTTTTAACAGCGATTTTAGCTAATTCAACCTGAGCTTCATAAATTTCTTTTAATAACGCTTCATTGGTTTTGAACTCTGTATCTAACTCATTTTGCTTTTGAAGCACCCTAATTCTATTTTCTTCTACAACTTTTTGAATTTCTGTATTTGCCCACTGTCATTTTCGGTACAATCACCGAGTTTATTATCGGCTTAGGTTATTTGTTTAATTTGATTCTTTGAAAAAAACCCCATTGTAAGTAACTTAATCTTACAATGGGGTTTCTGTTTACTAAACGGCGACTTTCCTTCTACACCAACTCAATATAAGTTGACTTCGACGCTTTGCTGCCATCTGCATTGCGCACAAACAAATAGCAGCACTTCACATCGGTAGCTTTAATTCCCGGGTAATCAACTAAGATTGTTCCGGTTTTCGCCTCTCCACGAACCTGTTTTTCGAGCAACAACTCGCCGATTAGTGTCTTGGCTACCACTACTACTTCGTCGCTGGCATTCACTTTCAGCACCCTTACATTGGTTTGGTAACTAATGCTGATACCTCCGGCTACTATTGCTGCGCCCTGAACCACCACCTGAGGCAACGACCCATTGGCAACCACTAGTTTGCTGTAGTCAATCACAGGTTCTGCCCCGCTTTTATCAATGGCAGCAGGCAGATTAGCAGCCACGAAGAGGTTATAGCCCGACTTGCCGGATTCCCTTTCAGGAAAACCTTCGTCGGTAGTACCTCCAAAAGATTGATACTCGTCCGCGACCAGTTTAAAACACGCTCGCTGCAATTGCTGAGCAGGGGTGTTTGCGTTCCGCGGATTGAACGCTTTACTGCGGATCTCGTTTTGTCCGTTCCGTGAGGAAGTTACAAAATTGGCCATCGATCCTGTCATTTGGCCTGTCATTGGGTTTTGGCTGAGTGCCATAGGCATTTTAAGTAAACGCTTTTAACTGTAGTGCGAGATTCTCGCTACTTTCAGGGACGTTTACGCTGCAAAGATAAGGCGGCATTTCAGCATATACAAGCACAAAAACAAAATGTAAAATACACTAATACAACACATTACATACTTTTGCGCTGATTTGCGCCGGTTTGCGTTGGTTTGCGCTGGAAAGGACAAAACAGTTAACAAAGATTATTGCACACAACTTGAAAGTTTAACACAAGCTTTGTTTCTCGGGAGGTTTTAAGCTATTATAATGGCTATTTTGCAACCTTACCGTTTCGTAATCCATCACCCGTTATAAAACCGCTCCAATGCCGTTTTAATGAGTTCATATTCGGGTGCTACCAATGCAAAAAGCGTAAGGCACGATTGAAACTTCATGGCACCCACATCCACCACATTCCACAACTCCCGGCCTAAGGCGATTTTAAAGAAGAGTTGAAACAAGAGTGATAATGCACTGTAGATAATCACAATGAAAGAAAATCATCTAACATCATTTACTTAACTTCACCATAATTTCTCTGAAACTGGCCAAACCAGCTTCAAGGTTTTCAATAATATCCGTTGCCAAATCTTCAGGATCGGGTAAGTTATCTAGATCAGCCAATGATTTGTCTTTCAGCCATGTAATATCGAGACTGGTTTTATCACGAGCAATAATTTCGTCGTAAGTAAACTTACGCCATTTGCCTTCGGGATTGGTTTCAGCGTTATACGTTTCTGTACGTTTGAATCGGTTTGCTGGATTATAACAAGCAATGAAATCCTTTAGAACATCAATGTTCAACGGGTTTTTCTTCAGGGTGTGATGCACATTGGTGCGGTAATCGTACACCCATACTTCTTTTGTCCATGGGCTTTTGCTGGCGGGTTTATTATCAAAGAAAATCACATTCGCTTTTACACCATTGGCATAAAATATTCCGGTTGGCAAACGTAAGATGGTATGCAAATCGGTAGTTTCCAACAATTTCTTACGAACCGTTTCACCTGCACCGCCCTCGAACAATACATTATCGGGCACAACAACTGCCGCTTGTCCTGTGGTTTTGAGCATAGAACGAATATGCTGTACAAAGTTCAGTTGTTTATTGCTGGTGGTAGCCCAAAAATCCTGACGGTTATAAGTCAAATCGTCTTTTTCTTGTTCGCCTTCTTCGTTGGTAAAAGTCTGACTGCTTTTTTTTCCAAAAGGCGGATTGGCCAATACATAATCATACGTATTTGACGAAGCTGCTATCAGCGCATCGGCTGGCGAAATAAAGTTATCGCTATCAATATCGCCAATATTGTGCAAAAACATATTCATCAGAGCCAATCGGCGGGTGCTGGCCACTATCTCGTTACCGTAAAAGGTTTCCAGTTTCAGGAACTTGTTTTGGTCTTTATCCAGCTTATTGTTTACCACCAGATAATCATACGCCGCCAAAAAGAACCCACCCGTACCACAAGCCGGGTCGGCAATGGTTTTCATGGGTTGTGGTTGAATACATTCCACCATAGCACGAATCAACGGACGCGGCGTAAAATACTGACCAGCACCACTTTTTACGTCCTGCGCATTTTGCTCCAACAGTTTTTCGTAGATATCGCCTTTTACATCAGCACCCATTACGAGCCATTGTTCGCTATCAATCATATCAATGATTTTAGCCAGCATGGCAGGGTCTTGTATCTTGTTCTGACTCTTGGTAAATATCTGTCCCAAAATGCCTTTCTGCGTACTGAGTTCGCGCAACAAAGTGGCATAATGCAGTTCCAGCTCAGCCCCTTTTACACCTGTCAGACTTTCCCAGTTATATTCCTTGGGGATATTCAGCGCACGGTTATACGGTGGTTTACTGTATTCGTCTGCCATTTTCAGGAAAAGCAGATACGTAAGTTGCTCCAGGTAATCACCATAACCTACGCCTACATCGCGCAGGGGATTACAGAATGACCATACTTTGGAGACTATGGAGGAAGTTGTCATAAGCGTTTTTTTTATCCAACGGACTAAAGTCCGTTGTTACAATAATTAGTTGAATCGTCCCTACGGGATTTGTTGTTTATTATATTTCAGTTGTTTCTATTCTTGATTTTGGTAAATCATATACAAAACCGGCTATCTCTACCGAAAGCCATTCGTTGAAAAGCTTGTAAGTTATCTTTTGTGGCCAGTCGTTTTCATCTGTCCACATCTGAAAAAGCTCGTTTTCAAATATCTCTTTGTAGTGTTTTCGTATAAGTTTATCAGCATCATCAAATATTTCCGACACTAAATAAGTGGACGATTCACCTATCATATTATCTGTCAAAGGCATATCAGGCATTAGAGCATTATGCCAGTCTACAAAAGGCTTTTTGTAAGCAACAGTTATGGCTGAGCGATTTAATATTTTCATTTGATTTATAAGATTATCTATTCCAGTTCTTTAAAAACATATCGTTCATCATAAGGAATTTCAAATTTTTGTAATAATCCCTCGTATTCTTCTCTAAAAGTATTCTTATGATGGTGCGATTCCTGATTTTCAATATAATGGTAAACGTTTTCGATGTGAGAGTGTGAATAGGAAAATACTCCATAACCTTCTTGCCATTCGAAACGATGCGGACATAATTGATGATCGTTGATATACTTCGACGACTTTCCTTTTACCACCTGCAAAACCTCCGAAATAGAGATCGAAGGTTTTAGTCCAAAAAAACAATGTATATGATCTTCAACGCCATTCACTATAATGGTTTTGCAGCCTGTTTCATTGATAAGTTGCCCTATAACGCCAATCAATTTGTTTCGCCATGATTTATCTATCACAGCATCTCTGTATTTCACTGCAAAGACTGCTTGTATGTGCACCTGATGGTACGTGTTTGCCATATTCTTTCTATAAAATGCATCGTCCTTACGGGACTTTGATAATTTGTTAATCTTCAATCGCAATGGGTTAAAACCCAATTTCTACATAATGAGTCGTCCCTACGTGACTTTGATTAGTTCTTTTTCTTCTATTTCTACGGACAAAAGTCCGAAGTTACAAAATGTATCAACCCTACAGGACTCTGATTGTGCAACGTGTCTTTGTAGTGCTGTAAGCACGGTTTTGTATTGTAACGCTGTGGCTTTAGCCCAGCGTTAATACGGGACTAACCTCCCCTCAAATGCCTTCTCCTATCGCAATGGGTTAAAACCACATTGCTACAATATATCCCATCCCTACGGGATTCGTCCTCAATATCACCACCTGTAGCAACATCAACTCTCCAAGTGCCGTAGGCACGACTCATTTTATAACGCCGTGGCTTCAGCCCGGCGATAGACGCACTCCACCACCACACCAAGTGCCGTAGGCACGAGCTATCTATCAAACCAACTTCCCTTCAAACGCCTTCTTCAATATACTCTGCTTCAATGTCTCAGCCTGCAGTAAGCTTTGGCTAATGGTTTCTTCTATCTTATCGCAAACGGTGAGTTTGCTTTCAAGGATTTCGACGATTTGCTGTTGTTCATTAAATGATGGTAAGGCAATTGATAAACTTCTAACTGAGTTTTTATCTATTGTTGGATTTCCAACACCTTTTACATAACTTGATATTTCTTGTTTTGAGAATAATGACAAAAGATGATAATAAATATATTTATTAACAGCTACATTAAATCTTAAAGCAAAAAGGTTCATTGCAAGAGATGCCGGTTTTCCTAAATATGGCATAAAATAGACCTTTCCTGCATTTCCAATTTTCCCAATAAGTATTTCCCCTCCAAACAATTTACTTCTTGATAAGAAATTGTAAGCATGTTCAGTAATATATTTTAAATCTGTTTTAAAATTATCCTTTTCAAAATTTGTTGCACGAATCATAATTGCAAATTCAGTTGTATCAAATAATTGAACATTCTCTTTCATTTTCAAATAACTTCCATTAGCATGATAATCAGTTAAGTCAGAAATGATTTCACCTAGGCTTACCCATTTCCATGTTTTAGGTAATCTAGGCAAATTTTCTATCTCCTCAGGAGAAAGAGAATTTGTCGGTTTTAATTTTTTTTGATTCAGATTAGCTTCATTCTCTTTTAAATCAGTTATTTGAGCTAATAACTCAGCAGAAGTATTTAAATGATTTTGATTTTCTCTCCAATTTTCAGTGAGTTTTCCTTCAAAGGCCGCCTTCAACAAACTCTGTCGATACACTTTCAGTTGCTGTTGTGCAGTAAGGAGTTGTTGTTTGCCGTTTTCGAGGTCGCTCAGTAGTTCTTCTATTTTGGAGACTATGACGAGTTGTTCGGGGAGAGGGGGAATGGGAATATCGAGATTTTTCAAAATTCCCTGACTTATATTGGGTTGAGCTCCGCCTATTCCTTGTTTTACTAAACTTGGTTTTTTAGAAAAAAGAAAGTGATATAAATAATTAGAATTAATATTCTCATTTTTATAAATACCACATACAGCCTGATTTGTTGCAGCATCAACTCCAAGGAAAGCAAGCTTTCCGATAGTTGCACCATATAAAGCAATCAACAATGTACCTTTTGGAAAAACCTTTGCACTTGAGTTTTTTACTGCTTCTTCTGAAATCTTTTCTTCGGTATCAAGAATTAAACCTCTATCCAACTCACCAGATTTTACCCAAGGAATATTGCCTTCATAATAGCTTTTAATTCCTCTGCTTGGTGTCCCCCCACTTGTTGTCTGGCACACTTCCCCCAATTTCTTTACTTGCCAGTGTTTTGGTATATTATTTAGTTCGCTCATTAAGTTTTATATTAACCTCTAACCTGAATTCTAGTCTGATTCTTCAATCTTATTTGGCTATAAAGCTCCTGATTCCCTTCGTGTTCAATTTTAACAATTACAGCATAATCCTGTAAATATTCAACTTCGTTTCTGATATGCTTATTCTGGCACACTATTGCAAGCACCAATGGTTTTCCACTGTCCCATTGTAATTTTTCAAAGTAGGTAGCCCCTTTCTGATGTACACCTTTGTTTCTTAATGTAGGACCTGGTTTAAGATCAACTTTGGGTAATTTAATTTTACCTTCTATTTCTCCTAAATCCGGATCATCTTCAATTTGAATACGTTGATAATTATTACTTACCGTCACAATATCTGTATTCTTAAACAGAGTAAATCCCATCTTACAAGCCAAATAGTCAATTCGGTTTTTATTTACAAGAGGGTCGTATACCAAAGTAACAGAAATTGTTCTTCGACCTTTGGTTGTAAAAAGTGTAGATGGTAATTCTATGCTGTAAAGTTGAACACGGTTAAGTCCGATTCTATTTTCACGCAACAGCAACACCTTATCATTCTCAGAATCAAGCGCTTCAGTTATCGATGGTAAACCAAAACCGTACACATTTAACAATGGTTGCAAAATCGTATCAGATGATTCTTTTGTAATACCATTAAACTCAACTGGTCTTTCTTTCGGAACTTTTGCTGATGATAAAAGCAAAGCCTTTATCATATTATTACTCTTGTCAGGATACTTATTGATGATTGTCGCTAATTGATTAGCAACTTTCGGACACGCCATACTTGTTCCAATATCAGCAGTGAACAATCTGCCATCAGTTGCAAAGTTTTTATTTAAAGTTAAAACCTTAGCTGCAATATTATTTGCAGGTGAATATCTGTTATTTATAAAATTACCACCAAATTCAACAAGCTCAGGTTTTATCATGCCATTAAAACCAGGACCAACACAAGTAAATGGTGATGGGTGATTTTCCATTGCTGGCGCAAAAAATAAATCTTCCATACCATTTCTATAATGTGGAGCAACAATATGAGCAATACTGCCAATAGTAATAGCTAATGCAGAGGAAGCGGGGTCAATTATTTTATAATCTGGAGTATTTTCAAAGAAATAAGCAGGATAATCATCTAATGAAAAGATATTGTTATTTCCTGCCGATACAGTAAATATTATATCATATTCCTTTGATAATTCATCCAATAGCACAGCCAGATTATACTGTTTCCGGAGTTCGAAGACTTTATTGTCTGCATTTCCCAATGAAAGATTAAAAATCCTACAATTGGGATAATTATTTCTGATTTCTTCTGCAATGTCCTGTAATTGATGTTCCAATAGCTTCTCAGGGTCATATTTTGGATTTCCTTCACCATCATCATACATTATTTTTGCAGAAACAATCCATACTTTTTGTCTAAAAAAACCTTCATCAATGCATTCCTTTATATCACCATACAAAGCAATACCCGCCACTTTGGTTCCATGACCAGTGTCGTCAGAAATAACACCGTTATGATCTGGGAGTTCATCTGCAACTGCACCCTCAAATAATGGATGATTAGAAACAATTCCAGAATCTAGTACAGCAATAATAGCCGAATCATTGGTTAATTCGTTAACTACAGGTAGATTTACTATATCCTCTTGTAAATAACTATAATCAATATATGGTTTTGCAGGTAATTCTATTGAACTTACTTCATTGGAATCTAATAGAAAATTAAGAATTTCACGATTGGCATAAAATCGTAACAGACAAAAATTTCGTTTTATAAGTTTATCTGTTAGTCTGCAGCCATGTTCTCTTGCAATTTTTTCTATTTCTGTGATAAATTGATCTATTTGTTGAGTAGGCATTCGCCACAACTCAACATCAACATAAATCCTTTCATCATTATTCAACTCAATTTCCCGAAAACGTTTTCCAATTTTGTCTTCTCTTGGAATAAAATCAAAACTAGTAATACCATTAAAAACATCATATTTAGCTTCGCCGGTAGCATACTTATTAAACCTTACTTTAAATGAGCGCAAATCATTTTCTTCTGAAAAAGCAACCCAATAACCAGATTTATCTGGAGCTGGAGATAATATCTGGATGTTAGATTTTAGAAGCTCTTCCCTAAAGGCACTTTCATTCTCTTTGTCACTCAGACAAATTTTAAAGATTAAATTAGGGTTATAAACATCCGGAAATCTCCTTTTCTTTTCTTCCTGAGTTGATTCAAATGTACTGAATTTCTCAATAGAAATTCTGTAGAACTCATGTTTTTCTTCAGCATTTCGCTGAACTCTTTTTTTTCCAAAACCTTGTGATGTCGGACGTTGTAAATTTATAGCAATTAAAGGTAGTTCCAGATGTTCAGGCATAACTTAGTTTCTTTTAGGTTCTAATTCTTTACGTTTCTGAAATAGTTCAACTACACGGTTGATGAGTTTTGTAGATATTTCTGTTTTATTTTCAATAATCATCTGACGAATACATTCAGATACAACCTGCGAAATATCAGCAGGAGACAACCCTACACTTATTTCTGAAAGTATTTGATAATCAATTTCTTTTTTCTTTAGAGTTTTGAAGTAATGGTGAAAAAGCACTTCTCTTTCATCCTGATTAGGGAGTTGGAAATGAATAATATCATCAAATCTTCTCCAAAGACCTGGGTCTAATAATTGCTCATGATTTGTGGCAGCTAAAATCAAACTTTCACCATTAAAACTATCAAGCATTTGCATAAAGTTATTCACGACTCTTTTTATTTCTCCATGCTCATATTGATCATCACGTTGCTTTCCTACTACATCAAATTCATCCAACAAAACTACCCATTGACCTTTTTCAATAAAATCGAAAATCTTTTTTAAATTAGTTGCCGTTTCACCTAAATAGGAAGAAACTATAGCATCGAACCTAACATACACCAATGGGAAACCCAACACACTACTTAAAACTTTAGCAGTTAATGTCTTACCAGTACCAGGCACACCATAAAAGAGAACCTTTTGCTTTGGTTTTATTCCATAAGTACTTAATATCTCTTTATTCCAAAAGCCATTTTCAATGCTTTTTAATTGAGTAATTGTCTCAATATTCAGGATTAAATCCGACCAATCTAAATCAAACACTTTCAATTCTAGCAAAGGAAAACCCTTTTCGTTATCTCTTGGTATTGGAATACTTTTTTTGTAGCTTTTACTGTAATCTACATCCCGAACCACATTCACCTTATTTTCTGCCTCTTCAATGATATCTTTGAGTTCATTTGCAAATAATTGATGATTTAACTTCCTTTCTTCAGCAATGATAGTACGAGCAATTTCAATAAATTTTTGCTTGTCTTCATTTATAAATGATTTAAATAAATCTTTTATATATTGACTCTTCATTTTCTTTTCTATTTTCAAATTAAACTTATGATTAAACAACAAAAACTAGCTACATGGCTAATCAATCGTTTTTGCATTTCTTTTATAATTTGAATCCAAATTCATCCAATACTGATAAGAAGAACAAAAAACGTTTGCCAGATTTTTTGCAGTTTCAACAGTAAGAGTTTTTTTGTTGTTCAAGAATAAGTTTAACTCTGATAAGTCAATGCCTGATTTATTGGATAGAGTGTCAAACTCCCATTCTCGACATTCCATTTGTTCCCGAATAAAAAAACCGATTCCTAAAGTACGGGCTGGTATCAACTTAGCAGTTTTCATGGTATTTACTTACTTAAATATTTGACTTTAAATTCTATTGTGCAAAAGTACAAAAAATCAAGCAGCCAACACCTCATTCAATTCATTAATTATTTCTTCCGTTTCGTCACCAAACAATTGCCACATGCGTGCTAAACCACCCTGCGAATTAAATGGATTGTAATCGAAATCCTCTTTTTCGATATGAAAACTACTGGTTACATGTTCTTTAATCATGCGCAGCCAATCCATTTGTTCTTCGGTAAATTTATGTCCTGCACCGGAGTGGCGCTTCCACACCCAGTCCTGAAAATTCTTATCCACCGTTTTGTCATAGGGCGTGAGCATCTCGTCAATTCCAGTTATTCGCCGCACCAACGATACCAAAGCAATCATTTCTGACAGCGGATTTCCGGCATCTTCCAGTTTTTGGTAAGCCTTCCATACCTGCAAAGGTGCAAGGTTGGGTTTATCCCAAACGAGCTTTTGTGAAAGCTCTTTAATCATTTTATACGTCAGTTCACGGCGTTGATAAGGTTGTCCGTAAAAGAGTTGCAAGGCCGTAATTTCATCTTTGTGAACCTCAATCCATGCCTTAAAGTCCTGCACTGTTTGTTGCGCTTCGGCTTCAATATCTTTTACCCAACCACTTTTGGTAACGGTGTCCTGATTAACATTATCGATAATCTGGTCGTACTTTTTTCGCACATCGGTAATAAAGTCGCGTAAGTCGGGGTTATGAAATACAGCCACAGCTCGTTCCACTATCTTTTGTTGCTCAGCTTTAATGGCCGATTCTATTTCAGCAGGTGGAAATCCTTTTTTATCGGATTGAATAGTTGTTCGCACACTTTCCACCGTGTCGGGGTCGTAGGCATTAAGCAGTTGTTTCACCACATGGGCAATGGTTTTGCCATCGGCCAGCGAGGTGAATGTTTCTTTTTCGTGAGTGTTTATCTGTTTATCGAGTCGCAGCAGCCGGTTGGCCAGCGTGGTCAGCATTTCCTCGCTTCGGTCGCCCACGGCTATACGCTGCAATACTTCTTTGAGCGAAACGCCCGGTGCTTTTTCCAGCGGTCGGCTATCGGTTTTCTGCGATTGCTCCACACCAATGGCATCGATAATCACAAAATGGTCTTTGGAGAACTTAGCCGAAGGTGTTCCCTTGGCGCGCAATTCTTCGATGGAGCAAGTTCGTGTACCACGTCCTTTCATCTGTTCATAGTAACTTCGGCTTTTCACGTCGCGCATAAAAAGCAACACTTCCAGCGGTCGCACGTCAGTTCCCGTAGCTATCATATCCACCGTAACGGCTATGCGCGGGTAATACAAATTGCGGAAACTGTTGAGTATGGTTTTCGGGTCTTCGGAACTCTGATAAGTTATTTTCTTGCAAAAGTCATTACTCTCATCAAACTCATCCCGAATTATTTCAATTATATCTTCGGCATGACTGTCGGTTTTGGCAAATACCAACATTTTAGGCACTTCAAACGACCCATCCCCCGAAATACGGTCGGGAAATATGGTTGGTAAGGTGTTTTTCACTTCACGGATTATGGAGCGTATGGTACTTGGGTTAACAATATCCCTGTCCAACTGCTTACCGCTGTATTCAACATCTTCATCCACCGCTTCCCAAAACTTTTTGCGGGTAAGGCGTTCGCGCTTATCTACCATTTCGCCCATTTTCAGGGCTGCACCCTGTTGGGTTATCCGCGTTTCGATGGTATAGACATTATACGGAACCAACACGCCATCAATCACCGCTTTTTCGTAACCATAATCCGAAACTACATTCTGATTGAAATAACCAAAAGTGCGGTTATCTGGTGTAGCCGTGAGTCCAACCTGAAATGCATCGAAATAATCCAACACCTGTTTCCACAGGTTATAGATGCTTCGGTGACATTCGTCAATCACAATAAAGTCGAAAAACTCAATGGGGATTTTTTCGTTATACACCACCGGCATCGCTTCTTTGGCAAAGCTCTTCAGTTCGTTTGGGTTTTCCTGTTCGGCACTTTCATCCAGTTCTGCGCCTTTCAGAATGGAATACAAGCGTTGAATAGTGCTGATATACACCTGACAATCCTGCGGCACAAATGAGCTGTTCAGCCTCACCACCCCATGCAGTTCAGGAAATAGGCGGTTATCGTCTTGGGGAATATAACTGCGAAATTCGCCTTCGGCTTGTTCGCCCAGATTTTTGGTATCAACCAGAAACAGTACTTTATTGCCTTTTACGTTTTTCAACAAGCGGTAAATAAAGGTAATGGCCGTAAAGGTTTTACCCGAACCAGTAGCCATTTGTATCAGGGCTTTGGGCTTATTCTTTTTAAACGATTCTTCTAATTTAGTAATGGCATCTATCTGACAATCGCGCAATCCGGTAGTAATCAATGCGGGCATATCCTCGGCCATTCGTCGGCGCAATGATGTTTCTTTGCGTAACCAGCTTTGCAACCCTTCGGGGCGATGAAACGTAAATATCTCGCGAAAACGGGGCTTGGGATCGCGCGTATCGGCAAAGTGGGTAATGGCTCCCGTACTTAAATACAAAAATGGCAAAGGCTCGTTATTTATCAGCTTAAGCTTAGCTTTGGCGTATTCCTCCACCTGACTTTCGTGTACCGAAAATTTCTGTCCTTCTTCTTCGCGCTTGGCTTCAATAATACCAACCGGTTTCCCTCCAACAAATAGTACATAATCAGCAGGACCAACATCGGTCTGATATTCACGCACAGCCACACCCAATCCGGCATGAAGATTTATCTTCGCCTTGTTCTGAATAATCCAACCACAATCCGACAATTGTTTGTCGATTTGGTCTCGGGCTATTTGTTCGGGATTTTGATTAAGCATATTTCATTAATAGAACCACAAAACTACAAAAAACAATTTACATTTCCGCCTTGTTTGTTAACTAATTTTGGAGCAATTGTAATATTTGAATTAAGCACAAAAAATCCCATTTCAGAACCTCCAACCCTTTTATTCAAAGCGTTTAATACTTTATGGGAAAATCGTTTGATATGGAGAGTGAGGGTCTAACTTGCTGAATAAAAAATCGGGATCGCACATAGGCTATTCTTGACTCTTCTTCTGGTTCCGCGTATCAAAGCGTGCTATAAACTCGTCGAGGTGTTCGCGGGTGTAAAGCACTTTTTCACCCAGTTTAATGCAATCAAGCTTTCCATTTTTTCGATAGATTTGTTGCGTACGTTGTTTTAAACCAAACATCGCTTCAAAATCGTCTTCGGTAAATAATTTAATTGGTAGTCGGTTTTGTTCCAATAATTGCAACAACAGTTGCTCTATTTTATCTAATCTAATATTTTTCTGTTCATCGTCCAGACGTGATTTTACAAATTCAGCTGCCACCAACTCACCCACAGGCCCTATGAGGTCAACCTCAAGGGGCGCTTTCGCTCTGCGCTTTGGCTGGGTGCGGGTTGTATGTGGAGCGGTTTGTTGCATTTTAAGTTATTAAAAATAAATTATAAGTCTATGCTGTTTATTGTTAGCACATTATAAGGTGCTTTTTCTCTTTTGGATTTTGTTGCAAATAAGTTTTTTTAAGTGTAAAATAAGGAATCTTCTTTTTTTGCTGATTATTTTGTTTTCCGACTGCAAATCTATGTTTTCCGAAAATTTATTTTTACCCTAAAAGATAATACTTAATTTAAACCTTAAAAAAATTGGATTATCGGTCATTTACTGCCCCCAAATAACACGCCTCATTCAAGCTTCTGCATACAAAATTGCGTGTTTTATACGTGCTATCTTTATTTAGTTCTTTAGTAGTTTTGGCCTACTTATCTCTAGTTCAATCTTCTTTGTCAACCGATATGCAAATGTAGACTGATCTGTAATTTTCGTTGTACAACTTGTAGTACAACTTGTATAAAGTATTTTATAAAACACTGTTAATCAATACATCTAATTTCGGCGTATAATTCCTGTATTAGTTTGCCTGTGATCTCCAACAGTTGTGCTTTAAAAAAAATCGTTTCGTTTTTGAACATACATTCCATTTTGGATGCCAGGGCTACGCCCCCATTAAAAATTGACATTTCTTTGCTACAAAGATGACACAACTACGTTGCTAAAAGTGATTACTTATTTTTCGTTGAAATAACCTTATTTTCAATGTACACCTACTGGTAGTTTGAAATAAGTTCCATTCAGGTTTCATTTGATGATAATACATACATAATACATATACAATACATAGCTAACACATAGATAAAGCATATTTATATAGATAAGTTGTATGTATGTTTTTTAATTGTTTAATTAATAATTTAATTATCTTTGTACCTATAATGGAAGGTTAATGTGGTGTGGATGAGACATGGATGTGATGATGTGATGATGTGGGGATGTGGGGATGTGATGATGTGGGGATGTGGGGATGTGGTGATGTGATGATGTGATGATGTGGGGATGAAGGATGAAAGATGAAAGAATGAAAGAAATAGTAAATAGTAAATAAATAAATTGTAAATGAATTAATGGCAATAGTAAAAGGAACAATAGTAATGACGGGCGGTTTTGGGAATGCGAGTTTCTATACCGTGCGGGGAAGCGATAAGGTAATAGTGCGCACCAAAGGAGGTGCTAGTAAGCAGAAAATTAAAACATCGCCTAAGTTTGCGGGTTTGCGCAAGCAACAAAAGGAATGGGGTGCTTGTGCTAAGTTTGGCTCGGTGGCGCGCTATGCCATGGGTGGCTTGCATCGGTTGGCCGATTATAACATTACCCCTGTACTTAATGGCATGGGCAAAAACTTGATGAAGCTGGATACAGTGTCGGAAGTGGGCATGCGTAACTTGCGCCTTTCGGTGTATCCACAAGCCTTGGAAGGTTTTAACCTGAATAGGAATTACCCGTTCAACACGGTATTGCGTGTTTCGCCTCAAGTTAGTTTAAACCGCGAAACCCTAACAGCGACGGTAGTTTTTCCACGTATCAACACGGCTATCGACTTGCTCAATGTGCAGAAGTTACCATTTTTCCGATTAATTATTTCGATTGGTATTATTTCCGACTTTCAGTACAACACGGCTCACAACGAGTATGAACCTATTGTCCCGCTTGTGCACGGCATCACCGATACGAGCACAGGTGCTTGGCATAGTACGCAAACTATACTGTCCGAACATAGCATGACGGCTGCATTTGGCGAAATGGAATTGGCCGATATGACCGACGAAGCGACCATTCTTGTTTGTCTGGGTGTGGAGTTTGGCAATGTTGGGTTTACGGGCGAATCCGTAGAAGTAAAATATGCCGGTAGCGCCAAAGTGGTGGCGGTAGGTTGATAACTCCTCTAATTTTTGTAACATAATTTTAATACCAAAAACTTGTTATGCATTAATATATGTCGTATGTTTGCGACATAAAACATTCACGCCATGAGAAAACCCGAAGTATTTGATAATGAGCTACAAGAATTAGCCGATTTTGCACGTGTAATTTCACATCCAGCAAGGTTAGCAATTTTAAAATATTTGGCCGAGACCAAAACTTGTATTTCGGGCGACATTTCAGATCAACTGCCACTTAGCCGCACAACGGTTTCGCAGCATTTAAAAGAATTACGCGATAGTGGGTTGATTCACGGAGAAATTGATGGTATTAAAATAAATTACTGCTTGTGTGGAAGTTCTATAGGAGATAAACTATCAAAATTCGATGCTTTTTTCAGCAAAATAGCACACGAAGAATATAATTGCAAATAAATTACAAACACATGAATATTAAAGAAATAACAGCAACAGAAGCCAATGAGCTACTTGAAAAAGGAGCATTATTGGTAGATGTACGTGAGCCTGATGAAGTACAACACACTTCATTTCAGGTGGAAGGCATTGAAAACATTCCTTTCAGTACATTCGACGATAATTACTACAATTTACCCAAAAACAGAAATATTGTTCTCGCCTGTCACCTAGGTATACGAAGCCTACGTGCAGCCCAATTCCTTGTTATTCAAGGCTGGAATGAAGCCAATATATTTAGCCTCGAAGGTGGTATTGACGCTTGGAAAAGTGCTGGACTACCAATTAAAAAAGCAGCTCGCAGCTTTACGGTAGCTAAACCAGCCTCATCATGCGGCTGCAACAGCAACGGCTGCTGCTAAAAAAATGTACGTTATAAAAATCAACTAAACTTCACTCACTTTCCCCCGCCATTTATTCCGATTTATCGGAAGGGGGTTAGGGGGCCATTCAAAAAAAAAAAAAACAATGAAAGTATTAATTCTTTGCACCGGAAACTCATGTCGTAGCCAAATGGCACACGGCTTTTTACAATCGTTCGACTCACGTATTAATGTATGCTCAGCAGGCACTCAAGCCTCGGGCAAACTCAACCAAAAGGCCGTAGCAGCTATGCTCGATGCTGGCCTTGACATCAGCAACCACACCTCCGATTCGGTAGATAAATACCTGAACGAAGAATGGGATTACGTAATTACGGTTTGTGGTGGAGCTAACGAGGAATGTCCTGCATTTTTTGGAAAAGTAAAAAACCGTCTACACATTGGTTTCGACGACCCAAGTCACGTTACTGGAACCGATGAATATATTTGGAGCGAATTTATACGTGTTCGCGACGAAATTAAAGCGGGATTCTACAAATTCTACTTAGAACAAGTGAAACCTCAACTATAATTTGAAAATTGGTGAATTTGAAAATTTGAAAATGAAAAAACACACTAATGGCAGATAATTTTCAAATGAACACATTTTCAAATTTTCAAATTAAAATAGTATTGAAATCATGGATTCAACAAATTCAACCCAAAATGAGCGCGACAAATATGCCGAGATAGCTAAAAAAAGCTTGATTCGCGTTCAATACTCCTGCTCTGGCAACTCCGATTGCTACGATGAGCCCGACGATATTCCAATTGTAAACAACTCAAACAAAGCAAACAATGAAGACGAAACTAAAAATACTTGATCGATATTTAACAGTATGGATTTTTTTAGCAATGGCCATAGGTGTATTGTGGGGCTGGTTACAACCTAGCATTGCCGACTTCTGGAACAGTATGTCGGTCGGTACAACAAACATTCCAATAGCCATTGGGCTGATTGTTATGATGTATCCGCCTTTGGCAAAAGTAAAATACGAAGAATTGGGCGAAGTTTTTCGAAACACCAAAATTCTTACTTTATCGCTGATTCAAAACTGGATAATTGGACCCGTATTGATGTTTGCATTGGCCGTATTATTATTTAAATTTTTTCCGGGCGAAAACAACTCGAACCTACCCTATGTATATGGTATAATAATGATCGGCTTAGCTCGATGCATTGCCATGGTGATTGTGTGGAACGACTTAGCCAAAGGCGACACCCAATATGCAGCGGGATTAGTAGCGTTTAACAGCATTTTTCAAGTACTTTTCTTTTCAGTTTACGCGTGGTTTTTTATAGCTGTAGCACCAGCATGGTTTGGCATTCCTACGAGCGATGCTGTTTCGAACATCACCATTGGACAAATTGCTGAAAGTGTATTAATTTATCTTGGAATTCCGTTTATTGCTGGTTTCATTACTCGATTTGTACTTGTACGAGTAAAAGGAAAAAGTTGGTACAACACGAAGTTTATACCTAAAATATCGCCTTTAACATTAATCGCATTGCTATTTACTATTGTAGTCATGTTTTCATTAAAAGGCGAATACATTGTAAAAATACCAATGGACGTAGTATTAATAGCTGTCCCATTGCTTATTTACTTTGTAATAATGTTTGTAGTATCGTTTTGGATGAGCAAAAAGGCTGGAGCAAACTATCAGCAATCCACCACCCTATCGTTTACTGCTGCAAGTAATAATTTTGAATTGGCCATAGCAGTAGCCATAGCCGTTTTTGGAATCAATTCAGGCGAAGCATTTGCTGCCGTTATCGGTCCGCTAGTAGAAGTACCCGTAATGATTGCTTTGGTAAATTTAGCCTTTTGGTTTAAAAAGAAGTGGTTTTAAAGTTGGCGTGAGGCCGAAAACTCAGCACATTGGATTAAAGCAGTTTTGTATTCTGAATCTTCAAAAGCTGCTAGTTCGTTAATTGCAAGACGTTTAAACTCTTCCATTTTTTGTTCGGCGTATGCTACACCACCAGCGTCGCGAGCAAACTGCATAATAAACTCGATGTTGGCAGCTGTGAAATCCTTATCGTGGATCATAGCTGCCACATTTGCTTTTGTTTCACCCTCCGAATTTTGAAGTGCATAAATTAAAGGGAGTGTCACTTTTCCATCTTGCAAATCATTTCCTGTTGGCTTACCAATTTCAATATCAGCAAAATAATCAAAAATATCGTCTTTTATCTGAAAGCAAATACCTAAATACTCACCGAAATTAAACAAATGTTGCTGTTTCAATTCATCGACACCAGCAGCCTTTGCCCCTACTTCGGCACAAGTTGCAAACAAGAGAGCTGTTTTTTTGCGAATTACCTTAAAATAATCCTTTTCGGTGATTTCGGTTTTCTGCATATTGGTTAACTGCAACAGCTCACCGTCTGACAGCTCCATACCAATACGAGCAATAGACTTTAGGATCGATAATTTTTCGGTTTTAGTACCACAAATCAACGCATTCGAAAGCATATAATCGCCCGAAAGCACCGCAACCTTATTCGTCCATCGCGCATTAATGGACGATCGTCCTCTACGCTCATGCGTATCATCCACAACGTCGTCGTGAATTAAACTTGCATTGTGAAGTAACTCAACAGCCAATGCTGCATAATAAGATGCTTCATTAATTTCGCCACATACACGTGACGAAAGCAATGTAAGTATAGGGCGAAGCTTTTTACCGCTTGCTTGAATGATATACTCATTTACATCCGCCAACAGCGGATTATCTGTTTTCAAAGCAGTAGCAAAATACTTTTTAAAAACTTTTAAATCATCGGCAATTGGTTGCCGAATGCTATCAATTAAACTCATGCGGTTTTTTTACGATTTTAAAACACAAAAATAGTGATTTTTGACCTCTTATCTTAAAATAAATTTGTATTTAAGTATAATTATAGCTAAAACAAGACTAAGATGAAATTGTTTGATATAATTAATATACCAAAGCAACTTATCACTTTTGTTTACAATTTAAAAAATCAACTATTGGTGCACAATGAGATCAAAATTTAAAAAAACAGTATCTTTGTAGACGAAAAAACAAAAACACATGCAAAAAATTAGCCAATACATACTCAAGAGCTTTGGTTGGAACATAAAAATCCAAGTAAACGAACCCGCAAAAAGTATTATTTGCGTAGCACCACACACCAGTAATTGGGATTTTGTCATTGGCAAATTATCGTACATGGCATTAGGCCGTGAAGCTTCGTTTTTAATAAAGAAGTCATGGTTTTTCTTTCCAATGAATCTATTCTTCAACGCAATTGGTGGAGTGCCTATCGATCGTTCAAAAAAAAGTTCGGTTACCGATCAAATGGCTGAAGAATTTGAAAAAAGAGCTACATTTCATCTTGCAATAACACCCGAAGGAACTCGGAGCTTAGTTGAACGCTGGAAAATGGGCTTTTATCACATTGCAAAAAAAGCCAATGTACCCATTCAACTTGCATATATCGACTATGCAAAAAAGGAAATGGGCGTTATGACCATCTTCCATCCTACCGACAACGAAGCGGCCGACTTAGAAAGCATTGAAAATTATTACCGTGGGATCAACGGACGATATCCAGAAAAATTCAATTTATCGAATAAATAATTACAAACTAGCTAATTTACAATTAAAAACGCTCTAAATGTTTGTTATTTAAATAATTATTCGTACTTTTGCAGTCGAATAAGGAATATGTGAGGGGGACAACAGTCCCCCTCTTTGTTAATTTACCACAGAAAATGATTCAAAAAGAGACTATTAATCAAATAGTTAACGACTTCTTAGCTACCACAAATTATTATTTGGTAGATGTAAGTGTAAGTACCGATAGCCGTATTTCGGTTGAAATAGATTCGTTCGACGGTGTTGAACTTGACTTTTGCATTGTACTGAGCAAACACATCGAAGCACAGTTTGATCGGGAGGTTCAAGATTTTGAACTTGAAGTAAGCTCAGCCGGACTTACAGAACCTTTTAAAGTTCTTAAACAGTACGAAAAAAATATAGGTAACGAAGTAGAAGTTCTAACTAAAAAAGGAATTAAACACCTAGGAATACTTTCGAATGTAACAGAGGATGCTTTTAGCATCAGTATCGAAAAAAAAGTATTACTGGAGGGTTCGAAAAGAAAAACAACAGTAAACGAAGAAACATCGTTTTTATATAGTGAAATAAAACACACAAAATACATTATCAGATTTAAATAAGCTATGAGCAAAAAAGAAACAATCAACCTGATTGATACCTTTTCGGAGTTTAAGGAACTGAAAAGCATTGACAGAAGCACATTGATAAGCGTAATGGAAGAATCGTTCCGCAGCGTGATAACAAAAATGTTTGGCAGCGACGACAATTACGATGTAATTATAAACCCTGATAAAGGTGACTTTGAAATCTATCGCAATCGTATAGTTGTAGAAGATGATGAATTTGAGGATTCAAATATCGAAATATCACTAACCGACGCTAAAAAAATTGACAACGACTACGAAGTTGGAGAAGAAGTAACAGATACTGTTGACTTCCTAGGTTTTGGCCGTCGTGCTATTTTAACACTACGTCAAACATTATCTTCAAAAATTCTTGAACTTCAAAAAGATAGCGTTTTTGCAAAATACAGCGAAAAAGTAGGTCAAATTATTAGCGCTGAACTATATCAGGTGTGGAAAAAAGAAATGCTTTTGATAGACGAAGAAGGCAACGAACTTTATCTACCAAAAACAGAGCAAATACCAACCGATTTTTACCGCAAAGGCGACACCGTTCGTGCGGTAGTAGCTATGGTTGAAAACAAGAACAATAATCCAAAAATTATAGTATCTCGTATTTCTCCGGTATTTTTGGAGCGTTTGTTCGAACTCGAAGTACCTGAAATTCACGAAGGTTTAATAACAATTAAACGTATAGCTCGTGCACCAGGCGAAAGAGCAAAAGTGGCCGTAGAATCGTACGACGAACGGATTGATCCAGTAGGAGCTTGTGTGGGCGTAAAAGGATCACGTATACATGGCATTGTGCGTGAATTACGCAACGAAAACATAGATGTAATTAACTACACTAACAACATAAGCCTATTCATATCTAGAGCTTTAAGCCCAGCAAAAATATCATCTATTCGTTTAAACGAAACAGAGAAAAAAGCAGAGGTTTATTTAAAACCTGATGAAGTATCGATGGCAATTGGTAAAGGTGGATTAAACATCCGCCTAGCCAGCATGCTAACAGGCTATACATTAGATGTATATCGCGATATAGACGAAGAAGATTCAGAAGATATTTATCTTGATGAATTTAGCGACGAAATTGACCAATGGGTTATTGATGCATTTAAAGCAATAGGATGCGACACTGCAAAAAATGTATTAGCAATACCTAGACACGACTTAATCCGTCGAACCGACCTCGAAGAGGAAACAATTGATGACGTACTTACTATTCTAAAAGCAGAATTTGAAGAATAGTCGCCATGTAAACACCAATTTTAAAATTTCAGCAGAGTAGATAATACTCATTTCAATTAAAAAAACATTAAATTACATATGTCTATACGATTAAGCAAAGCTTGTAAAGATTTAAACGTCGGTATGTCGACAGCAGTTGAATTCCTTTCGAAAAAAGGACACAAACACACTGTTGATCCAAATATTAAACTAACCGATGAGGAACATCTTTTACTAGCTAAAGAATTTAACAAAGACATGGCTCTTAAATTAGAGTCGGAAAGGTTAAGTAACGAACGCCACTTAAAGGAAAAAGCTGCAACTGTTGCTTTAGATGGTTATGCGCAACCTAAACCAGTTGCAAAACAACCTGAAACAATAAAAACTACTGTTCCGGAGGATGTTAAACCTCAAATAAAATCAGTAGGACATATCGATTTGGATGCTTTAAATAAGCCACAAGCTAAACAGGAACCTGCAACAGTTGTTGAAACAAAGCCTGTAGTGGTTGAAGTTGAAAAAGTAGTGACTGCTCCTATTGAACCAAAACAAGTGGAAATACCTACCCCTGCTCCTGTTGAAGCAGCTAAACCGGTAGAGAAACCAATTGAAGTTGTTGTGGAAAGCAAAAGTGAGAATGTTATTGAAAAAGTAATTGATGCACCTAAAGTTGTAACACCTGAGGTAATAGTTGAAAAGCCTGTAATTGAAAAAGTTGAAGTTGAAAAAGTTGTCACAGCTGTTAAAGCCGAAACCATAACCAAACCTATTGTTGAAGCGAAAGCACCAGTTGAACCTGAAATTAAAAAAGTCATTTCACTAGAGCAAACTAAAACTGAATCAGCAGAGAAAGAAACTGTTGAACCAGCAGAAACAACAACAGACAACAGGGACGAGATTTTCTCATTAGGTAGACCTGCACTCGAAAAAGGTCCTGTGGTAGTTGGTAGTATTGATTTAAATTTATTGAATCAAACAACTCGCCCTAAACCTAAAACAAAAGAGCAAAAACGCAAAGAACGTGAAGAGAAAAATCGTGTAGATAATTCGCCAAAACGCACTTTGCAACTTAAACCAGTAACCGAAGCTGAAGCTGAAGCGAATAAAAAGAAAAAACGTGAGCGTTTCTCGAACCAAAAAGTTGACATAAACAAAGTTCAACAAGGTGGCGGTTCGAACACAGGTAAAAGCGAAGTTACACTCACTAAAAAACCAATTCCAGTTGCTGGCGGAGCTGCAGGTTCGGGCGTAGGTAAACCAAACAAGGATAAATTTAAGAAACCTCTAAAAACAGTTGTTAGCGAAGAGGAAGTACAAAAACAAATAAAAGAAACACTTGCTCGCTTAGCTGGTGGTAATAAAAAAACAAAAGGTACTAAATATCGTAGAGATAAACGTGATACCGACAGAGTAAAACAGCAAGAACAAGCTCAACGCGAACGCGACGAAGAGAGTGTATTAAAACTTACTGAGTTTGTTACCGTAAGCGAACTTGCAGTGATGATGAGTGTATCGGTAACACAGGTTATTGCAACTTGTATGAATATTGGTATGATGGTATCTATAAATCAACGTTTAGATGCTGAAACTATCAATATCGTAGCTGATGAGTTTGGATTCTCAACACAGTTTGTTAGTGCTGAACTAGTTGATTCACTCAACGAAGAAGAAGAGGACAACGAAGAAGATATGGAATCTCGTGCTCCAATTGTGACTGTAATGGGACACGTTGACCACGGTAAAACATCATTACTCGATTATATTCGTAAAACAAACGTTATTGCAGGTGAAGCTGGGGGTATTACACAGCACATCGGTGCATACAATGTTAAACTTGAGAATGGACAACGTATCACGTTTCTTGATACTCCAGGTCACGAGGCATTTACCGCCATGCGTGCACGTGGAGCCAAAGTTACGGATATTGCCATTATTATAGTAGCTGCCGACGATAATGTGATGCCACAAACTATTGAGGCTATCAATCACGCTTCGGCTGCCAATGTACCCATGATATTTGCAATTAATAAGGTAGATAAACCAGGTGCATTCCCTGAAAAAATCAAAGAAACGCTTGCTGGAATGAATTACCTCGTTGAAGACTGGGGTGGAAAATACCAATCGCAAGATATTTCGGCGAAACATGGTAAGGGTATTGATGAGTTACTTGAAAAAGTATTGCTCGAAGCTGAACTTTTAGAGCTAAGAGCTAACCCAACCAAAAAAGCGGTAGGGTCTGTTATCGAATCAGAATTAGACAAAGGTCGTGGTTATGTTTCAACTGTTCTGATACAGAACGGAACACTTAACCAAGGTGACGTAGTACTTGCAGGTACACATTTCGGAAAAGTAAAAGCAATGTTCAACGAACGTAACCAACGTATTAAAACGGCTCGCCCAGCGGAACCTGTATTAATTCTTGGTTTAAATGGTGCTCCTCAAGCAGGCGATAACTTCAATGTGATGGCTAGCGAACAAGAAGCACGCGAAATAGCTAACAAACGTGAGCAACTACAACGTGAACAAAGTATACGTACGAAGAAACACTTTACTCTTGACGAGCTTGGCCGCCGTATTGCATTGGGCGACTTTAAAGAGCTTAACGTTATTGTTAAAGGTGACGTGGATGGTTCGGTTGAAGCATTAGCCGATTCGTTATTAAAACTATCTACTGAAAACATTCAAGTAAATGTTATTCATAAAGCGGTGGGTGCAATCTCTGATTCAGATATTCTATTGGCTGCTGCATCGAATGCAATTATTTGTGGTTTCCAAGTTCGCCCAACAACATCGGCACGTAAATTAGCCGATAAGGAGGAAATTGACATCCGACTTTACTCTATTATTTACGCCGCAATCGAAGAGATTAAAGCTGCAATGGAAGGTATGCTTTCGCCCGAAATTAAGGAAGAAATTACAGCAACCATCGAAATCATGGAAGTATTTAAAATTACGAAAGTGGGAACAATTGCAGGCTGTTTAGTACGCGAAGGTAAGGTGAAAAGAACCAATAAAGTTCGTATCATACGTGATGGTATTGTGGTTTATACAGGTGAACTTGATTCGCTTAAACGCTTTAAAGACGACGTAAAAGAAGTGGGTACAAACTACGAATGTGGATTGAACATAAAAGGTTACAACGACATACGTGTTGGCGATATGGTAGAAAGTTACGAAGAAACAGAAGTAAAGAAAACATTGTAAAAAGTTTGCAGTAAACAATTCACAGTTTACAGTAATATAGTAAAACGCCCCTGAAACAAATTGTTTCAGGGGCGTTTCTATTTTGAATGTATATCTTTGATATTCTAAAAATTAGAAAAGCAAAAAAAGTCAGTTCTTTACTCTTTACTCTTCTCTCTTTACTCGATACTCAATACTCTTCTAGTCGTTATAACGAACAATCGTTTGATCTCTATCAGGTCCTACAGATACTATTTTGATAGGCACTTCAAGCTCTTCTTCCAAGAAATTAAGGTAGTTGTTAAATTCTTCTGGAAATTCGTCTTCCGATTGCATTTTGGTCATATCCGTTTTCCATCCTTGCATTTGAACATAAACAGGTTCGGCACCATCGTTTAAATCAAAAGGGAATTGTTCGGTTTCAACACCGTCAATCTTATAAGCAACGCAAGCATTAATCGTTTCAAAACCATCCATCACATCACTCTTCATCATAATCAGCTGCGTAACGCCATTCACCATAATTGCATATTTCAGCGCTACTAAATCAACCCAACCACAACGACGTGGACGGCCTGTAACCGACCCAAACTCAAAACCAATTTTGCGCATTTCGTCACCAGTAGCATCAAAAAGTTCTGTTGGAAATGGACCACTACCAACACGCGTACAGTAAGCTTTGAAAATTCCATAAACCTCGCCAATGCTTCGTGGAGCGATACCTAAGCCAGTACAAGCACCTGCACAAATTGTATTTGAAGAGGTTACAAAAGGATATGAGCCGAAATCAATATCGAGCATGGTACCTTGCGCACCTTCAGCAAGCACTTTTTTGCCCGACTTCATAGCCTCATTTACAAAATGCTCGCTATCAATCAATTCAAAACGTTTAATACACTCAATACCTTCGAACCATGCTTTTTCAAGCTCTTCGAGTTCGTATTCAAAATTATATTGTTTAAGTATTGCTTTATGACGGTCGGTAGCTATTTTATATTTTTCATCAAAATTTGTCAAGATATCCCCTACACGCACACCGTTACGACTAATTTTATCGGTATATGTAGGTCCAATGCCTTTGCCTGTAGTACCAATTTTACCTGTACCTTTAGCAGCTTCATAACAAGCATCAAGCAAACGATGTGTTGGTAAAATAAGATGCGCTTTCTTCGAAATTTTCAAACGCTCAGTAAGTGGGTGTCCCGATAATTCGAGTCCATCAACCTCCGCTTTAAATAAAGCAGGGTCAAGTACCACTCCATTTCCGATAACATTTACTTTGTTACCCTGAAAAATACCTGAAGGAATGGAGCGCAAAACGAACTTTTTACCTTCGAACTCAAGTGTATGTCCTGCATTAGGTCCACCCTGAAAACGAGTTACCAAATCATAACTAGGAGTTAATACATCTACTACCTTACCCTTACCTTCGTCGCCCCATTGGAGGCCTAATAACACATCTGCTTTCATCTGTATATAATTATTTTTCTTTTTTATTTTCATTCCGTAACGATCCTGCGCACCTTAACACCTTTTTTTTGAGGCGGTTTGCACTTACTACACAAACCATATAAACAGAGTGAGTAGTGTGTAGTATCGAAAGTTGCAAAAGACTTTGAGGCGATTACAGTCCGAATTTTCTTGTCCGAAAATTCTTTAATGGATCCACATTTTGTACAAATCAGATGGTGATGTGTCTGTTTTCCAAAATTCCTCTCATATTTAGCTGTTTGACCTGGAAACTGATGCTTGACAATTAAGTTACAACTCATCAACAATTCGATGGTATTGTAAATAGTTGCTAAACTCACTCTGTACTCACTTTGCATCAACTGAAACAGTGCTTCAGCATCAAAATGTACATCAAAATCGTATATTTTTTCTAATATCGCATATCGTTCTGGAGTCTTACGCATCTTCTTTTTTTCCAAAAATTGCGTAAAATTATCCTTAACTACATCGTATGTAAATTCTTCTTTCACAAATAGAAATTAATCCTGCCAAAAATAGCATACAAAAATACTACTTTTTGAGCTATTTTCCTTATAAATCAATTAAAAAATCGAGTTCCTGTTTCACTTCTGTAGCAATTACTTGTTGCGATGAAATTTGAGCGCTTAAAAACCCATCAGCTAGCTCTTTAAGTTGTTCGGCTCGCTGATTATTTATTCTACATAAACGACCAAAACAGATTGCAATCGACTTATATAATTCATAATCGTCGGATTCCGACATTTTTATACCATTCTCGATTATTAAATCTACAGCTGTAGCATTTAACTGCTGATAGATACGTGCCGAAAGCATAAAAGCAGCTACATTACAATTTCTATCATTCTCAGCAAGTAAAATAGCAGGTAATTGAGACCTAAAACTAAGTTTGCTAAGTAAAAACAAACACATAGCATCAATTATCTCCTTCTCGCTTGTAGCCTTAACCCGCTCTAGCACTTTTTCGGCAGTAACACTTGCAACCGGCTGCAACAAAATTGATAAAATTAAAGTTTCGCGCCAACCGAGAAGCCAAAGTCGGTTTGACAAATCAACAGAAGGCGTGTAAAGTGCCGCTATTTCGCGAAGCGTAGGAAGGCTAACACCGTAATTTATTTTGTAATTTACACCCTTTTCTTTCATCGAATCGGATGTAACACCATTCATCGAAAGTACAATTCGCTGCTTTATTTCGTTCATTTGAGCATCTAATTGCTCATTTACCATATAAAATTTCATCTTATTTCTTTGTTAAATTCATATTATCAAGCACTTATAAAAAGTGCAATAAATTTACGCCAAACTATTGCACAAATCCATTAACTATACTATCTTTGCACACGTTAAAACATGGTGGTCATAGCTCAGTTGGTTAGAGCGTCGGTTTGTGGTTCCGAAGGTCGCGGGTTCGACCCCCGTTTTCCACCCAAAGGCAGAATGATAATTCGTTCTGCCTTTTTTATTTCCGTTTTGCTTTACTCTGAACCGCTATCACCCCTGCCGCTTCTGGTATCGTTGTAAATTCGTATCCTTTTTCTTTAATGGCTTCAATCAATTTCGAAAGTCGGTTGTAAAACTTATCCGATCGCATATTGCTTGCCCCTAAATGAAACAACAGTATATTTCCATTTAATGTTTCTACACGCTCCTTCTCCATTATTTTTTTCATAATTTCGTCGCTCGAAAAATACTTGTCGCGCATCTCAGGCACGCTAATATCAGCGTTCGAAAACACACCTGGTGTAGACATCACTAATTTCACACCCGCAAGTTTACTCCACAATTCAATACTATCGTTTGTTTGCTCATTGGGTGGCAGAAAAAAACATGCATCCGATTTAGCAACACCAAATTTCGCAAGCGCTTCAAAATTACGTTTCAAATCGTCCATAAACAATTGTTTTGTAACCATTAAATCGTTCACGTTTTCAAATCGTGCGTATTGAGGATACCCATCGGAATGCAGCCCAAGATAATGACCCTCTTTAATCATCTTTTTTACAAATGATTTATTTTTTTGCAGAAAATTTCCTGTCAAAAAGAAACTTGCTTTTACTTTATTATCGGCCAATGCTTTTTGTGTTTTTTTCAACCCATCAGTTAAATCATTGCCCGAAAAAATGAATGAAATCTGCTTTTTAGAATTATCTGTCTGAATTATACTGCCATTTTTCAATGAGTTTTGATTGGGCTTTGATACACATTCTAACTGTTTGTTGGCCAACAAATAAACAAGTGCTGTTGTTCCATCAATGTTCGATTCAGTAGAAATTCGAGTATCCTGTTCGTCAGCAAACACAGCCCATTTGGTTTGAAATCGTCTCAATGGGTCGGCATCACTCAAAGGCAGCGTAGACATACTAGCATACACCGAAGCACTGACTGGCCCTGCAACTAAACCTCCAAGAGGCTTTAAACCCTTAAGCTTCCATAGAGGCGAATATGGGTTTTGAACCTGTCGAGCACCAGCAGGCATGCCAACAACCATGGATACTCCCCATGGATTACAGCCAAAAAGCCAATCGACTAAAGCAGTCTCCATACCCACAAAAGTTGAATCGCCCGTGTAGCGTCTGTACAAATTACACTGTGTAGCTAGCGACACCACATAACTATTCGATTGCCTCATCATTGGCACGCCTATGCCAAAAGGTTTGGTTGTACTACGAAGTTGAGCACGTTGTAAACCAAATCGAATGTTCTGAATAAACTCATTTTTAAATTGTGGATTTTCAGAATTAGCAAGCATAAAATGTCCAAAATTGGTGTACGGAAACCATTGATAATGGCTCACACTATCGGCAAAAAGCCAAGGTGCAATAGGCTCCATACGTCCAAAAGTAGCCGACTCAGCTCTAAATGAAGGCTCAAAACTCAACTGATAGAGTTGTGCAGAAGCTAACTGCATGTCATCAGCCCAATTATCTTCTTTTTGAAAATCATTTTTTAAAGCTGGTATTGTCTGACTAACCCCTGTTTTACTTTTACCCCAATTATATAAATGCAAAGCTCGTTTTTGTAGCGTATCAGCAAAAGCCTTATCAGTGCTTGCAAAAATATCAGCACCTAAGGCAAAAGCCGATGCAAATTTTCCGGCCAACGATGCAACACCTGTAGATTTATTTTGATATTTAAACATACCCGCTGGCTTTGCTGTAGCCAAGTAAACTGGCTGCACCCCCTCATCACCCAAACCGTAGTCCGTATTATCACCCGAAGGCATCCAATTAACAGCCTCACCCCTATCGTCGCCCACTTGCGCGTATAATTCGTCCGACTTAGCATTCATTTTGAGAAGCCAATCAAGACCCCATCTTGCCTCATCCAACACATCGGGTATTTTGTTTGGATATGGTAATCCATTTGCATCACAGTTATCGAAAAAAATGGCTGGATTGGAACGGTATGCGTACAATAATTGAAAAACAGAGACAGCTGTAGTTGAACTATACTTAACATAGTCGGCAGCATTGTGCCAACCTCCAGTAAAATCATATGTCAGCAATTCTTGTTTCTGTGGCAATTCAGCAGGCTTCGATTTTTTATTCGAAGTGCTTTTAATCTCTGGTATCGATAAAACTGGAGCTGGCTGAGGAACCGCTACTGCTTCGTGCTGATGACAATAATCTTTTAAAATTGGATTAAAGCCACAACGCTGCTGACGCATAAACTGCAATAAATAATCGGCCACACCATTATAAATCTGATTGTCGATAAAAATAACGGGAGAAAATACGGTACTTGTTTTGATATAATATGCTCCCGAATGAGTAAACTGCGTAAAATCGAGCTGAAAGATGGATTTAAATTGCTCAAATGGCACTAGTTTTTTTACGCTCGATAATTCGGTAAGTTTCTGATTTGTTAATGCATCGTGTATTGAGAAGGAATTAAGCGAAACTTCGGACTCACTAATAAAAATTGCCCTTTTCAGACTATTGGGAGTATAACCAAGTTGATTGATTCGTATAAATGAATCAAGAGAAAAAACCTTTATAAGAATAAAAACAAAGAAAATTAGTACAATAAATCGCTTTTGTAACATTATAAATCAACCGTTTTTTTTGCAAATGTAGCACAATTAGTAGAAACAGACAATTAAAAAACCGATAAAAAATATTACTTTTGCATCTTGAAATTCAATTTATTCAATTAAAACACAACACTAAAAAAAAATGAAGGTATTAAAATTCGGCGGAACATCCGTAGGTTCTGCAGCCCGAATGAAAGACGTTGCCAAATTAATTTGCGATGGCGACCGTAAGATTGTAGTTTTGTCGGCTATGTCAGGAACTACAAATAGTTTGGTTGAAATTTCTGATTATTTTTATAAGTCGAATACAACGGGTGCTATTGAACGTATCAATGTATTGGAGCAAAAATACATGGAAATAATTGAAGAATTATATACTACTGATAAATACACGCAAGAAGCGAAAGTGATTATTAAATCAATTTTCGAATACTTACGCTCTTTTTCTAAATCGGTGTTTACACTATTCGAAGAAAAAGCTATTTTAGCTCAAGGAGAAATGCTCTCGACAAATATGTTTCAATTATATTTGCTCGAAAACAATGAAAATAGTGCTCTGCTACCAGCTTTAGAGTACATGCGTATTGACAAAAACTCGGAACCAGATACAGCTTACATTGCCGACAATCTTGAAAAACAGATTCAAGCAAATCCAGACCACACTTATTATATTACTCAAGGTTACATTTGCCGCAACTTTTATGGCGAAATTGACAACCTTCAACGTGGTGGTAGCGACTATACTGCGTCGCTCATTGGTGCTGCAATCAAAGCTAGCGAAATACAAATTTGGACCGACATCGATGGCATGCATAATAACGATCCTCGCTTTGTGGAAGGCACAAAACCGGTGCCCTACCTACATTTCGAAGAAGCTGCGGAGCTAGCATACTTTGGTGCAAAAATTCTTCACCCTACCTGTATTTTACCAGCCAAACTGAACAACATACCAGTTCGACTGCTAAACACAATGGAGCCTGAAGCTGCTGGAACTCTTATCTCAATGCAAAGCAAAAAAGAAAAGATTCAAGCCGTTGCAGCAAAAGATGGCATTACTGCTATCAAAATTAAATCAGGTCGTATGTTACTTGCACATGGTTTTATGCGCAAAGTATTCGAAATTTTCGAATCGTACCAAACATCAATTGATATGATTACGACATCAGAAGTTGGCGTATCAATAACCATCGACAATAATAAACGTATTGACGAGATTGTAAATAACCTCAAAAAACTAGGCACCGTTACCATCGACACTAACATGGTAATTATATGCGTAGTAGGCGATTTACCTTCCGAAAATGTCGGTTTTCAAGCAAAAGCTGTTTCGGCAATGAAAGAAATTCCAGTACGTATGATTTCGTACGGTGGTAGCAACTACAACATTTCATTTTTGATTAAAGCTGAAGACAAAAAACGTGCTTTGATAGCACTAAGCGAGGGCTTATTTAGCTAAATCACTTTTTTAAAATCATTCATTTTAAATACAAAAAAGTTATAAAGTCAAGCTATTAAAAACCGACTTTATAACTTTTTCTATCATTCAATAAGAAATAATATATATGAAAGCAAATTATCCCGTAGAAAAATTTAAAGACATACAAACACCCTTTTACTACTACGATTTAGAAGTACTACGTAAAACTCTAACCGAAATAAACGCCAATACGAGCGAAAACTTTGAGGTACATTACGCTATGAAAGCCAATGTAAACCCAAGTGTTTTAGCTTGCATTAAAGATGCTGGATTAGGCGCCGACTGTGTAAGTGGTGGCGAAGTACAAGCAGCACTTGACGCTGGCATACCTGCCTCGAAAGTTGTTTTTGCAGGTGTAGGAAAGGCTGACTGGGAAATAAACCTTGGTCTAGACAACGACATTTTTTGCTTCAACGTTGAGTCGATACCTGAATTGGAAGTAATAAATGAATTAGCCATTGCCAAAGGTAAAACAGCACAAGTAGCCTTACGTATTAATCCAAATGTAAGTGCAAACACGCACCACTACATTACCACTGGACTAAACGAAAACAAGTTTGGTATCAACATGTCGGAACTCGACAAAGTGACCGATTTAGTGTTAACACTATCGAACGTAAAACTAATTGGTATTCACTTCCACATTGGATCTCAAATTACCGATATGAGTTCTTTTCAAGCTTTGAGTATACGTGTAAACGAAATTCAAGAACATTTTGATAAACGCAACATAAAACTATCAGTGATTAATGTTGGTGGTGGATTAGGTATTAACTACGAACATCCAAATCATTTCCCAATTCCTGATTTCGAGAGCTATTTTAAAGTATTCCGCAACCACCTTGATTTGCGCGAAGGCCAAACACTTCACTTTGAACTTGGCCGTGCAGTTGTTTGTCAGTGCGGTAGCTTAATATCAAAAGTATTATATATAAAAGAAGGAACGTCGAAAAAATTTGCAATTCTAGATGCTGGCTTTACCGAGTTGATTCGTCCAGCTTTGTACCAAGCTTATCACCGTATCGAGAACTTAACTTCTGAAGCCGCTGATGAAGTATACGATGTAGTAGGTCCAATTTGCGAATCGTCTGACTCATTTGCGAAAGAATATACCATGAACGGCACCAAACGTGGCGACATCATTGCATTGCGCTCTGCTGGTGCATATGGTGAGATTATGGCTTCGCAATACAACTTGCGCAAATTGCCTAAAGCATATACTTCGGACCAATTAGTATAAGCCCTATAGGCGGATAGTGTAACAAAATAAAAGCAATGATTAAATCATTGCTTTTATTTCTTTGTTTATTTCCAACCAAACCTCGTCAGCTATTTTAGCGCCAATAACCTCAACGACCTTTGCCGAAACTAGAGAGCCAATTTTACCGCATAACTCATGCGAATAATCGTTAGCTAAGCCATATAAAAAACCGGCAGCATACAAATCGCCAGCACCAGTAGTATCAATACAATTTGCCAACCGAGCCTCTATCTTCACATTTTCAGACACCGAACGTACATACGAACCCTCTTTGCCAATTTTCACAACCGCTATATCGCAATGCTCCGAAATGTGAATCAATGCCTCTTTGGGTTCTTTGCCTGTAAATGCACGCGATTCCTCTTCGTTAGCAAACACAATATCCACAAAACTACGAATCATCTCATTTAAAAAATCCAAATTAGCCTCCACTACATTGTAACTTGCCAAATCAATCGACACCAACAAACCAGCTTCTTTAGCCATTTTAACAGCCGTACGTATCAATTCGTGATTTTGCACCAAATAACCTTCGATATGAAAAATATCATAACCTTCGAACATGGCTGGACTTAAATCGGCAGCACTCAACTCACAGGCAGCTCCCAAAAAGGTACATAAAGTACGCTCCCCATCAGCTGATACCAGAACAGTACATTGTCCGCTTGCCGACTCACTTAAACCCAACTGAGGCTTTACACCGTTTGCCAGCATATCGTCGCTAAAAAAAGCACCAACAGCATCATCACCAACTTTTCCAATAAAACCTGCCTCAGCACCCAAACGGGCAACACCATTTACAGTATTCGAAGCAGACCCTCCAGCAGCCATCACAGGCTTAACACCTGCCAATAAGGACATAATTTCGGCCGACTTTCCAGCATCAACCAACTGCATACTACCTTTAGGCAAGTTAAGTTTAATTAAAACGTCATCGTTACTTATTTGTAACAGAATATCTGTCAGGGCATTACCCATTCCTAAAACTTTCTTCATAAAATTATTCGATTTTTTATTTGCAAAGATATTGCATATTTCATAAAAAGCAGTTACTTTTGCACCGCAATTGACAAAAAAACAACTGCAAAATTCTTCCTTAGCTCAGTTGGTTAGAGCATCTGACTGTTAATCAGAGGGTCCTTGGTTCAAGTCCAAGAGGGAGAGCTTTCAAAAACCGTTGAATTAATTTTCAACGGTTTTTTTTATTTTTAGCAATTAGAGAAAAAGCAATAATAATGATCGTTACTTTTGTGATCGTTTTTTATTTACATCGCTCAAATTTTGCTAATTTGAGTCTATTTTTAAGGGGTTTTGATGGCGTAAACACTACACGTTTCACCACTATTGATTCGGCACGAACTTCGGCGGGGTTGCTTACTGATTTTAAACAAGATGCCGTTAAAGCAAAAGTACCAAAACCATCCAAACACACACTATTACCAGACAACAACTCATCCTCCACACAAGCCATCAATAACTCAATTGTTGACTTTAGCTCAATAGCATTCAAGCGCTTACCATGCGACATTCGTTCGGCTAGTTGCTCAATATTTATGGTGCTTGAACGCACTACTTGCGGATATGTGTATAATAAAAACATATGTAAACGCCTCACCTATACATTTAAACACAAAACAAAAGTAAGAAAAAAAATTACATGTTGTTATAAAACAGAAACATAGAGCCGAATGGACTGATGGTAAAACATTATTAGTTGGTGCGTGTAAATGGACAGAAAAAGAAGATGCTGCACGACTTATTTACAAAAAATAGCTTACACCAACCAGAACGCTTAATAACGAATAGCAGAACTGAGCTATTATTGTTCACTTTGCCATCAACTCTAACCTTAACTAATTTAGTGTGTTTATGTCAGCAATGTTACAATTTACTCAATTAAATTACCATTTAATTTTGAAATGCAACAAAAAACGAGTACTTTTGCGCCAAATTATCAGAATACATAAATTTGACTGATAAAAACACGCAATTATTCGAGGATTTTTTAAAAAATATGAAGCAAGAAAACAAGACTAGCACAATGAAAATGATGAATGGCAACGAAGCCGTTGCTAGAGGTGCCTTTGAAGCGGGTGTGAAAGTTGCTTCCGGATTTCCGGGAACACCATCCACCGAAGTAATGGATTACACGCAACAACGCTACCCTGATATTTATTGTGAATGGTCGACAAATGAGAAAGTGGGTTTAGAAGTAGCTATTGGAGCTTCATTTGCGGGTTATCGTAGCTTTGCTGTTATGAAAACAGTTGGCTTACATGTAGCTGCCGATGCACTTGGAGGTGCAGCTGGCAGTCAGATAAATGGTGGTTTAGTACTTGTAGTTGGCGACGATGTAGGTCGTATTGCTGGCGATGATTACAACGACGTTCGCCATTATGGAAACATGTTTAACATCCCAGTTTTAGAACCAAGTGACAGTCAGGAAGCCAAAGACCTGATGATTAAGGCATTTGAAATAAGCGAAGAATACAGTACTCCTGTTATTATTAAAATAACCTCTGTTATATGTAAAACAACAAGTACAGTTGCTATCGACGAAAGTTGTACTTACACCGTAAAATGCAGAAGCAAATACAAGGTCAGTTTCAGCAAAGTTATTATGACAACCATGATGATGAATGCAAGAGGCTCGGAACACCCTAAGCTCACAAAATGCTTCAACGATTTCCCGGCACACATGAAACGACTCACCAACGACTGTAATGATTTCGATATAAACAAATTGGAATTGAACGGTAAAAAAATTGGAGTAATTACTGCTGGAACGCCTTACTATTATACCAAAGAGGTATTACCTGATGCTTCAATACTGAAATTAGGACTAGTAATGCCACTACCTGAGAAATTGATTCGAGAATTAGCTGCTCATGTCGACAAACTTTATGTAATTGAAGATGGCCATGACCTTTTGGAAAAAAACATCAAAGATCTTGGTATTGCAGTAATTGGGAAAGAATTATTTCCAAAATTCCCCGAGATGATGCGTTTCACGCCTGATATTATTGAGGAAAAACTAGTTCCCAATGCACCCAAAAGAACAATAATTGATGGTATTCCATTCAGACTTCCTGTAAGTTGTGCTGGATGCTCACACCTATTCATTTCTGAAATTCTACGCAAACATAAAATTAAAGCTGCAGCCGATGTTACCTGTGGATTAATTGGTTGCTTTCCACACATGGAATCCTATTCGCTTCAAAAGTGTATGGGATCTAGTATTGCGCTGGCACATGGTTACAATGTAGCTACCGATCACAAAGAAAATTTTGTAGCTATGATTGGCGACGGCGGATTCTGGGCTACCGGCATCAATGGGCTGATGAATCTTATTTTCAACGACAGTCAATCAACTACAATTATTGTTGACAATAGCTGTTTAGCAATGACAGGCGGTCAGCACATCGCTTCAAGTGAATTTGGCTTTAACTACAAACCCGAAAACAAACTTGAAATCACAAAAGTATGCGAAGCAATTGGCGTAAAAGATATTGTAACCGTAGATGCGTACGAATTTGAAAATCTCGAGAATGCTATACTCAATGCCGTAAATGCAAATACAAATTCGGTAGTTATTGTAAAAAAACCGTGCGTAACTAAGTTTAAACTTCCCAAAAGCGATCCATATTGCATTGATCAGGATCTTTGTACACAATGCAGAAAATGTATCAACATAGGATGTTTAGCCATAGAAAGTAAAAAAGGTAAGGACGGGAAAGTGGAGATAGTTATTAACGAGGATCTTTGTGTAGGCTGTGGGCTTTGTTCTACCGCCTGTAAGTTTGATGCAATAAAATTATAGAAATGCAAGATACAGGAAAAAATTTAATCATAGCTGGTGTAGGAGGTCAAGGAATTCTACTTTTCAGCAATCTCTTAAGCAAGTATTACATGAAACTTGGTTACGAGCTAAAAATATCAGACGTAATAGGGCTAGGGCAACGTGGCGGAGGCGTCGAAAGTCATTTTCGTTATTCAACCAAACCCGTATTATCGCCTTTTATAAAAGCTGGTGATGTGGATTTTTTATTATCATTTGAACAAACCGAAACATTGCGCTATTTACATTGCCTGAAAGAAGATGGCATTGTTTTCTCAAGCACTTTTGAACTTTCAACATCGAGCGTAAACACACGTCTCGAAAAAGATATGCCCGAATCAAAAACAGAACTTATTAAACAGTCGAAAAACAAAACATTTATTATAAACCCAGACGAGAATAAAAGCACTGAATTTGACATCAGCAAAATGATGAATATTGTAATGCTTGCCATCTATGCCGAGTTCAGAGGGTACGAACACGATGAAATGTTGCAGATTGTACGCGAAAGTGTTCCTGAAAAATTTGTGCAAGGAAATATCAAAGCTTATGAAAAGGGAATAGAAATTGCCCGTGCTGAAATAAAATGAAATTACCTGAAGGTTTAGTAGCACTCGACAGTCTAGGAGACATAAAACCAGACAACACAAATCCAATACTTATCTGCGGTTCGCATTGCGGTGATAATGGTACTTTTGCCCGTAAGCTGAAAAACTGCCAAATTAAAGCTGTTTTTCTAAACAATGCTGGTATTGGCAAAAACAGTGCAGGCATCAGTGGCCTAACGCATTATGAGGATGAGGATATTTTGGCTTGTGCCGTTGATCATAACAGTGCCGAAATTGGTGTAGCTAAAACTACCTGGGATAGCGGTATTATAAGCCACACAAACAACATAGCAAACAAGGCTGGAATTCGAATAGGCGATTCAGTACAAGATGCTGTAGCCTCGATTCAAAATTTAATTGACTTCCCTACTTGGATTCAAGATAGTAAGAAAATTAAATTGAACACTACTGAAAAACAGAAAAGCAGTACCAATACAGATTTAAAAAAACAATTTCAAACGCAAATTGAAGGAGCAAACATCACAGTAACTGATAGCATTACTTTTTTAAACGAGAATAATGCAGGTGATATTGTTGTGTGTGGATCGCATGGTGGTACAAGTGCTGGGCATTATGCTCAAAAGCATCACCTTAAAGCAGTATTTTTTAATGATGCTGGCATTGGCAAAAACAATGCAGGCATAAAAAGTCTAGATTTTTTAAATGATAATGGGATCATAGCATGCACGGTGAATTGCATGAGTGCCGAAATTTTTAACGGGCAAGACATACTTGAGAATGGCATTATAAGCGTACGCAATCAATTGGCAAAAAGCAAAAAAATCAACGAAAACATGACGGTTAAAGAGGCCATAAAACTAATTTAAGGTACAATTTCAACTAGCCATCTAAAATAAAATAGTGAATATCACTACCTTATTATATTTATGCAAAAAAACTAAACAATTGCCGCTACAGATATTGCAGAGTTAATATATTTGTATTATCTTTGTACCACAATTCCAAAAGGGATACATTCTTCCTTAGCTCAGTTGGTTAGAGCATCTGACTGTTAATCAGAGGGTCCTTGGTTCAAGTCCAAGAGGGAGAGCAGAAAGCCGTTGAAAATAATTTTCGACGGCTTTTTTTATTTTTAGCAATTAGAGAAAAAGCAATAATAATGATCGTTACTTTTGTGGTTATTATTTCATTGAAATAAATCAGAGGAAGTTTATTTCAGGTTCAAGTTCAAGCATAAAAAAACAGAGCTAAATCATTATTTATTTGTAAATTTGCCATCTAATAATTTAAAACCAACTACATTTCAATGGCATTCATTCAATTTTTCAAACTCATACGTTATCAAAACTTATTGTTTTTAGCTTTAACACAGCTACTACTCCAACAATTAATTGTATCGCCACTACTTCAAAAATATGGCTTCGAATACATTGCGGCCGACACTACAATATTTCTACTAATAACAGCCACCGTATGTATTACTGCTGCAGGCTACGTTATCAACGATTATTTCGACTTGAAAATTGACCGCATCAACAAACCCGAAAAAGTACTTATAGGCACCGTTTTCAGCAAACAACAGGCCATGCTTATGCATCAGGTTATAACAGCAATAGGCATTATTACCGGACTAATACTGGCATATAATTTACAAAGCTTCACCCTTGCTTTCCTATTCATAGTAATCCCTGGCCTACTTTGGTTTTACTCAGCCAGCTACAAACGACAATTTGCTATCGGAAACGTAATTGTGGCTCTTATGGCAGCAAGCTCGGTACTCATTGTGGGCATAAGCTCAGTGGCTGAACTTAAGTGCAACTACGCCGACCTTGTGTACCAAACCCCAATCCCAGCTGAAATTTACAGCTGGATAGGCGGATTTGCAGCTTTCTCGTTTTTACTCACCCTTATGCGCGAACTTGTAAAAGACCTGCAGGACCGCGAAGGTGATAGCGAAGTAGAATGCAGAACAATGGCTATTGTCTGGGGCGAATTTAAAACAAAATTGGTCGTCTACTTATTAGGTGCTAGCTGTATTGCTTTTTTAATATTTGCCAATCAACAATTGATTCCATTCGAAGGTACACTTACGTTTAAATACATACTATTTGGAATGATAGTACCACTGCTCGTGTTTGGCTACTTACTACAAACAGCACACCAGCCATCGGCTTACAAAATTGCTTCACGTATGCTTAAATACATCATGCTTATTGGTGTTTTATATAGTATTGTGTTCTACTTTTTAATGGCAAAAACTTACGGATTGAGCCTATTCAATCTATTTATAATTCAATAATTAATCAGCTAATTATTAATCACAAAAATGAATGAACTTTTAAAAAATATAGCTCACTATAAAATCATTTTAGCATCCCAATCGCCTCGCCGGCAGGAGTTATTAAAGGGGCTACATTTGGATTTCACAGTCAAGCTTATTGATGTTGAAGAAAATTATCCACGCGAAATTGTAGGAGTAGATATACCCATGTTTTTAGCCGAAAAAAAAGCCAATGCTTACCACATTGACGACGAAACACTTCTGATAACTGCCGATACAATAGTATGGCACGAAGGAAAAGTACTTGGAAAGCCAACCGACAAAAACGAAGCAAAGCAAATGCTTAAACAACTTTCGGGAAAAACACACCAAGTTATTACAGGCGTTTGCATAACCACAACTCGTAAACGCAAAACTTTTCATGTAATTTCAGAAGTGCGCTTTAGCAGCTTGAACGAGGCCGAAATTGACTTTTATCTTGAGAACTACAAACCCTACGACAAAGCTGGATCGTATGGCGTTCAAGAATGGATTGGCTACATAGGCGTTGAGCACATAAATGGATCGTATTTCAATGTGATGGGCTTACCTATTCAACGTTTGTACAACGAGCTAAAAAGATGGTAATCGTCACACTTATTCACTTAAAAACGAATATGCCAACCAAGCCATACCACCAAAACCAATAGGAAGTGCACTTTCGTCGATTACAAAATCGGCACTGTGCAAGCCACCTGTCGCTGAATTTGCAACTCCTTTTACTCCAAAACGATAAAATGTAGCCGGATATTGCTGCGTGAAAAACGAAAAATCTTCCGATGTCATTCGTTTTTCAAGTTGCACTACCTGCTCCTCGCCTACCCATTGGCTTGCAAAAAAAGCAGCCTTATTTGTGATCTCAACATCATTTACAACACACGGGTAGCCGGGAGGGATGTTGATATCAGCCGTACAGCCATGTGCAATAGCTGTTTCAGTAATAATACGCACAATATGCTCTTTGGCTTGCTCGCGCCACTTTTCATCCATCGTTCGTAAAGTTCCCGCCAGCTCAACTTGATGCGGTATTACATTTTGTGCACCCGCCGCAACAAACCTCCCAAAAGTTAAAACCATGGGCGTTAACGGATGACACAAACGACTCTTTACTTGTTGCAACGACACCAAAGTCTGCGCAGCTGCCAACACGGTATCATTAACCAAATGGGGTAAAGCACCATGCCCACCCTTACCATTTATCTTCACATGAATTTCGTCAGCCGATGCCATTATTTTCCCCGAAAGAAACCCCATTGTACCTGTTGGATAATCAACCGATACATGTTGCGCTAAAATCAAATCAGGCTTATAAGTATCGAAAACACCTGCTTCGAGTATAAGTCGTGCTCCACCAGGAGCTTTTTCCTCACCTGGTTGAAACACCAACAACACTCGCCCCTCAAACTCTCCCTTAAGATCACTCAGAATGCGCGCGGCACCGAGCAAACAAGCCGTGTGAACGTCGTGACCACAAGCATGCATTACGTTTTCATTCACTGATTTCCAAGGAATATCCACCAATTCACAAACAGGTAAAGCATCCATATCGGCTCTTAGGGCTATCGTTTTTGATGAAGGATTTTTTCCCTCAATTACACCCAACACACCAGTACCTGCAATACCACTTTTATAACTTACACCCATCTTAGTCAGCTCCGAACACACAAAAGCAGCTGTACGATACTCCTCAAACGAAAGTTCTGGATTTGCATGAATGGTGCGATAACATTGAATTACATAATCGGTATAAATTTCAACTAAATGTTGGATGGTCTGTTTCATTTGAAAATAATTTGAATAAATACATCTGCAAAAATAAACATTTTAATTTGGTTTACAGTATAAAAAAAACCTGCCACATACAATGCAACAGGTTTTTCAGTCTTTTCAGGAGTATAAATTTACTTCTTAAGTCGTTCTTCAATTTCACGAACGCTATTACGAAATCCCTTATCAATATCCATCAAATCGGTTACAATTTTACAGGCATGTAAAACAGTAGCATGGTCACGTTGTCCGATTGTCATACCAATTGACGACAAAGAGTTTTTAGTTAATTGTTTTGATAAATACATTGCAATTTGACGAGCCTGCACCACTTCACGTTTACGACTTTTAGTAGAAATAGCATCCACCGATAGCGAGAAATACTCACACACAGCATCACGAATTTTCTCAACCGTATTTACTCTTTTACTTACAGTGACAATACGACCAACCACTTTTTCGGCCAAATCCAAATCAATAGGCATATCAGTAAGCGTTGAGTGGGCCATAAGCGACACAAGCACACCTTCAAGGTCACGTACATTATCAACAACATTTTCAGCAATAAAATCAATCACCTCTTCAGATATTTCCAATCCATCGCGATAAATTTTATTCTCAAGTATTGCTTTACGTAATTCAAAATCAGGCTTTTCGATTTCGGCCGACAAACCCCATTTAAAACGTGTTAATAATCGTTGCTCCAAACCAACAAGCACAAGCGGCGAACGGTCGGATGTTAATACTAACTGCTTACCTGTTTGATGTAAGTGATTAAAAATATGGAAAAATGTATTTTGAGTTCCAGTTTTACCCGAAAATTCTTGAATATCATCAATTATTAATACATCGATTGTTTGATAGAAGTTCAAAAAATCATTTACTGAATTTGAACGAACAGCATCAGTATATTGAATTTGAAAGGTATTTGCCGAAACATAAAGTACCCGTTTTTCAGGATTCAATTGTTTTGTCATTACCCCAATTGCATTTGCAAGATGCGTTTTACCAACACCCGATTGACCATACACGAACAAAGGGTTGAAAATGGTCTTTCCGGGCTCATTAGCGATACTTACACCAGCCGTGCGGGCAAGTTTATTACTTGCACCTTCGATAAGGCTATTGAAGTTATATGACGGATTAAGCTGCGGATCAATTTCGGGCAATTGCACACGATGATACGGGCTAATATAATTACTGGCTACAGTTGATGCTTGTTTGCTTTTTGGCTGCTCGTTTGTGCTAGGTATTTGAGTTGCCTTTCCGCTCGATTTGTCGATAAGTACGCGATATTCCAGACGGGTCCCTTGTCCAGCTACGCGAAATAAAGTCATACGAAGCAAATCGATGTATTTCTCCTCAATATATTCAACAAAAAACTGGCTAGGTACCTGTAGAACAAAAATATTATTTTCGAACTTTTGGGCTACAATAGGTGCAAACCAGGTATTATATGATGCCTCGCTTATATTATCTCTAATGATGCTGAGACATTTATTCCATAACTCTTCGGGACTCTTAAACATACGCTACTTTTAAATGAAATAAATAATTTATCGGATTAATAATACACAATATTCAGACTGTTAACAATGTAGAAGCAACTCACAGAGGCTACTTTCAGGTTTACAAAATTCGCAAAGAAAATCGAGAAAAAAAAATGTAGTAAATATTTGGAGATAACAAAACAAGCTTATCAATCTAGCAACCAACTACTTACACTTAACAACTCATTTACAACACATTAACCGAAATACTACTGTAATAAAATTGTAATATATTTGATTACAAGCACATTAACAATCTAACACTATATTATACAATGTAACAGTGTATAAACAGCATAATAATGGCCGAAACCATTCATACAAAATGGTTTCGGCCATTAAAATTTGTTATCATCAAAAAAGTTAGTTCTTTCCGTTATTTAGAAACTTTCTAATTAAGACGTCTATTTTTCTTTCTTTCCAAAGAGTGAAAAATGTACATATCTTTTAGGACTTGCTTTTAAATCAATCAGTAATTTATCAGCACTTTCGGCCGTACTTGCAAGGTTATTATACAGGCGTTTATCGTTGATTAACAAGCCCATACTACCTTCAGAACTATTCATTTTAGTTGTTAGCAAATTAAGATTTGCTATTGTTTGATTTATGCTAGCAAATGTAGCTGCAAAGTCAACTGTACTAAGATTTCCGCTTACTTTTTTCAAATCGGCTGTAATAATATTTACATCTTTCAAAACCTTAGGCACATCGTTTTGCATAAGGTTTTTTAACTTTCCAGACGTTTCGGCCAAATTCGAGGTGGTAGACTCTATAGACACCAGACTGTTACTAACCTCTTTACTCTCCATTACCTTACGTAAAGTGCGTAAAAGTGAATCGGCTTGTAGCGTCATACTTTTTATTTGAGGCATTAAATCACCAGCAACCTGAGCCATTAAGCCAGTGCCTACACTCGAAGCAACCGTATCGCCAGAGGCATAAACAACAGCATCAGCTTGGAGTGGTTCATATACAATTTGAACCGCTTTGCCACCCATCAAGCCATTATCAAACAATTCGACTGTTGCACCTTTGGGTAGTTTAATATCCTTACTAACCGAGATTCTTACAACAAATGGAGTTTTTTTCGTAAAATCGTATTTCACCTCTTCTACCTGACCAACTTTAAAACCTTTTATTAATACTGGTGACGAAGGTACTAAACCGTCCACATTTTCGTAAGTAGCATAATACTCATTTACTGGCGAAAAAACATCAATTCCTTTTAGAAAATTCAAACCAAAATAGAGCACAAAAATTGCTATCACTACCATAAGACCCACTCTTACTTCGCGGGTAAAGATCTTCTTATTCATTTTTTCTTATTTGTTAATTTCAAGGCCTCATTAATGCCTATTTTCTTTTTCCCTAAAAAGGCAACCACAAATGCCTCAGGAAAAATCTGCAGCATTTCTTTTCGTAGCTTCGACACTACTTCGTATTTTGAATCGGCTCCTATCGTATACTTATACATACCATTTTCAACAAAAAAATCGGCATTACGAATCCCTCTAAAATCGGCAGCATTTGAATTCAATTTACGTGGACTAGCAAAGAGCTGAAGTTTGTAAATCGGTTGCTCAGCAATTGCTGCATAAGCATTCATATCAACATATTTTTCCTTTTCAGGTGATATCGTTTGTGATTTTGTTGTAGTGGTTTTGGGAGCTGTAACAACAGCAGAGGGCTCTACCTTAGTAACTGTCGGTTCCACTTTCGGCTCCTGCTTTGGTTTTTCAGGTACTATAGCAGGCTCACTTTTAGCTACAGGTTTTGAATCTGAATTAGATAGCGACTTTTCAATTATATCTGATTCCGTTTTTTTTGATTTGCTTTCGACCTGTTCCTTTTTGGATGATTCTTTTTTAGAAGATTCGCGCTTGCTAGATTCATTTTTATTTTCAACAACTAGCTTTTCAACTGGCGCTATAGCTTCAACAGGTTCAGCCACATCAGATGCCTTAGATTTATTTTTAGCATCAGCCTTACGCGTTGAATCAGCTTTCGATTGAATTTTCGTTTTTTCTTTTACCGACACTACAGCTTCTTTGCTGCTGGCAATTTTTGTTTTTACAGGTGCGTCAACTCCTTCAGGTCTTTTATCGTTACGTCCAACTTCTTCGGCTTTAATGGCTTCAATCTCATTGAAACTTTTTGAACTTACCACTTTTCCTGACTTTTTATCCAAATCGTATTTAAAGTTTTTAAATGCTTTAAAAATTGATTCTGCTAGTTCTTTCTGACCAGTAGAACTTGCTAGGTATTTTTCTTCGGCAGGATTGGATATAAAACCAAGTTCGACAAGTACACTCGGGCAAGCCGATTGGTATAAAACCCAGAAACCAGCTTGACGAACACCTCTATCTGAGCGTCCGGCGTGAGTTGTAAATTGCTTTTGAATATCTGAAGCGATGGACACACTACGGTCGATATATTTGTCTTGCATAAATTCAAACATAATATACGAATCATCAGAACGAGGATCAAAGCCTTTATATTTTGATTTATAATCATCCTCCAACAACATTACAGCATTTTCGCGCATGGCAACATCCAAATTACCTTTCGATTTAGCTAAACCGAGCGTAAACGACTCAGTACCAAAAGCGCTACTCGACTGAGCTGCATTGGTATGTATACTAATAAAAAGATCGGCATGATTACTATTAACTATGCTTGCGCGCTCTTGTAATGTTAGGTATTTATCAGAGTTACGAGTAAACACTACTTTTACATCATTGTAATTAGCGGCAATAAGTTCACCTAGATTTTGAGCTACAGCAAGGTTTATATCTTTTTCGCGCGAAAGCTTACCTATTGCGCCTGGATCATGTCCACCATGACCAGCATCAATAACGAGTGTAAACTTACTATTTTGCGCTACTATATTTGTAAATTTAACGCTGAGTATGATTACAACTGCAAGTTTGATTACACTAACTAATTTTCGTTGATTCATATTTATTTATGACCGGCATATTGAATTAATAGTATACAAAAGTACAATTTTATTGCGGGATTTATACTTTACGAATAAGTAATTTTTTAAATTAATCATAAAAATAAACACAGCTATTACATGGCGTCTTATTTTTCATTAAATTTGCGCTCCCAAACATCAAGCATATTTCCCTTTTAAATGTCTGTAAACGACCATAAAAAAATAAAGTTTAACTACATAATAATGAACCTACTAGTGTTTATTTTTATGTCGTCATTGCTGTACGCTCAAACCAAACCTAAGCCCTCAATCACAAGTAAAACAACAAACCCGACTGATAGTTTAAGCACTGATTCAGTGCAAACTAAACCAAAGGCAAATGCAATTGACGCCGAGATTAAATACACTGCAAAGGACTCAATTGTTTTTACAGGGAATGGAACCGCTTATTTACATGGATCGAGCGATATTAGTTACAAAAGCATTAACTTAAAAGCCGATTTTGTAAAAGTAAAAATGGATAGTTCAACTATTTTTGCAAGAGGAACTACCGATAGCGTAGGTGCCAAAGTTGGCGAACCCGAATTTACCGAAGGTGAAAAAACATATAGTTCGCGTGAGCTAAACTACAATCTAAAAACAAAAAAAGGATTTATTAGACAAGCAGTTACTCAAGAAGGCGAAGGATATATTATTAGCGATAAAACAAAAAAAACGCAGGATGATGCATTTTGTATGGAGGATGGTAAATTTACCACCTGCGACAACCACGATCATCCACATTTTTATCTCAGCATGTCGCGCGGAAAAGTAAAACCAGGCAAATATGTAGTCACTGGCCCTGCTCACCTGGTGATTGCCGACGTACCCTTACCTATAGCCATTCCATTTGGATTTTTCCCATTTACGAGCGATTACTCGTCGGGATTGTTGATGCCAAGCTACGCCGACGAATTAACTCGCGGTTTCGGTTTACAAAATGGTGGCTATTATTTTGCCATAAACGACTTTGCTGATTTAGAACTAAGAGCCGATATTTTTACGAAAGGAAGTTGGGCAGCCCGACTTACTTCGACCTACAAAAAACGCTATAAATACAACGGAAATTTATCGTTTGAATACCGCGAAGACATTACAGGTGAGAAAGGAACGCCCGATTATCAAAATGCTCAAAGTTTACGACTTGCGTGGTCGCATACGCAAGATCCGAAAGCAAATCCAAACTTAACCTTTTCGGCTAGTGTTAATTTCAGTACAAGTGGCTATGCTCACAACAACTTTAATTATTATGCTCGTCCAGAAGTAAGTACCAACAATACTACTTTTTCGAGTATTAACTTCAACAAACGCTTTGCTGATTTACCATCGCTTTCGATCAATGGAAATATGAGCGTAACACAACGTGCTAGCGACTCAACAATCATGATGACTTTGCCTGGCTTAAACATTGCATACAGCACCTTTTACCCTTTTAAACGTAAAAACGCAACTGGAAAAACTCGCTGGTACGAAAAAATTTCGACCTCGTACAGTGGATCATTAAGTAATTCGATTACAACAAAAGAAAACCTACTCTTAAAATCATCACTTTCGCGCGATTGGAAAAATGGCATGCAACACCGCATACCAGTATCGGCTACTTTCAATGTGCTGAAATACATCAACATCACACCATCGTTCAATTACACCGAACGTTGGTATTTACAATCGATTAACAGAGAATGGAACGTAGCTAAGCAAAAAGTAGAAAGCGATACAACCACCAAGTTTAACCGAGTTTACGATTTCAGCATGGGTGTATCGGCAGCTACGAAACTTTATGGTTTTTACATGCCTATTCGTTCCATATTTGGCGATAAAGTAGATCGAATTCGCCATGTAATATCACCTACAATAGGCTTTAGCTACAATCCTGACTTTAGTACAGAGCGCTGGGGTTATTATGGCAGCTACATAAAAAACGAAATTGATGCAAACAGCCCAACTGGCTACACAGAAAGTGTTGTAAAATACTCTCATTTCGAAGGCAGCCTTTATGGAACGCCATCGGGACAAAAATCAGGAAGCATAACGTACGGTCTGACCAACAATGTTGAAATGAAAATTCGTAACGACAAGGACACCGTTGGCGACAAACCGTTTAAAATTATTAGTCTTATAGATAACCTCTCGTTTGGAGGAAGCTATAATTTAGCTGCCGACAGTATGAATTGGTCAAATATTTCAGTAGGTTTGCGTCTGAAACTCACAAAAAATTACTCGTTAAATTTGAATACGAGTTTTGACCCCTATATGTTTGAACTAAATAGTAAAGGACAGCCAGTACGCACCGACAAGTTGTATTGGAAAAACGGAAAACTACCTCGTTTTTTAGGTACAAGCACCTCGTACAATGTAACTATCAACAATGAAACTATTCAAAAGTTGTTTGGTAAAAAAACAGCAGCCGACGATAAAAATAAAGAGAAAAAAGACGACATGCCTAAGGGGGAAGCGGGCAATTTGAACAACGAGAAAAACGAAACTGAAAAACCAGTAGCAGCCGAAAAAGACAACGATGGTTTTATAAAAAACACTGTAAACTGGAGTATTACAGCCGATTATGGGATAAGCTACATGCCCTCATCCGTATTTAATTACGATAAAATGCGACCTGAAATGAAGCTGAGTCATAATCTTTCGTTTAGTGGCAATCTGGAGCTAACAAAAAATTGGCGCTTCTCAACAAGCACTTCGTATGATTTCGACACCAAGTCATTCACCTATTCGAGCATAAACATCAGTCGTAGTTTACACTGTTGGAACATGTCAGGAAGTGTGGTGCCTTATGGTCGTTTAAAATCTTTCACCTTCCGTATAGGTGTTAATGCAAGTATGTTATCTGATTTAAAATGGGATAAAAGTAGCGGCTATTCAACCAACTTAATAAACTGGTATTAAGAATAGTCAATAAAAACAATTTAATTCAATCTAATTAAACAAGAAAAAAGCAATTTCAATACAGGTGGTTCAAAACAGTAATTAACAACAAAAAACTGAACAATTATCCCCCTAGAGTGGTTTAATGACGATAAAACGAAAAAAGTAAATAATTTAAAACAACAATTATAATTAAAATGAAAATTACAGCAAACAAATCAGTATCAGCCGAATACGAACTATACGTTGATGGCGAAGAAGGTGGCGAACAAGAACTTATGGAACGTGCAACCGCCGAAGCACCATTAAGCTTTATTTATGGTGTAGGCATGATGCTTCCTAAATTCGAAGAAAAACTTTTCGGCCTTGCAGTTGGCGACAAGTTTGATTTCACCTTAACCGAAGAAGAAGCTTATGGCCCTTACGAAGACGAAAATGTGCTTGATCTTGAGCGTGGCATTTTCGAAATCGATGGTAAACTTGATAGCGAAGTTGTTTACGAAGGCAACGTAGTACCATTGATGGACAACGAAGGTCACCGTATTAACGCACAAGTTGTAGAAGTAACTGACACTCATGTAAAAGTAGACCTTAACCACCCTTTGGCTGGCGAAAATCTTCATTTCAAAGGTTCAGTACTAGAAGTACGCGAAGCTACTGAAAAAGAGCTACAAGCACTTATGGGTGGCGGTGGCTGCGGTAGTGGCGGTTGCGGTTGTGGCGACGGTGGTTGCGGCGATGGTAGCTGTGGCGACGATAAAGAAGAAGGTGGTTGTGGCTCAGGCTGTGGCTGTCATTAATTAATAAAATTAGAGAACATTAAAATGGATAAGGGCTAAAAACCTTATCCATTTTTTTTAATAATATTTTAAAAAACAGTATCTTTGCAAAATTAAAAAGATAAAAAGTTAGCACACATGGCGAATACTATAGGTAAACTATTTACATTTACATCCTTTGGCGAATCGCACGGAAAAGGAATTGGAGGTATTATTGATGGCTGCCCTGCAGGCATTTTGATTGACGAAGAGTACATTCAAAGTGAACTCGACAGACGTAAACCTGGACAATCGTCGATAGCAACACCTCGCAAAGAAGACGATAAAGTTGAGTTCCTTTCGGGCGTATTTGATGGTAAAGCTACAGGTACCCCTATCGCTTTTGTTATTTGGAATCAAAACCAACACAGCAAAGATTATGACCACCTGAAAGAAGTGTACCGCCCTTCGCATGCCGACTTTACCTACCAACAAAAATACGGCATTCGCGACCACCGCGGTGGTGGACGAAGCTCTGCTCGCGAAACTGCATCACGCGTTGTAGCTGGTGCTGTTGCCAAATTAGCTCTACAACAACTTGGCGTTAGTATTCACGCATACACTTCGCAGGTAGGACCTATAGCTATGACGCAAAACATTGACACAGTAGATCTTTCGCAAATAGAAAGCAATATTGTACGTTGCCCTCAAAATGATGTGGCGGAAAAAATGATAACATATATTCATGAACTTAAAAAAGAAGGTGACTCCACAGGTGGCATTATTTCTTGTATCGTAAAAGGAATACCTATTGGTTGGGGCGAACCAATCTTCGACAAAGTACAAGCAAGACTTGCAGCTGCCATGATGAGTATTAATGCATCTCACGGATTTGATTACGGACGTGGATTTGAAGGTGTAAACCTGAAAGGATCAGAATTGAATGATGCCTTTGTTAAAGATGAAAATAAAATAAGTACACGAACAAACAATTCGGGCGGTATACAAGGTGGTATTACCAATGGTCAAGATATTTACTTTAGAGTATTATTTAAACCTGTAGCAACCATTTCGAAGAAACAAGATACTCTCGACATACATCAAAACGAAATAGCACTCGAAGCTAAAGGCCGCCATGATCCTTGTGTATTACCACGCGCCGTACCCATAGTCGAAGCTATGGCTGCAATCACCCTATTAGACATTTACCTTTGCTCAAAATAATATAAACGAGCAAATGGGATTATAAAAAATGCAAATTACCACGTTGAACGTTTTGTCGGATTAAAAAATCGAATCAAAACATGTGAGCATGTGATAATTTGCATTTTGCGTTATTTATAACAATTTATAACGCTACCTGATGCTAAAAAAAATATCGTATCTGTAATTTTATGCACAAAAATACCTATTTTTGTCAGATTACATAAAAAATAAATCCGTATGAATATAACTGAACGATTTTTGAAATATGTGAGTTTTACAACCACATCAGACGAAAACACAAAGATGACACCCAGTACTCCTGGACAAATGGTTTTTGCACAATACCTTGTTGATGAACTGAAAAAAATTGGTCTTAGCGAGGTTGATCTCGATAATAATGGTTATGTGATGGCTACCTTGCCCGCCAACACCGACAAAGATATTCCTGTAATTGGTTTTATTTCGCACATGGACACTAGCCCCGACATGTCGGCAAAAAATGTAAAAGCGCGCGTAGTAACCAACTATGATGGTAACGACATCCTATTGAACAGTGAAAAATTAATTGTTCTCGAAACTGAAAAATACCCCGAAATACTTCAGTATAAAGGTCAAGATATTATTGTAACCGACGGCACAACCCTACTTGGAGCCGACGACAAAGCTGGATTAGCAGAAATTGTTAGCGCAATGGAGTATTTAATAGCTCATCCAGAAATTAAACATGGAAAGATACGTGTTGGCTTCACACCCGACGAAGAAATAGGACAAGGAGCCGACCATTTTGATGTTGCTAAATTTGGTGCTGAGTGGGCTTACACCATGGATGGTGGCGAAATAGGAGAATTAGAATATGAAAATTTTAATGCTGCTGGTGCCAAAATAACATTTAATGGAATAAATGTACACCCAGGATATGCTAAACGCAAAATGCTTAATTCGATGCGTGTGGCACATCAATTTGCATCCATGTTACCACGTCACGAAACTCCTGAACATACCGAAAAATACGAAGGATTTTACCATTTAGTAGGCATGGAAGGTACTGTTGAAAAATCAACACTATCCTATATCATTCGTGACCACGACCGTGACCGCTTTGAACGCCGCAAAAAGGAAATGCTCCATTTAGTAAATAAAATAAATGCCGAGTTTGGAGCAAATACAGCAACACTCGAATTGCGCGATCAATACTTCAATATGCGCGAAAAAGTAGAACCTGTCATGCATATAGTTGACTTGGCTTTTGAAGCAATGGAAGCTGTAGGTGTGAAACCTAACGTAAAACCGATACGTGGTGGCACCGACGGTTCGCGCCTTTCGTATGAAGGTCTCCCCTGCCCTAACATTTTTGCAGGTGGTCATAACTTCCACGGCCGTTTTGAGTTTGTGCCCGTGCAGTCGATGGAAAAAGCGATGATGGTAATTGTAAAAATAGTTGAAAAACTAGCACAGAGATAAGTAAACAGGACGCGTTCAACACAATTTTGAACGCGTCCTGTTCCATTTATCCAAACTAAAAACTTTCAATTCAAGTCACTACACTTTCAAATATTTTATTCCTTTTGCAACTCGATACGACACTTTTATTCTAAAAAAAATATCGTATCTTAGCACTTCAATTCAACGTAATTAAAATACATTAATTTCATATACATAAAAAAAAATGGATGCACTACTTAACGAAGTGATTGCCAAAGCCCAAATATGGCTCACAGGCAACTATAACGAAGAAACAAAAGCAGAAGTACGCCGCATGATGGACGCTGACGACAAAACCGAACTAATTGAATCGTTTTATCGCGATTTGGAATTTGGTACTGGAGGATTACGTGGAATAATGGGAGCTGGAACTAACCGCATCAATATTTATACCGTTGGAGCTGCCACACAAGGGCTAAGTAACTACCTAAAAGCACAATTCACCGACACTCCACAAATCAGCGTAGTGATAGGACACGACTGCCGCAACAATAGCCGTGTGTATGCCGAAGTGTCGGCCAATATATTTTCGGCTAATGGCATCAAAGTTTATCTCTTCGAAGACCTTCGCCCAACACCCGAAGTTTCGTATGCCATACGTGAACTAGGTTGCCAAAGTGGAATTATACTCACAGCATCACACAACCCCAAAGAATATAATGGCTACAAGGCCTATTGGAATGATGGTGCGCAAATGATTGCTCCACACGACGAAAATGTGATAACAGAAGTAATGAAAATTACGAATGTTGATGAAATAAAATTCACTGGAAACCCAGATTTAATACAAATTATTGGCGAAGATATAGATGCACCTTACATTGAAGCTGTTAAATCAATTTCGCTTTCGCCAGAGGCTATTAATCGCAACAAAGACCTCAAAATTGTATATACACCAATACATGGCACAGGTGTTGAACTTATACCACGCGCTTTGCGGGCTTATGGTTTTACCAATATTATAAATGTACCTGAGCAGGATGTAGTGAGCGGCAACTTCCCAACTGTTGTTTCGCCAAACCCTGAAGAACCTGCTGCACTAGATATGGCTGTTAAAAAAGCCATTGCTACCGATGCCGATATCGTAATGGCCTCCGACCCTGATGCCGACCGCTTGGGTATAGCCGTAAAAAACGACAAGGGGGAATGGATCTTAGTAAATGGTAACCAAACTGCGCTTATATTTATCTACTACCTCATACGTAGATGGAAAGAATTAGGCAAGGTAAAAGGCAACGAATATGTTGTTAAAACCATAGTATCGACCGAAATAATAAAAGAAATTGCAAGTAAAAACGGTATAGAATGTTACGATTGTTTTACTGGCTTTAAATGGATAGCTGCTGTAATGCGCGAAAACGAAGGTATTAAAACGTATATTGGTGGTGGAGAAGAAAGCTACGGTTTTCTGCCTGAAACTTTTGTTCGTGACAAAGATGCTGTATCGAGCTGTACTTTAATGGCCGAAATTGCCGCTTGGGCCAAAGACAATGGTAAAACAATGTTTGAACTATTGCAAGATATTTATTTGGAATATGGCTACGGAAAAGAAAAAGGTATCTCGGTTGTTCGTAAAGGAAAATCTGGTGCCGAAGAAATTGCACAAATCATGAGTGATTTCCGTACCAACCCACCAAAAGAAATTGCTGGCTCGCCTATAGCCGTAATCAAAGATTACAAAACGCTTAAAATGAAGAATGTAGAAACAGGTGAAGAAAGCACACTTGATATGCCAACAACTGCCAATGTACTACAATATTTTACTGCTGATGGCACCAAAATTTCCGTTCGTCCTTCAGGAACTGAACCAAAAATTAAATTCTACATCGAAGTACGTGGTGAAATGAAAAGTAGAGCCGAATATGAAGCTGCCGACGCCGCTGCCAACGCTAAAGTTGAAGCTGTCCGTGCATCACTTGGCGTGTAATTCAAATTTACCTTTTACTCTTTAAAAATCAAAGAAATCTGTGTAGCTGTGAATAATATTTATTAATCACAAGATACACAGATTTTTTTATTTGATAAATTTCAAATCAGACTTACTGCATACCACACCCCCATACTACATACCGCTAAAAAAAAGGAATGTGTAGAATGGATAATTTTTGTACCTTTGTGGTTCGAATAAAACATTACATTTGGATCGCTATCGTGGAAGGCAAAAATTATATTTTTCATTCTTTTTTAATTGTATTTATTATCGCTCTTATTTTTGGGTCTTTGTCGGTTGTTGATACCGAACAGAAACTGTTGGGCTATAGTCTTAAACCGATCCATATGTTCTCGGATGTTTTGCCCGATGTAGTCGAACCCATCGATAGCACTTTGGCACAAGCTGTAATAATCCCAGCCGTCGAAAAGCCTGATACCTGCCCCGAAGGCATGGTTTGCATTCAAAACTTCACTTCCGAAACACATCCACTTGACCCATTATTTGGCAAATTGCAACATTCACGTCGTGGCTCCGAGAAAGTACGTATTGCATGGTTTGGCGATTCGTTTACCGATGCCGACTTAGTGGTTTGCGACCTTCGCGACTCGCTCCAATCGGTTTTTGGTGGCAATGGCGTGGGCTTTGTACCCATCACCCACGAAGCTGCAGGCTACCGCCGCTCGGTGATGCACTCGTTTGGAGGCTGGATAAGTAGCTCGGTGGTGTCGCGCAAAGGAAATGCGAACTTTGGCATCAATGGGTTCAATTACCGACCCGACTCGGCCAACTATGTGCGCTTTGCCGCCACGCGTAAGTTTAAACACACACGAAAATTCGACATTTTCCGTCTTTTTTATGCTTCGTCGGTTCAAACTCAAGCACGCATAGCACTCAACGACACCATTCATCAACAGTTAACATTATCTCCAACAAATGGCCCCGAGATGCTAGCTATCAGTCAGCGTGGAAGCCGCAGAGTAAAACTGAACTTTAGCGAACAACCAGGTACAGTCATTTATGGCGCATCGCTCGAAGACAGTACGGGTATCTATGTCGATAACTTTTCGATTAAAGGAAATTCAGGGCTAAGCCTATTAAGTATCCCCACACGAAATTTGCGCATGTTCGACAGTTTACTCAACTACGACCTAATTGTTTTGCAATTTGGGTTAAATGCCATCACCCCCGAGTCGCGAAAATATAGTTCGTACATGCAAGGCATGGAGCGAGTAATCAAAAAGTTTAAAACCGCTTTTCCCAACACTCCTATTTTGATGCTTTCGGTATCCGACCGAAGTGAGCGCCTCAATGGCGAATTTGTAACCATGAAAGCGGTGAAAAGCCTTGTAGCAGTTCAAGAGCGATTTGCTTACGATCATAAATTGCTATTCTGGAATTTATATGAAGCCATGGGTGGCGAAAACTCGATGAAACATTTTGTGGAGTCGAACCCTTCGCTTGCAAGCAAAGACTATACACACCTCAACTTTGATGGTGGTCGTATTATTGGGCATAAACTGGCACGTAGTTTTCTTTTCGAAGATCAGAAATTTACAGAAAGGAGGAAAAACCTTGTTGCAAACTAAATGCATCGTTATTACCTTGCTGATTGCTTTGACATCGGTTCAAGCGCAGTTAGTACCTTTCGATATCGAATTTAATGGATATCAAAAAGGTGCCGACACCGTAATAAACAGCACCCATTTGGCGTCATTTTTTAATAAACTGACCTTGTTACGCTCGGCCGACACCTGTCGTACACAAGTAAACATTGTTCATATAGGCGACTCGCACATTCAGGGCGATTTTCTAACCCGTGAACTTCGCAATGCACTTCAACTACAGTTTGGTAATGCTGGTAGAGGTTTAATTTTTCCACACCGACTAGCTCGAAGCAACGAGTCGTTCGATTTTCGATCGGTTTCAAGCAATCGATGGCAATGGGCGAGCATCCGTAGCCGCAAACCCAGCCTTAACCCGGGCTTATCAGGTATTAGCATGTTTAGCAACGACGACATGCTAGAACTTAGCATCCATATGACACAACGCGACAGCATTGATAAATCCTTTGACTACGTACAACTAATTTGTAGAAACGACAGTTCTCCAAACATAGCATTTATCGAAACAAACGCCAACGAACGTCAATTAATTGGCTTTGCGAGCGATACGCTTTATCGTATTCCTTTCAAAGAAAAAGCTACTCAATTTTCACTACAAACCTCTGCTAAAATTACCGTAGATGGGTTTGTGTTAGGCAAAAACGCTAAAGGCATTCAATATCACGTTATCGGCATTAATGGTGCACATTATTCGGACTACAACAAGTACGCAACCTTCTACGCCGAGTTACAACTTCTTCAGCCCGACCTTGTGCTTATTTCGCTAGGCACCAACGAGGGCGTCAATGCAGGCATCACCGCTCAAGCTGTCGAAAACGAAGCATCGCGTATGATAGCCAACATGCGTGCGGCAAACATAAGCTGCCCAGTGGCTTTGCTTACACCTTTCGATAATTTTTATCGCCGAAGCAAAGTAAACATTCATCTTAACAAGGTAAAACAAGGCATTTGCAACGCAGCACAACACAACAATATTGCTTGTATCGATATGTACAGCATCAGCGGCGGACAAAGTTCGGCCATTCAATGGCGCAATCAGGGTCTGATTACCTCCGACCGCATCCATTACAATGTTAGCGGCTATCGTTTGCAAGGAAAAATGATTTTCAACACACTAATCAACAGTTATCTAGCACATGTTCAATATTGATTTAGATAAAATACTCGAACAATTAACTTACCAACCTCAAGCACCTGTCATTTTTAGCAGTGCTTTTTTCTTGTATTTATTTGTAGGCTTTTTTGCAATTTACCTAATCGTTTTTAAGTATCAAAAAATGCGAATTGCCTACCTCACCTTGTTCTCCATTTATTTCTATTACAAGTCCAGTGGCATGTATTTCGTATTGTTGCTAATGCTAACACTATCCGACTTCAATTTAGCACGATGGATGGCAAAAACCAGTCGAAAACCGCTGCGAATCTTTCTTCTAATAAGCAGTTTGGCAATAAACTTAGGTATGCTAGCCTATTTTAAATACACCAACTTTTTATTTGCTAGTTTCTTCCAATTAATCAATCAACCCTTCGATCCGTTCGCTATTTTCTTGCCAGTAGGTATCTCATTTTTCACTTTCCAAAGCTTAAGCTATACCATCGATGTGTACCGTGGCAATATTAAACCGCTTACCAACATCATGGATTATGCATTTTACCTCACTTTCTTTCCACAGATGGTTGCTGGACCTATCGTGCGTGCCTCCGACTTTATTCCACAGATATTCAAAACACCTCACGTATCTAAAGCCGATTTTGGAAAAGCAATTTTCTTAATTGCAAGTGGACTATTTAAAAAAGCAGTTATTTCTGATTACATAAGTTTGAATTTTGTTGATCGTATTTTTGATGCACCTGCTCTTTACACCGGTTTCGAAAACCTGATGGGTGTTTATGGGTACGCACTTCAAATTTACTGCGACTTTTCGGGCTATTCCGATATGGCTATTGGTATTGCACTCCTTCTCGGATTTCAATTAAATATCAATTTCGACTCTCCTTATCAGTCGGCAAGTATCACTGAATTTTGGCGCAGGTGGCACATCTCCCTTTCGTCGTGGCTACGCGACTATTTGTATATATCGCTCGGAGGAAATCGCAAAGGAAAAATCCGCACCTACTTCAATTTACTTATCACCATGCTTTTAGGAGGACTTTGGCACGGAGCAGCACTACGATTTATCGTTTGGGGAGCACTTCATGGTACTATGCTCGCCATCGAAAAAGCATTAAAGCCATTATTGAAAGTACCTCAAAACACATTTACAAAACTATTGGGTGTACTTTTCACCTTTCATTTTGTTTGCTTATCATGGATCTTCTTTCGTGCTGCCGATATGCAAACTGCAGGTGCTGTAATCAATCAAATAGCCACTAATTTTCATCCGGAGATTGTATCCGAGTTTATTTATGGCTACCCAATGGCTCTCTCGCTTATTGTAATAGGGTATTTACTCCATTTCACGTCGCGCAAAACAGAATATATATACCAGAAATTAATCATCGGCTTGCCATTTGTACTAAAAATAGTATATTTGTCGGCTATAATTTACGCTGTAATTCAAATAAAATCATCAGACATACAACCATTTATTTATTTTCAGTTTTAAAAACATAATCATATATAATAATCAATAAACAATTTATAAAAACAAGATGAAACGTCCATGTTAAAAAAATTATTAACACACAAAGCAATGATTATTTTAACATGGTAAGTTCCATCTGACAACTAAAAAAACAATTATAAACAGATGAAAAAAGCAATTATTACCACCGTTAAAGGAGTTATGAAAGTAGAATTCTACGAAAAAGATGCTCCAGGAACAGTTCAAAACTTTATTACTTTGGCCGAAAAAGGCTTTTACAATGGGTTGACTTTTCACCGCGTGATTAACGACTTCGTAATACAAGGTGGATGCCCTGATGGCACAGGTGCTGGTGGCCCAGGTTATACTATTAAATGCGAATTAGATGGCGACAACCAATACCACGATCGAGGCGTATTATCGATGGCGCACGCAGGCCGCAACACAGGTGGCTCGCAGTTTTTTATATGCCACAGCCGCAACAACACATCTCACCTCGATCGTCGTCATACTTGCTTTGGCAAAGTAGTTGAAGGCGTTGATGTTGTAGATGATATCCGTCAAGGCGATGTTATCAACAGCATTGAAATCATTGAAGAATAATCTATTAACTCTAATATTAATTCACAAATCCATTATTTTAAAATGAAAAAACTAATTCTAGCTCTTTTTGTATTTGCTACAGTAGCTACTACACAAGCTCAAGTGAATGTTCAAGCTCACTACGACTTTGGTAAAGATCGTAACTACATTACTACAACAGTTGAAATGTTCAAGCCAGACAAATGGGGTAATACCTTCTTTTTTGTTGATTTTGACTACAACATGGGAAAAGACAACCACCCTTCTACAGCCTATTGGGAAATAGCTCGTTGCTTAAAATTCTGGGATGGCCCACTTAGCGCCCATGTTGAATACAATGGTGGTTTAGGGTCTTTTTCTACACCATTAGGTTATGGTGCTTTCCCAATCAACAATGCCTATTTAGTAGGTTTGGACTATGGTATTAACAATGCAGATTTTACCAAAACACTAAACATCAAGGCACTTTATAAGCACATTCAAGGCAAACAAAACTCATTCCAACTTACTGGAGTTTGGGGCATTCATTTCTTAAACAAAAAAATGAGCTTTACTGGTTTTGCTGATTTTTGGTTGGAAGACAATATGAATTTCACAAATGCACAAGGCGAATCAATCACACCTGAAAGCACAAAAACAGTATTTATCACCGAACCACAACTTTGGTACAACTTCAGCGAGAATTTCTCAGCTGGTACCGAAATAGAAGTAGCTTCGAACTTTGGTGCCGTTAAAGGCTTTAAGGTTTGCCCTACATTGGCTCTTAAATGGAATTTCTAATTTTCAGAAATAAAATAACAATTATATGTTAGACAAATTATTTAAACTAAAGGAAAACGGGACTAATATCCGTACCGAAATTGTCGCAGGTATCACTACCTTTATGACCATGGCGTATATCCTATTTTTGAACCCAAGCATTTTGAGTGCTACGGGTATGGATACTAACGCAATATTCTTTGCAACGGCTATTTCGGCAGGTTTTGTAACTATTGCGATGGGATTGGTTGCCAATTTTCCTATTGCGTTAGCTCCAGGTATGGGATTAAATGCCTTATTTGCTACCGTAGCCCTTGCGGGTGTTGGTATGCCTTGGCAAACTGCTTTAGGTGCTGTGTTTATCTCGGGATTAATATTTATCCTACTTACAGTTACTAAAGTGCGTCAAATTTTAGTAATAGCCGTACCCAACTCATTGAAAAAAGCTATTACCGTAGGTATTGGTTTGTTTATCACCATAATCGGTTTTAAACTTTCCGAAATCATGGTAGTAACTGCCAACGTTATTCCACCAACCTTGGAAGCTATGACCAAAGGAGGCCCAACAACACTTAAGTTCTTTGAATGGAACATTGGCATGGGAAGCTTTACAAATCCATCAATGGTGCTTTGCTTAGTAGGCTTAGGTATCACTGCCATTTTAATGGCTATGCGTGTAAAAGGCTCGTTACTTATTGGTATCGTAGCGGCTACCTTAATTGGAATTCCAATGGGCGTAACAGTTATCCCTGAGAATTTCAGCCCATTTAGCTTACCTGATTTCAGCAAATTAGCTGTAGGTGCGTTGGATATCAAAGGCGCATTCAACATGGGTATCTGGACTGTTGTTTTCACCTTCACTTTTGTTGAACTTTTCGATACTTTTGGAACCTTAGTTGGTACTGCAAGCAAAGCCGGATTGGTTGACAAAGATGGTAACTCACCAAAAATTGGTAAAGCCATGTTGGTTGATGCATTTGGTGTATCGTTTGGTGCATTGATGGGTACAAGTACAATAACAGCCTACGTTGAAAGTGCTGCTGGTATTGGCGAAGGCGGACGCACAGGTTTAACTGCTGTTACTACCGGCGTTTTGTTTCTTATAGCCTTAGTATTAGCACCATTAGCTTTAATCATTCCGAGTGCAGCTACAGCACCCGCATTAATTATTGTTGGTGTGTTAATGGTTTCGTCAATTGTCGAAATTGACTTCAACGACTTTACCGAAGGTTTTCCTGCATTTCTAACATTTATCCTTATGCCACTTACCTACAGCATTGCTCATGGTATATGTGGTGGAATTGTTACTTACACATTGCTTAAAGTAGTTACAGGCAAAGGCAAACAAGTACATTGGATGATGTATCTTCTTTTTGTTTTGGTAGTAGCGCGTTACGCATTCTTATCCGAATAAAATAAGCCATTTTCAAGATTAAAAAAGCCGCTTTCAGAATAAACTGGAAGCGGCTTTTGATTTTGATTTTGAAAAACAAAACGAGTAAGCTTAAACAAAACTGTATAAAAAAATGATATTTGCTTCAAAAGCAGGTTTTTTCTCCCCTTCAATTTCCATCACCACAAACAATTCGGTTTTAGTAGTACCGCGCAAATTAACAACCGAATTCAGTTTAACACGCACTCTCACCCTACTATTCACCAAAACAGGGTTCATAAAACGTAATTTTTCAATCCCATAATTAACAGTCATTTTCGAATTACGAATTTCAACCACCTGATCCCACAAATAAGGCAAAATGGATACAATTAAATAACCATGCGCAATAGTTGATTGATAAGGCCCCTCATTTGCTTTTTCAGCATCACAATGAATCCATTGATGATCCAAAGTTGCATCAGCAAACAAATTAATTTGTGGTTGCGTTATCTGAATGTATTCTGAAACACCAAGCTCTTTACCTTCAAGCAGTTTAAACTCTTCGAAATTGTTTATAATAATTGGAATCATGGGAAAAAAGTTCTATAAGCGGTACGAAATTATGCACATTTAATTTTAATATGTGCAAATTTAGCAATTTTTTATTACTTACAACAACTAATTTTCTTAATTAAACTTATAACTTCAATTTTCGCCCTGAACATGCTTATGACCCAAGCTATTCAAAACTTACAACAAATCGCACAAACCACACACTTGCCGCATACTCCTTAGCACCTCTTTTGGGCGTGCCCCTCGTACCTCGGGTCGGGCTTTCCGCTCTTGTACTGCCGAAATACGGCAGCACGCCGCTGCAATCCCTCACGCTCACAGCAGCCTTCCGGCCATGCGTGCAATTAATCATCACATCATTTTAACATCATATAATAAGTTTTCGATTAAAATTTAACGACTTACAATTTAACAATTGATACAAATTGATTATCTTTGTAGCCAACTTTAGTGAATTAAGATTATTTCAAAAAATACGAAATCAAAAAATACATAAAATTCATATTCAAAAATGGAAGAATTAAATGCTGTAGTTCAACAGGTTGTGCAAGTATCGCCAATCATGAAAGTTTTCAGAATAGCTCCTATTGGCTGGGAATTACCTGACTTTAAACCTGGTCAATTTGTTGCTATCGGTTTACCACCAACTGCCGAAAAATGTGCTGAAGCTACCGAAGAGCCAGCTGAACTTGATCAAGACAAAATGATTAAACGAGCATATTCAATTGCATCGTCAAATCTATCAAAAGATTATGTTGAGTTTTACATCACTTTGGTACACTCAGGTTCTTTAACTCCACGTTTATTCAACCTAAATATTGGCGACAAAATTTGGTTAGGAAATAAATTCGTAGGCATGTTTACCTTAGACCAAATTGCCGAAGATCAAAACATTGTACTTATTGGAACAGGTACTGGTGTGGCTCCATACATGAGTATGTTACGTACCGACGCTTTGCACCGCAAAGGCAATATCGTAGTTATTCATGGTGCTGCTAACTCTTGGGATTTAGGTTATTCATCTGAATTGAACTTATTACAAATTCTTTCACCAAAATTCAAATACATCCCAACAATTACTAATTCGGAACGTGAACACGTAACTTGGAATGGTCGCACACAGTTTATTCAAGAAATTTGGGAAGAAGGCGCAATCGAAAAACTTTGGGGCTTTAAACCAACTGCCGAAAACACACATGTATTCCTTTGTGGAAACCCACGCATGGTACAAGGCATGGTTGAAGCACTTGAGCACGAAGGCTTCAAAGAACAAACTCGTAAAGAAGCAGGACAAATTCACGTTGAGAAATTCAACTAATCCTTTCTTTAAACCTACATGGTCACCCGTATTGTTTGCTCAATGCGGGTGATTTCATTTTTATCGGATAATAAAAACATTCATTATCTTTGTAAAAATGTTTTTTGTATAAGTAATCCAGTTTTCACAACCAAGCAATAAATAAACATATGAACTACGGTTTTATACGAGTAGCTGCTGCTGTTCCCGAATTGAAAGTGGCCGATTGCAATTATAACGTTTCAAAAATTATTGAAATGCTACAAGAAGCCGACGACAAACAAGTACAAGCCGTTTGCTTCCCCGAACTGTGCATTACAGGCTATACCTGTGCCGATTTATTTTTTCAACAACAATTGCTCGCCGAAGCCGAAAATGCGCTTCACGAATTGCAGCTTGCAACACACAGCATAAACTGCGTGGTGATGGTTGGACTTCCATTGATGGTAAAAAGCCAATTGTTCAATGTAGCTGCTGTGCTTAAAAAAGGGAAACTACTGGGCTTTGTACCCAAAACAAACCTTCCGAACAACAACGAATTTTACGAAAAACGTTGGTTTGCACCTGCCACTTCGGCTACCGAAACAACTATAACTTGGCACAACGAACAGGTGCCTTTCGGTACCCAATTGTTGTTTAGCACAACAGCCTTTTCGTTTGCAATCGAACTGTGCGAAGATCTTTGGGTACCTATCCCACCAAGTTCACAGCACGTACTGCATGGCGCCGAACTCATTTTCAATCTTTCGGCAACCAATGAGCTTATTGGCAAACACGGCTATTTACGTCAACTTATCGAGCAGCAATCGGCACGATGCAACGCTGGCTATATTTATGCTTCGGCAGGTTGGGGCGAATCGACAACCGATGTGGTATACGCAGGAAATGGTTTAATTGCCGAAAATGGTAAGATAGTGGCTGCTTCGGAACGCTTTCAGTACGAGAAGCAATTGGTAATTACTGAAATTGATGTGCAACGCCTACGTGCCGAACGGGTGCGAAACACAAACTTTTGCAATGCCAAATCAAATCACAACTATCAAACAATCAAGTTCGAAACCATAAACTTCGATACCACCGAACTACATCGTACGTTCGACATGCACCCTTTTGTACCAGCAATTAGCAATCGTGATGCTAGCTGCGAAGAGATTTTCTCCATTCAGATGGGCGGCTTAGCTAAACGCTGGAAACATACACATGCTAAAACACTGGTGTTGGGTATTTCGGGCGGGTTGGATTCAACACTTGCATTGCTTGTTTGCGTTAAAACTGCCGATAAGCTAGGCTTCGACCGCAAACAGATTGTGGGTATCACCATGCCTGGTTTTGGTACAACTAATCGTACCTATACAAACGCTCTCAACCTAATGAAATCGTTGGGCATTACTGTGAAAGAGATTTCAATCAAGGATGCTTGTTTGCAACACTTCAAAGATATTGAGCACGACCCATCAACCCTTGATGTTACCTACGAAAATACCCAAGCTCGCGAACGCACCCAAATATTAATGGACTATGCCAACAAACACAATGGTATTGTGATTGGCACTGGCGATTTATCGGAACTTGCCTTGGGCTGGGCCACCTACAATGGCGACCATATGTCGATGTATGCTGTAAACACTGGTGTACCTAAAACCCTGGTTCGTTATTTGGTGAATTGGGCATCACATCAACTAGATGCGTATTCCGAAATTATTTTGCAGGATGTATTGGATACGCCAGTTAGTCCTGAGCTTTTACCAGCCGACGAAAATGGCGACATAGCTCAAAAAACCGAAGACTTGGTTGGCCCTTACGAACTGCATGATTTCTTCTTATATTATTTGGTTCGTTTTGGCTTTTCGGCTCGCAAAATTTTCTTTTTAGCTAAAAATGGTTTCGAAGACAAATACAGTCCCGAAGAAATTGAAAAGTGGCTCAAAGTATTTGTACATCGGTTTTTCCAACAGCAATTTAAGCGTTCGTGTATGCCCGATGGACCAAAAGTTGGTTCTATTAACCTCTCTCCACGTGGCGATTGGCGCATGCCTAGCGATGCCATTGCATTTAAAATCAACAACTAAAGTAAGCATTCAGAACCCATTACTCAAAACTTATTACTAACAATTCAAAACTCAGAACTCAATATGTTTTCAGAAATTTATTACGGAAATACGCTTAAAGAGTGGTTAATATCTATAGCTATAGTTTTATCAGCCATCTTAGTCAATAAAGCAATAGTATTATTAAACAAACATGTAATAACAAAACTTACTGAAAAAACAAACAACAGAATGGATGACATTCTGTTCAAAATGCTTCAAGCACCTGTATTATTAGGTGTCATGTTGTTGGCTATTTGGATAGCTAGCAACCGACTCATTTTAAGCACACGTGTCGATCAGTTTTTCAGCAATTCGTACCAATTTTTAATTGTACTCAATATAACTTGGTTTATTGTTCGTTTTGTAAATGCACTTATCGAAGAATATCTTGTTCCCAAAGCAGAAGACAATAGCACCAAATATCTTGACAATACCTTGATTCCAATTATACGTAGAGGTATTTTGGGCATTATTTGGGCCATTGGTATCATGATGGCTTTACGTAATGTTGGTGTTGATGTAGGTGCATTGATTGCTGGTCTTGGTATTGGTGGTTTGGCCTTTGCATTGGCCGCTCAGGATACCATTAAGAATATTTTTGGAGGTATTACCATTTTCACCGACCGCCCATTTCGTATTGGCGAGCGAGTAAAAGTGGATGGTTTTGATGGTATTATCGAAGACATTGGCATACGAAGCACACGCTTGCGCACCTTAGAAAAACGGTTGGTAACAATCCCCAACTACAAAATTGTGGAAGCCTCAATTGAGAATATTTCGAATGAACCGATGCGCCGTGTAATGATGAAAATTGGCCTTACATACAATACTGCTCCCGAAAAAATGGAAGAGGCATTGACTATTCTCAAAAACATGCCTAAGACAAATAAACAGGTTGACAGTAAAGACTTAATAGCTACTTTTTCAGGCTTTGGTCCCTATTCACTCGACATTACCTATATTTATTGGGTAAAAAAAACAGGTGATGTGATGGAAGTTCCTTCCAATGTGAATTTTGAAATTTTGAAGCAATTTAATCAGGCAAAACTAAACTTTGCATTCCCAACACAAACAGTAATACTCGACAACGAAAACAAATAAAAAATTGATATTAACAAACATTTTATGGTAGAAGAAGAAAAAATTACGGGGCTTCCCGAAAATGCTTCGCGCGAATTGAAAGAAGGCGAAGTGTATAAACCACTCTTATCGGCCGACCGCAACTATCCCGAAACGAACTTCCGCTCGGTGAGTTTAGGTATATTAATGGCCATCTTATTTTCGGCAGCTGCCGCTTATCTTGGACTAAAAATCGGACAAGTATTTGAAGCTGCTATCCCCATTGCTATCATTGCTGTGGGCTTATCAACTGCCTCGAAACGCAAAGGTGCATTGGGCGAAAATGTGATTATTCAATCCATTGGAGCAAGTTCAGGCGTTGTAGTTGCAGGAGCTATCTTTACATTGCCTGCTTTGTATATCTTGCAAGCTAAATATCCTGCTATCACAGTAAGTTTCATGCAGGTATTTTTAAGCTCTTTGTTGGGTGGTATTTTGGGTATTTTGTTTATGATTCCGTTTCGAAAATATTTCGTTTCGGACATGCACGGCAAATATCCTTTCCCTGAAGCTACTGCTACCACACAGGTATTAGTGTCGGGCGAAAAAGGTGGCGACCAAGCAAAACCATTGATCCTTGCGGGTCTCATTGGTGGTTTGTATGACTTTGTGATTGCAACCTTTGGAGCTTGGAGCGAAAACTTCAGCACACGTATTTTGCCTTATGGCGAGCAACTAGCCGACAAAGCAAAGCTCGTATTTAAAAACAACCTGGGTGCTGCGGTATTAGGTTTGGGTTATATTATCGGATTGAAGTATTCGGCTATCATTGTAGCTGGATCGGCTTTGGTTTGGTTTGTCATAGTGCCTCTGATGCCTTTACTGGGCGATGGAGTAGCGCATATGCTAAATCCTAACTTTAGCATGGCTTTGGCCGATGTGGCTCCGGAGTTAATTTTCAAAGAATTTGCCCGCCATATTGGTATTGGTGGCATTGCCATGGCTGGTATCATTGGTATTATCCGTTCGTGGGGAATTATTAAAGGTGCTGTGGGCTTAGCGTCCAAAGAGTTTAAAACCAAAGGTCCTGCTGTGAGCGAACAAGTAAAACGCACACAACGCGACATCAGCATGAAGATTATCAGCATTGGTGTGATTCTGGCATTAATCTCAACCTTTATCTTCTTTTACGTAGGCGTGGTTGAATTCAACTTGCTTTATGCCGTAGTAGGTATTTTAGTGGTAGCCATCATTGCCTTTTTATTTACAACAGTGGCTGCAAATGCGATTGCAATTGTAGGTACAAATCCAGTTTCGGGTATGACCTTGATGACCCTTATCCTTTCGTCGGTAGTGATGGTAGCTGTTGGACTAAAAGGCGAAGCGGGCATGGTAGCATCTCTTGTTATTGGTGGTGTGGTATGTACAGCCCTTTCAATGGCTGGAGGCTTTATTACCGACCTTAAAATTGGTTACTGGATTGGTACAACACCGGCGAAACAACAAACTTGGAAATTCCTAGGTACTTTAGTGTCAGCTGCTACGGTGGGTGGCGTTATTATGGTATTGAATAAAACCTATGGTTTTACGGGCGACAATGCGCTTGTAGCACCACAAGCCAATGCAATGGCTGCGGTTATCGAACCCTTGATGTCGGGTGCTGGTGCACCTTGGGCGCTTTATGGTATTGGTGCACTCATTGCCATTGTACTTACATTCTTTAAAGTTCCTGCCTTGGCATTTGCGTTGGGTATGTTTATTCCGATGGAACTGAACGCTCCTCTTTTAGTTGGTGGTTTGGTAAGTTGGTATGTATCGACTCGCTCAACCGATAAAGCATTGAACACTGCCCGCCACGAACGTGGTACGTTGTTGGCCTCTGGTTTTATTGCCGGTGGTGCGTTGATGGGAGTTGTAAGTGCTGGTCTACGTTTCGGTGGTTTCAACTGGATGAATGCCGAATGGGTTGAAAGTAACGGTGCACAATGGCTTGGTTTGGTAATGTACGGTGCCATTATCGGTTACCTTATTTGGGACTCGATGAAAGCCAAAAAAGAAATTTAAATCCGGAAATTAAATTCCAACCAAAAAACGCGAATCAGATCAAATCCGATTCGCGTTTTTTTTAGGTTTAAACTGAAATCTGATTTACAAATTTTCAGAGTCTTGTGTTGTTTGTTCGGATCCAGCAGGTTTGTACCAGACAATTCTTCTGGACACAAACATAATAATCCCCAGAATAACAAACAAACCAAAGCTGCCGATTAACAACGCAATATCTTCGAGTTGCAAAACAACATACAGGAAAACATACAATAATGCAAGGATAATAAACAAAATTCCAGTTTGGGTTCTATTTCGAAAAATACTGTGCGCATAACTCACTATCAACGCAATAGTTGATACACTCGCAATAAGATACGCGTAGCCAAAATTAAGCTGTTCAGAAATAGACAAAAGTAAACTATAGAAAAGAATCAATGCAATACCAACCAACAAATACTGAATAGGGTGAATACGCTTACGGGTGATGATTTCGACAAAGAAAAATACGACGAAAGTTAATGCTATAAACATAAACGCATATTTTGCCGAACGCATATTTTGCTGATAATGGTCGACTGTATCAACAAGATTCACACCAAACGAAGTACCTTCAAACGATTTTTGCTCATTATCGATCCAGTATTCTGGTATATTCCGGTTAAAATGCAACACGTTCCAAGTAGCCATAAATTCGGTATCATTCAGTGAATACTCAGGCGTAAAGCTTCCGATAAACCCAGGAGATTTCCACAGCCCATTCATCTGCACCTGAGTAAATTTACCTACCGGAACAAAATTGATATCACTTGAACCATTCAACTTCAGCGTACAATTGAATGAGGCTTTCTTTCCCTCAATCAGACTTTCGGTATTTTTAAGCAATATAACCAAGCCCTGACCTATCGCATCCGGCCCACCTCCGGCTTCAGCTGTTGCACTCGCACCGTTAAAACTAAAATTCATATTATTTGAAATGCCGCGTAAATCGGTAATCCCAATCCGTACTTGAACATCGTTCCATATAATTTCTGCATTGGGAGGTAAAAATGGCAATGGATCTTTAAAGTGTCCTGCAAACTCCAGATTACTTCTGTATAGAATAGATTTATAAATACCATAATGTCTCTCCTCGGGAGTAAGTTTGGCATTGATTTTAAGCAATTCGGGCGTCAGATAGAAGTTGTGTTTTTCAACTAAGATATTTTTCTTCTCGTCAACAGATCTGATTTGATAGGGAATTACCAGAAATGGCCCGTTAACCGTTTGCGCATTGCTCCATTTTTCGTTAATTTTCTGAATTGTTTCAACGTTACGCTGCTGCCGTTCATAAATCAGACTTTCAATCATTGCCCCCGGAATAAGCAGCAATAAGGTCATGATTCCGATAACAATACCTTTCCATGTGATTGACTGGTTGAATTTTTCTACTTTTTGAATGTTGTTTTTCATACTGACAGTTGTTTTTGTGAATAAATTATTTTAGAATGTAAAGTACTTTGAATTTCAAAGTTTATAGGCAAAAAAAATTATTGAATCAATTTCTCTAAAGCATTCAGATGATCTTGAAACGAATTTCTTCCCGTTTCGGTTATTGAGTATTGTGTGTTTGGTTTACGGCCAATAAATTGCTTTATCGATTGAATATAATTTAATCCTTCTAAGGCCTTAATATGGCTTGCCAGATTTCCATCTGTCAGCTCTAGCAGTTCCTTCAAGGTATTGAAGTCTACTGTATCATTGACCATAAGTACTGACATGATACCCAGTCGAATACGACTATCGAAGGCTTTATTCAGATTTGAAATAATATTTGCCATGATTGTTACTTTAAATCGTATTTTTTATACAAAATGGCACCGTAAACGATGTGACAAATACCAAAACCAATTGTCCAAAATAATAATCCATGAGATAAAAAAATGGCTGCACCGATACCGAGTATAACTTCAGTAATTCCTAGGTAATGAATTTCTTCGAAAGTATATTTCGAAGCATTAATCAATCCTAATCCATAGAAAATAAGTGTGACAGAAGCAACAATTTCAACATCGCCTCTCCAAAGACAAATAACCGAAAATATTCCACCCGCTAACAAAGGAATTCCTAAATTATAGATTGTTTTCAGAGTAGTTTTATTAATCAACTTCATATTATTCTTTTTGGCTTTTTTCCACGAGAAATAAAGAGCAAAACTTACAGACAAACCTAAAACCACGATAGCATCTGTAAGTAAAATAGTTAACTCTTGCATTCGGTTGAAGTTTGTAGCTTCGGGATTTCGCAATAAATATAACCATGCGAAAGTAGCACCAACAGTGGCTGTAACACCAGCCAATATTCCGGAAAATCCGCTTAACGACAAAAACTTTGATGATTTTTCCATCATCTCGCGTATTGCTTTGATATCTTCTAATTGCTTTTCCATTTTATATAAAGTACTTTGAATTGCAAAGTAAATGTATTTTATTCAAATATCAAAATTTAATTGAAAAATATTTTAATTAAATCAACAAACCCCGCTCAGATATATATCTAAGCAGGGCTTATCTTGGTCCCCTTTAGGGGATTTAGGGGCATTAATAACGGTTTACCAACGAGTTTACTTCGTCGTTCACGAGTTTGGCAAATTCAGCAACTTTCATGGTGCCTTTGTCGCCTTCGCCTTGACGACGAACAGCTACTTCGCCATTCTCTGCTTCTTTTTCGCCTACAACAAGCATAAACGGAATACGTTTCAATTCGTTGTCACGAATTTTACGACCGATTTTCTCGTTACGATCATCTACTTGAACGCGTACATCTTGTTCGTTCAATTCTTTGGCTATTTGGAATGCATAATCGTTGAATTTTTCGCTGATAGGCAATACCACTACTTGATCGGGCGTTAACCACAATGGGAATTTACCCGCAGTGTGCTCAATCAATACCGCAACGAAACGCTCCATCGAACCAAAAGGTGCACGGTGAATCATTACAGGACGGTGTTTTTGGTTATCATCGCCAGTGTATTCCAATTCGAAACGCTCTGGTAAGTTGTAATCCACCTGAATAGTTCCCAACTGCCAACGACGTCCGATAGCATCTTTCACCATAAAGTCGAGTTTAGGACCGTAGAATGCAGCTTCGCCTAATTCAACTTTGGCTTTCAAGCCTTTTACTTCACAGGCTTTGATGATAGCACTTTCGGCTTTCTCCCAGTTTTCATCCGAACCGATGTATTTTTCTTTGTTATTTGGATCGCGTAAGGAGATTTGAGCTTCGAAGTTTTCGAATTCCAACGCGTTGAAAATAATAAAGATAATGTCCATCACTTTGAGGAATTCCTCTTCGATTTGGTCGGGGCGACAGAAGATGTGTGCATCGTCCTGTGTGAAGCTACGCACACGTGTCAAGCCATGAAGCTCGCCACTTTGCTCGTAACGATATACGGTACCAAACTCGGCCATACGCACTGGAAGATCGCGGTACGAACGTGGTTTGTATTTGTAAATTTCGCAGTGGTGCGGACAATTCATTGGTTTCAATAAGTACTCTTCACCTTCTTCGGGTGTGTGAATAGGTTGAAACGAATCTTTTCCGTATTTAGCGTAGTGACCCGAGGTTACATACAATTGTTTGTTACCAATGTGCGGAGTCATTACTTGTTGATAGTCGAAACGACGTTGGATTTTTTTCAAAAAGTCCTCCAAGCGCAAACGCAAAGCAGTACCACGTGGCAACCACAATGGCAAGCCTTTACCCACCATTTCGGAAAACGTAAACAGTTCCAACTCTTTACCGATTTTGCGGTGATCGCGTTTTTTAGCTTCTTCGAGCAATACCAAATACTCATCGAGCATTTTCTTTTTAGGGAACGAAATACCATAAATACGCGTAAGCATTTTACGTTTTTCGTCGCCACGCCAGTAAGCACCAGCCACGCTCAACAGCTTGATAGCTTTAATTTCGCCGGTGTGAGGCAAGTGAGGCCCACGGCAAAGGTCGGTAAAGTTACCTTGCGAATAAAGGGTGATGGTACCATCGGCCAAGTCGCTGATAAGTTCTACTTTATATTCGTCGCCTTTATCTTGGAATTTTTGAAGCGCTTCGGCTTTGCTGATATCTGTACGAACGATAGCCTCTTTGCGAGCAGCCAATTCGATCATTTTGGCTTCGATGGTTGCTAAGTCGCCTTCTTTGATAACGGCAGTACCTGGATCAACATCGTAGTAGAAACCGTTTTCGATAGCCGGACCTATACCAAACTTCATGCCCGGATACAACTCCTGAAGGGCTTCGGCCATTAAGTGAGCCGACGAGTGCCAATAGGCATGTTTGGCTTCTTCATCGTCCCATTTGTGCAATTTAATAGCAGCATCGGTTTCGATAGGGCGGCTAAGATCCCATACTTGTTCGTTAACAGTGATGGCAAGCACCTCTTGTGCTAGTCGTGAGCTGATACTTTCAGCCAGTTGAAGTCCGGTAATGCCTTTGGCAAATTCGCGTACCGAACCATCGGGAAATGTTACTTTAATCATATTGTTTGAACCTTACAAATGGTTTTTAAATTTTTGAATTGCAAAGATAGTTAATAATGTTGATGTGGATAGTGCAAGGAGACAGAAAAGTTTAAGTTAATGCATCTTCAACCAAATACTTGATGCACGCCCAAAGTTTGAATAATCAAATTCGATTTTTCAATTTACACTTCGATTACTTTTTAGCATTCGGTAATTTTCGATACACGTTGTGTTTTTTTCGCTCCTCAATTATAAACATTATTTACAAGGTTCTAAAGATAACAAATGGAGATTCAGCGTGAAAATTTAGCAGTTTTTAAGGTTACAGCATGGCAGTTGAACTTGCTTAACCATGTATCAAGTGTCGCGGTTGGTGATGTGGTGATGAAAAAATCGAGAATTTGAAGATTTGATGAAATGGTAAATAGTAAATGTATAAATGGTAATTATGATGATGTAGTGATGTGACCTCTCCCCCAACCCCTCTCCGAAGGAGAGGGGCGTGAGCATTTACTTGGGTGTGGTGGTTGATGATGTGGTGATGTGTAAGGAATAATGATGAAATGCTCATCGGGCTGTAAGGCTGCTGGGTGGGTGAGGGATTGCAGCGGCGTGCCGCCGTATTTCGGCG
>Ga0114938_1000067_pt1 | contig 79432 bp, 78 predicted proteins | sample AshMeaBigSpring_FD_88675 | JGI IMG/M metagenome (GOLD analysis project Ga0114938, IMG submission 88675) | Groundwater microbial communities from Big Spring, Nevada to study Microbial Dark Matter (Phase II) - Ash Meadows Big Spring | ecosystem: Environmental > Aquatic > Deep subsurface >...
ATTTTTGGGCTAAAAAGAATATCTTTGCAGAGCATAGCCTTTCTGCCCGGGCAGAAAGGCTATGCTCTGCAAAGAAGCAATACTGCCTGACACACTTTTCTGAATATACCCATCAGTTGCAATAAAACTCGCATCGCCTGCACCGCCACTTTTACTTTTCCAAATATGATCTGCAATAAAATTATTACTACCAAATATTTGATCACATAACAATTTTAATTGATAACACTCATTTTCATCAATACTAATAAAAATAATGCCATCTTCTGACAATAGTTTTTTCCCAATTTCCAACCTTTTCGACATAAAACTTAACCAAGTTGAATGTCTAAATGGATGTTCTTTTCCAATAAACTCAGCCTCATCTTTAAATGCATCTTTATACATAAAATCATTATTTCCTGTATTATACGGCGGGTCAATATATATTACATCAATCTTCCCTTCGTGCGTAAAAGTGAGTGCTGTAAGTGCATGCAGGTTGTCACCCTCTATCAGGATGTGGTTAGGGGCTTTGTCAACATTGTCTGATCTATGATTTTCTTGATTATCTTGATTCTCCTGATAATCAACCACATTCAATTCATCGAACAACCCTCTGTTTTTTGAAGTAGCAGTCTTATTCTGAAAATTCTTAAATTCCGAAAATTCTGATTCAGACACGATTCTCCGCTCCACCACCTCTCTCAGCACAGGCAAATGGGTGCGCAATTGCTCTTCTACCGCTTCGGTTTTTTGTTCCCACACCAGTCCGTATTTCTTTTTGGTATTAATCAGTTCCAGCAGATAGGCGCGCTCGTCTTGCGTCAGATTGTCGAACTCTTTTATTTTTTCGAGAAGCGTTTGTTTGTTCATGGGTTAGTGGATTAGTTGCATCACTGCAACTGTCCCCGACCGAATTTATCCGCAAAAAAAAGCGCGGACTTAATCCTTATCCGCCTCACAAGCCCCTAGGAAAGGCCACACAGAAATGATAAGTCAAAAGCCCACGCCGTTTGGCATGAGCATTTTGCTTATTACTCCATTTCTGTGTGTTCGCTTAAAAGAAATTTCCTAGGTTTCTGTGAGGCGCGAACAATAGCAGAATGCTATATTAATATGTTAGTAATCAGTTTGTTTTTATTCTTTTAGTTTGTATATTTTATTATGTTTTAAAAGTGATTTCATTTGCAGGATTGCCATTTTATTAAGCTCTTTTAGTCGCTCAGACTGATTCATTCCCTGATGAATAAGCAAAGCGTTTAAACTCTCCATATTCGATAATACCACCAATTGTTCAATATTGGCAGAGTCACGTATATTTCCTTTTAAATCAGGGTTTTCTGCCCTCCACTGTTTAGCTGTTTTACCAAACAATGCGACATTCAGAATGTCTGCTTCGTTGGCATATAAAAAACTAATTTGCACGGGCGTAAGCTCAGCAGGTATAAGATTCTCCTTAATAGCATCGGTATGTATTGCGTAATTTACCTTTGACAATGCTCGTTGTAAGTTCCAATCTAATTTAAGACGGTCATTTTCATTGCTTTTAAGGCGTTGATATTCTTTTACAAGCAATAACTGGAATTTTGGACTAATCCACATTCCAAAATGGAATGCAATATCTTTGTGTCCAAATGTCCCACCGTATCTTCCTGCCTTTGCGGTTAGTCCGATAGCATTCGTTTTTTCGATCCATTGCTTCACGGAAAGAACAAAATTATTACCCCCTGCTGCATTTTTAATTATACCGAATTCGGTATAATTAAAATCCGGATTGTACAGAGCCTCCCATTCACCAATATATTCAATTGTGTTTTTTAAACTTAACCATTTAATTATAATAACATCTTCCAACTGACTACGAGCCATGTCTGTAAGCGAAATATAATCTTCATTATTCAACGAATAAATCAAAATTTCGGTTTCTTCTATTTTAAGAGTCTTATTTTTGGTCATTAGTTTAAAATATTTCTATCGTGCAAACAGCAATGGTTTCCCGATTGAGATACTCACCGCATATTCTTAAAGCATCGTTTTTATCCATAGTCTGCAATTTTCAATCTTATCTATCCATTCTGCCGTAAAGCTATCGGTACAGCCAGACAGGCTATACAATATTATTTGCTGCGTGATATCGTGTTTCTATTTGCCACATCATCCGGCAACGATACAAAGATAAATAAATTATTTGCGCAGTGGAATCAATCGACTAATTATTTGCTGATAGTCTATGCGTTTTGCGGTATTCCATGCGTTGCACACATGGCTATTCGTATTCCATGCATGGCTATTCGTATTCAACCCCATTCGGGGTTAGTAATGCAAAAGATCCGGCAACACAGCGAAAAACTGCGAAGCAGTTGAATACGAATAGCCACGGGCGAAACCCGTGGATAAAATGGCAGTCGTCCGCGACAGAACTGCGAAGCAGTTGAATATGATTAGCCACCATACGGAGCGATTGGTTCACTGGCAATTTGGCTGTCTAATGAAACACTGTGAGCATACAGAACCTCCGGATCCATATCCGCCTCGTTATCCCACTCAATCGCGTCGAAACTAACTCTCACTGTATTGAACAGAGATATATCCTTTAACTCCCCAAAAAGTCCAATCTCCAGATAGGGCTTCATATCAAAAAGCCTTACCTCTCCATTGGAAAACGTAAGAATCAGCAGATAATCTGATGACGGTTGCACACTTTTAACGGCCAAATACATTCTCTTTCTTATTTTATAACAGCGACATAATCATTGTAATAAACATGAATATGGGCCGGATTGTGCTCTTTTGGCGCATAATACATCCGGATAATAATACCAAAAAACATTGAAATAGTTGGCATACTGTATTGTTATGTTTCTATATTTGTCTAACCAGACTTCATTCCTTACACAAATATACAAAAAAATCCATCTTTCGAATATCTGATTAATCATTCCATGCATTTCATACGCGACTATTCATATTCTCCATGCGTTGCACACATGGCTATTCGTATTCAACCCCATTCGGGGTTAGTAATGCAAAAGATCCGGCAACACAGCGAAAAACTGCAAAGCAGTTCAATACGAATAGCCACGGGCGAAACCCGTGGATAAAATGGCATTCGTCCACGACAGAACTGCAAAGCAGTTGAATATCGTCATCTATCGCCGTCTATCAGAGCAGATATTTTTCGTCGAACTCAACACCATGCTCATTGAGCAAATCAATCAACTCATCTTTATACGATTTTTCGTGATGATGTTTTTCCTGATTTTTGATGTATTCAATCAGCCGGTCTTTATCCTTATACGAATACGTGAACCAACTATATCCATTTTGCCAGCCACCAAAATCCGGAAATAAATTGTTGCGTTTTATATAGTCGGAACTTGCTAACTTAATGTCCTTTACCAAATCGGCAACAGTGATTGTAGAACTCAATGAAGTGGCTATATGTATATGATTTTCAATGCCCCCAATACGGTACAAATGGCACTTTTTGTGGCTGATTACGCCCCAGATATACTTGAAAAGTTCATCTCTTTCTGATTTGATAAGCGTACTCCCCCTTAGTTTGGTGCTAAATACAATCTGAATGATACTTTGTGAATATGTACTCATGATAAAATTGATATTTATTTTGACAGATAACACTGCAATTCAATATTCTCCATGCGTTGCACACATGGCTATTCGTATTCAACCCCATTCGGGGTTAGTAATGCAAAAGATCCAGCAACACAGCGAAAAACTGCGAAGCAGTTGAATACGAATAGCCACGGGCGAAACCCGTGGATAAAATGGCATTCGTCCACGACAGAACTGCGAAGCAGTTGAATATGATTACACCCTGACTGTACCCCTCGACTTTCGCTTCTCCTGCACAGCCACCTTGTCTGCATTATAACAACACAAAGCGTCGGCCAGTTTATCCAGATAGGCGGTCACTTTTTCACGATCACACACCTTCACCAGCTTTCCTTCCGGATCCTTAATGGGTTTATTGAAGCAATCACAGAAAAACTCCATCAACTCTTTGCGGGTGATAGGCTCGCCGTCGGTGCGTTGTATCGCACCTGCCTGATTCAGCGCGGCCACCAGTTCCACCAGGTCGGCATCTTTAGCCTTCCAGATGTAGGGAGAGGCTTTATCCGGTGCTTCAATGGTCATCGGGTTTTGCGCAATCGCCTTCAAAGTCGCAGCCTCCTTCTCTATCTCCATCAACCCCTTCAGACGTGTCAATTCGCTCTGGCAAAGCTGCTCAAATTTGGGATATAGCCTTTTCGTATAAACATAATGCTTTCCGTCGATAAAATCATCTTCCCAAATATCATGCTGCAATTGCCACTGCTTAAAATCGCTCAGCCGGTTGTGCACAAGCTGCATCTGCTCGGTTGTTGTTCCCAGGCAGGCCACCCCGGAGAGCAGGATATCGAAGTCGAACCTGGTTTCGACAACCGGCTCCGTCGGCTCCTCGATTACATGGGGCTCTTCGAGTAAAGACTCCAAATACAACATCAGACGTCTAGGTCCGAGTATTTTTTCATGTTGCCCCAGAACATCAAAAAAGTTCAGGCTTTCTAGCAACTTCTTTTTCATTTTGAGCAAATACTCTACCTCAAAATCACCTTTAATAATATCAACATCACTTATGAATTTATTGACAATCGAATTATTTTTTTCGGAGAACAGAACCCGGAAGTTCGATTTTATAAGTTCAAAATCTAGGTAATTCTGGTAATTCTCTCTCACCTCGACTTTGAAGGCCAGACTCAGCTCTTCAAATTTCTCAACTGTATAATTCAACTTAATTTCAGCTAATTCGGATAAGAGTACAAATTCTTTACTTATAATCTTTTCCAACACATCTCTTGCTTCGTACACATAATTTTTGAACGCAATGGCTGCTTCTCTCTTCATCTCTTTATGTTTTTAAATTTAATGCGCAAAATTAATAAAAAAGAGACTTCACACACCTTTGGGAATCTATATTTATCCGGAAACGAATAAAAAAACAATTACGACAGGGCAAAAACAGGCAGAAAAAGCAGACCATTGCTCCACCGCGTACCCAATTCATCTCCATATCGTAAAGCTATCGTAAGCATATATAACCTTTATATAACCTTTATATAACCTTTATATAACCTTTATATGACCTTTATATAACCTATACCTATATAGATAAAGGTTATATAAAGTTTATCTAAAGAATAGTTGTAGGGAATATAAAATTACAGTATCTTTACGGTATAAACAGAAACAGGAGAAGGCATCCACAAAATACATACCTAAACAGACAAAAATGGCAATAGTAAAAGGACCATTCCAGCTATCGGGAAGTGTAAGCAACGTTACATTCTACACACGCCGGGGCAGCAATGAAGTGATTTTGCGCACCAAAGGCGGCGTAAAGGGCGATAAGATGAAGCGACTGAAGCAATTTGACGGATTTCGCCAACAACAAAAAGAGTGGAGCGGAGTCACGAAGTGCGCCGCTGGTGTGCGCATGGCATTCGGCGGACTGCATCGGCTGGCCGATTACAACCTGACACCGGCGCTCAACAGCCTCTGCAACAAGATGCAAAAATGCGACAACAGCAACGACAAAGGGCGACGAACAGTATTGCTGTCCACCGGCAGACAGGCGCTAACGGGGTTTAACTTCAACCGAACATATCCGTTCAACAGCGTGCTGCGGGTGTCGGTAGAGTCGGTGCTCGACCGGGAGAGCCTTAGCGCATCTGTTTCTTTTCCGCCTATTCAAACAGATATAGATGTACTGAACATACAGCACTTACCCTATTTCAGGGTGCTGATCGCTTTGGGGACCGCATCTGATATGAAATTCGACGAAAGATTGAATGACTACATCCCGGAAACAGCAGCGCTACATGGCGCAGCAGCTGTAGCCGAAAGTGTATGGTATGCAGCTAACAGCCGGGTGGAAGCCCAAACTCTGCGTGTACAACTATCTCAAAAACAACAAACCCTGCTCACAGAGAGCGTGAGCGTGGTCTTGAGCGTTGCCATCGAATTTGGCGCAATCGGGTTCGACGGCAAACCCACCGCCGTGAAATATGCGGGAAGCGGAAAGGTATTGAAAACGGAATAAAAAAAAGTCCAATTCCGGAATTGCAATAATCCGGAATTGGTACTTTCAGTTAAAAAACACAACATAACACAACACAACACTACTCTTAACTTACAAAAAAAATTACATCAAAATAGAAATAGATAGATAAACTAGATTAGGAAGTTGAATATATATAAGTTAAGAGATTTCCAAATTCTGCAGATAGCTCCCGATATTGAGAATACGGCCACTACAAAAAAAACAATGAAACTAATTACAAAACTCAAAATTAGTTGTTTTAACCACAAAATTCATTTATCTTTGAGTGCAAATTCTTTGCAGAAATTGCACAACCTATCAATCTATTTATCAAGATATTACCAGCACACTATAAATCATGAATAACAAAGATTTTACGATGATACTAGCGCTTATCGAACAAAAATTCGGTAGAGGGTCATCTGCAAATTGGAAAAACAGAGATTTTGAAGACCTGAACTTCGAGATTTTGAAGGAGACAAAAACAAATATCAGCGCACATACCCTGAAACGAATTTTCGGCAAAATTAAAACAGACGAATATTATCTCCCCCAGAAAGCGACAATACTTGCATTAAAGGAATTTGTGAATTACAACCAGGTAAGCCTCTCTCAATCTGAAGATTCATCAGCCAACAACTCTTCTGATTCTCAAACATTACAGGAAATTCAGCCCGTAGAGCCTGAGAAAAACCGACGCACAATCTTTTTAGTCCCGCTTGCGGTTCTCTTATTGGCCGTTTTGGGTTATTTCATATTTAAAACAAAGAGCAATACGTCGGCAGAAAAACCGGGAATTATTAAATTAATATCCACCGAGGGCAGAATTCCGAAATCTGTCGAATTTGAATACACAACCCCAAACAACAAAGACAGCTTCAGGGTTTCTTACGACGGCTTATTTCCGCCGATAAACATTCCCAATGGCGTTAAAAAGAAAGCTACATATTATTATCAATATCCGGGATATTTCATAGTCAGAATGTTGAAAAAAAATATTGCAGTATCTGATGCAACTCCCGTATATATTCAAACAAAGGGCTGGGAGGCTTTTGGGATGTACAATCAACAGAAACAACTGGACCACATTTATCCGATTGACGTTAATAAATACACAAAAAATGGCATTTTTTCACCTGATAAACAGGACATTTATGCTATCGGAATGGACACCAGCAAACTGGTAGAGGTAAGAATAGCAAACTACAAACCAACCGGAATAACCGGAGATAATTTCAAAATTGAAACAACGTTGAAAAACCCGGATGTTTGGTCGGGGTCTACCTGCAACTCTGTATTTTTGGTAATATCAGGACGGAAAGAAGCTATCAGACTCTGTTTCACCAATCCGGGATGCAGCTATTGGGTGCGATTAAGACTGAGCGAAAAGAATCTGAGCAACCAGAATGACAACCTCTCTGATTTCGTATTTAATCTGGCAGAATGGCAACGTTTTCGCATCGAAAACAGAGACAAACAGATCAGTATCTATGTCAATGATATAAAAAGATACTCCAATTCTTACAACCAGAGTATAGGGGAGATCCTGGGGGTTACGATTAAATTTCAGGGAAACGGGTACCTCAAAAATTTCCTTCTCTCTGATTTAAAGGAAAATGCAATTTTCAGATTCCCGGAGGCAGGCAGTTCCGGGAAATAGATCAATAGCCCAATGTGGTGGCATACGGGCCAACGTATGAACCGATAAACCCTTTTGCTTTTTTGGTGCTTAAGTGGGTAATATCCACATTATCAGCCAACAATACACGCTTTCCCGGGGTTGCCGAAAAATAAAACGCAGCCGTTCCTTCTTTGGCCAAAATAGTCAGAGTCAGCTCCCGGTTTGCCTCAGCAGCGATAAGCTCTTTCTGCGCGACCAGTTGCGACAAGCCATTCTCCACCCTGTAGAGAACAACAATCTGCTTCCCTCCCATTTGCGTTTTGCCAACGGTGAGATAATTTTTCTCGTTCTGAATATAGGCCATTCCGGCAAATTCTTTCTCTTTTCGGGGCGTGAAGCTGACCGCTGTTGTAACCTCAAAGTTGATGTGCTGCTGACGGCGACCGACAAATGCGGGATTGACCAACTGGCTCAGGGTTCGGGGTAAAACATCGAGTACGATTCTCCCTTTGGCAATATTCCACCACTGCTCGCGGGGTGTACGTATCATGTTCCATTTCATTCCCAGATTGGGTGAATTGAAATCATCGCGCCACGCGAAGTTTCCGGTCATCGTTTCACCGGTTGGGGCAATACCTTTTTTAGCGACCACAGATAGCACCTCTTTTCCTTTATCCAGAATAACCGGAAAACCATCCACCCATTTCACGGGCAACATAAATGTCTCGCGACCGGTATTGAACTGATCATCGGCATACGGACGACAGCCCAAAAACACCGAATACCACTCCCCTTTCGGTGTTTTCACCAAATCGGCATGACCAACATTGGTCACTTTATTTTTACGCTCAGTCGGCAATCCGAGTTGCGTCAATATCGGATTATTGGGGCCGGGGATATAGGGTCCGCCCACCTCTTTACTTCTGAAGATCACCTCTTTGTGTCCCGACTGCGTACCTCCTTCGGCAGCCATCAGGTAGTAATAGCCATTCTCTTTGTAGATATGTGGGCCTTCGAGCCAACGCGGGTGCTGAATGGTATCGGGACCACCATCCACCACAATCTGACGATCTGCCGAGGCCTTATCTCCCTCAACATCAAACTCGTGCATCCAGATAACGGTGTGACCGCTCCACCTGGGCGCGGGGCTTGCCTGACTGCAAACGATGTAGCTTTTTCCATCTTCGTCGAAAAAGAGCGAAGGGTCTATCCCTTTCACTTCGGGTAGTTTTATCGGTTCACTCCAACCTTTGAAGGGATCTTTTGTCTTTACAATAAAATTGCCTATTCCACCCACAACGGTGTTGATAACGTAGAAGGTCTGATTCTTCTCGTTGTATTCGATAGCCGGCGCATATACCCCGCCGGACATACCCAGACCATCGAGTTTCAGCTGCGAAGGGCGGTCGAGCACATGCCCGATCTGCTTCCAGTGCACCAAATCGGTGCTGTGAAAAATAGGGATACCGGGAAAATAGCTGAATGTGGAATTGATCAGAAAATAGTCGTTGCCACGTCGGCAGATGCTGGGATCGGGATACATACCGGGCAGAATCGGATTGCGGTATTGTGTTTTGGGATTAATTTTTTGTTCGAAACAGAGATCTTTCCCCTTGTATTCGAAATAGTCGAAAGAGGCTTTGTTGGTTTGTGCCATTAAACACAGAGGTAGAGCAACAAAAAACAGATTAATCAGATTAGCTTTCATTAGATTAGAATATCAAGAGATTATCAAAAAAATGACAAACCACATCCGATTTTTTCGCCAAATGTAGTTTGTCACAAAAATATACAAAAAAAATCAATCCTGTGGTTCTATTTTAACAAAATCGAAATCGGCCGGTATGCGTTTTCCGGTTCCCCGGTTGAAAGAGTACACCCCAACGGTCATTCCCATAAATCCCCACTGCGTGGTACCCTGATCGCTCAGGAAAGCTGCATCAGATAACTCACCTGCACTCATCCAGGTTTTACCATCGTAGCTGTAGAAGAAACTGCGTTGCAGTTTATTGACTTTCATACGCAGATATACGGTATTACTCAGAATGTTTTCAGTCACTTTCACCACCGATTTCACGCCGTATCTGCGCTCTTCGAGCACGAGTTGCAATTTGCCGGTTACACCTCTTTGCAATCCCAATCTCACCCAGGTTTTGGTATCGTAATGCCCCGTAATACCGGCTTGTTCTTTGGTATCGGGATTAAAAGTAAGCTTTGTGGTTGCGGAATAGTTCAACCAACGCTCGCGTTGCACAATCACATTTCTACCGGGTATGGTGTCTATATCATAATCTCCGGTATAGATACGCAAAGAGCCTTTCTTTTCGGTCAGGCTGATATTCCCGTACACCGGATTTCTGCGGGTCATCCACTGAATACCTAACTTAGGTGCATTAAACTCATCGCTGGATGGGTCGGTTTGTGGTGTCCAGGGTAAATTCGGACGCAGATTGGCATCTAACGGACCTTTACCGCCATTGGCTATCGGCCAACCATCTTTCCCCCAAGCAATTCTTTCGAGAGAGGTTTCGCGTCCCAATGGACTGATTCCGCGCTCTTTACCTTTTACTTTTCCAAATACCCAACGTTGAGACAACACGGTTGTAAACCATTCACCATTTTGGGTATTGAAAATCTTACCGTGTCCCTGATGATAGTTTACGGCATTCGAATCGCGCTGTGTCAGATAGGGATTGTATGGCGAATTCTCGAATGGGCCATAGACAGATTTCGAACGGGCAATCAGCATGTGATGTCCGTTAAACAACCCACTCGATGCCGCCATGATGAAGTAGTAATAACCATCCTTTTTCAGCATGTGCGGACCTTCTGGCGCAGATTTTTTACCCTCGGTCTCCAGCCAGCGGGGCTCTTCCACCATTTTGGTACAGGCTTTATCAAGCTTTACGATTTTGGTACCGTTTCCGGTAGGAATTCCGGCGGCAAACAGCATATAATGCTCGCCGTCGTCGTCTACAAAATGCGAAGGATCGCTACCAAAGTTGGTAATCTGAACCGGTTTACTCCAGGGGCCCAGAATGTTTTTCGACTTCATCATGTAGTTGCCACGCACATTGGTGCTACGATCTTTGCTCAACTGCACCGTGCAATAGAAAATATAAAATTCTCCGTTGTAATAAGAGATATCGGGAGCCCAAATGCCCATTCCGTCGAAGAAGTAACTCAAATCCAGATCTTCGCTTTTCGAAAACACATGACCAATCTGCTTCCAGTTCACCAAATCTTTTGAATGTGAAATCACTATTCCGGGGAAATATTCGAACGTCGAATTTACCGTGTAATAATCATTACCCACCCGTATCGTTGATGGATCGGGGAAAAACCCGGGATTTACCGGATTGGTGTAGGCTTTCGGAGCGGGGCATTGCGCCTGAGCCAATACCACAAAAAACAGAGAAAGAAAAAACAGACAAATACTTTTCATAATATGGATTGATTAGATTTTATTTTAAGGAATAGCCTGAATCTGAACATGACTAACACCCGCTTTTCCCAAATGATAATAGTCAAATTCTGAACGATTTACATTTTCCTGTGTCCTCTTTCCCTTCACCTCATAACTGATGCGATAAGACGAGGCATTGCGGGCTGGAGTTACAGAGACAATTGTTTCATTGCCGGATTTCAACAGACCGTTCACTTTCGCTTTTCCGGTAAGAGCTTCGATGCCCGGGGTAACTTCCAGCATCTCGCTCCACTCGCTGCGGTTGGCTCCAAACTGGGTGGCATTGCGCACCTGCACGTAGTATTTTTTTCCGGCTTCGAGGCCCGTCACTTTAAACGCTCCAAACACAATTCCGGGCAACACTTTCCAGCTCGTCTCATCCGATGGTGTTGTGGTATAGCGCACTTCGTAGAAAGTATCAGAGAAATACCAGCCAATCCCAACATTAAAGCCCGAGGCTGTTGGCACAATGCCCCAAACCACAGGGGGCAGGGTTTTGTATCCGTTTTCGGCAACTGCTGTTACAGGAGCAGAAGCTTCGCCCTCACCAGCATCGGTTATCCCAACCACAGAGATGGAATAGGGTACGTTGTTGGTGGTCAGTTTCAGATCGATGTAGTGGTCGATGGTCGATGGCGTTGTCTGGGTTTTGCCATTTAAGGTATATTTCAATGCATACTCTTTGCAGAACTCATTTTTCTCAAAAACAACACGCACCGCCTTGCTGGCACGGATTACTGCAGTTACCTTCGGAGCGGCTGGTTTTGCCAAATGGATGATGGTATCCTTCACGCTGTATCCCAACGGAGAAATCATATTAATTTTCACAAAAGCGACATCAGCACTATTCTTCCACACTGCTTTATAATTCAAAGCCTTATCGCCGGGCTTAATGGCAGGCAGATTGATAAACGAACCCTCTTTTACAGAGCCGTCTTTGGATTTTACTTCCCATACCAGTTTATAGCCTGTGAGTGTAAATGCAGGTACATCAATTTTACCACGGGGCTCAATGGTAATATCGGTAGTCACTTGCGATGTCGACAGAATATTCTTTACCGACATGGCACGAACAGGCGCGTAGAAATCCTTCATCTGATCGTAGGCCCGTTTCTTGTTGCGGTAGTCATCCACTACTCCCCACTGGCGGTTTTGGTGCAACGGGGTGGCAGTTGCGGGATTGGGCGACTGATAACGGCTGCGGTAATCGTTGTAGGTCCACATAGAATATCCGCTCACATATTCTCTTGCGCCATAGGTACCCACAACAAAATTCTTATAGACCGTATTGTTGGGCGTATCGTAAATCAGATTTCCCTGCTCAACACCATATCCGCCATATTCGGTTACAAAAATGGCTTTATCGGGATAGGTCTGAGCCAGTTTATCCATCCCTTTTTCGTAATTCCAGTATTTATTGATCCAGATCATATCGCCATACTTGGCGGCATCATCTGCCTGATAATCGGCAGTATTCGATACATACGCCACCAGACGTGTGGTATCCAGATTTTGTTTGATGTATTTGATAATGGACTCCACATAGACATTCACATCGGGCTGAGTAGCTTTATCTCCCATCTCATTTCCCACACTCCAGCCCACAACATTGGCATGGTTATACTGCTGATGAATCAGCTTCGTGGCAAATTCGCGGGGTTCGGGGCTGGTCGGATTCATAAAATGCGACCAGTTGTTGAATTCCGAAATGGTCATAATACCTTTCTCATCCAGATAATCCATCACCTCTTCGGGCAACGGTCTGTGCGACAAACGGGCCAGATTACAACCCAGCTCTTTCATCCGGTCGATATCCTCTTTGTAGCGCCACACCGGCAATGTATTGGCTGTCAGACGATCATCGGCTACCCAGTTGTATCCGGTCAGACGAACCACCTCTCCATTGAGTTTGAGTTTATTGCCAACGGCTTCGAATTTACGGATTCCGAAACGGTCTGAATAGGTAGACAATGATTGATTTCCTTTGGAAAGCTGAATCTGAGAAGTATAGAGATTGGGATAATCGATGTGCCAGAGGCGGGTCTGAGATTTCGATAGTTGGTAGGTAAACAAGACAGAAGATTCTGAGCCGGGAGCAACAGTCAGCTCTTTCGCAGTAGTGTTGACGACTTTCTTTCCATCAAACAGGATAGAAGGCAAACAGCTTACGGTTTGCGCGGTGGTTCCATCATTTTTTACAAAAACTTTTACGCTGACAGTTGAAGTTCCTTTGGCCAAATCGGGTTTGGCAACCACCTCCTGACGAACGATATGCACCGGGTCAATCACGCAAAGGGTAACCGGACGACGAATGCCGCCAAAATTACAATAGGCTCCCCAGCTGAGCGCGTTATCGACCTCCACAGCCAAAGTATTTTTGCCTTTACTCAACAGGGCTGTAATGTCGTACCGTTCACGATAATTCCCAACCAGCTGTTTGACTACCAGCTTATTGTTTAAGAACAGACGGTAACTCATGCTTACCGCTTCAAATTCGAGATAAACCCGCTTACCCGAAGCTACGGGCGAAGTAAACGATGTGCGATACCAGGCTTTCCCGATGTAATTGGTATGTTCATTTTCGAGCTCCCAGCTACCGGGCACCTCGGCTTTTTCCCATTGCGTATCGTTGTAATCAACAGAGAACCAGTTTTGTTTCTCTCCGTTTTGTTGAGGATCAGTCCTGAACTGCCACAATCCGTTGAGTGAAATACGTTGTTCACCTGAAACAAAACTTCCGGCATTTAAAACCTGAATAAAGAAGAGAAGCAAAATTGAGGGAAAGAGCTTTTTCATAAGTTGATTAGATGTATTTACAATTGCAGATTGATTATATCTTCACAAAAATATTAATTTTAAGGATATCCACAAATAAATAAGCACGAAGAGTATTTCGTAAACGTTTACAATAAACCGGAAACGTTTACAGTGAAACAAAAAAAGCCACACCACAATAAACCGTGGTGCGACTTTTTCAGATTATTTTGTTAGTTAATTTACTTAACCAATACTTTCACTTTAGCACTGCCTACAGACACAATGTAGAATCCTTTTGCTACATTTATCACCTGAACGTCAGCTTTCAGAACTTCTTTGCTAATTAATTTACCAGCTACAGAGTAAACACTGGCAATTTTACCGGCTTTCGAAGAAACCAAAATTCCACCGGCAACTGCATACGCTGTTACGTTTTCTGCTTTAGGAGCATTAACGGCTGATGATCCGGTAAACTGATATGCTCCGATAGTTACAGCACCTGTACGAGCAACTCCGGCAAGGTCGGTAGCAGGTATCGTAGCTGTTGGAACAATAGCCGGATTCGAAGTAAATGCTGCAGGCATAGTAGTCAAACCTGTAGTAGTTACAGCAGGAGACGATGCATCTACGATAGTGAGGTTAGTTGTGCGAATAGAGTCATAAACCGCCTGATTGAAAGGATCGCTCTCTTCACTGTTCATAATACCACAGTAATTGGTTGCTTTCTTGAATTTCAAGTCGGCAGTTACTTTGCCCGATGCCATAGCAGCATCTTCAGGCTTCATTACAATAGAACCATTTTTAGTTCCATATACACAACTTGCGATATGATTATTATTGGCTTGTGGTCTGATTTCATCCTTTGCATCACCCACAACAATTGTATTCACCATCAATTGTCCATCAAATATCAGCTCAACAGAAGCAGTACCGGTTCCGGTTGTTTTATTATTTACAACAGAACAGTTTATAATTTGACCACCCAAAAGGCCAGACTTATCCTTACCTTCAATACGGATTGCGCCACCACTATATCCTGACTCGTTATTGTAAATTGCACAATTAAAAATAATACCTAAGTTCGCAAATGTATTTGTCGAATTGAACGAACTATAAATTGCGCCACCTCTACCTGATGAATTTGATACTCCGGAAAAGGCAATATTGTTTCTTAAAACAGAATTGGAAACAGTACCTCCAAATGAATTCATCCAAATTGCACCACCACCACCATTTGAGACAAGACCATCAGATTTACATTCCTCGAACAAACATTTATCGATAATTGATTTGCTGTTTGTAACCATAACAGGACCATTCGCCCCGGCTCTCAATTTTCTTACTGTACAATAGAGCATCTTTCCTGCTTTCTCAGGCACATTGTCACCCACAGCAGGAGTACTGCTAACAGCACCTAGAATAATAGCTCCACTATAAGCTATTTGAGTGGGTTTAATTTGTCCAAAATAATAATGATCAGCTAAAGTAAGCCCATTAATCTCACCACCCGTAACTGTAACCAGACGCAAAGCAGAACCTTCTCCATCTGCGTAAGGTACATTACCTTTCAGAATTGTCTCATTCGTAAATTCCCATGGTTCTACGATACCATTTCCATCTTTATCAGACAGCGCTCTGGCAGCTAAATCTATGGTTGTTTCTGTTCCGCTAAATCCGCCAAAGATAGCACCTGTGGTAATGGCAGGGGTAATAGATGCTGGCCCCCCGGTAAGAGGATCAATCCCTAATGCAATAAGCGTATAGGTTCCTTTAGCAAAATAATAGGTGTCTGTTGCAATAATTTCAGGTGTGTCGCTCGAAATGATATCAGCTCCCGCGATACCACTCCACGAAGTAGCATCAGCTGCCATTCTTACGTAGTGCACTGCGGCTTGCATAGTTGCAACAGAACCGCTTAAAAACATCGCTAAAGCCAGGGCTTTCATGCGATCAGAAAATTTAGTCGAAATTTTCATAGTGGTTTAAATTTAATTGATTAATGTTATTATGTTGTTGGTTTTTTACATACTTATTTTATTCAACACAACAAATTAAACAACACAGAAGAGAAAAATATCCACCAATCTAGCATTATTAACATTGTAAACGTTTACATCGCTAAAAAAAACATTGTAAACGTTTACACTATCAGCGAAGAAGGTGGCTGTATAATGCAAAAAAGGCCATCTTAAATCTTTCGATAAGATGACCTTTTTTGTATACAAAGTCCGGATTCTAGTTAGCCTTGAAAGTCATGATTTTCATAACCTGAAAATAAAAACGTCTTTGGTTTTCAAGAATCGGATAGCTGGAGGTGGTACTCACTATCTTCACCGGAAAAACAAGCATTCTGTCCTTAGGAGTCACAGCATCAATCAACATGGCTGTGGTATAATTAAACACAGAATTATTGTATAATTTCACCAACGATTTTTTATACGTAAGTGGGACGGCTACACTTCTTTGCCCCTGAGGAATAGTCACTTTCTCAGGAATAGAGAAGTAATATCCACCCAGCGCTTTCGAGTTTTTATACTTAGTCATCAAGTCTGACAATTGAGCGGCCGGCAAAGTCTGCGCCTTAGCAATTATAGAATCCAGATAAGCACTATCAATCTGCAAAGTAATGGTAATTTCCTCCAGATTATCAACAATCCCACTTCTGTAAACACCGATAACATTCGTTGTTGTATCAGGCTGCAGCGCAATCTTTACAAGTGAAGAATCCAGTCCTCTGTATGTTTTAGTGTATGTACCAGTAGAAAAATAGATGGTTGAATTTCCAAACTCTGTAGGCAACTTCTCTTCGCACGAAGCGAAGAGAAGAAGGGATGAGACGAACAGAAAAGCTGTTCTAAAATATTTCAGTTTCATATTCATTTTTATATTAATAGTTACTTAATATCCCAGTTAGGGTTTTGTTTCAGAACGCCATTCGACTTATCAATTTCCGTTTGCGGTATAGGGTGGAAATACATTCTATCTGCCTTAAACACGCGTTTTTCTATTACAACGTTAGGCGTATATTTGAATGTTCCATCTTCATTTTTAGTCACCCTTACACCATGAATATCGCCATTGAGATGATTCTCCGCAATTTTCCATCTGCGTAAATCCCAGAAACGAGCATCTTCGAAGGCCAACTCAACTTTGCGTTCGTGTCTCAGTTTCTCAGTAAACTCTGCTTTTGTCAATCCCATTGGCAATGCAGGCATTTTCACATCAGCTCTGTCGCGAATAACATTCACAGCTTGTCTGGCTGTCAATCCATAACCCAGGGGATCAGCATCCGGCCCATAAGCTTCATTCATGGCCTCTGCATAGAACAAATAAAACTCAGTTAAACGCATATAAGGCCATAATTTGGTATCCGTATTTGAAGAAACTGTCTCGTTGATAAATTTCCGCATATAGTAGCTCGTCTTCGATCCATGATATACATCCGGAGAAGAGTTTCCTCCAGGCCAACACTCAATAATCTTAGCGAAAGTCTTTGTTGTCGAGTTGTAGTTAAATGAATCTCCATTTACAATAATTGAGAACTTCAAACGAGGGTCTCTATTGATGTAAGGCGTTGCAGCATGAGCCGGGTTAGACCAATCGAATTTAGACCCATCGCGCATTTCATACTCATCAACCAGTTCAGATGTAGGACAGGTTCCTGTAGCACCACCCGAAATTGCAATAGGGAAGTTTGCATAATCAAATGTGCTGCTTGTGTATTTTCTGGCATAAAGGAACTCATTATTCCAAACCCCTTTCGTTAAAAACAAGTTTTTGTATGAGGCTCCCAAGCTATAAAACGACGGATATTTGGTGGTCAAATCAATCACATCTTTACAAGCCTGTGCGGCACGTTTCCATTTCTCCACATCGCCTGTGGGATTGAACTGCGGGCTGGCAGCATAAATCAGCGCCTTAGCTTTCAAAGCCAATGCAGAACCAACAGTAGCATTTCTGGCCTGATTACCCGCATAAGTACCTGTACTTTGATAGTAAATAGCCACTGTATCACGATACGGACTAGGAAGAACCTTCTTGTTGTACTTCAAGATAGTATCCCGCTGCGCTTGTGTCAAAGCATATTTACCTCTACCGGTACACAAGTCACACTCATCCACGATAAATTCAATAATGGAATCTACCGGTGTTTGCGGATATTTAGAAATATCAACAGTGAGAAGATTGGGTTTATTCTTAATCAAAGGCACTGAACCATAACGCTTTATCAACTCAAAATAAAGCATACCACGCAACCAGTGCATCTCTCCGCGATTACGTGTCAATGTAATCATACGTGTATTATACTCTGTGGGATTAGAGTATCTGATAGAACGCCAGGTAAGAGTATCGGTTCCCTGCAAATAATCATTTGCTATGCGAAGGCCATTGAATATGGACGACCAAACATCATCCGGATTGCTGTACTTATTCCAGGCACCGCTATTGAATGATTGTATAGATTGCATATCATCCACATTCTCCGACTCATCCGAAGCAGCAGTCATATACGAGCTCCCAATCCGGTTAAAACCGGCTGGAATGGCTCCGTAAGCCGTGAGCGGCATTTGATTCAAATATGAAGTCAGCTCAAATGCCTTCTGCTCAGTCGCCAGGGTATATTCCCAGGGATCAAGATAATCCTTACACGAAGTAAGCGCAACAGCAGAAAACAGCAATATTCCTATTTTATTTTTAAGTTTCATAATCTGCTCGAATTAGAATTTTAAATTAATACCAACATTATAAGATTTCAACAAAGGGTATCCTTCCATAACTTCCGGATCGAAATATTTAATATTGTCCAGTGTAAGAATATTCATTCCACGCAAATATATATTTGCAGAACTCAATCTCAGACCTTTAATCCAGCTTTTGGGGAAGTTATACCCAAGTTCTAATGCACGAAGTCTCAGGAAATCGCCATTACGCAACCAATAAGTTGATGTTTGATAGTTATTTGCCCCATTTTCGATAGTCAAAGAGGGATAATCTGCATATGCAGCTGTTTCTACTGTCCATGGATTCTTCACAAAAGTAGAGACATTTTTGTCTCCATACAAAGGAGAAACAGAATACATGGCACCCTCTGTGTCATCGCGAAGATTCACTTCACGTCCAATTTCAGCCTGGAAATTTGCATCAACATAGAAACCCTTTACATTGAATCCAATATTAAAGCCCAAATCACAATCCGGCACAGATGCATCTTTACCAATAGCTATTTGGTCATCTGAATTGATGATATTATCACCATTCTGATCTTTGTATCTGATACTTCCCGGAATAACTTTACCAAACATTTGTGTCGGTGCTCCATCTATTTCTGCCTGACTTTGGAATAGGCCTATGGCTTCCAAGCCAAATCGTTGTCCTACAGGCTGTCCCTGACGATACAAATAGGCATCTTTGCGGGTTACCTCTTTCATTCGGGTTACTTTATTGCGCACAAAAGTAACATTTGCACCCAAATTATATCCCCAGGTAGCGAACTGACGGCTCTTTGAAACAGATGCCTCAAATCCATGAGATTTTACTTGTCCGTAATTGATATATCCAAATGAATTTCCAAAATAGTCTGGCATCAAAGCAGATCCGGAGTTAAGAATATCATCTCTGAACTCATTAAAATAGGTAGCAGACAATTGCACATCATTAAACAGAACCACATCTGCACCTAAGTCTGTTTTGTATGCCTTTTCCCAGGTCAGATTCGGATTACCAATAGGCAATTCTGCACCGGTAGTACTGTACAAGGTACGATACCCAAAGCGGGTTCCACCTACATTCTGGTTACCAACCAAACCGGTTGACAAACGAACTTTTAAATATGAAACAGGTTCAACATTTGCCATAAATGGCTCTGAAGAGATAACCCAGGCACCCGAAACAGCAGGATAGAAGCCCATTCTTTTGCCCTTCATAAAGTTCTCTGAACCACCATACTGTGCAGCAAAATCTACAAAATAGCGGTTGTCATACCCATAAGATAGTTTACCCGATACAGAAACACGTCTGGCTGGGAACTCAACGGTAGTAACAGTTTCATCCTGATGATACAGAGCCAACGCTCCAACTTTGTGCTTTCCGAATGTTCGGTTATACTCAGCGTATGTCTCGAAGTTAGTCGAACGTGTTTCGTAATCGCTGGATGCACCTAATTCGGTAAGACTCAAAGATGTGGTTGCATCGTTGGGGAACTTGTACAATTCGCTCAATGAGTCTGTTTGGGCTACACTACGATAATACTTTCTTACGTTGTAAGCTTTTGTATATCCGTCTTTTACAGTATAATAATTATCAAATGTTGTACGAACACCCACTGCAAGACCTTTAATCAAATCGCTTAAATCGTATTTTGCAATAACGTTTGATTGGAAGTATCTACGGTGAACAGTTCTGTAACCTTGTTCATTAATATAGGCAACCGGATTCTTACGATATGTATTTGACCCTCCATACTGTCCCGGTGCTACAAATACAGGGGCAACATTGGGGTGGAAATTGTATAGATTATTAAAGATATCAGCAGCATCTGCAGTTGGAGAGTTGATACCCTCGAAACGACCCGATAAATCCATTCTCAAAGACAATCTCTTTGTTACATTTACATCTACATTCGATCTGAAGTTTACACGATCCAGATTTCGGTTTGTACTGTAGGAATATTTTCCACTACCATCATAATGATCTGAATTTTTGAAAATTCCTTCGTCATTTACTACGCCTACATTTACATAATATTTTGCCACCTGATTTCCTCCACGGAAGTCCACACTATATTTTGTTGTGGGAGCATATTTACGAATTGTTTCGCTGGTCCAGTCTACATTAGGATAAAGGTAAGGATCCTGAGCAAGTTTATATCCGGTCAAATCAGCTGCTGTGTATTGGAGAGTTGTTTTACCATCATTCAGCTGAGCCTGATTGTAGAAGGCCGCATAATCATACGAACCGTAGAATTTCGGCATTCTGGATGGGGTTTTCACACCGTATTCCACCTTAAATCCAATGGATGATTTACCTACAATACCACGTTTGGTTGTCACCAGAATAACCCCATTTGCGCCCTCCATTCCATACAACGCGGCAGAAGCTGCATCTTTCAAAACAGAAACGCTTTCTACTTCATCAACAGATAAAGTATTAAAGTCTCTCCTGAAACCGTCCACCAACACAAGCGGAGCATTGGAACCGGTAAATGTATGTTTACCACGTACCAAAAGGGTTGCATAATCATCTCCGGGCTCACCACTGCGTTGGCTCAGATTCAGACCTGCAATACGGCCATACAGCGCATTACTGAATGCCAAAACAGAATTATTTGTCAGCCCTTTACTGTCTAAAGTTGAGACAGATGATGTAACCTCTTTTCCCGAAACCTGTTGATACAAAAGCTCAACTCTGTTTTCGCTCATTTTGGGCTTCAAAACAACACCTACTGCAGATGACGCCTTCACATACTGAGTTGCAAAACCGGTCTTGGATACAGTTAAAAGAACTCCTTTAACCGCAGGTATTTCGAAACGGCCTTTAGCATCAGTTTGAACTTTTTTATCATTCACAGCTACCGTTGCATCTGATATCAGATTTCCGGTTGGGTCTTCGACAACACCTTTCACTGTCAAATTTTGAGCAAATGTAGTTCCTAAGCTCAAAAATGCCAGACAGAGTGCGAAAAACAGCTTATTGAAAGCACAAAGCTTTCTATTTATTTGTTCTGTCATATTCTTTATGATTTAAATATTTTCAATATCGCTTTTATTACCAACCCGGATTCTGAATCAGACCGTAATTCTTATCAATTTCCTGACCCGGGAATGGGTTCATGTACCACTTATTAAACCACACACGTTTATTATACAACACTTTTTCATACGTAATTGCATATGGCCATGCGCTTGAACTGGTTTTGTACCACTTCCGTATTTGAACTTTGTATATGTTAACCGGAATCTTGGTTTCTGATTGCAGTGTACGACGCAAATCAAACCATCTGTGATCTTCGTAGAACAACTCAATATTTCGCTCATGCTCGATAGTCTTTCTCATTTGTGCCTGATCCTGACCTGTTAATACTCCGACCATACCAGAACGTGAACGAATAATATTCAAATCATCATAGACCTGTTGTGTTGGTGCTCCATTGTATTCATTCAATGCCTCAGCGCGTATCAGGTACAACTCGGCCAATCTCATATAAATATTAACTGGATTCATTGAGTTCTCGCTCTCATCATAGCCGTTTGTAAATTTACGAACATAATGCAGCACAGTGGTTCTTTGCTTACCAAATGAATAGACCCCATGTTTTGCCGAGTTTACGTTTCCGGTTCCGGGAACAGATCCTGTATATCCATCAGCCATATCGATATAAGACTGCTTTCCGTATGCTTTTGATTGTGTTCCGAATGGACTCATTCCATTGTAGCATATTGATGCATAAAAACGGGGGTCCAAACCGGCATACGCTTTTCGTGCAGAAGTTGCAACCACAGTATTTCCTGTAATATCATCTGTTGTTCCGGTGGGTACAGCAATAGGATAAGTCTGCATAGCATCCCAGCTTTTATACTGACCGGCTACGGTTGTATCTTTTTCGTAACGCTCTACCTGATTAAGTGGAACTAAGTTTGCCGCATATCCATAAGGGTTTCCTTGTCCACGCATCACAGTGTAAGATTGCCAGGAAGAAGAACTACTAGCAGGATTAGAAGTCATTAAAACTCCCCACATAAGTTCTGTATTTCCTTTATAAGGGTGTTCAACATTAGCGACCCGGTAATTTTCTCCACTTTCACGGTTAGCCGGATTATCAACCAATGCAAATCCATTGGCTATTGCATAATCAATTGCAGCGGTAGCAGCATCAGCAGCTTTCTTCCATCTCTCTTTATCGTAATTCATAAAACAGATAAGGTTTGAGTTCGCTCCCAAAGCAGTTGAAAAAGGTCGATCTGTATTGAACAAAGGACTGGCAGCATATAACTCAACACGCGCTTTCAGACCGTATGCAAATGCCATAGGGAATCTGCCAAACTCTTCTGAAACAGTAATCTTCGAAGGCAACGCGTCTTTGTATTTTGTCATTACCTCATCCAGCAAAGAAACAATAAAGTTATACGTTTCCTCAAACGTTGCTCTTTTGGCTTTGTACGACTCATAAGAATCTGCTGTAGAGAATTGTCTGGTTACAATGGGCACACCTCCATATCTTTTCCACATTTCAAAATACACAAGAGCAATCATAAGCTTAGCTTCTGCCTTGATTCTTTCCTTTTGTACCTGAGGCGCAATACCCTGATTAGTAGGAAATGTCTCGTTAGGTACGCGATCGATATTATCCAGAAGAATATACGCTTTACGTATTGTTTTCCACTTTACCACATAGTCATCCTCACCTTTAAACGAGCTTGTCCAGGATGCACAGGTATACGGTTCTACGTTACCATTGTAATAACGTTGCACCTGATATCCCGGTTGAACATCAAATGACTGTCCCTCATCTGTCAAAGCACTCGCAAAGGTACCACCAGCCATTCTGGTGCCGGAGGCTCCAAATGCACGTGAATCAAAATTTAATGGAACGGGGTAACTATACAAATCGTACACCAGTTTTTGCGCATTGCTATATTTCGAGAAAACCGAATCTATATTGAATTGCGCTGCCGGTGGAAACTCCATAAAGTCGCTGCACGATGTAATCGACAGCATAACTACGGCCATTATTAATAAAAATATTTTTTTCATCTTTATCTAGAATAAATAAGTTAAAAATCAACTTTTACACCCACATTATAAACCCGCAACTGCGGGTATGTCCAACTGTCAGAAGTACTGGCTTCCGGGTCAACTACTTTAAGCTTATCCCAGGTAAAAAGATTTTGACCATTGGCATATATTCTCAGACCGGCTAATCCAATCAGATTTTTAATCATCTTAGAATTAAAACGGTAAGAAACCTCTACATTTCGAAGTTTCAGGAAAGAACCATCCCTGAGCCACATAGTCGAGTTTACATAACTCGATGGATTTGCGTAGTTGAGTGTTAATCTGGGGCGTACCGCATTTTCAATATTATCCGGAGCCCAACGCTCTGCAACCGCAAACTCCATCATACCACCATTTACATCAAAGGGTTTTTGAAATTTACCACTCATCATTTTGGTCGTATTCGATGCTCCCTGAAACAATACAGATACATCAAATCCTTTGTATCCGAATCCCATATTGATACCATAGTTGATTTCCGGAAATTCAGGATTACCTATAGGCATCTCATCTTTCGAATCAACAACTCCGTCTCCATTTATATCTACATATCTGGCATCTCCAAGACCGGGTGTACCATATACAGGGCCACGGGCCAATTCATCAGTTGTATTAAAAAATCCATTGGCGATAAGGCCAAAGTTCTCGTTCAATCTTGTACCTGTTCTCCATCTGTTCGGATTGGCATAATCAAGCACTTCATCCATATATATAATCTTATTGCGGGCAAACGAGTAGTTTCCGCCAATATAATAACTGAATTTGCCAATTTCCTGACGCCATTTTCCTTCAAACTCATATCCGTGATTTTTCACATGTCCCAAATTGAAATAATCTGCATCCAAAATTGAAATATGTGCAGGGGTAGATTTCAAAAGTGTCAATATATTCTTCCGGTCACTGGTAAAATAGTCAGCATTAAATGTCAGTTTATTCTTGAACATCGAAACCTCAATACCAAAGTTTTCTTTTGTTGCGGTTTCCCAGGTAATCGATTTATTTCCTAATTTACCGGCAACTAAACCAGCGTATGCTTTTGACGTTGCATCGCCAAACACGGCACCGCCTCCCGATTTATATTCAGATGTTTTATACTCTGAGTCAAGATAAAGGAAACGATTGGCTGATGTTTGGTCGTTACCTACAACACCATGCGATACTCTGATTTTCAGTTTATCAAGGATATCCCGGCTAATATTTGATTTTATAAACGACTCTTCACCCACATTCCATCCTGCAGAAAACGCCGGGAACCAGGCAAATCGTTTGTTTTCGGGGAAGTTTTCAGATCCATTGTATCCCATATTAAACTCAAGCATATACTTCGAGTTGTAATCGTATGTAAAACGGGTTACCACACCATCGTATGTGACCGGAATCCAGTTATAAGAAGACGCTGTGTACCATTTTTTATCTAAAGTCGTCAAAAGCAAACCGGCAAAATTGTGTTTGCCAAACGAATTCTTATATTCGATGGCTGCTTCTGCATGTATAGTTCTTTTTCTCGACCAGGCTTCCGAGGGATCTGTCACCAAATAATTCTCTCCTGTCGGAACACCATATTTTTCTGTGCCGTCTTCGTCGATATAAGGCTTATCAATGTTGTACAAAATATATCCCTGAGATCTGGTTGTATTGTGAGAATAATAACTATCATAAGAAGCAATACCTCTGAACAACAACCCCTTAGTAATAAAATCCAATTTCTGATTAAAATTCACAGTCAGAGCCATTGTATTGGCATTCTTTTCGGTCATACTGGTTCCCACCATAGACATAAGGGGAGTACCTGCAAAGTTTACACTACTCTGCAGAATCCTGTCTTCATACACAATGGGATAACTGATTGGGGTAGTAGAAATCAATGTTCCAAAGTTAAATCCGGGATCATTCGCTTTCGATATAATCCCACTAATCATTACACCTACTTTCGTGGTTGGAGTTACATCAACATCAATATTCGAACGAAGATTGTATCGATCATAATTGTAGTTATTATCCAACTGACGATTCAGCTGTCCCTGATAACTATTCATCAAACCACCCTGACTAAAATAACCAACAGAGGTATAATATTTAGTTGTTTTTGTACCACCACTGATATTAATATTGTGTTGTTGTTGCAAAGCTTGTGGTTTCAACGCAATTTTAAACCAGTCATTATTGGGGAAGAGCATCGGATTCGTTCCATCAACATATTTCTGTATTGTTGCTTCATCAAATCTCGGAACGTAGTTTGTTGGGTTATCGTTTTTCAACGCTTCATTGTACATCTTACAAAATGTAGCGGCATCAATCATCTTTGGCAAACGTGTGGGCTGCTGAATAGACAAGTTAGACGTAATACTTACTTTTGCAGGTCCTTCTTCTCCCTTTTTTGTAGTCACAATCATTACACCATTTGCACCACGCACACCAAATACAGCTGTAGATGCAGCATCTTTCAATACCGAAATACTCTCGATTTCATTGGGATCAAGTTGTGTAAAATCACGTTCAACCCCATCCACAAGAATCAATGGATCCTGACCATTTGTCGTTTCAATACCGCGGATACGAAGCGTAATTCCATCTGCACCGGGCTGACCGCTTTTCTGATACGTTGTCAAACCAGGAGTTCGTCCAATCATTGCCGCTGCCATATTGGCAACCGGGGTCTTCAACAGGTCTTTTGAACTTACCGAAACCACAGAACCGGTCATGGTCGCCTTTTTCTGCACACCATAACCTACAGCTACAACCTCTTTCAAGGCAACAGCACTCGGTGTCAGTTTCGCATTCATTACCGGCTTTCCGGTATATTTCAGTTCCGTTGGATTGTAACCAATAAACGAAACGGTAAATGAGGTAGCTGTTGCTGGTAATTTCAATGTATATTCACCATTAATATTAGTAGCAGTACCCACTGAAGTGCCCTTAACAAAGACAGTTGCTCCCGGTACAGGAGAATTGTTCTCATCGGTCACCACACCCTTCACAATCCTGTCTTGTGCATGCAGCAAAGATATGGATGAAAGAAGTAACATAAAAAACAGAAGTCTTTTCATTATCGAAAATTTAATTTATTATTTAATAATGGGCAGATTATTATTTCCACCCTTAAGATTTAAGGAAGCTGTAATAAAAATTACACATTCAGGTTCTTCACGTCTTATTCATAGGCAAAAATTTGTTTTTGAATTAATATGGTAAATTTTTAATTTCTACTGAACTATTAATCCAAAAAGGGCAGCAGGCACCAATTCAGAAGGATGCTGAAAACGAACCGAAAGAGATTGAACCGTCAATGGCTCATCAAATACGACATCCTTAACTGTCTGATGATTATCTGTTGTTTTGTAAACAACTACACCTTTATCATCCAGAATTTCAAATGATTTCACACAATATGGCATAGCTGAATCATAATGCCCCATCTGCACATTTTCCATCGCATGGTCGGCATCTGTATCGAAGAAAAGTCTCATTTTCTTTACCACAGTTAAATCGTCCCATGTCAACTTCAATGTAGGAGTAGCATCCGATTTGTCTGCAACCCAGGCATTTGAGCCCAATACTGGTCTGAATATTTCATTTCGCAGATTTTCAGAGCTGAATGCATCTAATCCCGGACTAAAACTCAAGGCCAGATTCTTTCCTACCGGACGACGTTTCGGGCACCAGAATTCAAACGATTCGACTCCAATATCTTCAGTCGGACGTTGGCTACCATAGTTCGATACTGCCGGATTTTGATAATTATATACGGGCATTATTCCGGTAATAAGTTCATCGCTCTCGGCCAGCTCTATAGCACTGTTCTTCATAAAGCAGATAAAATAATATCCCTTCTCTACTTCGATTTCTTCAAATTCAATCTTTATCTCCTGTTCTCCCGGATTTACAGAGTAGCTATTCTGAAACATCACAACATCGGGAGTAAAATTGAATGGCTTTAAACTCGTTCTGATTTGAACATCCAACACAGTAGACTCACTTCCTTTCACCTGAATAGTCATCTCAGGCACTTTTCCTTTCAAAGGCAATAACATCGCCATAGGATAATCCAAACGGAAATAGGATCCATTAGGCTTGATATGCTTCAGTTTAAGCTCACTCGACACCTCTTTTTGGGCAGTAGCAAACTTACCACTGTAATCATTCAACTTCAACTGAGGTATATATTGACCCGTTGCAATCAAGGCTCTTTGCAATTCTTTTACTTCAATCGGATCAATATAATCAGCCGGTTTTTTATTGTTTGCCACACACAATGCAGCAGCAACACCTATAGCCTGACCACCATGTGCTGCCGTACACATTACACGGGAAGAGCCGAAGGCAACGTGAGACGCGCTTATCAAACGACCTCCGATAAAGAGGTTATCAATATCGTAACTAACATAACTTCTGTAAGGAATTGGATACACTCCTTTTGAATGCCACTGATTACATCCGTTTTTAGCACTATAAACTCCATCAGCAGGGTGTAAATCAATCGACCATCCGCCGTATGCAACAGAGTCATAATGATTTCTTTGCTCAATCACATCTTGTTGAGTGAGCATATAATAACCTTTGAATCGACGACTCTCTCTCTTTCCGGGAATAACACCAACCCATTCCAGGGTATAATTTGCAGCTTCCGGATATTTACCTGAATTTTTTATATAATCCCATATACCGTATACCACTTTCCAGAGTTCGTATTTGATAGCTTCTGTATCGTGAATTGTATCAATACGTCCTCCGTACTCCAACCACCAGTATTTACAGCCATGATGCCCGGTACTGAAATACTCAGGCTTCATCACTTTCGGTATGGCGTCTTCTACATTCTTCAGGGCAAAATCCGGTGCTACATATGTCACAGGTTTTCCCAAATCTTTCATGTAAAAGAAAATACTGTGCCCCAACAATTCTCCATACTCATTTTTATCGGGTGCAAACAGCTCCAGTTTTTCTTCTTTATCTTCTGCCCCTATCCGGAATGAAGCTCCGGATAGATAGGAAATAATTCCATCTCCTGAGCAATCCGAAAACAGAGGTGCAGAGAATACATATTCCGTCTGATTCTGAGGATTGAATGCAAACACTTTTGATATTACTTTCTCAGACGATTTTTCAATATTATATACAACTGTATTCAGGTAAAGTGTCACATTCTTTTCCGCCAACACTTTATCTACCAATACCATATCAAACAAAACAGGGTTTCCTTCTTTGTTTCGGTATGTATTTTCCACAAGTATCTCATCAATCAATCCACCTTCGCGCGACCAACGATTATTATTACCCATGTGAGAGGTAGCTCCCAGCACCCACAGGCGCACTTCACTCGAGGCATTTCCGCCTAATACAGGACGATCCTGTATCAATGCAACTTTTATGCCCTGACGTGCAGCTGTAATAGCACAGCAAACACCTGCCATACCTCCTCCAACAACGACTAAGTCGTAATTCAATTCTTTTCGCTGAAGCGAACGTTTTTCTAATGAAAAAATTTCGTTTATCATATCTCTGTATTATTATTTTTTTATACTACTCATATATATTTTCAAACCAATAGCAAGCAAAACAACCGATGTTATTATAACATAAACCCGACCATCCGGAGATAATATCCCCAAAACACCAATAATTGATCCTGTCACCAAAATACCAACACCAATCATTTTCTTTCCAAATAAGTTTTCAGAATCGGATTCTGCCTTAGTATCAGGTGCGGCAAATTCAGCATCGACCTTAGCGGCTAAATATTGTTGATATTTCTCATATTCATTGGATGATCTGTTTTTAATTATCAACCAAATTTCCAAAACTGCAACAATAGAAACCGGAACAACAACACCCATCACCATACTTGCTGCCGTAGACAAAGACTCTCCTGTAATAAAAGGAAGTAAAAACTTGTAACCTAATGAAATAACCAATGACGCTATCGTGGCTCCCAGAACCGTATAGCTTGATTGACGTTTCGAAAATAATGTCCAGATCAACGGTAAATACATTGCACCTCCTGTTATTGAAGCCACGCTAAGTATCACGCTCGTCGCACCACCCATAAGTGGCACCAGCATTCCCATCGCAATTACCACCAATCCTACAAACAGCGTTGCCAAACGAGCAACACGGATCAAAACTTTTTCGGTAGATTTTGGGTAAATTGCTTTAAACAGGTCATTCGTAATCACACCCGCAGAAATATTCAGGAAACCCTGCACAGAACTGTTCGTCGCAAAAATCAAACTGATTGTAATAAGGCCCAACATTCCGGCCGGCAATACAGTTTGTGCCATTTGCATATATGCCTGTTCGCTTTGTGATACAAGTACGGCCGGATCAATCGTTGAAGAAATGGGTTTAATAGCTCTGTAAAGCATAGGAGGCAACATCCAGATTACCGGAGTAAATATATAAAAGAACCCAAAAAGAATAGGTACTTTCTTTGACTCTTTGGGAGACGCAACACTGGTATATCGCTGTACAAAGCTCCATTGTCCGCCTAAATAGAAAACATTATAGAACAAAAAGCCCAATAAAAAACTAATTGTATATTTATTATCGCTTAAATTAAAGAATTCAGTTAATTGTTGCGCATTAATTGCACTCACAAATCCATCAATTCCACCAACTTTATCAAATGACAAAGGCAATAAAATCAATCCGGCGGCAATAAGGATTATAAACTGAAGCACATCTGTAACAACCACAGCCCACAATCCGCCAAAGGTTGTATAAAAAATAATTATAGCACCCAGCAATCCTACCCACCAATATAATGATATTCCTGTCGTTACCTGCAATACAATAGCAACCGCATACAAACAAACTCCTTTTAAAAACACCATTATTCCCAGGTATATGTAAGAATATGTCTTCTGTGTTCTGGCTCCCAATCTGTGATAAATATATTCAGCAGCTGTCAGTGCTTTTGTTTTATGCCATTTGGGCGCAATAAAAAGTCCCGTAAGCAAACCAGCAACAGACATTGCCCACTGTATCGTGATAGCAACCCATCCCGAAGAATACGCAATCGATCCCCAAACCACAAACGTGCTGGCCGAAACAAATCCCATAAATAATGACAGACTATTTATCCACCAGGGCACAGCTCCACCGGCAGCAAAAAACGAAAGCATATCTCCCCCGGCCTTCTTCGAAAAAGACAAGCCTATGAGTAGAGTCATTAACGAAAAGGCGACAATCACCATTGTATCAATAAAACCCATAATTAAAAATTTATTTGATTATTCTATAGTTTGATTTTTAAACATAAATGCATTGTTTCACATTCACCCGGATAGTCACAAATAGTTGTTGCGTTTTTCGTCCTGCATCCGGAGGTTTTCTGCTTTGGTTGGCTTTTTACCCCGATTTCAATTTGTATTTTTTCATGGCACTTATTTCAATCACTCAAAATTGTAGATTATTTCCGATATAGATTTATTTTGTTACAAATATATTAAACCCTGGGGGCTTCTGTTTAGTACCCTACCAAAAAAGAAGAATGTAAACGTTTACATTGCCTTAAAAATCATCGTAAACGTTTACATTGCCACAATCGGCAACATATTAACCTTTTTAAACACTCACAGAGTCAAATTTTTAATCTCAAAATCAAAAAATGAAGTATTTTTATTATCTTTGAGACAAAATAAAACACACATATCTCATTAAAAGCTTACACTCAATTATTCACGCCCCATTAAACAGAATAACATGAAAAAATACGCCACGATAAAAGACATTGCTAAGGCGCTCAACATTTCAGTCGCAACTGTTTCCCGTGCTCTTGCCGACAGATGGGACGTAAATCCTTCCACAAAAAAACTGGTTAAGGAAGAAGCCGAGAGGCAAAACTACAAACCAAACCCGATTGCCACACGACTTCAAAACAAAAGGACAAAAACAATCGGCGTTGTTGTTCCAGAATTCAAAAGCTCTTTCTTTCCAAATATCATTTTGGGCATACAAAACATTCTTGATGAGGCAGGTTTTCAGCTGCTTATTGCTCAATCAAATGAATCAATGGCTAATGAGGAAAAAATCCTAAAACTATTTGAAGGAAATATGGTTGAGGGCATACTTGTATCCATCAATCAGGAACAGGATAACATTAATCTCTACAATAAAATCATCAATAGCGGAATACCAATTGTTTTCTTCAATAGAGTAAGTGCTACAACATTAGCATCAAAAGTTGTTATCGACAACTACAAAATGGCTTTTTTTGCAACAGAACATTTAATCTACAATAAGTTTGAAAAGATAATTCATTTTGCAGGCCCGGCTTCTCTCAAAATTACACAGGAAAGAAAAAAAGGGTTTGAAGACGCAATGAAAAAACACCACCGTGTTTTAACCAGTAATTCAATTATCGATACCGGGATAATGAGCGAACAGGGACACTCTGCAATGAAAAAACTCATTGAAGAATCGAATATTCCCGATGCAATCTTTTGCTTCAACGATCCGGTTGCTTTTGGTGCCCTCAAAGCCCTCAAAGAATCAAATATTACATGCCCCGACACAGTTGCTTTGGTCGGTTTCTCCGAAACAGAAATGGCTCAATTGGTAGAACCTCCACTTACCAGCGTAGAACAACCCACTTTCAAAATGGGCGAAACTGCGGCAAACATTCTTCTCGAACAGATAGAGCTAACTAACGAACAGCAGAATATTAATTTCGAAACTACATCTTTAACTGCGCATCTTCACGTACGCAAATCGTCAATCAACAAAAAGATATAATACAAAGGGAGCTATGAGGTTCGTCCAGCTCCCTGATATCAACACCCGTATTATAATTCTCTATCAGCACTCTTCTTTGCATCGAATTTCTCGTAAGCTTCCACTATTCTCTGTACCAACTTATGCCGTACAATATCCGATTTGCAAAACTCGACTTTACCAATCCCGGGAACTCCACGCAGAATATGCAATGCCTGCACCATTCCCGACTTTTGTGATGGGGGTAAATCTACTTGTGTGATGTCTCCTGTTATTACCATTTTAGCATTCATCCCCAAACGTGTCAGAAACATCTTTATCTGCTGAGTTGTCGTATTCTGAGCTTCATCCAGTATAACAACCGCGTCACTTAATGTTCGACCCCGCATAAAGGCTAACGGCGCGATTTGAATCACATTTCCATCCATGTACTCTTTCAGCTTTAAGGCGGGCAACATATCCTGCAGCGCATCATACAGGGGCTGGAGGTAAGGATCAATTTTATCTTTCATATCACCCGGAAGAAAACCAAGTTTCTCACCGGCCTCCACAGCAGGGCGACTTAAAATTATTTTCTTAACCTCTTTATTTTTTAAAGCACGAACTGCCAAAGCAATCGCAATATAAGTTTTACCAGAACCGGCAGGACCAAGAGCAAATACCATATCATTTTTCTCAAATTCAGAAACCAACAACTTCTGATTATCACTTCTTGGATATATCGAACGACCACCTACACCATGTATTATCAAGTCAGACTGCTTAACCTCTAAAGGCTGACTACCTTTTACTATAGTGAGAATAATCTCATCATTAAGCACATTGTATTCTACGCAATAGCTCTCCAGCTGCCTTACTATTCGTTCAAATTGCTCTGCATCCTGCTCTTCACCGATAATCTTCATCACACTTCCTCTCGATGCTATACGCAACTTCGGATACAACGTTTTCAACAACTGAATATTACAATTATTCACCCCGTAAAACACAGACAAATCGGCTTGCTCAAACAAGATTATTTTTTCAATCATATATCAAAATATTAGTAAAAGCAATTTATCGCTTATTTATCGCACAAATATAAGCAAAGAGTTCTGTTTATTAAATTATTTTTACTATTTTCGGGTCACATTCTAAATCATTAATTCTATGAAAGCTAAAATAGGCATACTTTCACTCATATTCATCTTTTTACTCACCTCTTGCCAGGAAAAGAAAAGAGAAACACACGACTTTAAACTGCGCCCTTTTCCCAAATATTACAAAACATTCAACAACATGAATGAAGAGCACCTCTCCATCGCGATGGCTATAGGCATAAAGCCCATCAGCTCACGAAAAGAGGCAGAAAACAACAAAGCAGAACTTGTGGAAATAAAAAACAACGACTATTATGAAATTGACAACCTGAAGCATTCATTGCCTTTCCTGGTGAAAACAGCTGCTCTTCGACTAGATTCTATAGGAATTACATTTCAGGATTCTCTCATTAGCCTCGGAGCGCCATTGTACAAACTAATAATCACAAGTGTTTTGCGCACCCAGGAAGACATAAAAGGTCTGAGAAAACGCAACGGCAACTCGCAAACAAACTCTGCGCATCTTTACGGAACAACTTTCGACATCGCATACACTCGTTTTGTCCCTGTAGATACATCTGATATATCTATCGCAGACGAAAAGCTTAAAGTCGTATTGGCGGAAGTTCTGCGTGACCTGAAAAACAACAAAAAATGCTACGTTAAATATGAAGTAAAGCAAGGGTGCTTTCATGTAACCGCCCGCCCCTGACTGGCGTTTATACAAAAAAGGCTGTCCGGGAAAACCAAGACAGCCTTAATTAATTTATCTGAATATTATTTTACAGAATCCATGTGAGCGATCAAATCCAAAACTTTGTTTGAATAACCCCACTCGTTGTCATACCAGCTAACCAACTTAACAAAGTTGCCATTCAAAGCGATACCAGCACCTGCATCGAATACAGAAGTACGTACTTCGTGTACGAAGTCAGTTGACACAACTGAATCTTCAGTATATCCAAGTACACCTGCCATAGTAGTCTCAGAAGCTTCCTTAACAGCAGCTTTGATCTCTTCGTAAGTAGCAGATTTCTCTAAACGAACTGTCAGGTCAACTACAGAAACGTCTGCAGTAGGAACACGGAAAGCCATACCAGTCAATTTGCCATTCAAAGCAGGGATAACTTTACCTACAGCCTTAGCAGCACCTGTAGAAGAAGGAATGATGTTGTTCAGAATAGAACGACCACCTCTCCAATCTTTAGCAGAAGGAGCATCAACAGTTTTTTGAGTGTTAGTTGCTGCGTGTACAGTTGTCATCAATCCTTCTACGATACCAAATTTATCATTGATAACTTTAGCCAAAGGAGCCAAACAGTTAGTAGTACAAGATGCATTAGAAACAACATCCATATCGTTTGTATAAGAATCAAGGTTTACACCACATACAAACATAGGAGCATCGTTTGAAGGAGCAGAAATAACAACTTTCTTAGCGCCGCCTTTCAAGTGAAGACCAGCTTTTTCTGTTGTAGTAAATACACCAGTTGATTCAACAACGTAATCAGCACCTGCTGCACCCCAAGCAATGTTTGCGGGATCTTTTTCAGCATAAAATGCAACTTCTTTACCGTTTACAAACAATTTACCACCTTTGTTTTCGGCAGTTCCCTGAAATTGACCATGTACAGTGTCATATTTCAACATGTACACCAGGTAATCGATATCCAGGAATGGGTCATTTACTGCAACGATTTCAACATCGTTTCTTTCTTGTGCTGCGCGGAAAACTAAACGTCCGATGCGGCCAAATCCGTTAATACCTACTTTAATCATTGTAATAAAACTATTTATGGGTTTTAAAATTGTCGCAAAGGTAGCTCTTTTCTCTTGTTTATTAAAATATTATTCCAAAAAAAACATGCATTTTCGTATGTTTTTTTTGGAATACAGACAATTACAAAGACAATTTGCTCTTATTTATGCAAAAAGTTGACACATGAGATGTTTGCATTTACCAGAATTTGTATTTTATGTTTATTTGTAGTATGTTTGCAGACGATGAAAAAAAGCAAACCAAACAGTTCTAAAGCTAATCCTCAACAGCTTAAACGTGAATACAAAATCTCTTTTGCGCTAAACGAAAAAGAGTACAACATGCTGCGCTCATACCTAACAAAACATCGCATCTCAAACCAGTCTGCCTGGGTAAGAGAACAAATAATGAGTTATCTCTGGAAAAAAGCGGAAGTAGAATATCCTACACTATTCAACGAATCCGAAATTCGCAAATAATCAATCCTACATCTTTAGATAATCAGATATGCTTTCAGACGAATATTTTATGAAACTCGCTCTTTTAGAAGCAAAAAAGGCTTTTGAAAGGGATGAAATTCCGGTTGGCGCTGTTGTGGTTTGCAAAAACACAATTATTGCCAAAGCTCACAACCTTACCGAAACACTATCTGATGTAACTGCCCATGCAGAAATGCAGGCTATAACTGCGGCGGCAAACGTACTGGGAGGGAAATACCTGACCGACTGCACGATGTATATTACACTCGAACCATGTATTATGTGCGCCGGAGCTCTGAATTGGTCACAAATCTCAAGAATCGTTTATGCCGCATCCGACTCCAAAAGAGGTTACACATCCCAAAACAGCAATCTACTGCATCCCAAAACAAAAATAAGTAATGGGATACTCGAAAAAGAATGCTCAGACTTACTGAAGGAATTTTTTAAAAAGAAAAGATAATCAGACAAAACTCATACTTCCTCATAATCAACATACTCTCCATCATTGGTCGAAAAAATCTTCTTTTTGTCAGACTTTGCTGATTTCTTGCCCATAAAATGAGATTCTTCTTTCTCACGATTCTCCCCGGAATATACTTTACGAAAAGGAGCAAATATTCTTAATACAAATTGCACAATCCTGAGCCCCAAAAGAATTATGGGGAAAAGAATAAGAAAAATGATAATCAGAAAAAAATAAAACATAACCACAATATTTATCCGGTACAGGATACAAGCCCGGGCTTCAATCAATCCAAATTCAGCAATTTAACCAATAAAGAACTGACAACATAAAGAAAGATTGTCAAAGACAGACCGAATAACCCAAATATAGATATCAATACAATACCAGAAATCAACAAAAACAACTGTTTATAAATCGCCCTAAAAACAATTTCAGACACCTTTAACGAAAACATGGGCAAATTGATAACCAATAATGCAGAAAATAAAAGAACCAAAACCGACAATAAAGTCAAGCTCATATCAAATTGGAACTGACCAGCCTGATTTGAAGCTATACCAACCCAAAACAAAGCATTCGCAGGCGTAGGTAACCCGATAAATGAAGTTGTTTGCCTGTCATCCACATTAAATTTCGCAAGCCTCAATGCTGAAAAAACCACTAAAAGAAAAGACATATAAGGCATGTAATCAATAACACCAAACCCATCGCCTCCAATTTTTGCACGAAGCAGCGTAAAGACCAAACACGAAGGCGCAAATCCAAAGCTAACAACATCGGCCAACGAATCAAGCTCTTTTCCAATTAAAGAATACGCCTTTAACCCTCGTGCAGCAAAGCCATCCATAAAATCAAAAAAAGCAGCAGCAACAACAAACCAGCAAGCCTGCTGAAGATGTCCCTCCAAAGCAGAGACAGAGGCAATACTACCCGCAAAAAGATTCAAACAGGTAATCGAATTGGGAATATACTTTACTATTTTTCTCACTTAAAACGGGCTATTTTAGTTATATTTCCCACAACCGGCATATCCAAATCCACCAAAACCTCAGTCCCCAATGGCAAGTACAAATCAATCCTGGAACCAAATTTAATAAACCCGAAAAATTCATTTATTTTACAATCATCATTAATATCAGAATATGTCACAATCCTTCGGGCCATTGCGCCGGCTACCTGTCTTACCAGAATTTCCACACCCGACTCCGACTCAATAACAATAGTTGACCTCTCATTCTCGGTACTGGATTTTGGCAAATACGCTCCCATAAACCGACCCTCATGGTGAGTTACATACTTTACTTTTCCATTTACAGGGTACCAGTTGGCATGCACATTAAAGGGAGTCATAAAAATTGAAACCTGCAATCTTTTGTCTTTAAAATATTCAGATTCAACAACCTCCTCAATAACAACAACACGACCATCTGCCGGAGCTACAACTACATCTTTCGTCTCACCCGAATAAATTCTTCGTGGACAGCGAAAAAAATTAACCAATAGAAGGTAGACGACAGTAGTAACGGCTAAAACAGAAAAAAACACGAAATGTGGAGTCTTAAACCAAAGCAATAAATCTAATGCCAAAAGAAACAACAGGGATAATACCAACAAATCCCAGCCTTCTCTGTGGATTCTTATTCTCATAGAAATAAGGTTTTAATAATTTGTGCGCAAAAGTACTCTAAAAATCAGAATAAACAAAAAGAGACTTCAAAAAAAAAAAGAGACTACCCAAAGGCAATCTCTTTTTTAATGCTCAACCTACAATTATTCTGCCACAGTATCAGTAGTAGGAGTATCAGTTACAACATCCTCCTTCTTTTTAGAAGAACGACGTGTTCTTGTCTTTTTAGTTGATTTTTCTTTTAACATATTCTCATTGTAGTCAACTAACTCAATAAAGCACATTGATGCATTATCACCCAAGCGGGTACCGGTTTTCAAAATACGGGTATATCCACCCGGACGATCTGCAATTTTTGATGCAATATCCTGAAACAATTCTGTTACAGCATATTTATCCTGCAAATACCCGAAAACTACACGTCTCGAATGAGTCGTGTCTTCTTTTGATTTCGTAATAATTGGTTCAACATATACTCTCAACGCTTTTGCTTTAGCTAAAGTCGTAAAAATTCGCTTATGCTTAATCAACGACGATGCCATATTAGCAAGCATGGCTTCTCTGTGAGAGTGAGTACGACCCAAATGATTGAATTTCTTATTGTGTCTCATTTCTTTACTCTTTGTCTAATTTATACTTTGCTATATCCATACCGAATGAAAGATTCAGGTTAGCCAACAATTCGTCCAACTCTGTCAGTGACTTTTTACCAAAATTTCTGAATTTCAGCAAATCAGCTTTGTTGTATTGTACCAACTCACCTAATGTCTCAACATCAGCTGATTTTAAACAATTCAACGCACGTACAGATAGATCCATATCGACCAACTTAGTCTTCAGAAGTTGTCTCATGTGCAATACTTCCTCGTCAAAATCCTCACCACTTTCCGTATCACTCATTTCGAGTGTAATCTTTTCATCGCTGAAAAGCATAAAGTGATAAATCAAAATCTTAGCAGACTCTTTCAAAGCCTCCTTCGGAAGAATAGAACCATCAGTGGTAATCTCCAATACAAGTTTTTCGTAGTCAGTTTTTTGTTCAACCCGATAGTTCTCCACCGAATACTTAACATTACGTATAGGAGTGTAAATTGAATCAATCGGAATCACATTCAATTCGTCTGTAGCCGTGCGATTTTCATCAGCCGGCACATAACCACGCCCCTTATTAATAGTAAGCTCAAGAGTGAAACTAGCCGAAGGGCTCAACTTACAAATCACCAATTCTGGGTTCAACACCTCAAAACCAGATAAATGCTTGCTGATATCCCCTGCCTTGAACACCTCTGTTCCCGAAATATTTATAACAACTTTCTCGGATTCGATCTCCTCTACAACCTGCTTAAGACGAACTTTCTTAATATTCAATATTATGTTCGTAACATCCTCAATTACACCGGGGATAGTCGAGAACTCATGCTCAACACCATCGATTTTAATTGAAGTAATAGCAAAGCCTTCTAATGAAGAAAGGAGAATTCGGCGCAGCGCATTACCTATGGTAATACCATAACCGGGCTCCAACGGACGGAACTCAAACTTACCGTAGTTATTGTCCGCTTCAAGCATTATTACTTTATCGGGTTTTTGAAATGCTAATATCGCCATGAATTTAATTATTATTTAGAATACAATTCTACGATCAGTTGTTCTTTGATATTTTCCGGAATATCTGTTCTGTCAGGCATGTGCAGAAATTTTCCGGCCATAGTTGATTTATCCCATTCCATCCAGGGATATTTGCTATGATTAAACCCATTCAAAGCATCAACTATCACCTCAAGAGATTTTGACTTCTCACGAACAGAAACAATCTGACCAGCTTTAATTGAATACGAAGGTATATTTACAACCTTACCGTTTACACAAATGTGTCTGTGAGACACCAACTGACGAGCAGCTGCACGTGTTGGCGCTAAGCCCAAACGATAAACAACATTATCCAATCTGGCTTCTAATAATTGAAGCAAAACTTCACCTTTAATACCTTTGGTACGAGATGCTTTTTCAAACAAATTACGGAATTGTTTTTCTAAGACGCCGTAAGTATATTTAGCTTTTTGTTTTTCACGAAGCTGAATACCATACTCTGATGTCTTTTTCTTTCTTCCGTTACCATGTTGTCCCGGAGGATAGTTTTTCTTAGAAAGAACTTTATCCGGTCCGAAAATTGCTTCACCGAATTTACGAGCAATTCTTGTTCTGGGGCCTGTATATCTTGCCATTTTTATAAATTGTTTTATAGAACCCTTATTGGTGCAGCCGCGATTGCAGAGAGGAGCTTATGCAATCAATTCACTAATTACGGATTCAGGATTTCCGATTGCTTTATACTCTTCTTCTTTTAGGAGGACGACATCCGTTGTGTGGAAGTGGCGTAACATCGATAATCTCAGTTACTTCAATTCCGGCTCCGTGCACAGTTCTGATAGCAGACTCACGTCCGTTACCCGGCCCTTTAACATATGCCTTTACTTTTCTCAAGCCAAGGTCAAATGCAATCTTAGAGCAGTCTTGTGCTGCCATTTGTGCTGCATAAGGTGTATTTTTCTTTGATCCCCGGAAACCCATTTTACCGGCAGATGACCAAGAGATAACCTGTCCTTCGCTGTTTGCAAGCGAAACGATAATGTTGTTAAAAGATGAATGAACATGAAGTTGTCCATAGGCATCAACTTTTACATTTCTCTTCTTTGCTGCGACTGTTTTTTTTGCCATATCACTTATTATTTAGTAGCTTTTTTCTTGTTTGCAACAGTTTTCTTTTTACCTTTACGGGTACGGGCATTGTTCTTTGTACTCTGACCACGTAATGGTAAACCAATACGATGACGAACTCCACGATAGCAGCCAATATCCATCAAACGTTTGATATTCAACTGTACTTCAGAACGCAGATCACCTTCTACTTTATACTCAGCACCAATCAGTTCACGAATTGCAGCTGCCTGCGCATCTGTCAGATCCTTAATTTTGGTATCTTTGTCAACTCCTGCCTTCTCAAGAATGCTCAATGAACTACTACGACCTATTCCGAAGATATAAGTCAATGCAATTTCAGCTCTTTTATTTTGCGGCAAGTCAACCCCAACTATTCTTATAGCCATATACTTGATTATTTTTGCAAAATTAATAAATTATCCCTGACGTTGTTTAAACTTCGGGTTTTTCTTGTTGATTACATACAAGCGACCATTTCTTCTCACGATTTTACAATCAGGAGTACGCTTTTTTAAAGATGCTCTTACTTTCATATCGTTATTTTTTTATTTGTATCTGAATGCTATTCTCCCTTTTGATAAATCATAAGGAGACATCTCAACTCTCACTTTATCTCCAGGCAAAATCTTGATATAATGCATCCGCATTTTACCTGAAATATGTGCTGTAATTTCATGCCCGTTTTCTAATTCTACCCGGAACATGGCATTTGACAACGCCTCAATAATTGTTCCATCCTGCTCGATAGCTGATTGTTTAGACATAATGATCTTTTACGCTTTATTATTTAATACTTGTTCAATATACTCAAACGTCGAGAGAATTTCGGCCTTTCCCGGTCTTACTACAACTGTATGCTCGAAATGTGCAGACATCTTACCATCTTTGGTTCGCGTAGTCCATCCATCTTTCTCGAATACAATGTTTTTAGATCCACTATTTATCATCGGCTCAATAGCTAAAACCATACCCGATTTTAATAAAGGGCCTGTACCCCGTCTTCCATAGTTAGGTACCTCAGGTGCTTCATGAAGCTTCCGCCCCACACCATGACCAACTAACTCTCTGACAACAGAATACGAATATCTTTCACAATATTCCTGTACAGCGAAACCTATATCCCCTACTCTATTGCCGTGAATTGCTTTCTCAATTCCACAATAAAGAGACTCTTTCGTTACATCTAGAAGCTTTCTCACTTCAGCGACAACTTCACCTACACAAAATGTATATGCAGAATCGCCATAGAAACCATCCTTCAAAACGCCACAGTCCACAGAAATAATATCACCCTCTTTTAAGGGCTGATTATTAGGTATCCCGTGTACAACCTGACTATTGACCGAAGTACAAAGTGTATTGGGAAATCCACTATAACCTAAAAATGCAGGAATTGCTCCGTTATCTCTGATAAACTGTTCAGCCTGTTTATCTAATTCGATTGTTGTTACTCCCGGTCGGATCAACCCGGCAATATGAGCCAGAGTCTTTCCAACCAAAAGAGAACTTTGACGAATTAGTTCAATCTCTTCGTCTGTTTTAATATAAATCATATCAATAAGCAGCGGGCGAACCACTACGGCCCTTAATTTTGCCTGATTTCAACAATCCATCGTAATGACGCATCAATAGATGACTCTCTACCTGTTGAAGTGTATCTAAAACCACACCCACCAGAATCAATAGAGATGTACCTCCAAAGAATTGAGAAAACTCACTACTCACACCAAACATGCTTGCAAAAGCAGGTAATATGGCTATAACTGCCAGAAACATAGAACCAGGCAATGTAATACGTGACATTATCTCATCGAGATATTCAGCCGTGTGTTTACCTGGTTTAACGCCGGGTATAAACCCATTATTTCGTTTCATATCATCTGCCATTTGAGTAGGTTGAACTGTAATTGCAGTATAAAAATAGGTAAAAACTATAATTAGCAATCCAAACATAACGTTATATCCCCATCCTGTGTGATCCATAAATGAACTCAGGAAGCCATTTACAGACTCGATTTTTGCAAAACCGATCAACGTCATAGGAATAAACATAATTGCCTGAGCGAAAATGATGGGCATCACACCTGCAGCATTAATTTTTAATGGTATATACTGACGTGTGCCACCATATTGAGGGGCATTATTACCCACCATTTGCTTAGCGTACTGAACAGGCACTTTGCGAGTTCCCTGTACAAGAAGAATTGCTGCAGCAACAACAAACAATAAAAACACCAGCTCTGCGATAAACATCACCAAACCACCAGCTTTATCTGCTGTTCTACTCGTTAATTCTGCAAAAAAAGCATGCGGAAGCCGGGCTATAATACCAACCAGAATGATAAAAGATATACCATTTCCAATCCCTTTATCGGTTATTTTTTCACCTAACCACATAATGAACATACTACCAGCAGTCAAAATAATTGTAGATGATATCATAAACCACAATCCGGTAGGCAATCCGATACCTTTTAATTGTACGTTCAGGTTAATCAAATAAGACGGAGCTTGAAACAAAAGAATAGCAACGGTTAAATAACGCGTGTACTGATTCATTTTACGTCTTCCGCTTTCACCCTCCTTTTGCATCTTTTGGAATTTAGGTACAGCAATACCGAGCAATTGGATTACAATTGAAGCGGAGATGTAAGGCATAATTCCAAGAGCAAATACAGAAGCATTAGAAAATGCACCACCGGAAAACATGTCTAATAAAGCAAGTAATCCGCTTTTCGTTTGCGAATGAAGCGCAGTAAGCGCATCAGGATTTATACCCGGAAGAACTACATAAGATCCAAACCGATAAACTGCTACCAACAATAACGTTGTGACAATACGATTTCTCAGATCTTCAATCTTCCAAATGTTTTTTAAGGTTTCAATGGCTCTCATCGGCTTAGATTATTACAGCGGTTCCTCCAGCAGCTACAATTGCAGCCTCAGCAGATTTAGAGAAAGCATTAGCTTCCACATCAATCTTAACAGTTAAAGAACCATTACCCAAAATTTTTACTAATTGATTTGAAGAAACAAAACCAGCCTCGATAAGATTTTCAACACTTATCTTTGACAAAGAGAGACTCTCTGCCATTGTTTGTAATGTTGAAATATTGATTGCTTTGTACTCAACACGATTAAAGTTCTTGAAACCAAACTTAGGCAAACGTCTTTGAATAGGCATCTGACCTCCTTCAAAACCAATTTTTCTGGAATAACCCGATCTTGATTTGGCACCTTTGTGTCCTCTTGTAGAAGTACCACCTAAACCGGATCCGGTTCCACGGCCAATTCTTTTTCTGGTTTTCACTGAACCAGGAGCGGGGCTTAATTTACTTAAATTCATATCTTTATAAATTAACTTTATTACTTAGATTATAGTACAGAAATCAGGTGTTTAACTTTAGTCACCATACCCATAATTTGAGGAGTAGCTTCGTGCTCCACAACTTTATTCAGCTTGGTTAAACCCAAAGCATCCAACGTTCTCTTTTGGGTTGCCGGACATTTGATTCTGCTCTTAACTTGTTTAATCTTAATTGTTGCCATTATCTATGTTCCTCCCAAATTAACCTTTAAAAACTTTTTCCATCGAAACACCTCTGTTCTGAGCAACGGTGTAAGCATCACGTAATTCGCCTAAAGCAACAATAGTCGCTTTTACAAGATTGTGAGGATTAGATGAACCTTTTGACTTAGCCAAAACGTCAGTAACACCAACACTCTCCAATACAGCACGCATCGAACCACCAGCTTTAACACCGGTACCATGAGATGCAGGCTTCAAAAACACCTCTGCACCACCAAATTTCGAAAATTGCTCGTGAGGAATTGTTCCTTTGTGAACCGGAACTTTAATCAGATTCTTTTTTGCAGCTTCAACACCCTTTGCAATAGCACTGGTCACTTCACCTGCTTTACCAAGACCCCAACCAACAATACCGTCCTCATTTCCTACCACCACGATAGCAGAAAAACTAAAAGTACGTCCACCTTTGGTTACCTTAGTAACACGGTTAATGGCTACCAATCTATCTTTCAACTCCAAATCGGTAGTTGTTTTTACTTTATTATTTATTCCTGACATGATGATTAAAATTTAAGTCCAGCGTTACGGGCAGCATCTGCCAATTCTTTAACTCTTCCGTGATACAAATATCCGTTACGGTCAAAAACAACTGCAGAAATACCTGCTTCGGCAGCCTTTTTAGCGATAACTTCACCTACTTTGGCAGCTTGCTCTTTTTTAGGAGCTTTGTCTAAACCTAATGAATTGGCAGCAACCAGAGTTTTGCCAGTAGTATCATCAATGATTTGAACATATATTTGACTGTTACTTCTGAAAACAGACATACGTGGAATCGCGGTTGTACCCGAAATCTTTGCACGTACACTACGTTTGATTCTCAGTCTTCTTTCTATCTTTTTTAACATAGCATTGCTTATTTACATGAATTATTTACCCTTACCGGCAGATTTACCTGACTTTCTGCGGATAATTTCACCTACGAATTTAATACCTTTTCCTTTATATGGTTCAGGTTTACGGAATGAACGAACTTTAGAACATACTTGTCCTAAAAGTTGTTTGTCACATGATTCGAGGATCAATAAAGGATTTTTGTTTCTCTCTGATTTTGTCTCTACTTTCACTTCGGCAGGAACCTGAAGGAAGATACTGTGGCTATAACCCAATGTAAACTCAATAATCTGACCATTGTTAGCAACACGATAACCTACACCAACCAGTTCCAGCTCTTTGCGATAGCCTTCAGAAACTCCAATAACCATGTTGTTAAGCAAAGAACGATACAAACCGTGCAAAGCACGTTGACGACTCTCATCTGTAGGTCTGCTCAAAACTACATTATTATTCTCAATAACAACCTCAATACCTCCGGTGATTTGTTGTGATAAAGTTCCCTTAGGCCCCTTAACAGAAACAACATCATCAGCAATAGTTACATTAACTCCGGCAGGGATAGTAATGGGCAATTTTCCAATTCTTGACATTCTAACGTTCCTCCTTCATTAATAGATGTAACACAATACTTCACCACCGATTTTGAGGTCTCTTGCTTCTTTATCGGTCATGACTCCTTTCGAAGTAGAAAGAATAGCAATACCCAAACCGTTTAACACTCTTGGCATCTCTTTATAACCGGTGTACTGACGCAAACCGGGAGTAGATACACGACGCAAGGCCTTGATAGCATTCACCTTATTCACAAGGTCATACTTCAAAGCAATCTTGATAGAACCCTGAGGTCCCTCTTCTACAAACTTAAAATTAAGGATGTAGCCTTTTTCAAAAAGAATTTTTGTGATTTCTTTTTTCAAATTTGACGCAGGAATTTCAACAACGCGGTGGTTAGCCTTGATTGCGTTTCTCAATCTGGTCAAATAATCTGCAATAGGATCTGTCATAATAAAAAAATTAAATTGATCCGGGACATCCGGACAATATTTAACACAATAAAAATAATCTTACCAACTTGCTTTCTTAACACCCGGAATTAAACCGGCAGAAGCCATTTCACGAAACTGAATACGTGAAACTCCGAATTGACGAACATATCCTTTCGGTCTTCCGGTTAATTTGCAACGGTTGTGAAGGCGCACCGGAGATGCATTCTTCGGAAGCGCTTGTAACGCCTCAAAGTTGCCATCTTTCTTAAGTTGCTCTCTTTTAGCAGCATATTTTGCTACAAGCTTGGCTCTTTTCACCTCACGGGCTTTCATTGATTCTTTTGCCATATCGAATTAATCTTTTTTAGCGTTCTTAAACGGTAAACCAAATTCCTTAAGAAGAGCATACCCTTCTTCGTCTGTTTGCGCAGAGGTCACAAAGGTAATATTCATTCCTAAGATTTTACTAATATTCTCGATATTTATTTCAGGAAAAATGATTTGTTCCTGAATTCCGAGGGTATAATTGCCTCTTCCATCCAATTTTCCTTCAATTCCTTTAAAATCTCGTATACGCGGGAGCGCAACACGAACTAATCTTTCGAGGAACTCATACATTTGCTCGCGACGTAAAGTGACCATCACACCGATAGGCATTTTCTTACGCAATTTGAAGTTTGAAATATCTTTCTTAGACAAAGTAGCTACTGCTTTTTGACCTGTGATATTTGTTAACTCAGTGATAGCTGTTTCAATAATTTTCTTATCAGCTACAGCGATACCCAAACCTTGATTGATAACGATTTTTTTCAAAACAGGAACCTGCATTACTGTTTTGTAGTTGAATTCCTTCATCAAAGCAGGCACTACTCTTTCATTGTAATCTTTTTTAAGACTGGCAGTATTGCTCATTACTTAATCTCCTCTCCTGATTTTTTAGATACACGAACTAAAACTCCTTCTTCGTTCATCTTGCGACCGATACGAGTCGGTTTCTTCGATTTCGGATCCAACTGATTCAGATTCGAAATATGAATAGGAGCCTCTTTTTTTACAATACCTCCCTGCGGATTTTGCGCATTCGGTTTAACGGCTTTTGATACCATGTTAATGCCCTCTACAACTGCCCGGCTTTCTTTGATTAAAACCTCGAGTACACGACCGGTTTTACCTTTATCGTTTCCGGCGTTGACAAAGACCATGTCGCCTTTTTTAATATGTAACTTACCCATTCTAATTGTTGGATTTAAAGCACCTCAGGCGCTAGTGACACAATTTTCATGTTTGTTGCACGAATTTCACGCGCAACAGGGCCGAAAATACGGCTTCCTCTCATATCGCCTGCACCGTTCAACAGTACACAGGCATTATCATCGAATCGAATATACGATCCGTCAGCACGACGGATTTCCTTCTTTGTTCTAACTATTACTGCTTTAGAAACAGCTCCTTTTTTCACATCACTAGAAGGGATAACACTTTTGATTGCCACGACGATAATATCGCCAACTGAGGCATAGCGTTTTCTTGTTCCGCCCAATACTCTGATACAAAGAGCTTGTTTAGCTCCACTGTTATCAGCCACTATAAGTCTTGACTCTTGTTGTATCATGTTTACTTAGCTCTTTCGATTATTTCTACTAATCTCCATCTTTTCAATTTGCTCAGTGGACGAGTCTCCATGATCTTCACTTTATCACCAATATTGCAATCATTCTTCTCGTCGTGAGCGTGATATTTCTTCGTTTTATTAACGAATTTGCCGTAGATAGGGTGTTTTTCTTTCCATTTAACTGCAATTGTAATGGTTTTATCCATTTTATTGCTGAAAACAACTCCTACACGTTCTTTTCTAAGATTTCTTGTTTCCATCAGGCTCAATTGGTTATTGTTGGTTTATTTCACGATCGCGCAAAACTGTTTTCATACGCGCGATGTCTCTGCGAAGCTGTTTAATCTTTGCAGGACTGTCCAAAGGAGTAATTGAGTGATTCAAACACAATTGATCCATCATTGTAGATTCTGCATCAATTTTCTCAATCAACTCCTTTGTACTAAGTTCTTTAATTTCTGCTACTTTCATAATTTATTATGCATTTTCGTTAGCATCGTAATCTCGTCTGACCACAAATTTGGTAGTTACAGGTAATTTTTGAGCTGCAAGACGTAAAGCCTCTTTGGCAATCTCGAAAGAAACGCCTTCAACTTCAAACATAATTCTACCTGGTGTAACAGGTGCCACAAATCCTTCCGGTGCACCTTTTCCTTTACCCATACGTACTTCTGCCGGTTTTTTGGTAATAGGCTTATCCGGGAAAATACGGATCCAAATCTGACCCTGACGTTGCATGTAACGCGTTACCGCGATACGGGCAGCTTCGATTTGACGTCCGGTAATCCATTTTGATTCTAAAGCCTTTATACCAAATGAACCGAATGCCAACTGATTACCTCGTTGGGCCACACCTTTCATGCGCCCTTTTTGTTGTCTTCTGAACTTTGTTTTCTTCGGTTGTAACATTGTCTGTAAAATTCAGTGATAGTTAATTACTTATTTTTCTTATTGAATCTACCGCCGTCACGACCGCCTTCACGTCTTTGACCACCGTGGTTTTGACCACCCTGGTTACGACCAGATTCTTTTTGTTGAGTGAATGAAGGAGTAAGATCTTTTTTGCCATAAACTTCGCCACGGCAAATCCAAACCTTAACACCCAATAAACCAACCTTAGTTAATGCTTCAGCCAAAGCATAATCAATATCAGCTCTCAATGTATGCAAAGGAGTTCTTCCTTCTTTATACATTTCAGAACGTGCCATTTCTGCACCATTCAAACGACCGGAAATCTGAATTTTGATACCTTCAGCACCCAATCTCATTGTTGAAGCAATAGCCATTTTAACAGCTCTGCGGTAAGCAATCTTACCTTCCAGCTGACGAGCAATGTTGTTTGCAACAATCACAGCGTCCAATTCAGGTTTTTTAACTTCAAAAATATTGATCTGAACATCTTTGTCGGTAATCTTCTTCAACTCCTCTTTGAGTTTGTCAACTTCCTGTCCACCTTTTCCGATTATAATACCGGGGCGAGCTGTGCAAACAGTGATAGTGACCAGCTTCAAAGTGCGCTCAATAATAATACGCGAAATACTGGCTTTGGCAAGACGAGCAGTCAGGTACTTACGGATTTTACTATCTTCTAAAAGTGTATCACCGCAGTTTTTACCTGCATACCAGTTTGAGTCCCAACCACGAACGATTCCTAAGCGGTTACTTATTGGATTAACTTTCTGACCCATCTTGCTTAAATTTGATTAGTATTTTTATTAGCCACAGCATCTACAAACAATGTAACGTGGTTAGAACGTTTGCGAATTCTGTATCCACGACCTTGCGGAGCGGGACGCAGTCTCTTCAACATAGTAGAAGAATCTACAAACACTTCTGAAATATACAACTCTCCTGATTCTGCTTTGCGCTCATTCTTTTGCTCCCAGTTGGAGATAGCAGAACGCAGCAATTTCTCTAATCTGATAGAAGCTTCTTTTGTAGAAAACTTCAATACTCCCAGAGCGCGGTTAACTTCCATACCTCTGACCATATCGGCCACCAACCGCATTTTGCGCGGTGAAGTAGGAACACCTGTCAATTTGGCAAAGTATTTGGTCTTCAGCGCTTCTTTTCTTTTGTCTGCTGAAATCTTTTTTCTTGCACCCATTTTATGATTACTTTTTATTTTTCTAACTTATTAATCCTTGTAACGCATTAACGTTTTTTGTTACCGCCATGACCTCTGAAGGAACGCGTTGGAGAGAACTCACCCAACTTGTGACCAACCATGTTTTCGGTTACGTAAACAGGGATAAATTTGTTACCGTTGTGAACTGCTACAGTATGCCCTACGAAATCCGGAGAAATCATTGAAGCTCTGGCCCATGTTTTTACCACGGTCTTTTTACCTGACTCATTCATAGTCAGAATTTTTTTCTCAAGCTTCACATTAATGTATGGGCCTTTTTTAAGCGAACGACTCATAGTTTATCTCAATTAATCAGGTTATTTTTTTCTTCTTTCAATAATATACTTAGACGATTGCTTTTTAGGAGCTCTTGTCTTAAGTCCTTTAGAATAGAGGCCTTTGCGTGATCTTGGGTGTCCTCCGGATGAGCGACCCTCACCACCACCCATCGGGTGATCCACAGGGTTCATTGCAACACCACGATTTCGCGGACGACGACCTTGCCATCTTGAGCGACCTGCTTTACCTGATCTTTCGAGTCCATGGTCTGAGTTTCCAACACTTCCGATTGTAGCTTTACAAGTCGAAAGAATTTTTCTGGTTTCACCTGAAGGCAATTTGATAATTGCATAATCTCCTTCTCTCGAAGTTAACTGAGCAAAAACACCAGCCGAGCGAACCAAAGCTGCACCCTGTCCGGGACGAAGTTCGATATTGTGAATAATCGTACCTACAGGGATGTTTTTAAGGGGCAATGAATTTCCGATTTCAGGAGCCGCTTTGTCACCAGACATAATGTCCTGACCAACAGCCAATCCATTAGGAGCGATGATGTAACGCTTCTCACCATCCACGTAAAACAACAAAGCGATGTTTGCTGAACGGTTTGGATCGTACTCAATAGTCTTAACAACTGCGGGAACACCGTCTTTTTCTCTCTTGAAGTCGATAATACGATACAATTTCTTGTGGCCACCACCGATATAACGCATGGTCATTTTACCTTCGTTGTTACGGCCACCTGATTTGTTCTTACCTACAACTAGAGACTTCTCCGGTGCGGTTGCAGTAATGTTATCGAACGCACCGATAATTTTGTGTCTCTGCCCCGGTGTAACGGGCTTAAATTTACGTACTGCCATTTTTTATTAAATATTGCTGTAAAAATCAATAACTTCACCTGCCTTAAGAGTAACCAAAGCCTTCTTAAAGGCGGCAGACTTACCTACAATGATACCCGATTTTGTGTTACGACTCTTCAGTTTACCACTGTATTTCATCGTATTCACACTCTCTACAGTAACACTATAAAGCTCTTCAACTGCTTTTTTAATCTGAATTTTATTTGCATCAGGAGAAACACGAAATCCATAGCAATTACGGGTTTCGGTAAGAGCAGTCATTTTTTCTGTGACGATTGGTTTAATAATAATTCCCATTTCTCTTTCTCCTTACATTAAAATTGATTGATTACTTCCAGCGAAGACTCTGTAAACACCAGGCATTTTGCATCCAATACTTTGAATGTATTCAGCTCAGGTACAGTAATTACACTGGTTTTTTGCAAATTGCGTGCAGACAATAAAACATTTTTGTTAGGCTCAGCCAAAACCAAAACCAATTTTTTGTCAGCTACTTTAAGACCCGAAGTCATTGCAACGAAATCCTTTGTTTTAGGAGCAGCAAAAGAGAGATCCTCTACTACAATTATTTCGTTGTTAATAGCTTTGTAAGACAAAGCCGACTTACGTGCAAGTGATTTCACTTTTTTATTCAACTTGAAGCTATAATCACGGGGTACCGGACCAAAAACACGACCACCACCAACAAAGATAGGAGCTTTGATATCGCCACAACGAGCACCACCGGTTCCTTTTTGTTTTTTCAGTTTGCGTGTAGATCCAGCAACTTCACTTCTTCCTTTTGCTTTGTGAGTTCCCTGACGAGAGTTCGCCAAAAACTGTTTTACGTCGAGGTAGATAGCGTGGTCGTTGGGTTCGATTCCGAAAACGGCATCATTCAATACAACAGTTTTTCCGGTCGCTTCTCCTTTGATGTTATATACGCTAAGTTCCATTACTTCTCAATTATTACGATTGAACCTTTACTTCCCGGAACCGAACCTTTTACTAACAAAAGATTGTGCTCAGAGATAACCTTTAACACTTGAAGATTTTGAACGGTAACACGGGCATTTCCTGTCTGACCCGCCATTCTCATTCCTTTAAATACACGAGAAGGGAATGAACTGGCTCCCACCGAACCCGGCGCTCTCAAACGATTGTGCTGACCGTGAGTTGACTGACCAACTCCACCAAAACCGTGACGTTTTACAACGCCCTGGAATCCTTTTCCTTTTGATGTTCCGATTACATCTACGAAACCAACTTCAGCCAAATAATCAACTGTGATTACATCACCGGCTTTGTACTCTGTTTCGTAACCTTTGAACTCGGCCAAGTGTCTCATGGGTGCTACGCCTGCCTTTTCGAAGTGTCCCTGCATTGGTTTGGTTGTGTGTTTTTCTTTCTTTTCCACAAAACCTACCTGAACAGCTTCGTAACCGTCTGTTTCGACAGTCTTAACCTGGGTAACAACACAAGGACCTACTTCGATAACAGTGCATGGAACATTTTTTCCATCGGCACTGAAAACGGATGTCATTCCGATTTTTTTTCCTAATAATCCTGGCATTTCACTTAATTTTTAAATATCAAACTTTGATTTCAACTTCTACACCACTTGGCAACTCAAGTTTCATAAGTGCATCAACAGTTTTAGCAGTAGAGCTATAGATGTCGATTAATCTCTTGAAAGAAGAAAGCTGAAATTGCTCTCTAGATTTCTTATTAACGAAAGTTGAGCGGTTAACGGTGAAAATTCTTTTGTGAGTTGGAAGGGGTATAGGACCACTAACCACGGCACCTGTAGCCTTCACAGTCTTAACAATTTTCTCAGCCGACTTGTCAACCAACTGATGATCGTAAGACTTTAATTTAATTCTGATTTTTTGGCTCATATCATTTACTTGTTTCTATAATTTACTTATAAAAGTTCAACTTTTCCACCCAGCTCAGTCAACACCTGTTTTGCAATAGATGTAGAAACTTCTTCATAGTGAGAGAAAGTCATTGCAGAGGTTGCGCGTCCTGAAGAGATAGTACGTAAAGAGGTAACATATCCGAACATTTCAGATAGTGGTGTTTTCGCTTTAACGATACGAGCACCAGAACGGCTAGACTCCATACCTTCAACCTGACCGCGACGTTTGTTTAAGTCAGAGATGATATCACCCATATTTTCTTCCGGAGTAACAACTTCAACTTTCATAATTGGCTCAAGAAGAACCGGACCCGCTTTTTTACAAGCTTCTTTAAATGCTAAATTCGCACAGATTTCAAATGATAACTGATCCGAGTCAACCGGGTGGAAAGAACCATCCAAAAGAACTACTTTTAATTTATCAACCACATAGCCTGCAAGAACACCATTTTTCATAGCACTCTGGAATCCTTTTTGAACTGAAGGGATAAATTCTTTTGGGATACGACCACCTTTTACTTCATCAATAAATTGCAAATCGCCTTCGAAATCAGCATCTGCCGGACCAACTTTGACGATGATATCGGCAAATTTACCACGACCACCCGATTGTTTTTTGTAAACTTCACGAAGTTCTACGGTATTTGAGATAGCCTCTTTGTAAGAAACCTGAGGACGACCCTGATTACATTCCACTTTAAACTCGCGACGTAAACGGTCTACGATAATCTCAAGGTGAAGTTCACCCATTCCAGAGATAATGGTTTGACCTGTCTCTTCGTTAGTTTGAACGCGGAAAGTTGGATCTTCTTCAGCCAATTTACCCAAACCGAGGCCCATTTTGTCCATATCTTTTTGAGTTTTTGGCTCAACTGCGATACCGATAACCGGTTCCGGGAAGTCCATTGACTCAAGTACGATTGGGTTAGACTCATCACACAAAGTATCACCTGTGCGGATATCCTTGAAACCTACACCTGCACCAATATCACCACAACCAATAAATTCTTTTGGATTTTGTTTGTTTGAGTGCATTTGGAACAAACGAGAGATACGCTCTTTTTTATCTGAACGAGAGTTGTATACGTAAGAACCGGCATCAATTTGACCCGAGTAAACCCGGAAGAAGCAAAGACGACCTACGAAAGGATCTGTTGCAATTTTGAATGCCAAAGCAGACATTGGTTCATCAGAAGAAGGCTTGCGAACAAGTTTCTTTTCGGGATCACGAGGATCGTAACCTTCGATAGGAGGATTGTCAAGCGGACTACCCAGGAATGCACAAACGGCATCGAGTAATGTTTGAACCCCTTTATTTTTGAATGAAGAACCCAACAACATAGGAGTAATAGACATAGAAAGGGTTCCTTTACGCAAAGCTACAAGAATCTCTTCTTCAGTAATGGTAGAGGGATCATCGAAAAATTTCTCCATCAAAACATCGTCGAACTCAGCAATTGTTTCGAGCATTTTATCTCTCCACTCAGTAGCCTCTTCCAACACGTCTGCAGGAACTTCTTCAATTGAATAATCAGCACCCATCGACTCATCGTGCCAAAGGATAGCTTTCATTTTGATAAGGTCAACAACTCCTTTAAATGTCTCTTCGTTTCCGATTGGAACCTGAATTGGACAAGGATTTGCACCCAACATATCTTTCATCTGACGTACAACTTCGAAGAAGTTTGCACCCGAACGGTCCATTTTATTTACGTATCCAATACGGGGCACGTGGTATTTGTCGGCCTGACGCCATACAGTCTCAGACTGAGGCTCAACACCACCTACAGCACAGAAGGTAGCCACGGCACCATCCAACACGCGGAGAGAACGCTCAACTTCCACTGTAAAGTCAACGTGACCCGGAGTGTCAATGAGGTTCATTTTGAACTTCTCGCCTTTGTAATTCCAGCTGGTAGTAGTTGCAGCAGATGTAATGGTAATACCACGCTCCTTCTCCTGCTCCATCCAGTCCATAGTAGCAGCACCGTCGTGTACCTCACCAATTTTGTGAGACAATCCGGTGTAGAACAAAATACGCTCAGAAGTTGTCGTTTTACCAGCATCGATATGCGCCATGATACCGATATTTCTCGTATATTTTAAGTTTTGATCTGATGCAGCCATCTTAATAACCTTTTTTCCTTAAATAAACTAATTAAAATCTGAAGTGAGCAAATGCACGGTTAGCTTCTGCCATTCTGTGCATATCTTCCTTACGTTTGTACGAACCACCCTGATTGTTGAATGCATCCATGATTTCTGCAGCCAACTTATCAGCCATAGTTTTTCCACCCCTCTTACGTGAGTAGAGGATCAGATTTTTCATTGAAATGGATTCTTTACGATCGGGACGAATTTCAGTAGGTACCTGGAAAGTAGAACCGCCCACACGACGGGATTTAACCTCAACCTGAGGTGTAACATTCTCGAGGGCTTTTTTCCAGATTTCGAGAGAAGAGAGAGCTTCGTTAGGCATTTTAGCCTTTACGTTTTCAAGTGCAGTATAGAAAATGGTGTAAGCGATGCTTCTTTTGCCATCGTACATCAGGTGGTTAACAAATTTTGTAACCTTAACATCACTAAAGACGGGATCCGGGAGGACCAGCCTTTTCTTAGGTTTTGCTTTTCTCATTGTTTCAAAAAATAATGTTCTTGTTTGGGTTGTTTTGTTTTGTGAATCTTCAAATCCCCCCTCCGGGTTCATTTACTCAACCTTGCGAGCCTATCAAAAACTAAAATTAGCTGTTAACTAATTAAATTTCAATCTCTTGCTTAGGATTTTTACTTTTTCTTTTTAGCGGGAGCGCCTTTAGCTGCTGCTGCTGCTGCAGGTTGACCTGGTTTCGGACGTTTTGCGCCATATTTTGAACGTCTTTGAGTACGTTTCACCACACCTGCTGTATCTAATGTACCGCGTACGATGTGATAACGTACACCCGGAAGGTCTTTTACACGACCACCACGAACTAAAACGATCGAGTGCTCCTGCAGGTTGTGTCCTTCACCCGGGATGTAAGAGTTCACCTCTTTTCCGTTGGTTAAACGTACACGGGCAACTTTACGCATTGCCGAGTTCGGCTTTTTAGGAGTAGTTGTATATACTCTCACACAAACACCACGTCTTTGCGGACATGAGTCAAGTGCGGGAGCCTTACTTTTATCCACCAAGCTCTCTCTTCCCTTTCTAACTAATTGCTGAATTGTAGGCATTTCTTTAGAACTTTAAAAACTTTGATTATTTATACTTTATTTCTACATTACAAAATGGTCGGCAAAAATAGGCATTATTTTCGAATAATCAACACTTTATCCGAAAATATTCTACTTTTGAGCCGAAAAACGGTGCAAAGATAGTCATTTTTCCCTTATCCTGCAAGATTTTTGAATTATTAAGATTTTCAGCCCTTTAGCACACCGGGGCCCGACCTCTATATTAAGCTTTACCTCCACGGCCAATAATTGGCTTTACGGCTCCGTTTTCATCGAAAAGAGGAATTTTTCCGTATTTTGATTCGTATTTACGCAGATTATCTTCCATAGCCATCATAAAACGTTTGGCATTCTCCGGGCCAAGAATAACTCTTGATTTTACAACCGCTTGCTCTACGTTAGGCATCATTCGCACAAAGTCCAGAATAAACTCGGCACTGGAATGTGTTATAACCACTAAATTCGCATACTCTCCCTGAGCAATCTCTTCGCTCATGTAAAATTCTGAATTCTCACTCATAATCACTAATATTTTGTTTATTAAAAATTTTCCGCCGCAAATTTAATCATTCTGAATAATATACAAAGCATAATATACAAAAAAGGTGCGAATACATCCGCACCTTTAACTATTTAAACCTCAAATTACAAATCTGTAATCGGGGTGTGCTTTGGCACCAACAACTTCATAATGGCCCATGCAATCAGATAGGAGAATGCGCAAAGAGCAAACATAATTCCATAAGCATGAGATACATTTCCCGATACCAACAGTTTCGCCTGACTCAACATGGCCGGATCAGAAACCACCTCTTTCAGGTTGTCCATCTTTATTTTATCCAGAGGCAACGCAGCTGTCTCCTGAATCAAACCCTGTGCTTTTGCAAGACCGACACCAATCCCCCGGTAATAATCTTCGAGACGTCCTGCCAATTGCTGCATAAAAACACCGCCCAAACCACCGAATGCGGCCCCAATGCCGGTCACAGTGGCAACAGATTTCTTAGGAAACATATCGGATACAGTGGTAAACAAATTGGCAGACCAGGCCTGATGAGCAGCACCTCCGAGACTAATTACAGCAATTGCAGCAACAATGCCAAAGCCGGCCATATACTGCGTGCTCAACAAGGCAGTCGGAGCAATGGCAATCAACAACATAGCAGTCATGCGTGCTTTGTAGGTTGGCCATCCTCTTTTCATAAACGACATGGGTATAGAACCACCATATACAGAACCAATAATTGCGATTCCAAAAACCACAAAGTTCGAAATCATCACATAACTGGCCGTAGTCTCTTTGCTCAAGCCATCACAAAACTGTTGTTTTACATACGTTGGCAGCCAGAAAAGTAAAAACCACCAAATACCATCTGTCATAAACTTACCCGCAACAAAAGCCCAGGTCTGCTTATAGGTCAACATTTTAAACCAGGAGACCTTTTCCTTTGGAGCCGCAGTATGCTCTGCAACGGGTTCATCCTCGCTGTGGATATAATCGTACTCTGCACGCCCAAGCTTACCCTTTTCCATCATTTTGCGGGGAGAAGAGTAAAAAACATTCCAGAAGAAAAGCCATAAAAAGCCGACCAATCCGGTAATAATAAAGGCCATTTGCCAACCATGAAACTGACCCAGAAATTCATTTCCATCTCCCCAGGTCAATAGAGCCCATGGCACAAATATTGCACAAATCATAGCACCAATATTAGAGCCCGAGTTAAATATACCGGTAGCCAGCGCCCTCTCTCTTTTCGGGAACCATTCAGCAACTGCCTTTATAGAAGCCGGGAAGTTACCTGCTTCACCAGCGCCAAATATACTTCGCGCCGCACAATGCCAGAAAAGAGTTTTACCCATCAGAGCGCTCGCCATACCGGCCAGCGACCAAACGATCAAAGAGGCAGCAAGGCCTATCTTTGTCCCTACTTTATCGATAATCCAGCCTGCCACCAAAGTAAATCCGGCATAAAATGCCGTAAAGACAGAAGTCAGATTTGAATATTCAGATGACGACCAGCCAAACCCTTCGGCAGAGCAGAAATAATCTTTTAGAAAACCGATGACATTACGATCCATATAATTGATGGTCGTTGAAAACAACAATAACGCGGCTATTATCCAGCGATATTTCCCGATTGTCTGTACCTCTTGTGTTTTACTCATGATTGATAATTAAAATGTATATCAGTTTCTGACTTTTTGAATAATCTCAAGCGCACTCTTGCACAAATCTGTAATTGCACCCCAGTTTTCAGCTTTGATGTCGGCTGCCGGGAAAAGATTAGAACCCATCCCCACACAGGTAACACCGGCATCAAACCAACCTTTGAGATTAGCCTCTTCGGGTTTTACACCACCGGTTACCATCAGGTTCGACCACGGCATAGGCGCTTTCAATCCTTTTACAAAGGAGGTTCCGAGCACATCTCCGGGAAACACCTTGCAAACATCGCAACCCATCTCTTGTGCAAAACCTACCTCAGATACCGAACCACAACCCGGTGAGTAAGGAATCAGCCGACGATTTGCCACTTTGGCTACTTCAGGGTTAAACAGAGGACCCACGATAAAATTGGCACCCAACTGAATATAAAGAGCCGCCGTAGCCGGATCTACAATTGAACCAATACCCATAATCATTTCTGGACACTCTTTGGCGGCAAATTTTACCAGCTCACCAAATACCTCGTGTGCAAAATCGGCACGATTGGTAAATTCGAAAACCCGAACACCTCCATCGTAACAGGCCTTCACCACATTTTTGGCGACCTCTACATCTTTGTGATAGAACACGGGAACCATGCCGGTTTTGGCCATGGCAGATATGACTTGAGACTTATTGAAACGCATCTTTACGCTATATTATATTAATAACTAATTCTGATTAACGGGAAACACGACCGGATGCATCTCCGCCCATCAGTTTCTCCACCTCATCCACTGTAACTAAATTGAAGTCGCCGTAGATTGTATGCTTCAGACAAGAGGCAGCAACGGCAAATTCGAGCGCCTTCTGATCGTCGGCAGGATAAGAAATCAATCCATAGATCAAACCACCCATAAATGAGTCGCCACCACCTACACGGTCTACAATATGAGTAATATCGTATCTCTTCGATTCGTACAATTTACCATTGGCATAAAGCACACCACCCCAGGTATTGTGGTTGGCATTGATAGAACCGCGCAATGTGATAATCACTTTTTTAGCACGCGGGAAGCGAGCCATCATCTGCGTACAAACAGATTCAAACTCTGCTGCATTTACCTCTCCACCGGTATGAGCTACATCAAATCCTTCAGGCTTGATACCAAATACCATTTCAGCATCCTCTTCGTTACCCAGTATCACATCGCAACCGGCCACAAGAGCAGGCATCACTTCAGAAGCTTTTTTGCCGTATTTCCAAAGATTTTTGCGGAAATTGAGGTCGGTCGAAACAGTCACGCCCATCTCATTGGCCACTTGAATAGCCTCGAGACATGCATCTGCAGCACCCTGCGAAAGAGCAGGAGTAATGCCGGTCCAGTGGAACCACTCTGCATCTTTAAAAACCTCTTTCCAGTTTATCATACCGGGTTTAATTTCGGCAATAGAAGAATTGGCACGGTCGTAAACCACCTTACTGGCACGCGCCACGGCTCCGGTCTCCAGGAAATAGATTCCGAGACGATCACCGCCGTAAATCACATTGTCGGTCTTCACACTATATTTGTGCAGGCTCGACAAGCAGGCAGCCGCAATATCATTTTTGGGCAAACGGGTGATAAACTCGGCATTCAAACCGTAATTGGCCAGTGACACGGCCACATTAGCTTCTCCTCCACCGTAAGTTGCTGTAAACTCGGTAGCTTGTACAAATCGCTGATAGCCGGGCGTAGCCAGACGAAGCATGATTTCTCCAAAAGTAACGACTTTTTTCATTTGGTAATTGTTTAATATGCTTATAATTGAGGTTGCAAATATAGGATATTATTTTGAAACTGCGCAATCGGTTGCACTGTTTTTTTATTTTATATTTCAAACAGACCAAAAATAGCGCAAGTGTTGCAACGAATTCTACAAATATTTCGGTGCGCGGCTCCTTCAGGGAAAAAGATGTCGTTTTTTTCTACAAATATTACGGCGCGATGCACTTTTAGAGAGAAAAGCAAGAAATAAGTTCACCCGGAGGTACGGATTCAGGCACGAAGCTGAGATAAAATCTCCTCCACGTTGGCGGCCGGGGTTTGGTCGATGAAAAATGAGCTGCCTGAGGTTGTTATGTGAGGAACACCCGGTGTGGGGGAAACAATCCGAAAACCCTTTCGGGTGAGAGCTTTTTCTACCCAAAAAGAGGGCAGACCCGAGAGGGAGTGGCTTACCCGGTCACCGGAGCTCACTTGCAACCGGAAAGAGCCGGTGTGAAGATCGAAAGCGAGTGCCTCTTTGTCGAAAAAGGAGTTAATCATACCCGATAACGCGAGGTCTTCGGGTGTGCCACATTCGGTTTGGCGGCGTTTGGCCATCAGCCATATTTTATCAGAAATCTGCATGGCCAGGTCGATATCGTGGGTAGATAGCAAAACAGTAATACCCTGCTCAACAGTTAGTTTGCGCAGCAAAAGCATAATTTCGACACGGCTGGGCAGGTCGAGAAAAGCGGTGGGTTCGTCGAGAAGAATAATGGAGGTGCCTTGCGCTATGGCTTTGGCAATCATCACCTTCTGGCGTTCGCCGTCGCTGAGCTGGTGCAGATGCCGGGAGGCAAAATGTGGAATGCCGATGCAGGTAAGCGCCTCTTCTACAGCCCGATGATCGGCAGCGGTAAGCCGGCCAAAGAAACCGGTATAGGCATAACGGCCAAACGATACCAACTCGTAAACCGTGAGGTTATCTGACAACACAGGATCGGTAAGCACCACCCCCTGCAGGCGGGCCAGTGTTTTGCGCGAATAGCTTCTCAGCTGCTTCCCTTCGAGCAGGATGTGGCCGGCCAGTGCGGGCTGAAAACCGGCGAGCGTCTTGATCAGAGTCGATTTTCCTGCGCCATTGGTGCCGAGCAGACAGGTAAGTTCGCCCCGTTGCAGTTGCAGATTCATCCCGGCGTGCACCACCTTGTGGGGGCGATGGTCGAGATATCCGATGCTCAGATTCTGAAGTTCGATGATGGGTTTATTCATTTTAATAGTCTTGAATTAGTGAATATTACCCATCTTTTTGCGACTAAGCAAAACATAAAGAACTACAGGTGCGCCCAAAAGCGGCGTGATTGCGTTGAGTGGCAATATGCCCGCGTGTCCCGGAAAAGTGGTGAGCAGATTGCACAACAGCGCCACTGCGCCCCCCAGCACCAGACTAAACGGAAGCAGGTGTTTGTGGTTGCCCGTTTTGAGAAAAAGGCGGGCAATATGCGGCACAGCCAGTCCGATAAACGAAACCGGACCACAAAACGCGGTAGTGACCGCGGTGAGCAATCCGCTGATAACGAGCAGCGTGATGCGGGTTCTGCGAATATGTATACCGAGATTAGAGGCATATCTCTCGCCCATAAGCAGCGCATTGAGTGGCTTGAGTTGCAGAAGAGCAGCCACCAGTCCGACCGAAACAACAATCAGGTAAAAAGGAAGATGCTGTCGCGTAACGCCCGAAAAATCGCCCATTCCCCAAAGCATGAAAAGAAAAGCGTTTTCGGCCGAAGAGTAAAAATTGATAAAGGTGATAAACGACGAAGCCAGATAGCCAACCATAATGCCCACAATCAGCAACATCAGATTGCTGCGAAGACGACCGGCCATATACAGAATGATATTGAGCACAACAAATGCCCCGGCAAACGCGCTGATGACCAATGCGAAATGGCCACCGGCACCCAGTCCGGCCAGATTACCCAGCGTACCTCCGGAGAGAAAGACCACGAGCGCAACACCCAGATTGGCTCCGGCGCTGATGCCCAATATCGAGGGATCGGCCAGTGGATTCTGAAAAAGAGTTTGCAGCAGCAATCCGCATACCGCCAGCGCGGCACCGGTAAGCAGGGCTGTAGCAGCCTGTGGCAAACGAGATTCGAGTATGATTTGAGTCCACGAAGACACCCCTATATCCTGACCCGTCAGAAGCTCTAAAACGGCAGAAAGGGGTATTGTTACCGACCCGTAAGCAATGTTGAGTGTAAACAACACGGCTGTGAGCGAAAGCAACAATATCCCTTTCAGGCGAAACGAGACTGTGGTCTGTTTTGTATTTGCGAGTACTGTCAAGGTAGTCTGTATTTGCAGCGTTTAAACGGATTGCAAAGATAAGACTTTTTTCAGTAACCCTTTAATTTTTTTAATCGCATAAGAGCTTCTACATAATAGTAGTCGCCGTAGGTGAGAGGCACGTCGATCTCTGATTTGGCCGGCATGTGTCCCACGCCGTGCTTAATCAGGAAGTTGCCGTTTGTGCCCGGAGTAGCCAGATAAGCGGGCGAGGTCAGATTTTTGAGCTGAGTGATTGCCACATCGAGATACTCTTTTCCCTGTTTGCGGGGTACGTACTGCGATAACTCAATAAGGGCTGAGGCCATAATGGATGCCGCCGAAGCGTCGCGCAGGGCATTGGGGATGTTAGGTGCGTCAAAATCCCAGTAAGGAATTTTATCCTTAGGAAGACGAGGGTGATTGAGTATAAATCCGGCAATTTTTTTAGCATGATCAAGATAGATTTTATTGCCGGTTTCGCGATAACAAACCGTGTATCCGTAAAGTCCCCAGGCCTGACCACGTGCCCAGGCAGAGCTGTCGGCCAGTCCCTGCGAGGTGTTCTTTTTCTCCACATCTCCGGTTTTGGGTTCGTATGAAACCACGTGATAACTGCTGTAGTCGGGGCGAAAATGGTTCTTCATCGTCTTCTGCGCATGGCTGTCGGCTATCTCGGTAAATCTTTTCTTGTCTGAATTTTTACCAGCCCAGTAGAGCAATTCGAGATTCATCATATTGTCGATAATCACCGGATACTTCCACGGTCCGAAATCCCACGAGCGAATGCAACCCACCTGATCTTTGTAGCGGGAGATAAGCGATTCGGAACCCTTGAGCAATACTGCTTTGTATTGCGGATCCTTTTCGATGCGGTAACCGTTGCCAAAACTACAATAGAGCATAAAGCCTATGTCGTGGTCGCCGGTGTAATCTTTAATGCATTCTACCCGTTGTGTGTAGTTTCGGGCCAGCTGACGAAGCGACTGATCTCCTGAATATTCGTAGAGATACCAGAGAACCCCGGGCATAAAGCCACTGGTCCACCAGGTTGGTTTGGCCACCTGTAGCGTGCCGTCGGGGAGAATGGTTTTGGGTAGTTTACCGGGAATAGTGTCCATTACCTTTGCCATAGCGCGGTACTGCACGATGGCCCGGCCGATACCGGTGTCGATCATTTTGCGAAGATCGGGGTTTTTGTCTTTCGCCGGCAGCGACGAAGAGAAAAGCAAAAGAGATGCTACAAAGAGAGATCTGAACAGATTTTTTTTCATTGACTATACGGGTTTTGCATTTGTGACTGCAAATATCAGAAAATGAAAAAAAACGGATGTTGAGAATTCATTCAAAAAGGTAGAAAGCTATTATTCGGGCTCATTTCCGCGGATATTTTTGGCATATTCGCGGGGAGTCATGCCCATTTCGGCTTTGAAGCAGGTGCTGAAATACTTCGGATCGTTGAATCCAACCGAATAGGCGATGTCTGAGATATTGCCCGATTCTTTCTGCAACATCCGGCAGGCGTGCTTGATGCGGATATTCTTGATGAATTCGCTGGGCGAGAGTCCGGTGAGCGATTTCAGTTTGCGATAGAGCGTCGATTTGGTGGTGTTGAGCCGGACAAGCAGATCATCGTGTGAGAGCTCAAAGTTCCCCAAATTCTCCTCCACAAACCTGACTGCCGCATCGAGAAACTGCTGGTCGAGTGAGTTGTATTCTAGGTCGGAAAGGGTTATTTGTGGGTTTTGCTTGTATTCGTTGGTTTGAAAGGCGCGACGTGTGAGCAGGTTGCGCACCCGAACATCGAGCAGACTCATGTCGAATGGCTTGGCTATGTAGCCATCAGCACCGGCGTTGTAGCATTCTATGCGGTCTTCAACCTGATTTTTTGCCGTAACCAGCAACACCGGTATGTGCGATGTCTCTACCTTTCCCTTGATAGTTTTGCACAGCTCCAGGCCGTCCATTTCGGGCATCATTATGTCGCTTACAATTATCTGAATATCATTTTCGCTCAATACATCGAGTGCCACTCTGCCATTGACGGCTGTCAGTACTTTGTATTTCTTCGAAAAATGGTTTTGCAACACATGCAGCAAATCGGGATTATCCTCAACCAGGAGGAGTGTTTCGGCAGCAGTATCGGCTGATGCGACGGTTGCCGGCTTCTCCTCTGTCTCACCTTCGTCCTCAGAACCGGGTATGCCGGCAGCTTCCCCTTTTTCGTCCTGATGATAGGCCGCTTCGCCAATGGGGAAATGGAAGGTGAAAGTGCTGCCACGATGCGGTTCGCTCACCACCGATACAGAGCCTTTGTGTATCTCAATCAAATCTTTGCTCAACGACAGGCCTATGCCGTTGGTCTCTACTTTGTTGTCGTGGTTTCCGGTCACAAAGCGGGTGAAAATATGTGGAAGCAGGGCTGGCTCGATGCCTTTGCCGCTATCAGCCACCTCAATTTTCAGATTATCTATACCTCCGATAAACTCCAGCTGCAAACGCACCTCTACACTACCGCCGGCCGGCGTAAATTTAAACGCGTTCGACAACAGATTAAACAAAACCTTGTCTATCTTATCGCTGTCGAACCAGGCCATCTGACTCTCTATGGTGGTGTGAAGCCTGAAATTAATGTTTTTTTCGCGGGCAAGCGGTTCGAAATTCATCCGGCAAATAGAGCGGATAAACTCCACCACATCTGCCTGATGCACCCTGAGTTTCATGTTGGTGCTTTCAGTTTTCCGGAAATCGAGAATTTGCTGCAACAGACGTTTCAGCCTGTTTACATTGGCTTTGAGGCGATTGCGGTCGATTACCACCTCAGGATGTTTGTCGGATATCTCGTCTACAATGCACGAAATGATGGTTAGCGGAGTCATCAGCTCGTGCGAAACATTGGTAAAATAGCGCAATTTGGTCTGGGTAAGCTCTTCAGCCTTCATCTTCTCAATCTCCGAGATGGCCAGCTGGTTCCTAAGGCGAATGCGGTTCCGGATTGTTTTAACCGAAAAGAGAATCAAACCACCCGCCAGCAGAATGTAGATACAAAATGCCCACCACGAAAGATAAGGCGCAGGCAGCACTTCTATTTTTATTTCCGTTATTTTTTCACTCCAGATACCGTTTTCGTTGGTCGAACGAACCCGGAAAGTGTAGTTGCCAGCCCCCAGATTGTTGTAGGTTACAAAACGGCGTTTGTCGTCCACATATACCCAGTCTTTATCCTGTCCGACCAGCAGATAGGCGTACTTCACATTGTCGGGCGAGGCATAGTTGAGCGACGAGAATTCTATACCCACGTTCTGCTGATTGTGGGTCAGAACCAGCCTCTCTCCATCGAAATCTATCTCATTGTTGATTTTGTCGTCGAAAACAGAGCGGTTGTTTACCTCAATATCGGTGAGTAAAACTTTGTTACTTTCTGTCGGTACCGGTTGTTTTACCGGGTGAAAATAGCAAATACCCTCGCTACCGCCCATAAAAATCTGATTGTCGGAAGTCACTGTAGCCGCATGAGGGCGAAAGGTCGATACACGCACATTGTCGTTGCGCGAATAGATCACACTGCCGTTGTTTTTGCGGTCGATACAAACCACTTTATTGCCCGTACTTAGCCAGATATCACCGCGTTTATCTTCCACTATAGAGCTGATAAAGGTTTCGAGCAACGACAAATCACCGTTCTTCGGTTCGAAACTATCGGTTTTGGGGTTGTAGATGCTGACACCAGCATCTGAAGAACCTGCCCAGATTCTCCCCCGGCTATCTTTAAACAGAGTATTGATAATGGTCGAATTTACCTTTTTATTGGCCAAAGAGAATTGGCTGATTTGCCATTTCCCCCGGCTGTCTGCACACAACCTCACAATACCACTGTTGTAGGAAGATGCCCATATTGTATTCTTATTTTCGCACAACAGCATAGAGACCTCCCCGAAGTCGGGCGCAACACGGATCAGACTATCCGGCGATTGGCAGTAGTAAATGCCCGACTGAGCGGCTATCCAGATTCGTTTTTGTTCATCTCTACAGAGGTGATAGATATCCAGCGTTACCGGATTAAACCGATTATTTGCCTCTTTTAGGCGGTATTGAATCTCGGATACCGTATATTTATTTCCACTCTTTTTCAGTCGGAAACTACGCTCACCCGCCACCCAGATAGTCTGCTCTTCGGGCACATTGATAATCGCCCGGATAGAGGTGCCGGAAAGCGTATTGGCGTATTCTGTCTGAGCTTTATTATTCGGATTAAATGCCACAACTCCACCGTTAGTCAGGCCTGCCCACATCCAACCGTTTATCTCTTCGAGAGCATTTACAATGGTATAACCAATCTCTTTTTTGGCCTGATTCAGCAATTCGTATTGAAAAAAATCTCTTTTTTCGCTCAGCAGATAAATACCATCGTTGGAGGCTCCAATCCAGATATTCCCCTTGTTATCTTTGTAAATGGTGTGCAGAAAATTACTTGTATTGGAATAGACATCGCCGGTTCTGATATTCTCAAAATCAAAAGGCTCTTTGTTTCGAAACCGAAACAAACCCAACGGTGTCACCAGCATCAGATTTCCGGTTCGGCTATCCTGAGTCAGACTATATATGATGTTCTTTTTCTCCGAATACTCTTTGTTTTCGGCCAGGTTGTATTGCCGGTAGTTTGTTTGCCGGGATTGTGAGGAATAGGCCATTTGAACCAATCCATCCCCCCATGTTCCCAGCCAGATCAACCCGGATTTATCTTCGTAAATAAAAAACGGATTGTTGTATTTGCCAAAAGCAGGCATCGGTTCAAAATTATCTTTGTTTGGATTGAAGCGACAAATACCTTTTTGCCAGAATGCAATCCAGATATTATCCTTCGAATCTCTGAAAATATGGTTGATGTTGTTGCCCGGCAATGAGTTGCGGTTTGCGTCGCTATGGGAATATCTCTTTACCCGATGATTGTCTGTATCATAAACAAACAGACCATCATTTGTCCCTATCCACATCTGATTGCCCCGGGAGCAAAGCGCGGTCACCCGTTTCTCCTGAATTTGAATGTGAGTGATTTCGGGCATCAACCGTCCATCTTCGTCCATCACCTTTACTCCTTTGCGGGTTCCCACCCAGATGTGACCTTTTTCGTCCTGACTGATACAGAGGATATTGTTGCTAACAGAGCGATCCCACTCGTATTCGCCGGACTTGACCACCTTTATTTTGTAACCATCGAATCGACAAATGCCCGATTCAGTTCCAAACCAAATGTAGCCACTTTTAGACTGAAAAATTCGTTTCACAATGTTGTTGGGCAACTGATCGGCAATTGACAATCGCTCTATACTAAAGCCGGAAGCCGATACGCCAGCGCAAAACAACAAAAATAGTATGAAGAGGTGAAGCCGTGTTTGTTTCATGATTGGGGTTTTGAAGGAACAAAAATAAGCAATAGATTCTATATCGCCAAGCCCGAAAGCAATTGCGCTCTATAAAGCGGTTATTCAGACCTTTTTGGCTGTATTTTCAACTATATTGAGCCAATTTAGCTCTAACTTTGCATTCTGAATTAATGCATCACTACTATGTCTGTTCGTTTTACGGCTTTTTTTACTCTGTTGTGGCTGACAGGGTTGGGTAAAATATGCGGAGAGAATCCGTTTTTGCCCGACTCCTCTTATCCCAAAACCATCCCCGGATACAAAATTGTGTGGCACGATGAATTCAACTACTCCGGTAGACCCGACACCACTTACTGGTCGCACGAAAAAGGATTTGTGCGCAATGAGGAGCTACAGTGGTACCAACCGGAGAATGCCCGATGCCGCAGGGGCGTGCTCACGATAGAGGGGCGGCGGGAGATGGTTCCGAATCCGGCGTTCAATGCCGAAAGCAATAACTGGAAGCTCAACCGCAAAGAGGCGCAATATACGGCGTCGAGCATACACACCCGGGGAAAAGCCTCGTGGAAATTTGGACGATTCGAAATCAGAGCCCGAATACCTGTGAGCGGTGGCGCCTGGCCAGCGATCTGGACCTTGGGCGACAACTACGAGTGGCCCTCGTGTGGAGAAGTCGACCTGCTCGAATATTATCTGAAAGACGAAACACCCACTATCCTGGCCAATGTGGCCTCGGGTACCCGTCAGCGCTTCACGGCAAAGTGGAATTCGCAAACCAAACCGCTCTCTTACTTCACAGCCAAAGACCCGCAGTGGCTGGCTAAATTTCATATCTGGCGAATGGATTGGGACGAACAAACCATCCGGCTATATCTGGATGATGAGCTGCTCAACGAAACCCATCTCTCCGAAACAAGAAATGCAGACGGCACACAACCGTTTCATCAAAACCAATACCTGCTGCTCAATCTGGCCATTGGAGGCAACGGTGGCAAACCCGACCACAACGCTTTTCCCCTGAAATACGAAATAGACTATGCCCGAGTCTATCAAAAGGAGAACCCAACAGCCCGGGAGAAGGCCGAAATTCGCCCCGGCGAAATTTTCCCCGATAAAAACGGAGTACATATCAATGCACACGGTGGGGGAATGCTCTACCGGCGCGGTACTTATTATTGGTATGGAGAGCATAAATGCGATTCAAGCAACAATGCTCTGGTAGGGGTAAACTGCTATACCTCGACCGACCTGATGAACTGGAAATACAGCGGTGTCGCACTGGCTGTTTCGACCCGAAAGGGAAGCGACATCGAATCGGGATGTATCATCGAACGCCCCAAGGTTGTGTACAACGCCAAAACAAAGACTTATGTGATGTGGTTTCATCTCGAACTCAAAGGAAAAGGCTACGAGGCTGCCCGCGTGGGGCTGGCTGTGAGCAAAACGGCAACCGGACCCTTCCGGTTTGTCCGCTCATACCGCCCCTGTGCCAACAATTTGCCATTAAACATGAGCCGGGAGGAGAGAAACGATACCACAGATATACAAAAGCTAAAACCGTGGTCTGCAGAGTGGTTAGAAGCCATCCGAAAAGGGGCTTTTGCAAAAAGAGATTTAAAAACGGGTCAAATGTCACGCGATATGACTATCTTTGTGGATGATAACCAAAAGGCCTATCATATCTATGCTTCAGAAGACAATCTAACTATCCAGATAGCAGAGCTGACCACCAATTATCAGGCGCACACCGGAAGATTCATTCGCCTGGCTCCGGCCGGACACAACGAGGCTCCGACTATTTTTAAAAGAAAAGGCACCTATTGGATGATAACCTCGGGATGCACAGGGTGGGCGCCCAACGAAGCGAGAATGTTTTCGGCCAAATCCATTTGGGGACCGTGGACAAAACACCCCAATCCGTGTGTTGGACCCGAAGCCGAAACGACATTCCGGTCGCAGGGTACCTACATACAGCGGGTGGAAGGAAAACCGGATTTGTTTCTCTTTATGGCTGATCGATGGAAACCCAAACGCCCGATAGATGGCCGTTATGTGTGGTTGCCTGTTGGTTTTGACCAGGAGGGAAAACCCATTCTGGAATGGAAACCCGGATGGTCGTTGCCCGATATAAAATAAGAAAATGCCCGATGGGACATTCGCATACAACCTTTGAAACTTAACTTTTTATTCGTTTATACTCATGAGAAAAAAACTACTTTCATTCACTCTTTTGCTTACCCTGGCATCCTGTCTGCAATTGATGGCTACAGTGATATCCGGAAGCAAAGTTACCGTTGCCTCTTACGCCAACCAGCAAATAGAGATCAACGGAAACACAGAACTACATCTGACAGCCACCACCAATGTGCTCACCAACAGCAAAATCACCCTGAACGCCAACGAGGCATGGGTGTTTTTCGACAATGTACGACCGTCGGTTGTAGCTGCCAACTACCTCTCTCAGATAAGGGTGGGTAGCGATACGGCAAAACTGGGCGTAAATGTGCGCGTTGAGATCTACCTGCAAGGTGCCGTTGTAATGCCTCATAAACCAGACTTCAAGGCTCTTACTGTTTACAAAAACACGGGCTTCACCGGCGATTCTGCACAATACCCGATAGCTATGTACAACACCGGGCTGGGTACTATGGACAACGCCATTCAGTCGATAAAACTGAAACGCGGGTATATGGCTACTTTCGCCTGCAAAACGGATGGCACAGGCTATAGCCGGGTGTATATTGCCGATAAGGCAGACGTTAACATCAGCCAGTTGCCCGATGCATTGAAAGGCAAAATCTCTTTCATCCGTGTATTCCCCTGGAAATGGGTATCGAAAAAGGGTTGGGCGGGAGCAGAATTTTTTGCAGACACACTCAATTGCACCTGGCGCTATGACTGGGGTGCCGGTGGCACATCCACTCTCGATATGGAATTTGTGCCTATGCGACATAACTCCACATGGGACAGCTATTCGAAAATCACAGCCAAGCAAAATACGACTCAGGTATTGGCCTTCAACGAGCCGGAACGGGCAGATCAGGCCAATATGACAGTTGACCAATGTATAGCTCAGTGGCCGGAGTTGCTGAAATCAGGACTTCGACTGGGATCGCCCGCTGTGGCCGGTAATGACGAAGCCAAGTGCATGAAATATCTGGATAGCTTTTTCAAAAAATGCGACTCCCTCAACTACCGGGTCGATTTTATTGCCATCCACAGCTATTATGGTGGTCTCACGGCAAAACAAATGTACGATATTCATAAAAGAATATCAGTCCGCTTTGGCAATCGGCCTATCTGGCTTACTGAGTGGAACAATGGCGCAAACTGGACAACCGAAACCTGGCCTACAACGCTAGACGCTCAGTTTACCAAGCAGAAAACGGATATGACCAATTTTTTCAATATGCTCGATACGGCCAGCTTTGTCGAACGACATGCTGTATTTAATAATGTAGAAGAACAGCGATATATGGTTTACCTGAGCGATGATACCAGCGCACCTACTCACCCCAAAGGCTTCCTGACTCCCGCCGGTGTGATGATGAGAAACTTCAATGCAAGAGCTGCATATACAGGTAAATATGATGTAAATAACAAATGGAATCCCCTACCCATAAATCTGTCAACCGTTGCCAATTCGACAACGGCCCTTGCCTTCAAACCCGCCTGGGTAGATCCAAACGGAGAGATGCTTGGCGTAACCTATGTGCAAAAGCAAGACTCTAAAGGCGTATTTCAGGACATAGCTTCGTTTGACAAGGTAGCTTCAAATTTTGAGGACCAGAGCACCTATAATACTCCGGGCACCTACACCTACCGGGTTATCCGAAAAAGCGAAGATGGACTGACAACAGTCACATCCAACGAAGCTATCATTGATGCTGCTGATGGCTCAGCAGATACGCAATACGGAAAATCGGTTCGTGAAAACAGTCTTTGGAGCACTATTAAATTTGCCAAAACATTTGCGGCCAGGCCAGCTGTGATTCTGGGCATTCCCACCTATGGCAATCCCTCTATACCACTCACCAGCCGGGTGAAAACCGTTTATACAACAGGATGCAACAACCACATTGAGCCCTGGAAGTACAATGCCGCGAGCACCTTTACGGCAACCGAAAAACTGGCATATATGGCTACCAGGACCGGCACATCAGACTGGGGCGGACTAACAGCTCAGTCGGGTGTTGTCTCCAATGTCAACACCAGTTGGGTTACAGTTACCTTCCCCACAGCTTTTGCTGTGGTTCCGGCTGTCTTTGTGGCTCAAACCACTTCATACAGCAGTGTGCCCACTACTGTAAGAATTCGCAATGTGAGCAAAACCGGATTTCAGGTTTGTCTGCAAAAAGAGCTGGCTCAGAAAGCCACTGCCCTCACCAGCGAAGAGGTGAATTATACGGCTGTAACACCCGGTACCGGCACCATCAACAATTGCCCGGTAACAGTTGGAGTCTCGGCTTCAGACGCAGTTAGCAGCTCATCTTTTCAGGTTATTTTGGGCACAGCCTATAGCGATCCGCTGGTTTTTGCACACATACAGACCTGCAACGATACAATCCCCGTCACACTTCGCTACGCCAGTCAGTCGGCCACGTCTATCCTGTTTGTCAAACAGCGTGAGGCATCTACCGGCACTTCTCTCCAAAGAATGACGGTATCGCCTGGATGATAATGGATTACAAACCCATGCCATCGGCGATTCACGAAACCCAGTCCGCCGCTCCTCTGGGCGTTTATCCCAATCCGGTAACCAACACGCTATATATCAAAGGACTGGATAGCGAGGCCCGCGCCGAAGTATATACCCTGTCCGGCACAAAAGTACTGGATGAAATAACCTCCGGATTTATTGATTTCAGCAATCTATCCAAAGGCATCTATATGTTGAAGATAAAAAATCAAACCATAAAGGTGGTCAAATAATCCAGTTACCACCACCCGAAAACAGACGCACCGCTCCTACCGGCAAACCCGGTAAGGCGGTGCGTTTTTTCTTCCTGGATTTCCCTGTCCGCATAAACAGATGCTGACCCCTCAACAACGATGCAGACAGGGTTATCCGGAAGGTTATTCTGCTACTTTGGGTTTCTGACGAATATAGACAATAACACCTATCTGCTGCTCCGGATTTTCGGTTTTATTTTTCCGGTTAATTCTCACCTCAAACAAACCGGTATATCCCATATCCAGAAATTTACTGATTTCGTGATTATGACCGCGGGGAATAAAGCCCAGCTTCAAATCGTTGTAATAAACAGCTACCGCATAAGGGTCAAATTTATTGTCGGGCTCGCGCTGCAGAGCAAGTTCTGTGCCTATTTCGAGATCTTTGAAGGCCAGACAACCATCCCAATACGAAAAGCCGGCAATGCAGAAATCGGAGAAATGTCGATGTTTTTCCATTGTTTCTCTGTTTTATAATTTATGGCACAAAGAAACGGCGTAAAATTGACAGCTTTTGACACTGACAAAAAAATGAGTCGATTTTCGAAAAAAAAGTTCTATTTATTGAGATATGTAGTCAGCTTATCTGCAATAAATGCTTTAAACCCGGGAGAATCAATTACCTCTACATCCTGCAGGAGCCCCATCACAAAACGACCGGCCCCTTCGAAACTGCAAATATCGGTTTCGAGCAACCACTCATTATCCGATACTTTTTTCAGATATTTCGAAGCCAGCGGATACTCTTCGGTGAGCAGACTCACTGCCCGCAAATTGAGCTTAAGCCTGAGCGGATAGAGCTGCGTACTGTTTATCCGGAAAATATCAATATATCCCGACTGATGTAGATGGGCATATTCCCAACTGTCTGGCAATACCTCTACTTGTCCAATACGGGAGACTTTGAATAGTTTGTTTGTTTTCTCTTCCGCGCAATAGCACCACACCTGCACATAGTTGGTGGTAAAGGCAAAAGGCTCAACGGCTCTGTTTCGGATATCACTGCCGTGAGCCGACGAATAGTTGCACAACACAACCTTTCGTCTGCTCTCGATAGCATCGACCAGACGTCCTACATTTTGCGCATTTTTACCACTGACTACAGTTTCGGCCAGAATCTTGTAGTCGTATACCGTATAAAGTTTCTTTTTCAGGTTCTGCTTCAACAGATTGTTCTCATCGATGCTCTCGATGGCCGATTTGAGAATATAGGCCTCTTCATCGGTGAAATGAATCAAATCGCTGATATCTTTGAAATAGGGCGATGACTTATCCAGCGAGATATTGTCGTCTCTCTTCTTTATAATAAAGCCGGCATCGCGAAAAGTGTCGATATAGCGATAAACCGTTCTCACAGACATTCCGAGTTGTGATGCAATGTTATTCACCGAATTTCCACTGCCGGTGGTTAGCATCTTCATGATACGCAACAATCGTTCGAGCTTGGGTTGATCCATTATTCATTATTTTTTATGGTAATATAAACTTCAGCAAAAATAAAGAGAATAATAAAGAAATGAGGATTTGCGACGTAAAAAAATATAACCCGCTGAAACACTGTTATCCACACGAATTTCGCAATAGCATTAACATTAATTACAGCCGATAAAACCGAAATAGACCCATCATACCCTCCTATTCACCTGTTAAATGTTGCTAAATTGCAAAAAATTTAAGTTCAAAAGAGTTTGATGTTAATATTTGATGCATTATATTTGTACTTATTAAAACAAATTTACGATTAAACAGTTAAACTAATCTATTGACTCAACCATTTATCTAACCTGATTGTATAAACAAAAAGAACAAAAATCAAAACCAGAAAAAGAGAAACTGCAATTTACACATTAAATCTGAATAATTAACCTCTAATACAATTTGCCAGCATAAACGAAATGAAAAAATTCAGAAAAAAGAGAAGCTCTGTCGCGATAGCTCTCCAACAAAAAACCAACGATCCTTAGCTTTTTCGAATCCGGGTAAACAACACATTTGCCGGGTTTGAAAGAGACCCTGACAAGCCAGCAAAGTGATAACCACAAAAACCCGGGAATTATGAAAACAACAATTTCCCTTTTAACCCTGCTGTTATTTGCATTCTGCCACACTACAGTTGCCGAACCCGGAACATCCGGCGCATCGACAGCCACCACAATGGCATACGCCACAATAGTGATACCAGCATCTGTAGAGATTGCCTGCTGTGATACAAAACAGGCACCTGTCATCAAAAAAGAGGCCATCAAAACCAGCACATCTGCACAAACCGCAGATGTGATATCCAACGAACGCATAGCAAACGGAATCTTTAAAAGTTCAATGTTTGCCATCTCATCGGAATCGATGGTTAGTTTTTCGATTTCTGCACCCGACAAAATCACACTATCGGGCAATAGACGGAGTATAACCATCACTGACCTGAAAATTTATACCGGACAATCGACAACCCGCATGCACCTGCATGGAGGAAAGACAACTACCGCCGACAATGGCAAGATCTATTTTTGCCTCGACGGCAAAGCCTCTGCAAAAACAACAGGAGACGAAAACTACACCGGTAGCTACGACATATCTGTTGATTATCAATAAATGAATAAAATACCAAGCTAAGAAGTGAAGAGATTTGCAGCTATCCTTTTTATAATTTCGCAGGTTTCGTTGCGCATACCGGCGCAGGGAAACCTGAGCGTTTCACCAACCCGGCTGACAATCAACGAAAAAGACTACACCAACACCGTAACAATAAACAACACTGGCAACGACTCTGCATTTTACGAGATTTCGTTTACCGAGTTTCGAATGACCGAAGAGGGAAAATTAGAGAAGTGCGCCACCGAAGACAGTATGCTGAGGTTCGCATCGCCCTATTTACAGATATTCCCGCGCGAAATTGATTTGGCACCGGGGGAGACACAAACAATTATGGTCAGATTCAAACCCGGCCCAAAACTCTCTCCGGGAGAATACCGATCTCACCTCTACTTTAAACCTATAAAAAGACACACCCCGAAAGAGGCTGAAATACAACGGAGTGGATTCAGAATAATCCCGCTGCTGGGCATCACGATACCGGTATTGCTGCGCACAGGCGAAACGTGGTCGGAGGCAAAAATAACGGAACTGAAATACTCTTCACAGAACGATTCGGCATGGTGGATAAATTTCGGAATAGAGAGAAGAGGCAACATATCTTTGTATGGAGATGCAGAGGTTTTCTATTCGCCGTTTTTCGGAACAGAATATCCGGTAGGAAGCGTCAAAGGAATTGCAGCTTACACCAATCTGAGCGTGCGCAAAGTAGCCATACGCATATCTCCACCTGCAGGAATGACGTTTCGATCGGGCGAATTCATTGTGAGATACACTGACCCCACGGGTCGTAAGAGGGTTTTGGCAGAGAGAAAGACGAAGGTTCTGTAAAAATAGGCTTCAATCATTAGACTGAAACCGCTTTCTATTTTCGCTGCGCCAAACAGGGCAATACCAGATTTCTCACATACCGCAGAATAATGCGGAACAGTCAGGATAAAAACAACGTTCACCGCATGGCAATTGTAAATCGCACCGATGTAACATCACCTTTCTACGGTTTCATATCCGGTGGGACGGGGGAGTTTGTGTAACATTTCTACCGCTTGTTTCTCGAATTTCGAGAATGCAAACCATTTCTTGCCCAGATCTTTGAGCGAAGCGCCAAAATGATAAACATCGGTGTTGTCGATAATCAAAAATCTGTCGTGCGACTGCTTAAATTCTTTGAGCTCAATCACGGGATATTGTTGGTTGTATTTATCCATATCAAGCCGAAGCTGGTTACTGATTTTATGCGTATAAATAGTGGCCGACGCGTTGGGATTGCGTTTTCCCAACAAATTCAGCACGCTTTCGTCCACATAATTATCAATCAGCACCAGCGAATGAGTCGCCGACTTCACCAATTCAGACACAAACAACCACGCATCAAATATCTGACCGTCATAGAAAATACCTTGTCGGGGCTTTGCCGTTCCGCTATTGAGCGCATCAAATATCTGGTCGATGCGTTTATCGGCTTCAATCTGCTTTTGCTCTACATGACTAATGCGTTGAAACAACTGCGCATTGTTCAGGATAAATTTTCGCATTTCTACGAAAGCCCGCATAATAGAAATGTTTACTTCGATAGCCTGATCGCTATTCAATACGCCCGATAAATTGGCAACACCCTGTTCGGTAAAGGCATAAGGCAATGAACCTCCTAACTGTTTTTTCGATGGTATCGCATTTTGCGATACCAGTTCATCTACCTCATTGTCTGTTAGCTGAAACATGAAATCAGCAGGAAATCGCTTGCTGTTTCTCTTTACCTGCTCACGGAGTCGGATTGCTTTTACGCCATACATTTCTGCCAGGTCACGGTCGAGCATCACCTGAAAGCCTCGAATGGTGTAGATTCGGTGCTGAATCTCGTTGATTTGCAATTGTATATTTTCGGTCATAAGCGACAATGATAAGAACTAAATTGCAAAAATAAAGAAAATTTCTACTAAAAGCTAACGGATACAAAAATCTGTTAGGTTGGTGCTATATTAAGACATACGATTCCCGCCCTTGCGGATATACCCACAAATATTGCGAAACCGCCCCGATGAACATCACCTTTCTACAGCTATGTATCCGACGAGACAGGTAAATTTAGCCAATTGTAGCGTATCCACGCTATTTTTTTGTTTAAATCTGCGGTTTGGTTGCCGTTTTTGTCGTGGTTGTCTGAATCAGGATTTTCAGGATTTAAGAATTTTCAGAATGTGGGCGGTGGCGGTGCTATACACATCTTGCTTATTGCGCACAGTCGGATTGTCTTTTTTATTTTGCTTACGAAAAAGTGGGCTCAATCATTAGACTAAAACCGCTTTTTATTTTCGCTGCGCGTTACGCTTCCAGCCGGGAGACTGGCTTTTAGCAATGACGACAGCAGAGCTGTCGCCAAACGGAGACTTCTTTTGAGGCCATTTTTATCGACAAAATCGATAATTTCTATTTTATTGGATTAAAGTTGTTTTGAAAGTCAGATTTTTTAAAAAAAACAGGAAATATTGACGCAGTTGTGCAACAGCCACCAGAGCCTATGCCAAACGGCCTCCTACTGGTTTTGCACTCTACGCCGAACCGGGAACTGCGTTCCGACAACAAATATAATATTTTTCGCATTATAAATGCTTACAATAACGAAAGGGCGGATCACAGATCACGCCCTGACGGTAATATCATCTTTCTACGGTTCCATATCCGATGCGACAGGGAAAAGCCCGGCACTGCCGGGCTTTTGTCATTTATAACAGGATCTTTGATTGTATATTACCTCCAGACCATAAAACGCTGGAAATTATTCAGATAATTTTAAACTAACATTTTTCAGGCTCAATTCTCTCATAAAAGCTATAGAGTCTAATGGTCCGACAATATGACTTTGAATCATACTATCACAATTAACTTTCTGGCAATTCAAATTATCAATGTCAAAATCTTTACTAATGAGATAATAGCAGTTTTTATTGTCCTGAGTTTGTTTAGCTTTTACAATCACCCATCTTTCATTTGATTTAGCTGTGATAACCCATAATTGACCGGAATTGCTATTAGATGGGATAACACTTAGGCCACTATAACAAGTTCTACCTCTAAGATTACTGCAATAAACAATAATTTTATTGCCACCGTCCCCGTCCCAATCTAACATATAAAGATTGTGGCCTAAACTATGTGACCCCCACCAGCTTGGGAAAAGCCATTCGGACGTAAAAAACAATAGAAGAGATAATAATATTATGGTTATTGGTATCATTATTAAAAACTTTACCGTCTTTCTCATAAGCAGTTTATTTTCTTAACACACCAATACCATAATAATAAACTCTAAAACCATCTCCCTCTTTCAAACCCTTCCAGAATCTTTCATTTTTTATTAAAGCATTTCGAATACGACCGCCACCAGCATTCCAATCATAATCTGTTGCTCTATCTGATTTCTGGTTATAATCATTAAAAATACCTACGGTACCCTCAGCCCTACTTTTTAACACCATATACACTCTCCCCAAAGCATAAACTGTATTATATAAATCGGCATTAAATCTAGATTCGACAGAATTTGACATATTAAGCAAGTTTATAGGTGTTTTAACTCCCTCGGAAGCAAAATCAGATGTGGATATATTCCCAAAATCAAGTTTTGATGCATCTATATAGAGCATATTGTCAGGCGTAGGATGTTCTAATGCATTTGGATGTGTTTTTGCCCAATCAATCCCCTCCTGAGCCGTAACAAAACCATCATAATCAGGGCGCTTAGATAAATCAGCATAATGCACATCAAATCTAGCTTGGGCTTCTTTAGTCAAATGTCCAGCAAATAACACCTTTTGTACATCAGAATGATCCATTCCTTGTGTAAAATCTTTTTTATCTATGATAAGTGCATTTCCCGAGATACCCTCATTATCAGTACCTAAAAATTTCCCATCCGTGCCATAAATTGGCGATAAACCCGTTGGATCTGTAAAAATAACGGGATTATTATCACAATACACATACGAACTCACATACGTAAATTTCTCCGCCAGCGGATCAACCGCCCCCCATCTCCCCAAGCTAGCATCATACCACCGCGCGCCATAGTCGAGTTGGTTGAGGCCATGCATGCGGTCCATCTCCTTGCCGTTGTAGAGGTAGGGGTTGGTGCTGCTGGTGCCGCCGTAGTACTGCTCCCACGGCTTGCCGTGCTCGAGGCCAAAGGCGTAGTAGTCTTTGGTATCGGCTGAGTAGAAATATATCGCACCCGATGCTGTTTTATTCTGCTTGAGTTGCACACGGGTGTTGCCCAGGTGGTCGCGCAGGAAGAAGTTGTGCAGCATCTCGGTCTTGTAGGTCGGTATCGATGTAGA
>Ga0114938_1000071_pt1 | contig 78258 bp, 58 predicted proteins | sample AshMeaBigSpring_FD_88675 | JGI IMG/M metagenome (GOLD analysis project Ga0114938, IMG submission 88675) | Groundwater microbial communities from Big Spring, Nevada to study Microbial Dark Matter (Phase II) - Ash Meadows Big Spring | ecosystem: Environmental > Aquatic > Deep subsurface >...
GAAAATCAACGGGTAAAACTGGCTCTTTTTCTGAGTGGCGAAAAGGCGGAGGCTTCTCTTTTCGTATTTGACGAACCTACCACCGGGCTTCATTTTCACGACATTAAAACACTACTCAAAGCCTTTGATGCGTTGATAGAGAAAGGTCATACGGTCATTATAATTGAGCACAATATGGATGTAATAAAATGTGCAGACTACATCATCGATCTCGGACCGGATGGCGGCGATAAGGGGGGACATCTTGTTTTTGCCGGCACACCCGAAGAGATTGTTCTGTGCGAAAATTCGTACACCGGACAATTCCTCAAAGCCAAACTGGCTGAAAGATAGTCATCCAGGCGCAAAAATGCTAACTAATATTAATATTTCAGATTAAAAAATAATCACTACATTTGCGCAAAATTGAAGCGGAACAAAATGGATGTATCAATTGTTTATTGATTGTGCCAAAGCGAAATGCTTCTAAATTAGAGAATAAGAGTAGAAAAGTTAATAACCTCCTTGTAAAAGGAACATTTAAAAGCAATATGGAAATTAAAACCGGTAAATTTGTAGCTGCCACTTACGAACTGTTTGTAGGCGATGAAGGAGAAGAACAAGAGTTGATGGAAAAAGCTACCCCCGAGGTACCTCTTACATTTCTCTATGGAACAGGTCAGATGCTCGAAGCATTCGAAGATCAGTTGAAAGGGATGAAATCGGGCAGCAAATTTGATTTTGTTATTCCCGCAGATCAGGCTTACGGCGAATACGACGACGAGCACGTAATGGATCTTCCCAAAGATATGTTTATTGTAGATGGCAAATTTGATGATTCTGTTATCTTTGCAGGAAATGTAATTCCGATGATGGACAACATGGGTAATCGAATGAATGCCAGTGTTGTAGAAGTCAAGGAAGATGTAGTTGTTCTCGACTTCAACCATCCTTTGGCCGGTGAGACCCTTCACTTTGTAGGCGAAGTGGTAGAAGTACGCGATGCTACCGAAGAGGAGCTGGCTCAACTTGCAGGCGGTGGATGCGGTAGCGGATGCGGCTGCGGATCAGGTGGTTGCGGAGACGAAGGTTGTGGCGATGGCGGTTGCGACTGCGAAGAACCCAAAGCAGAGAAAAAAGGCGGTTGCGGCAGCGGTTGCGGTTGTCATTGATTCTCTCACAAATAATATTTTTGATACGGGAACAATCTTTCGGGGTTGTTCCCGTGTTGTTTTTATATGCCTTATACCGAAGAAGAGATACTCCAAACGATGCGCAATGTCGGGCGAATACACTTTCTGCCCGATGCGCTCAAAGCCTTTGCCGACGCAGACCAGGCACTGCCTATTGCTTGCAACCAAACAATTTCTCAACCCTATGTGGTGGCCTATATGACGAACCAATTATTGCTCGAAAAAGAGTTTTCGGTACTCGAAATAGGCACGGGTTCCGGGTTTCAAACTGCCATTCTTTCCAGGTTGGTCCGAAAAGTATTTTCCATTGAGATTATTCCACAGCTGGCTACCGAGGCAAAATCCAGACTCCTGAATCTGGGTTATTCAAATATTCGATTCAAAACCGGAGATGGCTACTTCGGCTGGGACAAATATGCTCCTTTCAACGCCATTATCGTTACAGCCTGTGCCGAATTGGTTCCTCCGTCTCTTCTGGCACAACTCCGCAACGGGGGCCGAATGATTATTCCTATTGGCAAGACTGATGGACATCAACAACTCCAACTTATTTCGAAATCGATATCCGGGTCAATTCAGGTACAAGCTCTTTTACCTGTCCGCTTTGTCCCGTTTCGAAGATTGTAATACAGGTGGTATTTTAACACATGCCAGACCTAAAATGAAATTAATCTGATATTCTGGTATAATCCTCTTCTTTTTTGATTATTTTTGCGAAACAGACGCTATCCATGATTAATAAAGACAATACATATGAAGTGTTTTTTTTGTAAAACGGCATTTATTATACTATCCCTACTCTGGCCGGTTGTATTATCGGGCAAGGTATTTTACATTGGCCAATCCACACAACAAGTCTATAAGGCCTCCGATTTTGCCCCGGGCATATCCGGTGGTGATACAATAAAGATTCAGGCCAGCCGACGCAACCGTCTGCAATTCAAAGAACTATCCGGAAGCACAGATAAGCCCATTGTTTTTATAAACAGCGGCGGATTGGTCGAAATAAAAGGATATGAAATGCCGGCGATTATGTTCGAAAATTGCCACCACGTGAAGTTAACCGGCAAAGGCTCTCCCGCTCATCGCTTTGGATTCAGACTTTCGGGGCCTTCCTTTGGGGTCTCTTTCGAACAATACTCATCGCACGGAGAAGTGGAATACATTCAGATAGATAGTTGCTCGCTGGGCGTTCACGCAAAAAAAGATTTCGGCAGTCACCCCCCCTTCCCCTACCCGGTTTTCAGTCATCTGGCTATTCACGACAATTTTCTGAATTACTGCATAGAGGCGATGTACATCGGCGAAACCAAATCGCCGGGTATGGAATTGAAACATCTGCGTATATATAACAATGTAATCACTCATTCGGGACGCGAATGTATTCAGATTGCCAACAGTGTGGATGATATTGAGGTGTACAACAATTTTTGCTACGATTCGGGGCTCGAAAACAGTATTGGCCAGCTCAACAACTCGCAATTGGGCGGCAACAGCATTGGTCGGTTTTATAACAATATCTTTGTCCAGGCTCCGAGCTGCGGAGTGGCCATTTTTGGCAAAGGCGATATGTATATTTACAACAACTATTTTCAGGACAATACCGGGATTTTTTCGGACGATCGCTACTGGCCGGTTGAGGGTGCCCCCCTGCGTGTAGAAGGCAATTACTTTCGCAATATTACCGGCAATCAGATTATGACTCTCAGCAATCTGCACTTCAATATATTTGTCAACAACAACAAATACAACACCAATATCAAATTCCTGAATCGCTCTGACGCCTATCCCATTCAAGAGAAAAACGGCAATATCCTGACCACAGTCTCTCCTCTCAACTATCAGATATCCAATGGCGTATTTTATCCTTCGGCCTCAAATCCACCCGAATATGCCCAAATGGGTCCTATTCCCGGACTGACTCATACCTACAACTATACACCTGTGTTCGATTCAATTCCCGATCAGTATATCGAAATCGGACAGGTAAAAGAGATATCGATACGTGCTACTACTGAAGACAACGATTCTATCCGGTTTTCGACCGAAAACTTACCACCATTTGCCAAACTTACCACCCTGGCCAACGGCATTGCCACTTTGGTCATTGATGCCCGTAACCAAAGCAAAGGACTATACTATCCCCGCCTGTCGGCAACAGACAAAAGCCACAACGGTATCAGCCGGCTGAGTTTCAAAATTGCCATAAAAACGGCAACCAATCGCTCTACCCAATTGTCTTTACCCGATACTTTGCATGTAGAAGCGGCCACTAAGTTTTCGACCGATGTTTCGGCAATCGACAGCGACAACGACGATATCATTTATACCATTACCGGAAAACCCGAATTTGCTGACTTCAAACCAACCACATCGAAAGCCTTTCTGCACATCAGACCCTCGTTTATCGATGCCGGCACCTATCCCATTGTCATTCGTGCCGAAGACGGATACAGCAATCCGGCCACCGATACTTTAATTCTGGTTGTAGACAAACCTGCGCTCTATCCAAATCGGGTAATTTACCGCGTAAATTACGGAGGTGGAGAGATTCAGGATTCACCCATCAACTGGCAACGCGATGCCGGAAACAGTACCTCGTACGAAGCCAACTACTCCATGGGGACAGGTTCCGGGCAATGGACTGGTGTGAACACCACGGGAGCACCCGACAGCATTTTCGGACCATTCCGATACAACGGGGTCAATCAAACAGACATGCTTTTTAGCTACCCCTGCCCACCTGGCAAATACCGCGTCAACCTCTACTTCGTACAACGGGGCACCGAAATAATCAACAATACGGCTGAACTTTTTTCCATCTTTGTAGAGAATGAGCTCAAAGAAGATAGCGTAGATCTGTACAAACAGGCGGGATACAATGCGATTAAGAAAAGCTATATTCTCGATATTCGCGATGCGTCTATTGAAGTAAAACTAAGGAAAATTCGAAATAACAGTAAACTAAACGGCGTAGAAATCACCTATCTCGAGGCAATCAACATGCCTCCTGTGATTCTCTCAAAAGATACACTCACAGCCTATACCGACGAAGATAATTCGCTGGCAATAAACTACTCCGACGACCACATTGCTGGTTGCAATTCTTTGTCGGCCGGAATTGTTTCGGGCCCCCAATTTGCGCAGGTACAATTCGAAAACGGAAATCTGAAAGTAAATTGCAAGCCAACCTCCTCTGATACAGGCTTCTATGATTTACTGATTAAAGTTTCGGATGGTTGCCTCCAATCCGAACAAAAGCTGGTACTCAAAGTGATGGTTCGTCACACGCATCCACCTGTTGGTCAGATTGTTTCCCTTCATCCTGTTCCCGAAGGAAGTAAAGATACTATCCAAATCAAGTTTACGGATGGTGATGGCGACAACATGCGATTATCTGCAGAAAACCTACCCCTATTTGCCACTTTTTCCGACAAGGGAAAAGGTATCGGATGGCTTATCGTCTCGCCCGATTACCTATCTTCCGACCAATACAAAATAAATATCATTGCAACCGATGATTATTCTCTTCGTGGAAATATCAGCGTCAACCTGACTGTCTCCGACGCCATGCCCATTCAGCGTATTGCTCTATCTCCGGCTCAAATTACCGATCTGGTGACAGGTGGTAGCAGCAATCCGCCTTCGCTTGTTGCCGATGAGCAAAATCTCGACCCTCTGAAAAACGAACACCCTATCAGCAAAAACTGGAAACCCTACTACAATGATACCAAGGCACCCCACCATTTTGTAGTTGATCTGGGACAACTATATACGATTCGAAAAATCTGGATTCACGATATGAACAATATCGGACAACTCAATTTCTACACCGGTAAACCCGACGATTGGAAAGATTTGTTTTCTTGTCAAACCAGCTCATACAATGCGTGGACTCCTTTTTCGGTTGAAACAACCACCCGATACCTGCGCGTTTCGGAACTCAATACGGTTATAGCCGAATTCAACGAACTGGCCGTTTATGGTCATGCAGTAAATACAGCTCCGGTCAGGGTAAATATCTCCGACTCGCTCTTTCGCTCCGGCATAAAGGATACACTTTTTATTACATACAATGATCCCGAAAGTCAATCTATTCAAATTGAAGCACAAAACCTGCCTGGCTTCGCTCAATTTGAAGATTTGAAAAACGGAAAAGCCCGAATCACTATCCTGGCATCCGACAATCAGGCTGGCAGATATTCTGTAAAACTAAATGTTTCCGATAACCAGCTCTATACACTGCACGACACCATCTCGTTCCGTATTGCAGGTCCCAGCGGAATTACGAAACCTAAAGCGGATAATCTCTTTTCTGTCAGATTCGACAGAAAGAATAAGCTTCTGGTGATTTGCGAAACACAAAACGAACCTATACTGGTAGAAATTAATAGTATAAACGGACATCTACTGCTTAAAAGTTGTCTGAAAACTATCTCACTTAGCCATTTCGATAAAGGAACTTACATTCTATCTGTTTACAATGCAACCAAAAGCAGAAAACAAATTATCAAACTAATCATCTGATTTGGCATGGATTAACTTTACCAGACTGTGTTTAGCTGTTGTAACGAAATATTATTTTCATAAATAGAATACAGATTTGTAAAAAATGTTTCTTTAGTTTAAAAATAATCTCTATATTAGGGGCGTGAAACAAACTACATCAGACAATACTATGGTAAAAGAAAAATTTCAGGTAGAATACGAAATGCACAACACATCGTTGCAGATGTTGTGGGCTTACATCGGAACACCCAGCGGATTAGATAAGTGGTTTTGCGATAAAGTAGAAGTAAACGGAAAAAAACATACTTTCTTTTGGCAACGAACACCACAAAATGCAGATTTGCTGCTTATTCGTCAGGGAAATTTCATTCGCTTCAGATGGGAAGAGGATGCAAACACAAAGTATTACTTCGAATTGAAAATCAATGTGGCAGAACTGAGTGGTGAAATTGAACTCGAAATTACCGACTTTGCCTATCCCGACGAAAAAGAAGAAGCAATTGAGCTTTGGAACACACAGATTGATGCCCTGAAACGCAGTATCGGTGTCTGATTTTGTATTATATATCGCTCTTTTTTGCTACCTTTGTCCGCTGAAATTTCAGCGTTAGCCCATGTTGCGTATAAAAAAACTATATCTGTTTGTCCTGCAAACATTTCTCCCCATTTTTTTTATGACTTTTTTCATCAGCCTTTTTATCTTGCTGATGCAATTTTTGTGGAGATACATTGATGATCTGGTTGGAAAAGGACTTAGTGTTTCTGTTTTAGCGGAACTATTCTTTTATGCCACACTCAATCTGGTTCCTATGGCTTTGCCGCTCTCTATTCTGCTGGCATCGCTCATGACTTTCGGAAATCTGGGAGAAAGTCTCGAACTACTAGCTATGAAATCGGCTGGTATTTCGCTTATCCGGATAATGCGCTCACTCATTATCACCCTCATCATAATATCTATTGGCTCGTTTTTCTTCCAGAATAATCTGATGCCCAAAGTTCAGGTCAAACTTTGGGGATTGATGTATGCTGTGAGGCAAAAATCACCCGAACTGGATATCCCGGAAAGAGTTTTCTACGACAAAATTGAGGGATACAATATGTATGTGGAGAAAAAAAATCCGGTTACAGGCACTCTTTACAATGTAATGTTATACGATTTTTCGCGCGGATTTGAAGAAGCTCTGGTTATTTCGGCCGATTCTGCAACACTCAAAATGACTTCCGACAAAAAGTTTCTTGTATTTTCCATTCTTGATGGTGAGTCATTTGAAAATCTGCCCAGTCAACGCGTATCATACGAAAATATCCCCTACAGACGCGAGACCTTCAAGAAAAAACAAATTCTCATTCCTTTCGATGCAAACTTTAAACGCTCGGGAAATGAGATGATGCAAAACCAATATTTTGGCAAAAATATATCTGAACTCAGACAGTCTATTGACTCCATGAATGTCATCATTGATAGCATAAACCGCGAAAATGCCAAGTCGGCATCGATGGTTACTCCTCTCAATTCATTTGTCCCCAACGAAGAGAAAAGAAACGACTCAATCCGTTTTTCTGCTTTTACCCCCATTAATATTGACAGCCTCTATAAAGAGACAGAACCTACCCAGAAGGCCGAAGCTCTCAACAAAGCTGTTGCAGCGGCTACGTCGGCAAAGCAGGAAATCGAGTACAAATATTTTATGATAGGTGCTCAGGAAGGAACAATAAACAGGCATTACATCGAATGGCATAAGAAATTCACACTATCTTTTGCCTGCCTTATTTTCTTCTTTATCGGGGCACCTCTCGGAGCTATCATACGCAAAGGAGGACTCGGCATGCCCGTCGTTCTTTCAGTATTCCTGTTTATCCTTTACTATATTATTGATAGCGCAGGATACAAACTGGCCCGGGATGGTAGATGGGAACCGCTGGAAGGTATGTGGCTCAGCTCTGCAGTTCTGCTACCTCTCGGAGTATTCCTTACATACAAGGCTGTTCGCGACTCTTCAATCCTAAACTCTGAAGCTTACGCCCTCTTCTTCAAAAAGATTTTCGGGAAACGAGGCCAACGCGAATTAGCACAAAAAGAGCTCGTTATTTACAATGTAGACTACAACCGCGCCGCGGAAATGATTGAAAACCTGACAGATCTTTCATCTGAACTAAAACAGCAATTTGGAAACAAAAAAAGATCTGGTTACGTTTCATTCTGGAGTAATAGTTTACACAACAGGGAGCTATTCCGGTTAAACACTAATCTGGAAGAGCTAATCGAAGAAATGAATAACTCCAAAGAGCAACAGATATATTTCAAATTGCTGGAATATCCTTTGCTTTTTGTCGAAAGATACAGCATCGTACCCGATGTAAAATGGATTAAAATATCACTGGCCATCGTATTTCCGGTAGGTATTCCTCTCTTTTTGTACATCAGACACCATCAAAAAAGACTAATTACTCAGTTTGACACTATCATCCGGATTAATACAGAATTACTAAGTCACATCAATACAAAAAAATATGTTTAAGTTAAACACAATCGAAGAAGCTATTGAAGATATCCGTCAGGGCAAACTCCTGATTGTTGTGGACGACGAAGATCGTGAAAATGAAGGCGATTTTATCTGTGCTGCCGAAATGGTAACACCGGAAATCATCAATTTCATGGCAAAATACGGTAGAGGTCTGATTTGTGCCCCTATCACCGAAGAGAGATGTAGAGAACTCGATCTCGAGATGATGGTCAACAACAACACATCTCTGCATGCCACACCCTTCACCGTATCGGTCGATCTTATCGGATACGGTTGCACAACCGGCATTTCGGCGTCCGACAGAGCTAAAACAATTCAAAAACTTTGCGATCCCTCCACAAAACCCGAGGAGCTAGGCCGTCCTGGTCACATTTTCCCTCTTCGCGCTCGTAGCAGGGGTGTTCTTCGTCGCGCCGGACATACCGAAGCAGCTATAGACCTGGCCCGTTTGGCCGGCCTTTATCCCGCCGGAGTACTCGTAGAAATCATGAATGAAGATGGAACTATGGCCCGTTTACCCGAACTCTTTGAATTGAGCAAACAATACAACCTCAAAATCATCTCTGTGGCCGCACTGATTTCATACCTGCTCGAAAAAGAATCGCTTGTAGAAAAAGGAGAAGAGGTACAAATGCCTACCGAATACGGAGATTTCAGACTTATCCCCTTTCGCCAGAAATCAAACGGACTAGAGCACGTTGCTCTTATTAAAGGGAATTGGGCCGAAGATGAATCCATTCTGGTCAGAGTACACTCATCCTGCATCACCGGAGATATTTTTGGTAGTAAACGCTGCGACTGTGGCGATCAACTACACCGCGCCATGCAGCTAATCGAACAAGAAGGTAAAGGTGTAGTTGTTTACATGAATCAGGAAGGCAGAGGCATTGGGCTGATGAACAAAATAAAAGCCTACAAACTACAGGAAAACGGATTCGATACGGTTGACGCCAACCTCCATCTGGGTTTCAAAGCCGACGAACGCGACTACGGCGTGGGGGCACAAATCCTGCGGGAAATTGGCGTAAAAAAAATGCGTCTTCTAACGAACAACCCTATTAAACGCATTGGAATCGAAGCATACGGGCTCGAAGTCATCGACAATGTCAGAATAGAAATCGCCCACAATCCACACAACGAATTCTATCTTAAAACAAAAAAAGATCGCATGGGACATACTTTCAGAAAGCTCTGATTTCATTCCCCTACTACAAAAAAAAACTATACCGAATCACCCTTTTGGTGAAAGCGGTATAGTTTTTTTTATTAAATAACAACTATTTCAACTCCCTCATCAATCCCTTCACAGAAGGTGACTTCAGTACTACTCCACCCTGATAGTTATAAGTTACGGTATCAGTGAGCATTACTCCACTATAACTTCTACGTGTAATATGAACCTTAAGAGCTTGTGGCATCAGTGTTTGAGGCAAATAACCTGAAATGTCAAAAGATGCATTTCCCACAGTTTTGAAAGAGGTCATATCGTAGTAGGCGTTGTGACGAAGCTCTACATAGAGATTCGAAACGGTAGATAATGTGTCGTTGACTACCAAATTAATAAAATGCTTCTGATTGGGGTCGTTTCGATACACATAGAAGTTGATATTCATATACTTACCGGCAAACCAGAGATCAACAATATCTATCGGATCCCGTCCGATACTATCTATCCGGGTCTGAGTATTAAGGAATGTAAGAGGCACAAGCGATTTAGTCAGCACTTTATAGGCCTGGTTTACACGTACATTCAGGGCATTCTGGCCGGTGGTTGCCCGGTCGCTCAAGCGGGTATAGTCAACAATAAGTCGCTCATTAGCCACCCAGGTCGCCTCCGATTTATTTTCCTGTACATAAAGTAATGTGCCTTCATCCGACTGAATCAAATCTGCACTCAGAGCTGTTGAATAGGCCACATAACGGTCTTCCGGTTTCTCGTCGCGACAAGAGTTTAAAAACAATATCGCGAAGCAAAGGGCTGTTGTTTTTAAAATAATACTTTTCATAATTACAGTTTTTTTATTCCATCTTTACAGATGAAATAATCATAACAAACGCTGCATGACAGAGAATAAAAAAGGATATCCCGCCCCGGCAGGATATCCTTTTTAATTATTTCCGATTGAGAATTAGGATTATAAACCTTTTTCCAATTGTAAAGTTCTTGTAGGCTGGTCGCATACTTCGGTAGGACCAAAATACTGAATCGGACCCGGGTAGATGTAGCAAGTCTCTTCGGCCCACTGAGCGCGGTTTTTCACCAGTTCGAGGAAAGGCGCGCCATCCAGTTTCACCAAAGCTTTCTGAATAACGGGTTTCATCTCTCCGTGACGACGTTCCATGTTCATCATCATTGTTACAGGCACACCACCGGCAATCCACTCAGCAGCAGGAGCTGTTGTATTGCGGATAGACGACATGTATCCTGTTTTGCCTTCGCCAATCAGTTTTGCCGCGTTGAAACCAAGTGAGTAGCAGTAGTCTGCATCGAAGTTCGACGGAGCAGCACAACGTCCTTCGTATCCGAAGAAGTGACCCAGAGAAGCAAATTTGCCGTTGTATTTTCCTTCGGCTTTCCACTGAGCCAGTTTGTTGCCTACCATTTCGCTCAACAGTTTTTCTGTTTCGATGAGAGAAACCTGAACGTTTCCGTGTGGGTCGCGGTCGAGAGTCAACTGACGGGCAACACCTTCGGGAAGCGATGCGTATACAGCAGCGTTTTCTTTGCTGATGCTGTCGATGATATACTGACGTTGCAGATTCGCGGGAACAGCTTTGAAATCGGCTTCGTGGTGAGCCAGGAAGTCGTTGAGTTCAGACATCAACAGTTTGAACGCAGGGATAAATTCAATCAGTCCTTCGGGAATCAACACTGTACCGAAGTTATCGCCTTTGGCTGCACGTTTAGCCACGGCAGTTGCGATTTCTGTAACCACATCATCCAAAGTCAGTTGTTTGGCTTCGATTTCTTCAGAAACCAGACAGATATTGGGTTGAGTTTGCAATCCGCACTCCAAAGCGATGTGTGACGCAGAGCGACCCATCAGTTTGATAAAGTGCCAGTATTTGCGGGCAGAGTTACAGTCGCGCTGGATGTTACCAATCACTTCTGAATAAACCTTACAAGCGGTGTCGAAACCGAAAGAGGTCTCAATCATATCGTTTTTGAGGTCACCGTCGATTGTTTTAGGGCAACCGATTACCTGTACGCCTGAGTTGATTGCTGCATAATACTCAGCTAATACACAAGCGTTTGTGTTTGAATCGTCTCCACCGATAATAACCAATGCTTTGATGCCCAATTCTTTCAGAATAATCAAACCTTTGTCGTATTGCTCAGTGGTTTCGAGTTTTGTACGACCTGATCCAATAATATCAAAACCACCGGTATTGCGGTATTCATCGATAATATCAGCTGTCAGTTCCATGTATTTGTGATCAACCAATCCGCCGGGACCCATCAGGAAACCAAACAAACGGCTGTCAGCATTCAGACTTTTGATACCATCGAAAATTCCGGAAATCACATTGTGACCACCGGGAGCCTGACCACCCGAAAGAATAACCCCTACATTGATAGCCGGAAACTCTTTAGCTTCACCCGGAGCAAAGGAAAGGATAGGCATACCGTAGGTGTTGGGGAATAATTTCGCGATTTCAGCCTGATCCGCTACTGATTCGGTAGCAGCACCGACTTCAATTTTTACTGCTCCCTGCAGAGCTTTGGGCAACTTGGGTTGATAAGCTGCGCGCGCAATTTGTAATGCACTTTTTGCCATGATTTTTATCTGATTTATTTAAATAACTGACTCTTTTTGATCGAAACAAACTTTCGGTTTTTGTTTCGCGATGCAAATTTCGTCATTTTTTGATAATTTGCCAAACAAAAATAGGGCTATCTCTTTTTTTGTGTTTACTTTTGTGGCTTGTTGAAAGCTTTTTTAATCAAAAGAAAAATCAATAAGAAATTAACTATGGAAACAAAACTAATTACCGTAATGACCTTCCCTTTGCCGCAGGATGCATACATGGCCAAAAATCTCCTCGAATCGGAAAATATATCTGTCTTTTTGCAAAACGAATTTACTATCCAGGAGAATAATCTATATTCAAATGCGGTAGGTGGTGTGAATTTGCAGGTGATTGACACTGATGCAGAGCAGGCCTTGAAACTTCTGATTGCAGGTGGGTATATCAATCCCGATGACCTGCAGCAGGAAAACTCCATCGAAGAGATTGTTTTGCAGGCAGATACCAATAAAAAGCATTGCCCCTATTGTCAATCGGAAAACATAGGCAAAAAAAGGGACGCCAATCCGCTTACCTGGATTGTATTTCTTTTTTTGGGACTCTTTTTCCCGATATTCAGAACCAACTATCTCTGCTTCGATTGTAAAAAGGAGTGGAAATTCAAAAAAAAGTAAACTATTTCTACCTATTATTATTGTAAAACGATATGACAGCTTCGTATAATCACTATTTTTTTGTGGGGATTGCCGGAACCGGTATGAGTGCTATTGCTCAGTATTTGCGTGGAACAGGAAAAAAAGTTTCGGGTTCAGACCGGCTTTTTAATCAGGATAATAAAATGCTCATTCAGGAGCAATTCGAACAGATGGGAATTGCCTGCCATTTTCAGGATGCATCGGGTATTTCTGCCGATGTGGATGTGGTGGTGGTTTCTACAGCTATCGAAGAGAGTAATGTGGAATATCAGGCTGCGCTGCAACGCGGAATACCCATCATGAAACGCTCTGAGCTATTGGCTGCTATATCGGCCTCGATGCGTACCATTGCAGTGGGTGGAACATCCGGAAAATCAACCACAACCAGCATGGTTTTTCATATTCTCGACAAATGTGGCTTTTCGCCGTCGCTGATGACCGGTGCCGGACTAACTGCGCTGCAAAAAAAGGGATTGCCCGGCAACGCCTTTGTGGGAGAAAGCGACTGGCTGGTGATAGAGTCTGACGAGTCGGATGGATCTATTGTCAATTATTTGCCCGAAATTGGATTGCTGCTCAATATCGACCGCGATCACAAAGAGTTTGATGAACTAATTGCTCTGTTTGAAACATTCAAGCGAAATACAAGCGGACGGTTTATTGTCAATGCCAATCATCCGGTAGCCCAAAAACTCTCTGCCAATTCTACCCACGATTTTGGTATTGAGGATGGTGTGGGTTTTGTGGCCCGCGATTTTGTACAAGAGGGTTATGAAATACGATTTACATTGAATGGGGTACCGTTTCAGGTGCCGGTAATTGGCCATCACAACATGGAAAACTGCGCTGCGGCTGTAGCTGCGGCTGTTACGGTTGGTGTTACAATTGAGCAGGCCGCCATAGCCATGCAAAGTTTCGAGGGAATATACCGCCGCACCCAATTGGTAGGCAAAAAGAGGGATATTTGTGTTATCGACGATTTTGCGCACAATCCGGCAGAGGTGGCAGCAGCCATTGAGGCATGCCACAGAGTGGGCCGCCGGGTGTTTGCCTGGTTTCAGCCGCATGGTTTTGGCCCATTGCGCTTTATGCACGAAGAGCTTGGCGAGCGGGTAGCAGATACTCTCACCGGAGAGGATCTGTTTTTGCTTTCGGATGTCTATTATGCCGGTGGTACGGTGAATATGGACATTTCGCCTGTAGTTGTATCTGATGCCATTGTTGCCAAACAAAAAAATGCACTGTTTATCCCCGATCGCAACGAAATAGTGCCCTACCTGAACCAGAATGCCCAACCCGGCGATGTTGTTTTGCTGATGGGAGCCAGAGATATAACTCTTTCTGATTTTGCTGCTTTTGTTTTGAACAACTTGTAGGCTAAGAGTTTTAAGTTATAGGTTTTCAGGTGCGGAAGTACTGTATTTCACACAGTTATTGATAAATTAATAGTGTGTTTTACGCAAACTATTAATTATTAATTGTTAATTGTTAATTAGCGAAATGAATACATATACAAAATTTCAGTTAGCCCTGCGCAATGGCCAGGACATGGAAGAGATTTGGGTGGCCTACGAGGGCAATATATACGATGTGACAAACAGTCGCCTGTGGCGCGACGGCAAACACTACGAACACTGGGCAGGTCAGGACCTGACAGAAGAGCTTGCCGATGCGCCACACGGTAGGCGAGTGTTCGACCGTCTGACCATAATCGGAAAACTGGAGGATTAGCCGTGTCGGCCTACTCCAGCACAGATGGTTTGTAGAGCTCATTCCACCAGCGGTTGTCGTTTTGCAGGTGTCTGGCAAACCAAGACAGAATTGTCTTTTGCCACTCCAGACGTTTCTGAAAACCGGTAACGATATGGTTTTCGCCCTCTATCCGGATAAATTCTACCGGTTTGCCCAATATCTTCAGAGCATTGTACATCTGAATGCTCTCCCCTACCGGCACATTGGTATCGGCTGTGCCGTGTAGCAGCAACAACGGCGTTTTTATTTTGTCGGCGTGGTAGAGCGGACTTTGTTCGGTGTACAACCGGGCATTGTTCCAGGGATAACTGTTGGCCGAAGCCGCGGCGCTGTATGTATAGCCCCAATACCCCTCTCCCCAATAGCTGGCAATTGAGCTGATACCGGCGTGAGAAACAGCTGCTTTGAAAATATCGGTTTTGGTTTGCAGATACATGGTCATAAACCCACCATAAGAGGCACCGAGGCACCCGATTCGGGTAGAATCGGCATTGGGGTGCTCTCTGCAAAAACGTTTTGTACCTTCTATTATCTCATCTGCCGTGCGCAATCCCCAGGCATTCACGTGTCTGGCCGAGAAATCCTGACCGAAACCAATAGCTCCCGAAGGCTGAAGGGTGTAAACAATATACCCCATGGAAGCATAGAGATTGAGCGGATAATTGCGTTCGAAAGAGCGATCTACCGGCGTTGTTCCGCCGTAATAATAGACAATTACCGGATATTTTTTTGTTTTATCCATGTGTGGTGGATAATAACATCTACCATAGATAGTAGTGCCATCCAACTGCTTAAAGTTCCAGTCGGAAACCTCGCCAAACACAACACTATCAAGCCGCAGTGCCGATGGGTCTGCAATCAGATTCTCTTTTTTGCTTTTGGTATCGTACAAATAGACCTTCCCCGAATGACAATTGCCAGTTCCGTAGTAAATGATGCGTGAACCGGTTTCGGCCGGATCAAAATTAGCAATCACATCCGGAGCAAAAGGCATCAATCTGAAACTCCTTTTTTCGGCATTGCAGGCATAAACCCGAACATAATCGCGATCGACCACCTTCATGTAAATCAATCCATCGTTTTTGTTCCATTTACAGGAGGATACAGAGGGGTTAAATTCTTTGGTAATCGGGTCAACTTTTTTTGAAGCAATATCCATCAGATAGGCCTGATTATCGTAAATATTGGAAATCTTTTCCGTTGTAAGACGAAGCCCGACTCCGCCTAAAGCATCGGCTGCTCCCAGCAACAACAGCTTTTTTCCGTCGGGCGAATAAGATGCTTCAGAAATATATTTATCCCTGAACACAAGTGTATCCACTTTGTAATTTTGCAAATTGAGCTGATATACAGATGTTTCGGAAAAAGGCCTTTCGGTAGCCTGGTCTTTGCGAATCAGAAAGAGTATTTTTGTTTCATCGGACGAAATATCGCAGAGATTTGCATTCTCTTTTCCGAAAGTAAGGGGTTGAAAAAGGCCCGATTTTAGTTGGTAAATGTACAAAGATTCCCTCTTTCGAAAACTGCCAACGCGCTCTTCGGGCGAAAGAGTTCTTCGGAGCAATCCATTATCTTCCGGTGCGCTGACAGGCACACTGAAAATAAGAAAATTCTCTTTGGGACTCCACGAAAAACTACCTTCCGGCAAACGGTTGGCCAAGACCTGTTCCCGCATGGTTCGTGGGTCAATAGTCCGTAGCTCTCTTCCATTCAATCCTTTAGCGGCATAGTAGAGCAAATTTGATTGTGGCATCCAGCTCAATCCTTTGCTGTTTTCGGTATCCACTACAATACTTCCACCCCGGTTGAGATCGAATAATTCGGTAGACTTGAATAAGGTACCATCCTTACCGGTAGTCGTAAATGCCACCAATGCATACTCTCCGTTGGGCGAAATAGTTACACCACCGGGGCGTTTTCCTTCCAGAAAATCGATAACAGACAACGTTCTCTTTGCCGAAGTAGTAGCTGTGAGGCGTGCCAGAGAATCTTTTTCCTGACTTTTGATATTTATCTGCAATGCGGGTTCGCAGGGGTCGAGGCTGTAAGTAAGCATTTTAATGGAAACCTCGTATCGTCCGGGATCAGCTTTTATGGAACAGGAAACCTTTCCGGCGTTTTTTAAACTATTCTCTCTGGTGGTTTTTTCGCGGAATTTAACCCCATCGATATAGATTTCAAACGGATTGGGCGATTTAATCTCTATTTCGGGAGATGAAAACCGGCTGCTGTGCAAGTAAAACTTCCACCAAATCAACTCTCGTCCGGTATATGGTCTTGTGGCCCGAAAAAATCCGGAAGTATCACGACTTTCAACAACCATCTGCTCTTGCTTTTCGGGTAAATTCACCGATATTTTCAACATCGAAGACGATTCATATTTCTCCCCCTTTGCATTTATCGTGTCGCAAATAAGTGGAGCAGTAACCGGATAAGCTGGCGAGCGCAGAATTTTTTCAGGAGCAATCGTGGTTTGCGAAGATACAGAATATGTAGCTGATGATAACCCCAGAAAATACATAAAAAGGAGAAACTGTTTATTCGTCATAAATCTTAATGTTTTTGCGTTGTACGTTATGCGTAGTCAATTGAAAATTTGAAATTATGCCTTGTAAGTAGTACAATCGACTAAATTTCCAATTAAAAAACAGCCTTTTCAAGCCATTTTACAAAAATAGGAATAAAATGAGTGAGAAGAACCTGAGATAGGATGAAATATATACAAAAAAGAAAAGGTTGTCTCCCGACAACCTCAACCCTTAATTAACCTTTAAATCTAATACCATGAAAAACACAGTACAAAGATAGTGTATTTATGTTTTACAACATGTATAAACGACATGTTTTCTTGTTCTGATTATATTTAATTAACAAATAAAGGAAATATTGGTCTAAATCTTAAATAGATGCAGCTATTTGATTTATATTTGCATCAAAGGAAAAGCAAGGTATGGTAGATGAAAAGAAAGTCATAGAATTGTGCATCAAAGGCAATCGCAAAGCTCAATACGAGCTTTACGAGGCTTATTCGCGCAGGATGATGTCTGTTTGTCTGAGATACATGGGAGATTACGAAACAGCACAGGATGTTCTTCAGAATGGATTTATTCGTCTGTTTACTAATTTGGAAAATTTCCAATTTAATGGTTCATTCGATGGATGGGTGCGTCGAATTTTTGTAAATACAGCATTGGAACACCTCCGAAAAAACGATGTACTTCATTCGGCAGCAGACATAGAGCTTTCTCAGGCTTCGCTTATGCAGAATGAGCATACAGTAATCGATGAACTTTCGGCCAACGATATATTAAAGTTAATCAATAATTTACCCCCGGGCTTTCGCACCGTATTCAATATGTTTGCAATCGAAGGGTATTCGCACAAAGAAATTGCTGAAAAACTGGGAATAACGGAGAGTACCTCCCGGTCGCAGTTTACACGGGCCAGGCAAATATTACAAAAAAAAATAACAAACGACTAACCAGGCAATGAAAAGAGCAAATTTTGAGAATCAGTTTAAGGAGAAAATATACGACCACGAAACGGACGTTCCTCCTGTTTGCTGGGAAGCTATTGAGGCTCGTCTACCGGTGCAGAGGAGTCGCAGACGTGTTTTGTGGTGGATAGGTGCAGGTGCGGCAGCTGTTGCTCTTGTTTTTGTAACCATCGGTCTTCTGATGGAGAATTCTGTAAAAACAAACCGGCATTCGGAGTTAATGGTGAAAAGGATTAACCATAACAAGCTGCAAGTCGTGAAATTAAAATGGAAAGAACCTGTAGTGGTCCCGGTAAATAATATCCATTCGCACTCCACAAAAAAGAACGATAATCCACATCGTGGTCATATTATTCCGGATGAAAACAATACACTGGTATTCGCAACTGCCACTCCCGGGAATAGCGATACTGCTTCCACAATAATTGAAGACAAAGTCCTGACTGACAACATTGATAAGTCTGATGAAATAAACAATTTAAAAAAAGAGATTGACGCTTTTATACTGGATGGCCAACCCGTATCTAACAACGGTGATATCAGAGGAAACAAGGTGAAAAACGAAAGGGCAGCAATACACTTAATGGCCGGATTATCGGGCGAAAGCAGCAATCAGGAACAAAATACAGCCAAAATATTGCGAACAGCATCTGCCTCTACCGGCGAAATTACGAAAATGCTCAACTCCTCGGCCCTGAATGAGGATGAAAATCCGGCGACTACCCGCTTTTCGATTCCTCTGTCGTTGGGGTTGATGGTAGAAAAAAGAATCTGGCGAAAACTAACGATAGAAACCGGATTGTGCTACTCATACTTGCGAAGCGAACAAAATCTCAACAGTGCACCCTACAACGGCAAACAGATACAGGAACTTCATTATCTGGGCATTCCGGTCAGACTGGGTTACGATATTATTCAACTAAAATCAACGACATTCTATTGCAAAGCAGGAGGTCGGGTAGAAAAGAATATTGCCGGTAGATGGCGTGAAGCAATTATCTACAACGGCAACGAGGTTTATAGCCGCCTCGAACGCGATTTGGAAGATAAACTTCAGTGGTCGGCTACTTTCAGTCCGGGTATCAACCTGAAGCTGTTCAGGAATTTTCATATTTATGCAGAAACCCCGATGAGCTATTATATTGATAATCATAGCTCTATTGTCAATATAAGAAAAGCACGCAACATAGAGTTCTCCTTACAATTGGGTTTAAGAGCCGTCTTTACAGCAAATTGATTAATTTTGCAATACAGAACAAGGCCGCTATTTGTATTTCGGCAATTAAAACCTACGAATATGACGTATAATAAAAAAATAAGACTCTATGTTATTCTCCTTTTTTGCGTGGTACTTTCCATGTTGATTGCCCGTTTTTTGTACCTTAATTTCAGACAAAGGGATTTCAGTGAAATAAAGGAATCAGGAGTAATCCGCATAGCAACAGAGTACAATTCGGTCGGTTTTTTTGTTTCGGGCGATACGTTGTCGGGATTTCAATATGAACTATCCAAACTACTCGAAAAACGATTTGGAATTCGGGTAGAAACCTATCCGGTAATGAGTCTGGAGGAGAGTATGGAGGGTCTTCAGGAGGGAAAATACGACATTGTGGCCCGCCCCATTCCTGTCACCATCGAAATGCGAAAGAAGTTTGCATTTACACAAACCGTATTGCTCAACAAACAGGTGTTGGTACAACGGTCAAACGGTTATGGCAAAAATTGGGAAGTCATCAGAAACCAGATTAGTTTAGGCAAAAAGAGCATATATGTAACAAAAAACTCCCCGGCTATATTACGCATTCATAATTTATCGAGCGAAATAGGCGATACAATCTTTATACACGAAGAGGAGAAATACGGAGATGAACAGCTAATTGCTCTGGTAGCAAGAGGTGCTATTGATTATGCTGCCTGCGATGCCGTGATTGCCCGAAAATGCCAAAAACACTATTCGAATATTGACACAAAAACAGACATCAGTTTTACTCAACTACAAGCCTGGATGGTTCGTCAGAAATCGCCACAACTGCTGGATAGCCTTAATCTATGGTTGAGTGAAATAAAACGATCTGATGTTTTCAGGAAAATTTATCAGAAGTATTATTGAGATATTACACCCAGGGATTTTCCGATTCGGGTAAATGCATCTACGGCAATTTTTAGTTGTTCCGGTGTGTGAGCAGCCGATATTTGTACCCGAATGCGGGCCTGACCCTTAGCCACCACCGGATAAAAGAACCCAACCACGTATATCCCTTCGTCGAGCAAAGCAGCGGCCATTTGCTGAGCCAGCTTTGCATCGTATAGCATCACTGCGCAAATAGACGAACCGGATGGCTTGATATCGAATCCGGCATTTTTCATTTCAGCCATAAACCATTTCGTATTTTGGTGCAGACGCTCCTGCCATTGATTCGATTCATTCAGCATATCAAACATTCGAATAGCCGACGCTACCACAGAGGGAGGCAATGAATTTGAAAATAAATAAGGTCGGGAACGCTGTCTTAACAGCTCTATTATTTCTCTTCGTCCGGTTGTAAAACCACCTACAGCACCACCAAAAGCTTTTCCCAGCGTGCCGGTTATAATATCAACTTCTCCTCTTAGCTGATAATATTCGGTAATGCCTCGCCCGGTACGACCTACAACTCCGGCAGAATGACACTCGTCAACCATCACCAGTGCATCGTATCGATTGGCCAACTCAACTATTTTATCCAACGGCGCCAGATTTCCATCCATCGAAAACACGGCATCAGATACAATAATGCGAAAACGGGCATCCCGGGCATTTTGCAATTGTAATTCCAGATCAGCCATATCCGCATTCTGATAGCGGTATCTTCGGGCACCCGAAAGTCTTATTCCATCAATGATAGATGCATGATTGAGCGAATCAGAAATAATTGCATCCTCTTCGCCAAACAAGGGCTCAAAAACTCCGCCATTAGCATCGAAACAAGCCGCGTAAAGTATAGTGTCTTCTGTTCCGAAAAAGTCAGATATTTTCTGCTCCAGCTGTTTATGAATATCTTGTGTACCACAGATAAACCGAACAGAAGAGAGCCCGAGCCCCCTCTCATCTATTCCCCTATGTGCGGCCTCTTTCAGGTCGGGATGATCTGACATACCTAAATAATTGTTGGCACAAAAGTTAATCACCTCCCGTCCATCCTGTAAATGAATAAGAGGCTGTTGTGGCGAACAAATAACTCGTTCTGTTTTGTAGAGTCCGTTCTCCCGTATTGAGTCTAACTCGTTTTCGAGATGCTGTTTTAGTTTACCGTACATAGTGGTTCTGGTTATTAAATTTTTTCGAGATAATGCACTGCCGTTTCTATACTTTTTATATGTGATAAAACCATGGATCGTTTTCCGTTCTTGTCGCGCAACTGACAGATTTTGTGATTTTGAGTCATGAAAGCCAATACCCGCCCAAAGACATCGGAAAAATAATAGGGTGAATCGTTATTTTCGACAAAATAGACGAGCATCTTTTCATTTTTAAGAACCAGCTTCACCATACCCAGTCTTTTGGCCAGGCGACGCAATCGCACGATACGGATAAGTTCTTTGCCCTGATACGGAATGCGGCCAAAACGGTCTTCGAGTCTCGATTCGAAAGCGCTTATCTCGCTCTCTTCGTTCATATTATCAAGTTCGCGGTAAAGTAGCATTCTCTCTGAATCACTGGGAATATAATCGCTGGGGAAAAGCAATTCCATATCCGATTCGATGATACTGTCCGAAACATATTCGCGCTCCGATTCCGTTTTTTTCTCTTGCTCCACCTCTGCATAGAGCTCGCAAAATTCATCATTTTTCAATTCAGTAACGGCCTCCTGCAAGATTTTCTGATAGGTTTCATAACCCAAATCGGCAATGAAACCACTCTGTTCGGCTCCAAGTAAATTACCGGCACCCCGAATGTCAAGATCCTGCATCGCAATATGTATTCCACTACCCAAATCGGCAAAAGTCTCAATAGCCTGCAGTCTGCGGCGCGACTCCGACGAAAGCATATATAGTGGTGGTGCAAAAAGGTAACAGAAGGCTTTTTTATTGCTTCGCCCTACCCTGCCGCGCAACTGATGCAAGTCGCTCAGGCCAAAGTTTTGAGCGTTGTTTACAATGATGGTATTGGCATTCGGTATGTCGATACCCGACTCAATAATCGTAGTGGCAATGAGCACATCGTATTCGTAATTAGTAAAATCGATAATCAACTTTTCGAGTTTTTCGGGGTCCATCTGTCCATGCCCCACTACTACCCGCGCATCAGGAACGACCCGTCTGATTAGCTCCTCGAGTTCGTAGATATTTTGTATGCGATTGTTTATCACAAATATCTGCCCGTTTCTGCTCATCTCAAATTGTATTGCCTCGCGCAAAATATCTTCACTGAAAACATGTACCTCCGTTTGTATGGGATATCTGTTGGGAGGAGGTGTTTGAATAACCGACAAATCTCGTGCACCCAAAAGCGAAAATTGCAAAGTCCGTGGAATCGGAGTGGCTGTCATGGTGAGTGTATCAACATTCACACGTATTTGTCTGAGTTTTTCTTTCACCGACACACCGAATTTTTGCTCTTCATCAATAATCAACAATCCCAAATCTTTGAATTGAACATCTTTACTGATAATTCGGTGCGTTCCTATCAATATATCGATTTTACCCTCCCGGAGATCGTTGAGCATAGTTTTAACGTCGGATGCTTTTCGGGCCCGACTGATATAGTCTATGCGGCAGGGAAAATCTTTCAGTCTTTCGCCAAATGATTTGGCATGTTGCAGTGCCAATACGGTGGTAGGGACCAATACGGCCACTTGTTTGTTATCAGCCACGGCTTTGAACGCTGCACGCATGGCAATCTCCGTTTTTCCAAATCCAACATCGCCACAAATCAGACGGTCCATCGGTTTCTCGCTCTCCATGTCACGTTTTACATCGGCAGTCGATTTCAACTGATCGGGTGTATCTTCGTATATAAACGAAGCCTCCAGTTCCTGTTGCAGATAAGAATCGGGCGAATAACGAAAACCCTTTTCGTCTCTTCTTTCGGCATAAAGTTTGATCAAATCGCGGGCTATATCCTTGAGTTTAGACTTAGTACGGTCTTTCATCTTCTCCCAGGCTCCTGTACCGAGTTTGTTCATACGGGGAGGCTCACCCTCTTTACCTCTGTACTTCGATAGCTTGTGAAGCGAATGAATGCTCACAAAAAGGATATCATCATTCAGGAATGTAACTTTTATCACTTCCTGCATTTTACCGTTGATAGGCGTGCGTATCAGTCCGCCAAATTTGCCCACTCCATGATCTATGTGTACCACATAATCGCCGGGTTCAAACTGATTGAGCTCCTTGAGCGAAAGCGCTATTTTACCCGACCTCGCCTGTTCCGATTTCAGATTGTATTTGTGAAAACGATCGAAAATCTGATGATCTGTATAGCATGCTATTCTCAGGTCGTGATCTATAAATCCCTCATGCACTGTCTTTAAAACCGGTGTAAAAGGAATATTATCGCCTCTGTCATCGAATATCGATTGCAGGCGCTGAGTCTGTTTTGTACTATCGCTCAGGATGTGGAGGCGGTATCCATCTGCCAGCAATTCCTGACACGACCGGGCTACCAAATCGAAGTTTTTGTGAAATATGGGTTGTATTGCAACATGGAAGCGAACAACTGAAGCTGAAGTTGCCGGTATTCTTCCACTCAGATCTATACGTCTCAGAGACAGCATCTCCCGGGCAAATTGTTTTGGGTCGACCAGTTTCTGCGTTAGTTGCTTATCGTACTCTTCCGATTGTACGGCCTGCGAGGATATACCTTCTGAAACAATCCCCTCGATCCTACCCTGAATCCAGGTTAAATCACTTACAGCCAGCACTGTTGTCGGAGGTATAAAGCTAAAAAAAGAGACACCTTCTACCTCTTCATTTTCCAGATTAGGAATGATATAAATCTCCTTTAATTTTTCTTTCGACAATTGTGTTTCCACGTCGAACGAACGAATACTCTCTACCTCATCGCCAAAAAAATCGACACGATATGGATATTCAAACGAATAAGAAAAAACATCGAGTATCGATCCCCGTATGGCATATTGACCTGGCTCGTAAACATAATCGACTCGCTCAAATCCGTATTCGTACAACATTTCGGATACAAACAAAGAATCAACCTGTTCGCCCTGAGTCAATCGCAATGTTTTCAGTGACAATACTTTGTCCGAAACTACCTTTTCGGCCAATGCATCCGGATAGGTTATGAGCAGCATTGCCCCCTGCGGATGCTTCATCCGGTTGAGTGCCTCTGTGCGCAATATTGCGTTGGCGGCATCCAGCTGGCCGTATTTGATAGCCCTCTTATACGATGAGGGGAAATAGAGTACTGCAGAATCTCCGCATATTTGTGTCACATCGTGGTACAGGTATCCGGCCTCTTCGGCATCGTTCATCACAACAACAATACTCTGACTTGTTTGATGGAGCAAATGAGCAAACACAAAGCCCGTCATCGAACCACGGATACCCTCCGGGCAAATCAGTTTTGTCTCCTTATCTTCGACCAATAGTGCGAGTGATTTCAAACCCGGGTGGCTTTCAAACTGTTTGTGTAATTCTGCTAATTCCAATTTTATCTGTTATTTGTGGATAAGAGATGCAAAAATAGTTTATTTCGAAAGATTATTCTCCAAAAATGTTCAGCAAATGAATTAAAATGGTTATTTTTGAGCGATTTTTTAGAACTGATATGAACGATAGCATTGTAATTATTCCTACTTATAACGAGTGCGAGAATGCCGAAAACATAATTCGCGCAGTCTTCAATTTAAAGAAGTCTTTTGATATTCTGATTATTGATGACGGTTCGCCCGATGGTACTGCCGATATTGTCAAAAGGTTACAGACAGAATTCCCCAATCAGTTACATCTGGTTGAAAGAAGGGGGAAACTGGGTTTGGGTACTGCCTATATTTGCGGATTCAAATGGGCACTCGAAAAGAAATACGATTTTATTTTCGAAATGGATGCCGATTTTTCGCACAATCCAAACGATTTGGAACGACTGTATAATGCTTGTGCCACCCAAGGCGGAGATGTTGCTATCGGATCCCGCTACATTACCGGTGTAAATGTAGTAAACTGGCCTATTGGCAGGGTATTAATGTCTTATTTCGCTTCAAAATATGTACGTATAGTAACCGGTATGAAAATTGCCGATACCACAGCCGGTTTCAAATGCTTCAGAAGATATGTTCTCGAAGATATCAACCTCGACAAAATCCGGTTCAAAGGATATGCTTTTCAGATTGAGATGAAATTTACTGCCTATAAACATGGATTCAAACTTATTGAAGTTCCTATCATTTTTGTCAACAGAGAATTAGGAACCTCGAAGATGAATGGAGGAATATTCGGAGAAGCTGTTTTTGGCGTTTTACAAATGAAGTTCAGAAGTTTTTTCAAAGAATATCGCCAATCAAATCAGAATCATTAATAGGATATTAAGTCTGTATTACAGATAATATAGTCTTTGTATAATTTGCAAAGACTTTTTTTTGAACAAAACATATAAATACATGTTTATGTATATATAATAAATCGGACCACATCTGCGGATCTCCGCTCTGATTATCAGGTGATAAATAAAAGAAATACAAATAAAAGAATAAACAGCGGGCTACAAACAGATAATTACATAACAATAAATATACATTAAACTACAAAACTATGTTCGAAACCATCAAACAATTACTTGGATTTGGCCCAAAAGCAGATTATGCAGAATTGGTAAAGCAAGGTGCTATTATTCTAGATGTACGCACGCCTGGTGAATATTCGGGCGGACACATCAAAGGATCTGTCAATATTCCGGTCGATTCGCTACACGGCAATCTGAAGAAATTAAAAGACAAAAACAAGACGATTATCACCTGTTGCGCATCGGGCATGCGAAGTGCAGCTGCCAAAAACATGCTGAAATCGAATGGATATACAGCTGTACACAACGGCGGTAGCTGGATTTCGCTGCAAAGCAAAATAAATAGATAATTTATTCCGGAGACGTGAAAACAACACGTCTCCATTTTATATCCCCTCTGTCCCCAATACCAATCACTCTGTGAACAGTATGAAAATGCATTCCTGACAATTTCAGACTAAAATAATTAATCTCACACCCAATATTGAGACAATTCACTTCCACTCAATGCAGTCATTTTTATCAATTATTCCTGATATTTCATTCACCTGTTGAAAAAAAACACATTTCCTGCGAACTTCGAAATGACTATTCGTGTTTGTAATTTATATAAATTTGAAACCCAAATTTTCTAAATAACGATACAAGAAGTAAAAAAAGCAATGTCTTTTTAAATTATAATTTTGATTTTCTCAAACATGTTTTAAGGAAGAGATTACTCTAATTATATAAACCAACAGCAATTTATTGCACACATTTCTTTTTTTTGTGCAAAAATCACTGAGAATATGCACGAATTGAAAAATAAACTATTACTTTTGCAGCATCTAATTTAAAATATTTCAAAATTAGAATTTAACCCTATTGTAGAATAACAACAAAAACTAGCTATGATAAAAAAGATTCTGGTAGCCAACAGGGGCGAAATCGCCATACGTATTATGCGTTCCTGCAAAGAGATGGGAATTAAAACAGTTGCCGTATATTCGGAAGCAGATCGTACATCGCGCCATGTGTTTTATGCCGATGAAGCAGTTTGTATTGGTCCGGCTTCATCAAAACAAAGCTATCTGGTTATCGATAATATAATTGAAGCGGCCAAAGAATTCCGGGCAGATGCCATACATCCGGGCTACGGTTTTTTATCAGAGAGTGCGGAATTTGTTCGTCGTTGCCAAGCCGAAAACATCATCTTTATTGGCCCTGACGCAGAAGCCATGATTAAAATGGGCGATAAAATATCAGCCCGGCAGACCATGATCGACGCCGGAGTACCTGTAGTACCCGGCACACAGGAAAATCTGGCAGATCTAAACAGAGCCAAAGAGGTAATCGCTTCCATTGGTCTACCGGTTATGCTCAAAGCCTCAGCAGGAGGTGGAGGAAAAGGCATGCGACTAATCAGACACGAAAACGAAATTGAGAATGCATACAATACGGCCAAATCAGAAGCAATGGCTTCCTTTGGCGATGAAACTGTATACATCGAGAAGTATATCGAATCGCCTCATCACATCGAATTTCAGATTTTAGGTGATAAACACGGAAATATTATTCATTTGTGCGAACGCGAATGTTCTGTACAACGCCGACACCAGAAGATTGTGGAAGAGAGCCCTTCGCCACTTATGACAGAAGCATTGCGGCAAGAGATGGGAGAAAAAGCCATTGCAGCCGCACGCGCTGTAAATTATGTAGGTGCCGGAACAATCGAGTTTCTGGTAGATGATAACCTCAACTACTATTTTCTGGAAATGAATACCCGCCTGCAGGTAGAACATCCAATTACCGAAGAGGTATTGGGCATAGATCTGGTAAAAGAGCAAATTCATGTGGCTAACGGAGTACCTCTTCGCTTTCAGCAATCAGACATCGTGCAAAAAGGGCATGCCATTGAGTGCCGGATTTGTGCCGAAGATGCCGACAATAATTTCATGCCATCTCCCGGGATAATCCGACATTTATACGAACCACTGGGCATTGGTACCCGTGTAGATAGCTACATATATCCGGGTTATGAAATACCCATACACTACGACCCGATGATTGGCAAACTGATTGTTTGGGCTGTCAACCGCAATTATGCTCTGGAACGAATGAAGCGCGTCTTGTTTGAATACAAAATATCGGGACCAAAAACCAATATCGGATACCTTCGCAAAATTATGACAACTCCCGATTTTGTTGCAGGCAAATACAACACCCACTTTATCGAAAAAAATAGTAAATATCTGCTCAACACCTCTTATGGAGGGGCAAAAAAAACAACTGAGAATGTTGCCATAATCGCTGCATATATGGATTACCTGCTTAATCTCGAGGAGAATGCCCCCAAAGTTGCCGATAATCTACCCATTAGCCGCTGGCGCGAATTTGGCAAACGCACCCGGATGATCCGGATATAATCCGGAGCATCATCCAACGGACAAAAATAAGCAATTCACCTAACGTTTAACAGAATAATGCAATAATAGGATGGAAATACATATCGGCGACCGCATAGCTCAGGTAGAGCTGGTGAGCAAAGAAGATAACAAAGTGACAATCTCCATAGACAACATAGAGTATGAGCTGGATGTTGTGATGGCTGAAAATGGAGTTTGTTCCATTTTGTACAAGGGTAAATCGTACAATGCCGAACTAAAACGTTTCGAAAACGGAAAACGCTACATTGTCAATACCAGTTTCAACTCTTTTCCGGTTGAAATAGTAGACAATCAGGCAAAATACCTGCGAAACCGCAAGAAAGATGAAACAGATGAAACCCAAAACAGAATATACACTCCAATGCCGGGTAAAGTAGTGAAGATACTGGTGAAGGAGGGTGATGTTGTAGAGCCCGGGCAATCGGTTATAATTGTAGAGGCCATGAAAATGCAAAGCGAATACAAAGTGAAAAAGACTTGCACCATCAAGCAGATACATGTATCGGAGGGTGAAGCTGTGCACAACGATCAGACGTTGATTTCATTAAATTAATCATTCAGAATAAATCATATAACTAACTTATTGTATGAAAGATATACACGACATTCAAGACAACTTTATCGAAAAAAACCGATTAGCCGAATTGGGCGGTGGTGCCGACAAAATAGAGAAGCAACATCAGGCCGGGAAACTAACTGCACGGGAGAGAATAGAACTATTGCTGGATAGAGGAACATTTGTAGAAACAGATAAGTTTGTCGTACACAAGTGTACCAATTTTGGAATGGACAAAACACATATTCCGGGTGACGGGATAGTTGCCGGTTACGGAAAAATAGATGGTAGGCTGATGTATGTATATGCCTACGATTTTACGGTTTTTGGAGGCTCTGTAAGCCGGACTAATGCCAGCAAAATCGTAAAACTACAAAAAATGGCACTCAAAATGGGTGCTCCCATTATTGCTTTGAACGACTCGGGCGGAGCTCGCATACAAGAGGGTGTTGCCAGCTTGGCCGGATATGGAGATATTTTCTTTCAGAATACGATTAGTTCGGGTGTAGTACCACAAATATCTGTTATTCTGGGCCCATGCGCAGGAGGGGCTTGTTACTCGCCGGCTATTACCGATTTTATTTTTATGGTCAAAGAGAAGAGCTATATGTTCGTGACAGGCCCGGAGGTGGTGCGCACAGTCACTCACGAAGAGGTGACCAAAGAGCAACTGGGTGGTGCCGTTACACACTGCTCTCAGAGTGGCGTAGCCCATTTCATGGGAAACACGGAAGAAGAGACTCTGATGATGGTGCGGGAGCTGATGAGCTTTTTGCCCAGCAACAATATGGAAGATATACCGGTGTTCCCCAATCGCGATCTGATATCGCGGGAGGATGTCAGGTTGAATGACATAATTCCGGCCGATCCCAACAAGCCTTACGATATAAAAGAGCTGATAGAAACAGTGGTTGACGAGCAATATTTCTTTGAAGTAATGGCCGATTTTGCTCAGAACATTGTGATTGGATTTGCCCGTATGGGTGGCAAAACAGTAGGTATAGTAGCCAATCAACCCAACTATCTGGCCGGCGTACTTGATATCGATGCATCCGACAAGGGCGCGAGATTTATTCGCTTCTGCGACTGCTTCAATATTCCGATTATCACATTCGAAGACGTCCCCGGCTTTCTTCCCGGTTCGCAACAGGAGTTAAACGGAATTATCAGACACGGAGCCAAGATGATTTATGCATACGTTGAGGCAACAGTACCCAAAATTACAGTAATCACGCGCAAAGCCTATGGCGGAGCCTATATTGTAATGTCGAGCAAGCATACGGGAGCAGATGTGAATTTTGCTTACCCCAATGCAGAGATTGCTGTGATGGGAGCTTCGGGGGCTGTGAATATTCTGTACCGCAATGCCGATGAAGAGACCCGGGCTGCAGCTCTCAAAGAGTACGAAGAGAATTTTTCGAATCCATATCGGGCAGCGGAATTGGGTTATGTGGATGAAATAATACTTCCTCAACAGACCCGATACAAGATAATTCAGGCCCTTGAAATGACTCATACAAAAATAAGGTCAAATCCGGCAAAAAAACACGGTAATATTCCTTTGTAAACATTTAATCTAAAAATAGAAATCCCCCGATAACAACAAATGTATCGGGGGATTTTTTTATCAGATAGTTATCATCAACTATTTTTTCTCTTTGATAGCTGCCTGAGCCGCTGCCAGTCTGGCAATAGGTACGCGGAATGGAGAGCAGGAAACATAATTAAGCCCTGTACGGTGACAGAACTCTACAGATGATGGCTCACCTCCGTGCTCACCACAGATACCCACTTTCAGGTCGGGGCGAACAGAACGGCCTTTTTGTGTTGCAATTTCCACCAGCTGACCCACACCATTTTGGTCCAAAACCTGGAATGGATCCACTTTCAGAATCTTCTTATCCAGATAGATAGGCAGGAATGAAGCAATATCATCACGCGAATAACCAAAGGTCATCTGAGTCAGGTCATTGGTTCCGAAAGAGAAGAATTCAGCTTTTTCAGCAATTCTGTCTGCTGTAAGCGCTGCACGTGGAATCTCAATCATAGTACCCACTTTAAACTCAATGCTATCACCCTTTTCAGCAAACAGTTTCGCAGCAGTTTCGCGGATAATAGTATCCTGCTCGTTAAACTCATGCTTGATACCTACCAGAGGAACCATAATTTCAGGCATTGCCCGGATTCCTTTTGCCTTAAGAGCCAAAGCAGCTCCAAGTATAGCGCGTGTTTGCATTTCTGTAATTTCGGGATATGTATTTCCCAGGCGGCAACCACGGTGACCCAACATTGGATTCTGCTCGTGCAAAGAATCAACACGTTGCTTTATCACCTTGATAGACACGCCCATAGCCTCAGCCATCTCTTGTTGTCCTTTTTCATCGTGAGGAACAAATTCGTGCAAAGGAGGATCAAGCAAACGAACAGTAACCGGACAACCGGCCATTGCTTCGAATATTCCTTCGAAATCCTCCTGCTGATAAGGTAATATTTTGGCTAAAGCATTGCGACGACCTTCCATTGTTTCCGACAGAATCATCTCGCGCATTGCCTTAATTTTTTCGCCTTCGAAGAACATGTGCTCTGTACGACACAAGCCAATGCCGGTTGCTCCAAATTTGCGCGCTACACGGGCATCGTGAGGAGTATCTGCATTTGTACGCACCTGCATGCGGGTATGCTTATCAGACAATGCCATGATTTCAGCAAAGTCGGCATCCAGTTCAGCTTCTGAAGTAGCTACTTTACCCAGGAAAATATCTCCGGTAGAACCATTCAAAGAGATATAATCTCCCTCTTTCAGCGTCAAGCCATCCACTTCCATTACTTTAGCACTGTAGTCTATCTTAAGAGCTCCGGCACCTGATACGCAACATTTACCCATACCACGGGCCACAACAGCTGCGTGAGATGTCATACCACCACGGGCAGTCAGGATACCCTGAGCAGCAGCCATACCGGCCAAATCCTCGGGAGAGGTCTCAACACGCACCATAATCACTTTTTCGCCGTGACTTGCCCAGTCAGCAGCATCATCTGCATTGAATACAATACGTCCGGAAGCAGCACCCGGAGAGGCAGCCAGACCTTTTGCGATTAATTTAGCCGACTTGAGTGCCGATTTGTCAAAAATCGGGTGAAGCAATTCATCCAGCTTATTGGGTTCGATGCGCAAAATAGCCGCTTTTTCATCAATCAATCCCTGATGATACATGTCCATGGCAATTTTCACCATCGCTGCACCGGTACGTTTTCCGTTACGGGTTTGCAGGAACCACAGTTTACCCTCTTGTACGGTAAACTCCATATCCTGCATATCTTTGTAGTGATTCTCCAGTTTAGTCTGAATAGCATCCAGTTCCAGGTAAATTTCGGGCATAGCCTCTTCCATCGATGGATATTTTTCCACACGCTCTGCTTCAGAAACACCCGCCAACTCGGCCCATCGCTGCGAACCGATTTTGGTAATCTGTTGCGGTGTGCGAATACCGGCTACCACGTCTTCTCCCTGCGCATTAATCAGGTACTCCCCTACAAACTGGTCTTCACCGGTTGCAGCATCGCGACTGAAGCAAACGCCGGTTGCCGAAGTTTCGCCCATATTACCAAACACCATGGCCTGCACATTAACAGCAGTACCCCATTCGGCAGGAATTCCCTCCATTTTACGATAGAGAATTGCGCGATCGTTCATCCACGAATCGAATACAGAACAGATAGCTCCCCAAAGTTGCTCGTAGGCCGACTCAGGAAAATCACGTCCGGTTTGTTTCAACACAGCAGCTTTAAAGCGGGCAACCAACTCTTTCAGGTCATCTACAGAAAGTTGATTATCAAGTTCAACGCCCTTTTCTTCTTTTAAATGTTCGATGATTTCTTCAAACGGGTCAATATCGTTTTTGTTGACCGGTTTCATACCCAAAACCACATCGCCGTACATCTGTACAAAACGACGGTAAGAGTCCCATGCAAAACGTGCATTTCCGGTTTTACGGGTGATGCCTTCCACGACTTTGTCATTCAAACCCAAATTAAGGATAGTATCCATCATCCCCGGCATGGATGCGCGTGCACCGGAACGAACTGATACCAGCATCGGATTTTCGATATCACCGAACTTCGAATTCATCAGCTCCTCAGTCAGAGCAATAGCCTTTTCGACCTCAGGTTTCAGCAGTTCTACGACCTGATCTTTTCCTAATTCATAATATTCAGTACAAACATCTGTGGTTATTGTAAATCCGGGAGGTACAGGTACTCCGATTAAATTCATTTCTGCCAGGTTAGCACCCTTACCACCAAGCAGATTCTTCATCTCAGCTTTTCCTTCAGCTTTACCGTTTCCAAACGTGTAAACTCTCTTTTTGTTTTCCATAATGGTTAATTAAAATGTGATTTTCAGGTTTTAAGATTTGCAAATGTATATTTTTTATTATAACAATCGAATAATTTCGCCTATTTTTTTCACGGTAAACTATCTTTTTTTTCTACCAAACATTAACATTCACCTCTGAAATTTAAATGAATAATAACAATATGATTGAAATACCCCGCCATTTCAGACAAATTACCCAAAGTAATCGTTTACATGTTATTATATTTCCAGAATATAAAGAGAAATCCATCGTATTTGTCAGAAATGTTTTCATAACAACAAATGAAAGTAATTTTCGGACAACAAAACTAAAAGCGGATAGAACTGCAAAACAACAAACAACACTTGCGCCCGGCAATGTCAATCATCGTGTTTAACGCAAATGTCCTGAATTGCTCTCGTTTCAATTCCACTTCCGGCTTCTTGACTTTCAACTCCCGGTTTTGGTCAAATGTTGTCTTTGTTTTTTTGACTTCGGTCTTACTCATTGTTCCTTTTGTGTGCATATGTGTAATGGTTTTTCATTTACACAGTTTTCTGCACAGTTTGCGGGATTTGACTGCGAATCGGGGATTGTAGTCTTCCCTCCACCGGAAGATTGCTTCAAATCGCGGATTGTAGCTTCCCTCCACCGGAAGATTGCTTCAAATACCGGATTGTTGTCTTACTCCCAGCGGAAGATTGCTTCAAATACCGGATTGTTGTCTTACTCCCAGCGGGAAATTGCTTCGAATCCGGATTTGAAGTCTTCCTCCCATCGGGGAATTGCTTCGAATCCGGATTTGAAGTCTTCCTCCCAGCGGGAAATTGCTTCGAATCCGGATTTGAAGTCTTCCTCCCACCGGGGAATTGCTTCGAATCCGGATTTGAAGTCTTCCCCCCAGCGGGAAATTGCTTCGAATCCGGATTTGAAGTCTTCCCCCCAGCGGGAAATTGCTTCGAATCCGGGTTTGAAGTCTTCCCCCCACCGGGAAATTGCTTCGAATCCGGGTTCGAAGTCTTCCCCCCACCGGGAAATTGCTTCGAATCCGGGTTCGAAGTCTTCCCCCCACCGGGAAATTGCTTCGAATCTGGATTTGAAGTCTTTCCCCCACCGGGAATTGGTATAATTAGCAAATAAGAAACCATCAAATTTTCGCAAATATAAATCACCAGTTTAGAGAAAACAAAAAAGATAATACCATGCCCGACATAACAAAAAAGAGGCAAAATGCCTCCTCGCATTCTGCCTCTTTTTCATTATATGAATAACTCCGAAATCAGGGTTACTTGTTGAACAGATTCTCTTCCGTAAACTTGCCCATTTTACAGTAGTTTGCGTACAAATCCACATACAAAGCATGATTCGCAGCATTTGGCTCATAAACAGCATCGAAGCCCATGCCCATTGCCTTCTGCGCATCCTCCACCTTAGCATATACTCCGGCCGCAACAGCTGCAAACATAGACGCACCGAATGCACATGCTTGTTCCGCTTTAGCCACCTTTATCGGCATATTTAACACATCGGCCAAAGTCTGCATGACAAACGGCGATTTAAGAGCAATACCACCAATACCGATTATCTCTTTAATCTCCACACCATTATCGATAAAGCGATCTACAATCGCTTTTGAGCCAAAAGCAGTTGCTTCGACCAACGCTCTGAAAATGAGCGGCGCTGTTGTACCCAATGAAAGACCTGTGATTGTTCCTTTGAGCATCTGATTGGCATCGGGTGTTCTGCGGCCATTCATCCAGTCGGTTGCCAAAACAACTGACTCCGACACAGGAACCAGAGCTGCCTCTTCCGACAATGCCGGAATAATTTGATTCAGAGTCTCCTCCATCAGTTTGGCCTTTGTCTCTTCGTCAATCAGTTTTGATTTAGCCAGAATATTTTCAACCGGCCAGGCTACAACCTTCTTAAACCAGGCATACACATCTCCGAAAGCCGACTGACCAGCCTCTAACCCAACCATTCCGGGAATTACAGAGCCATCTACCTGACCACAGATTCCGGGTATCAGCTTATCCCCCATCTCCTCGTACGATGAAACCATTATATCGCAGGTAGATGTACCAATTACACGAACCAGAGCACCCGGCTTAATTTCGGCACCAACGGCACCCATGTGGCAATCGAACGCACCGACAGAAACAGCAACATCCGTTGTCAGCCCAAGACGTTCTGCCCATTCGGCAGTCAGGTTTCCGGCTTTCTTATCACTCGGGCAGGTTTGAGTATAAAGTCGGTCGCGATATCCGGCCAGAAGCGGATCCAAAGCTACCAAAAACTCCTCAGAGGGAAGTCCGCCCCACTTTTCGAGCCACATAGCTTTGTGTCCCGAAGCGCAGCGGCTACGGCATATTTTTGCCGGATTTGTATTGCCGGTAAGCAATCCCGGCAGCCAGTCGCAATGCTCTACCAAAGAATAAGCAGCATTTCGTACACCTTCATCCACACGCAAAATGTGCAAAGCCTTGGCCCAGAACCATTCTGAAGAATAAATACCGCCTTCATAAGCCGTGTAGTCTGTGCTCCACTCTCCGGCCAGCTTATTTATTTCGTTGGCCTCTTGAATAGCTGTATGGTCTTTCCACAACACAAACATGGCATTGGGATTTTCGGCAAACCCGGGCAATAAAGAGAGCGGAGTTCCCTCTTTATCGGTAAATACAGGCGTACTACCGGTAGTGTCGAATGCCATTCCAACTACTTTTTCGGCAGTGCCGGCCGGACATTTCGACAGGGCATCTTTTACAGTGTATTCCAACACATCCACATAATCATTGGGATGTTGACGATATTGGTTGTTTCGCGAATCGCAAAACTTGCCTTCCATCCATTGCGGATAATATTTGACGGATGAGGCTAATTCTTCTCCGGATAGTGCATTTATTACAACGGCGCGGCAGGAATCGCTACCGTAGTCTAATCCAATGACGTATTTCATTTTTTTTAGAATTTAAAGGGATAAAAAAATGCCGGAAGTCAAGACAAAAGCTTACCTCCCGGCATAATAATATTAATACTGATTGGCTTTGTTCAACATATAATACACATCGTTGAAGCGAAGCTCTTTCTTCAAATCAGAAATGGTTGCTTTTTCGTCGATGACAACCAATTCAATATCAGCCAATGCAGCGAAATCCTCGAGATATTCTTTGGTAATAGCCATCGAGAAGCTGGTGTGGTGAGTTCCTCCGGCCAAAATCCAACCCTCGGTGCTGGTTTGGAAGTCGGGCTGTGGTTTCCACAAGGCACAGGCAACGGGCAACTTAGGCAGATCGGCCAATGGCTCAATCACATCTACCGTGTTTACAATCATGCGGAAACGGTTGCCCATATCCACTACAGTTGCAGCGATACCGGCTCCGGCAGGTGCACTGAAAATCAGACGGGCAGGATCAGCTTTACCGCCAATTCCGAGTGGATGTATCTGCAAAGATGGTTTTTTGGATGCAACAGAAGGGCAAATCTCAAGCATGTGAGATTGCAGAATAGATGTACACTCCGGATCGAGGTGATAAGTGTAATCTTCCATAAACGAAGTACCTCCCTCGAGACCATAAGCCATCACCTTCATCTGACGCAACAAAGCGGCTGTTTTCCAGTCCCCTTCAGCACCAAATCCGTAACCTTCGGCCATCAAACGCTGACTGGCCAATCCGGGCAACTGGTGCACTTCGCGTAATGCTTCGAAGTTGGTGGTGAATGCCTTTATATTTCTTTCTTTCAAAAACTTACGCAATGCCACTTCGATACGGGCTGATTCGATGAGCGAAACACGGTCTTTTCCACCTTCGGCAGCATTGGGTGCCACATCGTATTCTGCTTCGTAGGCCGCAACCATTGCCTTTATTTCCTCTTCGGTCACTTTTTCGATATAGGCCACCAGGTCGCCAATCGGATAATAATCCACATGATAACCAAAACGAAGCTCTGCCTCTACTTTATCGCCATCTGTTACCGCAACATTACGCATATTGTCGCCAAAACGGGCAATCTTCATATCCTGAGAATCGGCCCAGGCTGCGATTACGCGCATCCAGACAGACATGCGGGCCTGTACCTGTTTGTCTTCCCAATAACCGGCAATCACTTTTACGTTTTTGCGCATGCGGCTAACAATATGACCAAATTCGCGGTCACCGTGAGCACTTTGGTTGAGGTTCATAAAGTCCATGTCGATTTCGCTCCACGGAATATCGCGGTTAAACTGAGTATGCAAATGCAACATCGGTTTGCTCAACACTTTGAGACCGCCAATCCACATTTTTGCCGGCGAAAAAGTGTGCATCCAGGTAATGATACCAATACAGTTTGGATTGCTGTTGGCAGCCACGCAAACATCCATTATTTCGCCGGATGTTTTTACGGTTGGCTTGTAAACTATCTTAATGGGAAGACCTGCCTTATTGAGTCCGTCAACGATGGCTTCTGAATCTTTGGCCACTTGTGCCAATGTTTTGGGGCCGTAAAGATGCTGAGATCCTGTTACGAACCACACTTCTGCTGTTTTGTAAATTTCCATGTGATTATTTTTTTTTAGTTACGGGTTATTAGTTACGGGTTACGGGAAAATGAGTAGACGAGTAAACGAGTAAACGGGTAAACTAGGTGTTAGTAAACGGGTAAACTAGGTGATAGTAAACGGATAAACCATCCACCCTATTATGAATTATGAATTATGAATTATGAATTAAATTTCATTGACCATAATAAGCCCCCGGCCCATGTTTTCTGAAAAAATGTTTTGTTATCAGGTGCGGATTCATCTGCAACGCCGGATTTACACTGTAAGCAATGTAGGCCATTTTGGCAACCTGCTCCATTACTACTGCATTATGCACTGCATCGTGCGCATCTTTGCCCCACGAAAAAGGACCGTGATTGCACACCAACACACCCGGAACATGCACCGGATTGATATTGTTGAAGCGTTCGATAATTACATTTCCGGTTTCGAACTCATACTCCCCTTTCACTTCTGCTTCTGTCATCATACGTGTACAGGGTATCGCCTGCGAGAAATAATCGGCATGTGTTGTTCCGATATTCGGGATATCGCAACCGGCCTGTGCCCACGATGTGGCATAAGTAGAATGGGTATGCACCACTGCCTTTATTTCCGGAAAAGCCTTATAAAGAGCCAGATGAGTAGCGGTATCTGAAGACGGTTTGTATTGTCCGTCAATCACTTTACCGTCGAGGTCCACCACCACCATGTGTTCTGCCTTCATTTCATCGTAAGAAACCCCCGATGGTTTAATAACCACGAGACCTGATTCCCGGTCTATTTCACTGGCATTTCCCCAGGTAAAAATAACCAAACCATGCTTCACGAGTTCCAGGTTGGCCTGAAAGACCTTATCTTTTAAATTTTCGAGCATAATTATTAATTTATTTTTGATGCAATCTATTAAGTGTGCTTATTACACTTAATTTCAGTTTGCAAATATACGTAATATAGAAAAACGAGCAACAACAAAGATTATGTTCTGCAACATATAAACAATCGCAAGACAAAAATAATTGCTTGTTAAGCCCCATTAAAGCCCAAAAATTGAAGATTTTATCTATCTTTGCGGGGAAATTAAAGAATCAGATAATTTAAATGAAGAATATCCGGAACTTTTGCATTATTGCACACATCGACCACGGTAAGAGTACCTTAGCAGACCGTTTGCTGGAATTTACCAAAACTGTAGAGGGCAAAGAGCTACAGGCGCAGGTATTGGATAATATGGATCTGGAACGGGAGCGCGGTATTACCATTAAGAGTCATGCCATACAAATGGAGTACTACTTCGAAGGTGAGAAATACATTCTTAACCTGATTGATACTCCGGGACACGTTGATTTTTCCTACGAAGTATCCCGCTCTATTGCGGCCTGCGAAGGCGCATTACTAATTGTTGATGCGGCTCAGGGCATTCAGGCTCAAACAATATCTAACCTTTACATGGCAATAGATCATGATCTGGAGATTATCCCGATTGTAAATAAAGTAGATTTGGACAGTGCCATGCCCGATGAGGTAGAGGATCAAATCATAGAGTTACTCGGTGTTGACCGGGCAGACATTATTCGCGCAAGTGGAAAAACAGGAATTGGTATTGAAGAGATTCTTGCAGCTATCGTTAATCGTGTACCGGCACCCAAAGGCGATCCCGAAGCTCCCTTACAATGTTTGATTTTCGACTCTGTATTCAATTCGTTCAGAGGAATTATCGCTTACTTTAAAATTGTAAACGGAACAATTAAGAAGGGCGAAAAGGTGAAATTCTTTGCTACAGGCAAAGAGTATGAAGCTGATGAAATCGGTGTATTGAAATTGAATATGCATCCGCGTGAACAACTTTCGTGTGGTGATGTAGGCTATATCATATCAGGAATTAAAACATCAAAAGAGGTAAAAGTGGGAGATACAATTACCTCTGTGGTGAAACCCTGCGAAGCCCGGATTGATGGATTTGAAGAGGTGAAACCAATGGTGTTTGCAGGCCTCTACCCTATCGAATCGGAAGATTTTGAAGATTTGCGCGCTTCGCTCGAAAAGCTGCAACTGAATGATGCTTCGCTTACCTTCCAACCGGAATCGTCTCTGGCTCTGGGCTTTGGATTCCGTTGCGGATTTTTGGGTTTGTTGCACATGGAAATTGTGCAGGAACGCCTCGACCGCGAATTCGATATGGATGTAATTACAACTGTCCCCAACGTTTCTTACCGCATATTTGATAAAAAAGGAGAAATGGTGGAAGTGCATAATCCATCCGGATTACCCGACCCGACTTTGGTAGAGACCATCGAAGAGCCATACATTCGCGCATCTGTCATTACCACCACTCAGTTTATTGGCGGAATCATGTCTCTTTGCCTGGGTAAGCGGGGTGAACTGATTAAACAGGAGTATATTTCGGGCGACCGTGTTGAATTGATTTACGATATACCTTTGGGTGAAATTGTGATTGACTTCTACGACAAGCTGAAAAGTATTTCAAAAGGATATGCATCGTTCGATTATCATATTCATGATTTCCGTCCGTCGAAACTGGTGAAGCTTGATATTCTGCTCAACGGTGAACCGGTAGATGCCCTATCCACTCTTACTCACGTAGACAATGCCTATTCGTTTGGCCGCCGGATGTGCGAGAAACTGAAAGAGTTGATTCCACGTCAACAATTCGACATAGCGATACAAGCTGCCATCGGAGCCAAAATTATTGCCCGCGAAACAATCAAGGCTGTACGTAAAGATGTGACGGCAAAGTGTTACGGTGGTGATATTTCGCGAAAAAGAAAACTGCTCGAAAAACAGAAGAAAGGAAAGAAACGGATGAAACAGATTGGATCTGTGGAAGTACCGCAAAAGGCTTTCCTGGCTGTATTGAAACTGGATTAGATTTTAGCCAACGCTGCCAGGTGCTTTGCCAACGCTGCCAGGTGCTTTGCCAACGCTGCCAGGTGCTTTGCACGCTGGCAGGTTGGGGGGGGCAGTTGTTACCCAATCTATCTGTAGGGGTAGGCTCCAAACCCGCACCGCCACATCGTGTGGTGCCTCATCCATAAACAGATGTAGGGATTTGAGCTTCGAGTTTGTACCGCTTTTTACTTCAATAGGTATGAGCATTCCTTTGTAGGTATAGATGAAATCCACTTTCGCATCTCTTTTATCAATATCCGTTCCATCTCTGCTATTTCATTGAAAATAAATACAAATATACAACTTTTGTCTTGAAATGACGGTAACTTTTGGCATTATTTGTCTTGAAATGACGGTAACTTCTGAAGCCAGATACCCAAAAAGCGGTCGTAAATCATATAACCCCTTTCCGATTTGTAAATCAGCTCCTTTTCGAGTAGTTTGGTTAAAGCACGGGTAATGCTGCTCACATTTTTAAGTCCGTATTTTGAGATAAACTGACCTGCATTAATTTGCGCTACCATCTTTTCTTTTGCCACCGCTTTGAGCAAACCTACCTGAACCGGGGAGTAGGCATTGAGCAACTCCTGATAACTGTACGAATTTTCTTCGATTATTTCATATAAAGCCTCAAACAGGATGGACTGATTATCGATGTTTCTACGGTATTCGTATAGCCTGTTGAGCATAGACTGTATGTACCAGGTATGTCCTTCGAAAAGTGAATAGAGCGTATCGAAACAGTCCCGGCAAAGTGTAGTGCCTGCCTGCAGGAAGTGGTCTGATGCAAACTGATAATAGTGCTCACGGCTCACCACATCGAGAGTCATTAATTGAGTGCTCTGATAAAAAGGGCGTTTTGCCGATAAAAATATCTCGTGCATTAAGTGCTGCCGGCTACCCGAAAATATAAATTTCACGGTTGGAAGAAACTGAATGTATGAACGTAAAAGCGCCTCTGTTCCTTTTTCGGGATATTCCGTTATATGTTGAAACTCATCGATAGCGATGTAACAACGCTTGCCCGATTGTTGCAGATAGCTGAAAATTTCGCGCAAACTGTGTTGGGTATTATCCGGTTCAATTTTTACACTTAACTCCGGCTGCCCACTCAGCGAATCGAATGAGAGTGTGGGGCGAAAACTTTTAAAAAACAAGGTAAATTTTTGCATTGCCGTCTCCAGCTTTCCATCCACTTTACCCAATGTACTCTCGGCCAGAAGCCTGACAAAGTCGTTCAGATTTTGTGTAGGAAACAGATCCAGATAAATACACACAATATCGGTATCAGCCTGAGCAATTCGGTGAAATACGTGCCTGATAAGTCCGGTTTTACCATAACGGCGTGGACTCAACAACGAAATATTACGGTCGTTTGCTAAAGCCGAAATTATTTTGGATGATTCAGCTTCCCGGTCGCAAAAATAGTCGGGGCTATGGTATCCGGCTATCAGGAATGGATTGTATGGTTTATTTTTGGGCATACTGTAGGGTTTATTTTGTGGCAAAATTCGTCAATTGAATAATTATTGACAAATCTACAACAAATATCGCAAAATGCGATACGCAAAATGCGATATTATTTTATACCAACGCTGCCGATGCTTTGCCAACGCTGCCAGGTGCTGTGCACGCTGGCAGGTTGGGGGGATTGGGATTGATTATTTCTTCTTGACAGACCAACCAAATTTACCTATCTCCTGCCCCAATCCGTAGTAATGACCATGAGAATAGGCCAGCAGAGATGCATCACTGAGACGGAATTCGCCCGTCTCCTTATCCAGATATTTTTCGTCGGCAAGCACATTCACCACATCGGCAACAAACATATCGTGTGAGCCCAGCGATGTAACTTCGCGAACGCGACACTCTATGCACAAAGGCGACTCTTCGATAGTAGGTACATTCACAATAGATGCCTTACCCGGGGTGAGTTTCATTTCGCTGAATTTATCGTAATCTTTGCCCGACCGAACTCCAATCCAATCTGTTTCGAAGGCCATACTTTCGGTAGTGAGATTAATCACAAACTCCATATTTTTGGTGAGTATAGCATGCGAATGGCGACTGGGGCGTACCGAAATATAACACATGGGGGGATCAGAACAGATAGTACCTACCCAACTAACGGTAATCAGACCATACTCTTCGGGCGAACTGCCGCAACTAACGATGGCTGCCGGAAGCGGATAAATCATAGTTCCGGGCTTAAAATCTACTTTCATACATCAACGAATTATTAAATTATCAGCTTCGAAAACGCGCTCACAATAACGGCATTTCACCATTTTATCTACCTTATTCACCACCTTGAATCGGGTAGAGACCGACTCATTGTTGGTGATACATTTGGGATTCGGGCATTTTGCAATATCCATAAGTTCGGACGGAAGCTCTACACAGATTTTCTCGCAGACTTCGTAGTTCCGAATGACACTCAAAATCACATTGGGGGCCACAAGAGCCACCTTGTCAATCTCATCCTTTTCGAAAAAACGATCTGAAATTTTTATAATCCCCTTTGTTCCAAGCTTTGAACTGGCCAGATTAAAACCAATGGTTATGCTGTTTTTGACTTTGGAAAGTCCGAGTATAGAAACCACGGCAAAAAGATGCTGTGGAGGTATGTGATCTATCACTGTTCCGTTTTCGAGAGCAGCTACCTGCAATTCTTTTTTCATGAGTCGATATTTAAATAAATAGTTGCATACAGAGAAATCAGGAATTAAATGTCGATACCCAACACATCGCAAATAATTGCCTGACGTGCATAAAGCCCGTTGAGCGCTTGCTCGAAGTAGTAGGCTTTGGGGTTTTCATCCACATCCAGAGCGATCTCATTGACCCGGGGTAGCGGATGCAGAACACGAAGATTTGGCTTACTATCGGCCAGCATTGCATTGTGCAGAGTGTATATGTTTTTCACATTCTCGTATTCCATCAGATCTGTAAAACGCTCGCGTTGCACACGAGTCATATAGAGTATATCAGACTGGTTAATAACCTCTTCCGTAAAGTTCTCGTGTATAAAGAATGGAATTTTGTGCTTTTTGCAAAAGATAATGTAATCGTCGGGCATGGCCAAAGAATTGGGCGCGACAAAGTGAAACGTTGGATTGAAATGCGACATAGCCATCAGCAACGAATGCACGGTACGTCCGTATTTCAGGTCGCCCACCATGGTAATATTCAATCCCTCCAGCGTACCCTGAGTTTTGTAAATAGAGTACAAGTCGAGCATGGTTTGGGTGGGATGCTGATTGGCGCCATCGCCGGCATTGATAATGGGCACAGACGACACCTCAGAAGCGTAGCGGGCTGCCCCTTCGAGAAAGTGACGCATAATGATGAGGTCGGCATAATTACTAACCATTTTAATGGTATCCTTGAGCGTTTCGCCCTTGGATGAACTGGTAGTAGACGCATCTGAAAAACCGATAATGCGCCCGCCTAATCTGTTGACGGCTGTCTCGAAACTCAAACGTGTACGCGTAGAGGGCTCAAAAAACAGGGTTGCAATCACCTTTCCTTCGAGCAACTTACGATTGGGGTTTTTCTCAAATTCGCTTGCCAGAATGAGCAATCGCAGAATATCTTCTTTGGTATAGTCTTTTATGGAAACCAGATTTTTGAAACTCATACGGATTTGTAATTATTTGAATAAATATTTTGGTACAAATAACATGAATAAATAAGGCAAAAAAAAACCACCCGGAACAAATTCCGACTGATTTTCGTTCAAAACTAAGGATTTTCGGTCTTATTTCTCATGATTTTGCACTGTGAATACAAAAGTACAAAATTTTGTGAATAGAGATGCCCAAAAACGCAAAAAAAATCCGGTCTTAACTCTTATCCAACTCGTCACAACAGTATATTTTGTGCAGCTGAATGCCGGCTTTGTATCTGGCAGGATAATCTTTTACCGCTTGGGTGATAATATTCAACAGATCGCGTTTTTTTTCCAAAGCATTATATTCCGGTTGCAACCAGATGTCGGGTAGTTGATGAGTGGTAAAAACCGAAGCCAGAAACTCCCACCATTTTTCGATAGAAGTTTCATTCTCCACAATCAGTTTTAGCTCGTTCGCTTTTTGCAGATTAACGGGTAAAGGCAACATCAACCATTTCGGGCTAACTGTAATCCAGTCGAAATGCCCCTGAACAGAGAATGCTCCACAGGTTTCGATATGTACCCGCAACCCCTTCGCCTTGAGGGCTAAAGTCAGATTGGTGAGGTTATAGATAGCTGGCTCGCCACCGGTAATAACGACTATTTTTGCACCGGATTTACATGCATTATCGGCCAACAGATTTACATCTGTATTCACATAAGATTTATTGTCGGGCGAAGAGCTCCAGGAATCGGGCGAATCGCACCACGAACATTTGACCGGGCAACCAAAAAGCCGAATAAAATAAGCAGCAGTACCAATGTAGGAACCCTCTCCCTGAAAAGCATAAAAAGTCTCATTAACAGGCAAATAGCCATTGTTATTCAACAGTGGGATGTTGCACATAAGCAGCGTTGTTACGTGAATCTTCGTAAACAGAAACTTTGAGGCAGTGAACCCGGCAGGAAGTAGCTTCGCGAATAAACTGATCGGCGATATCGAATACATATTTAGCCAGACCTTCTGCACCGGAAGAGGGAAGAAAACGCACATCGGCCAGTTTGCGGTCGTGCATCTCCTCGAAAAACGCACGGGCGGGGTCATCGGCATCGATCAACAAAGTGTGATCAAAAATAGCCTCCAACTGCGATCGCAATGGACGCAGAGCACCGAAGTCGTACACAAAATTCTGATAATCAAGCTCCTTTGTCTGGAAAGTAATCTCTATGGTCCAGTTTTCTCCGTGAACAAAACTGCAATGACCGGAATGTCTCCATTGCCGGTGGGCCGCTTTCAGATTATCGTAGGTTTTGGTTAATGTGTAGTACATTTCAACAAATAGTAGAATTATGGACACAAAGATAAGTCATACTATTCAAAAAATAAACATAAGAAATAAGAATAACCCTCGAATGTACCGATATCAGGGGCACTCTGCTACCGTTGTAAAAGCAAATGTTGCAGCTACAATACAGATGTTGCCATCGTTTTTCCCTGCAATATCCGATCTGCCATACCAATGCCATTTCGCAGATTACCACCGATAATAAGTCCGGGATAATCCCGTTGAAGTTTTTCCACTACAGAGAAACGCGATTCGCAATCTGCGCCATATTGGGGTATTGCCTCCCGGTACCTGAAAATTTTGAAAACTGTGGGATTAAAATTTTTTAACTGCATCAAATCGCAAACTTCCCGCTCTACCATTTCCCGGATTTGGCTATCTGTCTGGTCAAAAATATCGGGACGTCTGACTCCACCCATAAAAACAGAAAGCATGGCACCACCCTGCGGCGCCCTTTGACTGAGAAATGCCGAAGGAAAAAGTACGCCCAGAATATCCCGCTTTTCGCTGAAAGGAATCAGGCCACCAAAAGCATCCAGCGGAAGGCCATCCCAACGCGAAAATCCGATAGCCACCTGCACAACACGGGCATAAAGCAAATTGGTAATACGACTTATCTGATCATTGGGCACAAAAGGCAAAAGTGCCGAAAGTTCGTGTGCACCCACAGTCGATATCACCTTTTTTGCTTTCACCGTTACAGGCAGTCCATCGCGACGGAGCCCCTCTACCAGATAACCGTCGCCATCGGGAACAACCACTAAGTCCCGAATACCCGGTATCAGTCTCTCCTCCCCTATGCTCTTCACCAATGCGGCAATCAGCTGAGACAAACCTCCCCGGACCGAAAATATGCGGTTGCCCGATTTTTTTTCTTTTTTTTGATTGGCATCACACCTTTTCTCCCGGCCCATTTTTATGGCGCCACCCATAAAACTTCCGTATTTTTGCTCCAGATTGTAAAGCTTGGGTAAAGCAAAGCGGGGCACCAGCAGATTGGGGTCTCCGGCATATACACCGAGTATAAAAGGGTCAATCGCATAATCGAGAAAACTATCTCCCATGCGCCGTTTGACCAACTGAGCGAGAGTTTCGTTTGGGTCGGTTCCGGCTTTGCGAAATGGCTCGCCCAGCAGACGCAGTTTGTCTTTCAGGGTAAAAAGAGGCGTAGCAATACCAGTCATAAGCCCCGACGGCAAAGCATGCCAACTACCCGACTTAAGCACATACCGTTTGTTGACCGAGTCGGCGGCTCTTTCCAGCGTACAAAAAGCTGACAAATCGTTGAAGAGTTCCTGCACCGTTTCGTTACTCATCACACCTGTACTTGGGCCCTTTTCGTAGGTAAATTCACCGGCCATTTCTGTTTGAATAGCACCACCGGCAACATCATTCTTTTCAATTATCAAAAAGTCGACACCCGATTTATTCAAATAATGGGCCGTGGTAAGTCCGGTAAGTCCGGCTCCAACAACCACAACGTCTGCCTGGTAATTCATAGTCTTATATATAAATAGATAGAAACTACACTGTTTTGGAGAATCTCATTGGTGAATTATCTCTGTTTTTCAGTAACGGGTCAAACAACATTGCCACATTGCGCAGAAACATTTTTCCTTCGGGCAGAATGGTCAGTTTATAGTTATCCAGAGTTACCAGATGATCATCCAGCAATGGCTGCAACTCCGATTCATCAAAAAGAATCAGGTCAAACAAGTCATTTAAACTCAGGTTAAACGCCGCGGAAATAGCATTTAAATCGACAAAATGGTTGCACATCAGCGTATTGATAATCTCCCGACAAACTTTATCGCGGAAAGTAAGCTGATACCCTTTATCGGCAGCCAGTCCGCTGCTTTCGACAGATTCCATGTAGGCCACGGTGGGCTTCAGATTCTGTATGTAAGCATTATCGAGTTGAGAGATGGCTGTAGAGCCAAAAGCATAGACCTGACCGGTGTGTTTTTTGACACAATATCCCATAAAATTGCGGTGCAAAGTACGATCGTTAAGCGCTTTGGCCATCTCATCCTCAGGTCGGGCAAAGTGGTCGAGCCCTATGGGCACGTACCCGGCTTCGATGATGAGATCGAAAGCCCGGCCAAACATATCGAGTTTTTGTTCTGCTGCCGGAATAGCATAGGCTTCGAGAATCTTCTGAGCCTCCTTTACCCAGGGCACATGGGCGTACGAAAAGGTAACAATTCTATCTGGCGAAACAGAGAGAGCCTGCCGGATAGAGTCGCCAAAGCTCTCCGTAGTCTGGCCCGGCAACCCATACACAAAGTCGAGGTTTACAGTCATATTTTTCGACTTCATATAAGCGGCAATCACTTCTACCGGGAGTTTGGAGGGTTTTCGGTTGATAATTCTCAATACATCTGTATTAAAATCCTGTACCCCGATACTGATTCGGTTGATTCCCATATCGGCCAGTTCGTCTACCTGCTGATAAGTCAGATAGGCCGGATTACACTCCATGGCCACATCGGCACCGGCATCAATATGAAAATGAGAGCGCACCAGATTCATCACTGAGGCAATCTCTTTGAGCGAAACAGCATTGGGAGTACCGCCGCCCCAATGTATCTGAGTCACTTTTCTCGTTTTGTCCAGATGTTCCGAAACAGTGAGGAACTCTTTGCGAAGTGCGGCGAAATAACGCGTAACAAACGTTTTATTTCGCATCAAATCGGTATTGCAACCACAGAAATGACACAACTGCGGGCAAAACGGCACATGAAAATAGAACGATAAATTGTGGGGAAGAGCCTGATTAGATTGCTCTATCTGAGACTTGTAGTCGTCTGAGCTGAATCCACTCTGAAAAAAATTGGCCGGCGGATAACTGGTGTAACGTGGTCCCGGTTTATCGTATTTCTGAATTAATTTGGTATTGTAGAGCATGTTATTTTTAGTTACGGGTTACGGGTTACAAGTTACAAGTTACAAGTTACAAGTTACGGGTTACGGGTTACGGGTTACGGGTAGGGGCTGCACTTGTGGCTGCCCGTTAACGAGTAAACAGAGTAAACGGGTTGACAAGTAAACGGGTAAACAAAAACTCAGTGCAACTCATCTTTTTTCTCATTTTTTCTCAGTGTAATTTTTTTTTAGTTACGAGTTACGAGTTACAGGTTACGAGTAGACGAGTAGACAAGTAGACGGGTGATTGGGTATTAACCTGAAACTTAGAACTTATATCCCTCTTCCTTGTACAAATAAAACGAAGCGATAAACACAGCCAAAGCAACCAGAGCCTCCACCGCAAAAAGGTTGAAGAACCCAATGTGATCGGCCAATTTGCCACAGCCCATCGCCAGTATAATCCCCATCAAATGAGTAATCACAATTTGAAGCGAATAATCTGTCCCCTCCTTTCCGGGTCGTACTTTTTCCATCGATATGGTGTAGATAACCACCGACGACATAGAATAGGCCAGCCACAACGAGGCCAGCCCCACATAGATAAGCCACAAAACAGGCGAAGCAGCCACGCCCACAAACAGCAGTGCCACCAGCATATTCAGAAACGCAAACAGCCTCAACGAAAGCTTTGAACCCAAACGACGAACAACAAAGCCACCCAGAAATGCGCCCAGTGCCCCCCAGGCTGTGCCAAAAATGCCAACCATAAATCCGATTTGTTTGAGGTCGAATTTCAAATCGACCAGATAAGGTTTCAGAAGAGAGAGCGTTCCCAGTATGCCGCTGTAATAGACTACCAACAGTAAGGTTCGTTTACCCATCCCCTTTTGCTTGAAAAAAGTGATAATATCGCCATAAGAGACTTTTGCCTCAACATCCTGAATTTCGGTATTTCCCGATTTACGTACAAACAGCGACAACGGAACCAACGCAATCAGCACAAAACCGCCTAACGCAAACATCACCCATTGCCATCCGGTGGCAGCATACAGAATAAGCAAAAACCCACTGCCCAGGAGCGTTCCCATAAAATTGCCCATCGACTGCATACTATTGCCAAAGGGGCGTTGCTCTTTTTTCAGAATACGAATAGCCAATGCATCCGATGCAATATCCTGCGTAGCCGAAAAAGTGATAGCAAGTACCATCAAAATGATAATCAGATTAAAATCGACTTTCAGGCTAAAAAAAGCAATAGCGAAAATGGTGAGTGCATAGAAAATCTCCGAACCAATAATCCAGCGTTTGTAATGCAAATGCGAAGAAGAATTTTTATCGACCAGGGGAGCCCACAAGAATTTGAGTATCCAGGGAATTTTTATCAGTTGTATCAGGCCAATACTTGCCAGCGAGAATTTCTCCATCCGCATGATGATGGGCAAAACAGTGGAAAAAAAACTCATCGGAACAGACTGCGCAATGTAAAGAGCAAAAAGGGTGGAATATTTTTCGTAGGGTTTCATCGGATTGTCGTATATTTATTTTGCAAAAATACTAAAAAAAGAGAGGCGCATGTTACTTTAGCACCCCTCTTTTCTTTTTCAATTCAACGCTTTTGTATTAAAAACCGGCACGAAGCGTTACTCCAAATGTAGCCGGTACTCCCTGCTGTCCATACCATTTGGTTACGCCGCCCACCAATGCAGACGAGAAAGAGTAGGGATGATATTTCGTGTCCAGCATATTTTTTCCCCACAATTCGGCTTCGAACCAGGGAAATTCAAAAGTAAGTTGCTGATTGAGCAGCGTATAAGGTTTTTCAGACTGTGTATTTAAATCATCCCAATATATTCGGCCTACTCCCTGAAAAGTGGTGTTCAGGCGAACTGATTTCAGAATTTTTGTTCGCAGAGGAACCCTCATCATCGTGTAAACAGAGAACGTATTACGTGGAACATAAGGCAAAAAATTCCCATCGCAGGTATCGACTCTCAATTTACTAGCATTATAAGATTTATATTCATCAAATTTTGCCCAGGTTAAACCGAAACTTCCACCCAACATAAATGATTCGCAGGGTCGATAAATCACTTCGGCTTCAACGCCTTTGCTGGTAGAGTGGCCGGCATTACGATAAACATACCCTTTTCCGTCAGTTACTTTTTTGCTTATTTGCTGATCTTTCCAATCAATATAATATCCATTTAAATTGGTAGTCAACCTCTTATCAAAGAAACTACCTTTAAAACCGACCTCGTAGTTCCACGAATATTCGGGTTTATAAGTCAGCTCATCCGGTGTAGTAAACGAAATATTAAATCCGCCACCTTTGTACCCTTTGCTGATTACGCCATACAGAGAGGTGTTTTTGCTTGTTTTGAAACGAGCCGAAAAACGCGGCATCCATTGAGAAAAATCAGATTTGTAGGTCGTATCAGCCTTCACTTTTATCGTATTATTGGTGCCATAGATATCGTATTTATAAGCCAGCTCGTTGTGCTCAAAGTCGAAACGAATTCCGGCCGACAAATCTATAAAACCAAGTAAATTCTTTAATGAAGCCTGGCTATATCCGGCCAAACCCTGATTCAGTTCGGTATTGTATTTGTCGTAGTTGGGCGCCTTTGCCGGATTATAAGTTCCCAATCGTGTATTGAGTGTACGGGCAGCTTCCTGACTAAACCCGAAAAAGCCACCGGACAATTCGAAATGCTTGTAATTTGTAGTAGAAATATTCAACTCCTGAGAATAGAGATGTTGATTCGTTTTTTGAATCACCTGATAGTAATCCAGCGACGAAAAATCCTGATCCACATCCTGATTATCATTCAGATACTGAAAAGAAGAGACCGAACTAACTTTCAGATGATTCAGATTGTATCCTACAGACAGGCTGTTGTCGAGTACTTTACGCGTGTATTGTCCGTTACCGTTGTAGCTGATATCAGCCTGACCGGTAGAATTGAGCAGTCCATAGGGATAACCATTTTCGTGGCTACTCTCACCACCTGCTTTGTAGACCAACTCCAACTGCTTGAGCGGAGTGTAGCGAAGCTTGACAGAACCGTTGTAAGTTTCATCGTCGCCAATCTTACTGTTTGTAAACTGGTTTGTGAAATACCCGTCTCTTTTGGAATATCCGGCAGAGACGAGCATTGCCAACTTGTCTGGGATTAATGGTTGATTGCGGGTAATTCTATATCGTTGCAGGTTGTAATTGCCAAAATCGGCCGAGAAATCTGTGCGGGGAGTGCTGTTGGGCTGACGGGTAATCACATTAATTATTCCTCCCATCGTATTGCGGCCATAGATAGTCCCCTGCGGTCCCCGAAGCACCTCTATGCGCTCCACATCTACAAAATCGAAAACAAAAGCCCCTTTTTCGAAATACGGTACATTATCTACATAAAGTCCGATAGAGGGATTGTTGATGCGCGAACCGATACCCCGTATATATACAGGAGCTGTCAGTTTCGATCCATATTCGGGCATAAAGAAATTGGGAACAATAGCCGTCAGATTTCGGATAGAGGTCATTTTCTTCTGCTCAATCTGCTTAGCGCCTATATAAGTAACAGCCACCGGCATATCGGCCAGTCTGAGATTTTGTTTTCCGGCTTTCACTACCACTTCGTTCAACGAAATTTCTCTCACCCGGGTGGTATCCCGTTTCAGAGTCTCCGCACTCAGATTGACCAACAGGCAAGCCATGCATGCAGAGAAAAGGGTCTTTTTTTTGTTCATGATAACAGCTGATTTTTATCTGTAATATGTGTTCAATTTTGATTGTGCAAAGGAACAACAAATAAAAACAGCAAAAAATCCCCATTTGTAGGGATAAAGCAAAAATAAACGCAAGAACAGAGAGAATATAAAGCCTGTTTGGCCATTATCTCTTTGTTCCTGCGATGAACTAAAAAAACAATTACAAATGCTTTTTTATAAAACCAATTTCTCTTTCTATGAGTAAAAACAGTCGCTCAACCTCCAGTTTATTGTATTCAGGAAGAAACTCCAATTCTTTACCCAAATCGCCCAACTTATTACAAGTCAATGTATAAGAAGAACCCTTAATATTATGACCAATCTGTTTCAGTCGCTCAAAATCCCCACTGGCAGCTGCTTCCTGAATAGAAGTCAGATAATCCTGAAACGAAGAAAAAATAGTCTCCTTTAGTTCATCGAGCAACGATAAATCGCCCGCGAACATATCAATCAAATACTGTTTATTAAAATGTAAGTCTTCTGCCTCATCAGCTATTCTCTCATTTGCCTGCATAACATTCTCCTTATTTAACAACCATTTATCAAACGTTTTCCGAATCGTCTCCTCCACCACAGGCTTAGTCACATAATCGTTCATACCCGCAGCTTCGCAGCGTTCCCTCTCTCCCACCACAGTACCGGCTGTCAATGCTATGATTGGCACCGAAATTCCAATAGCCTCTTCGTAATTGCGAATATCCCGCGATGCCTGATACCCGTTTTTCACCGGCATCTGAATATCCATCAACACGATATCCGGATTACAATCTTTGTATTTCACAACCCCCTCTTCGCCATTCGATGCTTTGTAAACGGTTGCTTTGGGCAATATTTTCTGTATAATTGCAGTAGCCAGCATCATATTCGTCGCATTGTCTTCCACAACCAATACTTTGTATGCAACCGCATCATTTTCAGCTGTATTATTCTCTCCCCTATTTACCGGTTTCTGCGCAGGTCTGTCGGTTTTATTTACCTGCGAAAGAGATTTTACCAACTGAGTCATTTTCACCGGCTTCATCATGGTCTGACGAACACCCAGGGCAGCACACTCCTTGAATATACTATTGTCGTCGGAAGAGCTGTGCAAAAATATAATCGGCTGTTTATCAGAAGCAATATTCATTTTCTCGCGAATATAACGGATCACCTCTATGCCGTTCATCATAGGCATGTTGTAGTCCATAATAATGACATCGTAATCGTTCTTCAAGCCAATTTTGGTTAATGCCTCTATACCGTCGCAGGCCATCTCCGTCTCGATATTGTATGGCAACAACATATCCCTGATAATCACACGATTATTCACATTATCATCCACCACAAGAATACGATTAATACCCGAAATATCAGTTTCTGCTTCCGGTTCACCCTCCAGGCAATTCAATTCGACAGAAAAATAGAAGGTACTACCCACATTGGGCAGACTTTTGAGCTCCAGTTTGGCACCCATCATTTCTACCAAACTATTCGAAATGGTCAAACCCAACCCGGTACCACCATATTTTCGGGTTGTGGCCGTATCTGCCTGCGAAAATGATTCAAAAATTTTCTTCTGTTTTTCCGGAGGAATGCCGATACCGGTATCTCTGACCGAGAAAGTAAACCGCCTTTTGCCATCCGGCAATTCATTGGGAGCAACCTCAACCTTCAATTCTACCTCTCCTTTTTCGGTAAACTTCATGGCATTGCCCAGCAGATTGATAATCACCTGGCGCAACCTCACCGAATCTGTTTCGATAAACCGGGGCGTATCCGGCTGAATATTGAGCAACAATTCGACATGCTTTTCGTGCGCTTTGTGCTTTAATACGTCTCCGATTTGCTCTATAAGTTCAATAATATCCGTTTTCTCGTAATTCAACTCCAGTTTACCGGCCTCAATTTTAGAGAAATCCAAAATATCGTTCAGTAAATCGAGCAGCGAATTGGCGGAATTGTAAACCGTCTGCATATAATGCATTTGCGAATCATTGAGCTCGGTTTTCATCAACAAATCAGAAAAACCGATCACTCCATTGAGTGGAGTACGTATTTCATGGCTCATATTGGCCAGAAATTCCGATTTGGCTTTGTTGGCAATTTCGGCATCCTCCTTGGCTTTTTGCATTTCAGCCTCTGCCTGTTTCATTTCCGTAATATCAACAAATGATTCTATCAGACATTTTTTTCCATTAAAAACAGAGTGCACAACCGATTTCAGTATAGGAATTTGATTTCCCTCTTTATCAATCAATATTTTTTCGGTCGAAGTCAGATTTTTCTCTTCATTTGATAGTGTACATTGACCACACAAGGTTGGGCATATAAAGCTGTGGCATACTTTTCCGATAATCTCCTCTTTCGATGATTTGTACATCCGGGCGCCCTTCTTATTTACAAAAAGGATTTCGTGCGTTTCCAAATCAATGATTGTAACACCCACATCCTGCGAATCGAGTATCTCACTCAGATAATCGCTGTATTCGCGAAGGGTCGATTCCATCAGTTTGTGTTCGTCGATCAAACTAATCAGGCAGTCGAGCAGATGCTCGGTATCGTTACTGTTAAGCAAACTCAGAAACTTGGGATCCCCTGGTTTGAGTGAAATAATACCGGATTTTATTTTCTGAATCAACTCCTTCCATTCATCGCTATGTTTCTTTTGAATCTGATAAGCATCCCGCAGCTCTGTCGAGCTTATCTCCATCGACTGCTGAATCATCCGTGTATCCTGATCGAAACTATTGTATGTTTCATCCACGAGTTCCAGCAAACGGAGCACATCATCGGGCAACCCATCTATGGTTCCCAATGATCGTTTTATCTGGCGGGCTAATAGTTTATTCATACGGTCAATTCTTTAAAGAGAGTTATGGTCATCGTTTGATTGTGCAATTCACAATCCAGATCAAAAGGCCTGGTAGGGCAAATCTCTCCGTAAGAATAGAACCCGGTCACAGTAGCCTGCTCTCCTATTTGTTCCTTTACACTTTCTATTTCCTCTTCGGTACGTTGTTTCAACACCAGCTTGCGCCCCACACAACTAATCAGAATAGCCAAATCGGGTTCTGTTTCAGCAAGACTTTCGAGCGCCATTTCAGCAGCACCGGTAGCCCCATCTATCAGTTTTTCGTTTCCGGCATTCATCAACCGGACAAACTCTCCTTCGGGAATATCCCCGGCAAAAGTCATACTACCATCAGTTTCGTTGACCGAAAGAATAGTTCGGACCAGCGACGACTCGTTGTTTTTACCACGCAAACTGAGTGGAAACAGCAGCGCCGAAGAGGGCAATTGCGCCGCATAATCTCCCAAATATTTTTTATACAATTGCAAGGCCGGCTGCCCGTCGAGTTCGTACAATACATTTCCTTCGGAGCGTGTAACCAGTCTGTCCACACCAAAAGTGGTCCACCCACCCTGCGATCCGTATCCTATCTTCAAAGCAGAACCATAAAAACCGATAGCCATCACCCTGTTTTGTACTCCAATGCCGTTGTGAACGACTACCGTCTCCGAAAAACCGGCATCATCTCCGGCCAAACCACCGGTAACAGATACTTTGCCCCCGAAAAGCTCTTTCAAACCCTTAGTGAGCTCACTTCCGTTTATATGAAGTCCTTCGCTGAGTAAAAGCACATGACTCAGATCATCCTGTGCCAATGTCTGCCCCAGCTTCAAACCTATCCTGCGACTATCTTCCGGTTTGCCTATCATTTCGGTGGCAATCCGAAAACTACTTTTCTCAAAATATACAGCGGTAGAAACAATACTTTTGTCCGAAACATCTGTATTCCAGATTTCTCCGGATGTAGAGCATCCTACAATCTCTGCATTCGGGTACATAAGCTTTACCTCGTCAATACGGTCTTGATTTTTCAGCAACTCCCTGTTTCCGAATAAAAAAACCAACTGCGCCGAAGACAACAATCCGGAATCTGACTTTTGAGCCCATCCCTTTGCATTATAAATCCATTGTTCTGTTTGCATCTGATTTATATTTTGATATTATATTAGGCTTATTTAAGGAATAAACAATTATTTCATTGCAATGTTTTCAATTTTATATCCATTATGCGAATATAGATATTTTTTATTTATAAAAACAATATTTTTATTGTTTATAGAAAATTCCCATCAATTAGTTCTGAAAAATGCAAATGTGCCAATGGATGCCATCAAAGGGTTCATGTGCATTAGTTTTTTAGTTTTTGCTCTACCCACAATATAAAAGGAATCATGCAAATCATGAATTTAACCGACTTACAAATTTATTGCAATAAATTACACAACAAAAACAAACACAATCAAAAAAAGCTATCTTTGCATCCATTAATAATTAGAAATACATAAAACAAAAACAAATCAAGCATGAAAAAGAGAATCTTAGTCTTAGCAATTTGCTCTGTGGCATTTATCAGCATTCAGGCACAGGCAAAAAAAGAGTCGGTAGTCGAACTAATCAATCTGATGCAGCAAAACGAAATGATTGACAAAACCTTCAGTAGCATACTCGAGCCCATCAGATATCAGATAAGCAAAAGCGGAAAAGATGAGGCAACTATTGAAAAAAACAAAGCCATATTCGACAAAGTAATGGCAAAAAGCAAGGAAATGGTGAAGGATATGATAAACAACGAGATGGTTACCATTTATCAGAAATATTTCACAGACAAAGAGATAAAAAGTATGATTACATTCTATAAAACTCCGGCCGGCCAAAAATTCATTCAGGTGATGCCCGATATGCAAAAAGATATGATGCAAATCATGTTGAATAAATACATTCCCCAATTGCAGGAATCCATAAAGGCAGAAGTGAAGCCCTGATGCAGTTTGATATGGTATTCAGACAAACAAGAAAAAGGAGTTACAAATCAATGTAACTCCTTTTTTGTAGCGCGACCCAGGATTGAACTGGGGACCTCATGATTATGAATCATGCGCTCTAACCAGCTGAGCTATCGCGCCATTTCTCAAATGCGGTGCAAAGATACGTCTTTTCTTCTTTTCTGCAAATTTTCGAATCACTTTTTTGATGCTAAAATGCAAACTTTTTTGCATTCAGCTCACTATCAATGGGTTTTGAGATAGGAATAAATCTCCTTTCCGGAGTCGTTTACAAACGAAACCCGGAAACCCCTCTCGCTGATGCTACACAAAGTAAAGCCAAGCGATGTGGCAAAATACCGGGCATAAAACCACGGTGTGGCGAGTCGCTTTTTACAGGCAGAGGTTGTGACTATATAATCCATACCATCTCTCGAAAGATGCTGAAAACTGTGTACATGTCCCGAAAAATAGAAATCAACTTTGTATTTTCGCAACAACGGATCAATCAAATCTATCAACTCATCGGTATTGCCATGCCCCAGATCGGTGGTGTAAATGGGATGATGCCCCACCACAATCTTCCAGGTCTCGCGCGACGAAGCAAGCACACTATCTACCCATTGCACCTGTCTTTTTGTGTCCTGATCGCGTACTGCTTTATAAGCCTCTTTTTTTCTGTATTTCCTGATAAATGGCGATGTATCGAGAATAACTAGACGAAGTGAATTTTTCGCATCTATCTGTTTCACAAGCGTATAGTAACGCGCCGGCATCTTCCATTTTCCACCTTTAAGGGTGTAATCGACCAACGCCTGAGGATTACCCAAATATTCGTGATTCCCCAGTGTCGGATACCAATCCACAGAGAGTGATTTGCCTGTGTACACATCTTCGAAACGACTCTTCCAGAATAAATCGGAAGTATCCCTCACCCCGTTATCATGAAAAGTATCACCAGATGATATTACAAACCGGGGCCCGAGTGTATCTCCCAAACTGGAAGCTACCTTCGCCACCTTCTCCGGATTTAAATCTCCGGTAGCTCCCATATCCGACAAAATAAAGAAATTATAATCATTTTTGACGGGGAATGCCCCTCCTGTAGAATCTGCACAAGATACAAATAATTGTATTATAAGTAAGAGATACCAAAAAAAAGCAATTTTTCTCATTGTCATTGTCCTGAATTATCTATATTTGTAAACGATATCCATGTTAAAACACAAAATTAAGCAGGAAATGGGCAAACCATCAATGTTTAATATTTGTTTACAATTATATACTTGTTTAAACAACAAACAAATTAACCTGCTATGATGCGAAAACTACAACTAACTCTTCTTTTATCCGGTGCTCTGATGCTACCTGCACACAGCCAGATTTGCGGATGTACAGACACCTACGCCACCAACTACACTCAGGGCGCAACCATTAACAATGGTAGCTGCTTGTATGAACCCACCAGCCAAACGCCTGTGTATAAGTCGACTCTTAGTCTCGATTTAAGTGAAACATCCGGACTGACCTACTTCAACAACAAATACTGGACCCACAACGACAGTGGAAACCTGAACCGCATATACCAGTTTAATCCCCAAAGCGGCCAGATAGAACGATCTGTGGTTATTAAGAATGCCACCAACATTGATTGGGAGTGTATGGCTCAAAGCAGTTCGTATCTGTTTATAGGCGACTGTGGCAACAACGCCACGGGTGCACGAAAAGATCTGTGCATTCTGAAAATATCAAAAGCAGCGATAGCCAATAATAAAAACGACACGGTGACTGCCGAAAAGATTTACTTCTCATACCCCGATCAAACAAACTTCACCCCTTCTCAGAATGCAACCAATTTCGACTGCGAAGCTATCATTTTTGACAACGATTCCATACACCTCTTTACCAAGAACTGGGTGGATAAAAAATGTACACACTACCGCGTTCCTTCTACACCGGGCACATTTGTGGCAAAAAATGTAGAAACATTTAATCCGAATGGATTAATTACAGATGCCGACTTCACATCGGTCAACGGAAATATTGTTCTGATTGGCTATCAGGAGATTGTGATGGGATACTACGTCTGCTTTGCCTGGTTGCTTTTTGATTATCAGCCCGGACACTATTTCAGCGGCAACAAAAGAAGGATTGATTTAGGCCCTGCTACCCAGATTGGACAAACAGAAGGGGTGCTGCTTTTTGACGATGGCTCAGGATACATCTCCAACGAAAGGGTCGAATCTCCGATAGTAACAATACCAGCATCGTTACGCGGATTTGATTTCAACAGCTACTACCACAATCTGGCCGATGGATTCAAAGAAATAACAAAAGAGATATCTGTAATAAGCAAATCGTACCTCAATCCCGATACCAATCATCTCAATATAACGATTAATCACCCCCACAACAATATCCGCGCCTCACTGTACGATGTTTTTGGAAAAAAAGCAACAGCCTGGAACCTCAGCAACGGAGAAAACTCCACAGATCTATCCATGCTGCAAAACGGATTGTATATTGTTAAACTCGATCAGTTTCCGAACTCAGCAATTAAAATAATAAAAAGATAAGTGGATTTAAAATAAGATTCTGCTCAATTCCGGGGGGCTGCATCAAACAATTGTGTTTTTGATGCAGCCTCCTTTCGTTATGCAGTTTATCAAATATCGGATAAAATAATTATTCTGTCTGATAATATTTAATATATTTGCAGAAACGAAGCCAATCTTATGAAAAAGATTCTTATTACCGGTGCATTAGGACAGATAGGTACTGAACTTTCAGAAGCATTCAACAGCAGATACGGAGTCGAAAACATCATTGTATCGGATATTATTCCCGACACAAAAAACAGCTATGCCGAAAATGTCTTTGAGTTGCTGGATGCCACGAACTACGACAACCTCGAAAAAATTATTCTGAAGCACAACATCGATACAATTGTACATCTGGCCGCTATTCTGTCTGCCCGCGGTGAGCAAAACCCGGAACTGGCCTGGCATGTAAATATGGATGGTCTGCTCAACGTGATACATCTGGCCGTAAAACACAATCTCGACCGGATAATGGTTCCCAGCTCTATCGCTGTATTCGGTCCTCAATCGACTTTGTACAACGCCCCGCAGGATACAATACTGAAACCCAACACCATGTATGGAATTACCAAGGTGGTGGGCGAAATGCTGGCCGAATACTACAACCGCAAATTCAATCTCGACATACGCGGTATCCGCTACCCGGGTATCATCAGCTACAAAACACTGCCCGGCGGTGGTACTACCGACTACGCCGTAGAGATTTTTCACGAAGCTCTGCGCACGGGGCACTACACCTGCTTTCTCAGCAGCGAGGCCTGCCTGCCTATGATGTATATGCCTGATTGTGTGCGTGCCACCATTGAACTACTGGAGGCCGACCGCGCCAAATTGCGTCATCACGGCAACTACAACGTGGGCGCCATGAGCTTTACTCCGGATGAGCTGGCCGACGAAATCAGAAAACACATCCCTGGCTTCACTATCGACTACAAACCCGATTTTCGCCGGGAGATAGCCAAATACTGGCCCGCGTCGGTGGATGATTCTTCGGCTTGTGCCGACTGGGGTTGGCGTCCGGAATATACACTGGAAATGACTGTCAGTGAGATGATTCGCAATTTAAGCAAATGAATTTTCAGACACAGAAAAGAGAATACAACAGACCACTAAACTGAATAAATATGGCCTCCAGAATAATAATTACGATGATCACATTTCTGTTTCTCTTCAACGGATTGACAGATTTTTACTTTTACAAACGTGTAATCTGCCGGTTTACAAAAGCCCGCTGGATACGCATAACCCACTGGAGTGTAACGATTTTGTTTGTGGGAATGCTGGGATGGCTAATCTCAAAGTTTTCGAATCCGGGAACAGATGCTACCTCGAACATCTACATCTGGATTATCTATTTTTACCTTTTGGTTTATGTGCCAAAGCTTGTTTATATGCTAATTTCGTGGCCTGAACTGTTTCTGAAACGAACCAAAGCATTCAGTGTGGCCGGCGGAACACTCTCGTTGTTAATTGCCGCGGGTCTGATATGGGGTGCCACCGGTGGCAGGTTCTGCTTCAGAGAAAATGTGGCAGAAGTAGCCTCTACCCGCTTGCCCGAATCATTCGAAGGATACACGATTGTGCAGTTTTCGGATACCCACCTGGGCAACTTTGGGCATTCTGATAGTATTATGCACGAACTGGTCTGTCGAATCAATGACATTCAGCCCGATTTAATTCTCTTTACGGGAGATTTAGTGAATACAAAAGCCAACGAAATAGACCGATTTGCCTCCATTCTGAAAACACTGAAAGCCAGAGACGGTGTATTTTCGGTCATGGGAAACCACGACTACGGCGACTATGTTTACTGGAAAACAAAGGCCGACCACGATGCCAATCTGCAAAGCTTGTACGACAAACAAGCACAATTGGGATGGCGGGTTTTGCGCAACGAATCTGTATATATAAAAAGAGGTAGAGACAGCATTGCTCTGATTGGCGTAGAAAACTGGGGAGAGCCCCCTTTTCATCAATACGGAGATTTAGACAAAGCGATTAAAAACGTAAAACAGAATTCGTTCAAGGTACTGATGTCGCACAACCCCGAACACTGGAGACAGGTAGTTGTGCCCCGATACGATATCAACCTTACCCTGGCCGGACATACACACGCCTGGCAAATGGCCTTTGGATGGGGCAATCACAGATATTCGCCCGCTGTCTTTAAATACAAAAACTGGGGCGGACTATACACCAGCGGCGAAAAACACATTTATGTGAATGAAGGAACCGGCTATGTTCTCTATCCAATGCGATTCGGAGCCGGCCCCGAAATCAGTGTCATCAAACTAAGACGAAAATAGGCCTAAGTTTTTTTGAGGCTGAATAAAAATTCCAATCCGCCTTCGGGCCGGTTTTTGGCAGATATTTCACCGTGATGAAAAAGAACGGCATTTTTCACAATTGCCAGCCCGAGCCCTGTGCCGCCTATTTTTCGTGAACGCCCTTTGTCGACCCGATAGAATCGCTCAAACAGGCGGTTCAGATGCTCCTCGGCTACCCCGGTTCCGGTATCCGAGAAACTAAAATAATAGTAGTGAGCATCCTCTCGATAACAATTTACTACGATTTTAATATTTTCTCCGGCATAAATTCCGGCATTGTCAAACAGATTTCTGAAAATTGAATAAATGAGCGAAGAATTGCCTTCTATAAAGGCTTTTTCCGGAATATTTTTCAGTGTAGTCTGAATCCCCTTCTTCTCCAGTTCGAGCTGAGTTTCGTTGTATATCTCCCGAATAATATACGAAATATCAATTCTCTCTCTGTCGAAAAGCTTATTGGCCTCGTCCATGCGGTTGAGCATAGAAATATCGCTCAGCAAATACGACAACCGTTTACTCTGGGCGTAACAACGTTCGATAAAGAGCTGACGTTTAGCCGGATTCATATCAGGCATCGAGAGAATTGTCTCCATATACCCCTGAATACTGCTCACCGGTGTTTTGAGTTCGTGCGATATATTTTGAGTCAGTTGTCTTTTCAAACGATTCTCCTCCTCTTGCTGGGTATTGTTGTAAATAGAAATTTCAAATGTTTTATCATCAAAAATAACACAATTGATTTCGAACCACTTACCACCTTTGTGCACAGAAATAACTTTGGATGATATTTCATCTTTGCTATCGGCAGTATGCGAGCGTGTATTCAGAAACTGAACAATCGGAGCAAACTCCGGCAAATCAAACACATGTTCCGACGATTGCAACTTTATGTCGGAAATCAGATTGATGTGTTGAATAAAAAGGCTGTTCGTGAGTATCTCCTCCCTGTTTCTGGTAAAAATGGCCAAACCTTCGCGCGAAAAGCGGAAGTGCATGTGTAGTTTTTCACGCTCAACAGAGAGTGCATTTTGCGTTCTGACCAGCCGTCTGTAAATACGAAGCAGCTTTTGGGATATCTCACCGATATCATCCTGTGCAAACACAATTTCATTATCAATAGGTTCGTTGTTTTCGGCACGAATAGCAAACTCCCGGAGTCGGGTCACATTTTTCCCCAGCAAAAAAGAAAAACGCAACAAGGTAACCACGGCAATAAAGAAAAGAATTACAATAAAATAGATAAAAAAAGGATCAACCCTCAGCAGCTGAATGGTTGTGGTATTGTAGGGTAGAGCTGTTCGGATATAATATTTATCAAACTTTTGCGCCGAATAAAAATAGTCGCGATCAACCGATTCGGAATACCGAATAGCAAACCCACTGCCTTTTTTATGAGCCTCTTCAATTTCAGGCCTGTGGAGGTGATTCTGCATGTGCGAAAAGTCATGTTTTTTTGAATCATACAGCACATTACCTATCGAATCGATAATGGTCAGCCTCATCTCCGGAACATCGAGCATGGCCTCTACCTGCGAAATAACCGAATCGGAAATTCCATGTTTCTTTATTTCATATATTACGAGTGTATTGTATCGGGTAAGCGTAGCATCGAGCATCTGCTCCCGAAACAATTTTTCTCGTCTGTATTGAAATACCGTGATCAGAATAACAAACAAAAAGAAAAGAAGAAAAATACTTATAAAAAGTCTTTTATGGAAAGGATATTTATTCAGATTCATCCGAAACGAAATTTGAGGAGTTACGGGTATTAGTTGGATGGGCCAATCAAAGGCACGTTAGTCTATTTCGAAGCAATATCCGAAACCCAGGCGGGTGACAATATTTCGCCCATAAGCACCAATTTTTTTTCTTAACCGGGTGATATTTACATCAATAGTTCGATCAAGCACAAAAACCTCATCCGACCACACGAGCGAAAGAATTTCGTCGCGCGAGAAAACATGACCGGGTTGGCTAAGCAATAGTTTAAGTATTTCATACTCTTTTTTGGTGAGAGCCACCTCAACACCATCTACAGTAGTCTTCTTTTGACTCAGGTTGATTATCAGAGTTTCGTAGCGAACCAGTTCCTCCTTTTTCTTACTTTCGGTTGACGGAACCTGATTTCTCCGCTTCACAGCTTTGGCACGTGCAATCACCTCTTTGATAGAGAATGGTTTCGAGATATAATCGTCGGCACCAATATTGAAACCGGTAAGCATATCATTTTCAGTATCTCTTGCTGTGAGAAAAATAATAGGCACAGCGGCCGTAAGTGGCTCTTTCTTAATCATATTGGCCAGCTTAAAGCCGGAGATTTCACCCATCATTACATCCAACAACAGAAGAGAATAGACCGAAAGATCGAGCGTAAGCGCCTCCTCTGCCGAATTGGCCGTATCCACGGTAAATCCCTCATTCTCGAGATTAAATTTCAGGATTTCGCACAAATCCTCTTCATCATCGACTACTAAAATACGGTTTTCATCCATATACTGTAATGTTATTTTGGTTTATTAAAAACTACCCAAACGCAAAACTACACATTATCAGTCAAAAACTACGTTGCAATAGAATGAAATATATATTACAAACTGGTTTCATGATGAATTATCTCTGTTTTTTTGCTAAATTGCAGCCCAAAACAGTCAAGCAGATGCAACCATTTTTACAAAAGACAGCCCGGGCATGTCATATTCACTACAAAGATACAATTAGCGACCAGATATTTGTGTTTCCCAACAGACGAGCCGGAATATTCTTTCAGAAATACCTGGCAACATTAGTTGGTAAGCCGCTTTTTTCGCCCAGAATCATCTCTGTCAACGACCTTTTCAGAGAGCTTACCCCCTACCGTATTGCCGACCGCATTAGTTTGTTGTTTTCGCTTTATCAGGAGTTTCGGATGCTCTCGAAGCGTGAAGAGAGTTTCGACGAATTTGTTTTTTGGGGCGAAATGATTCTTAATGATTTCGACGATGTGGACAAATACATGGCCGATGCCCGACAGCTATTCACCAATGTGAAGGATTTGAAAGAGATTGACAACGAAATGTCGGGTCTGACAGATGAACAGATAGCAACAATCCGCCAGTTCTGGTTCAATTTTCAACCGGAAAAAGAGGGCAAAACAAAAGAAGACTTTTTGGCCACCTGGGAAATCTTATACCCGCTTTACGAAGCATTTCGTAAACAACTGATTGAGCAAAATGCAGTTTACGAAGGCGTGGTTTTCAGAGAGGTTTGTGAGCGGATTTTACGCAAAGAAGAATTGCAACTGAATAATTGTGACTATATATTTGTTGGTCTGAATGCACTCACCCGCAGCGAAGAGATTCTGCTGGAATACCTGCAGAAAAAAGGTGTTGCTCAATTTTTCTGGGATATTGAGTCTCCCCGTTTATCCGATTCTTACAACAAAGCCTCCTACTTCATTACCCACTACGCGGTTCAGTTTCCATCGGCATTCGATTTGACTACAGAAGAAGATAATCAGGAAGAACCCACCATCGAATTAATTGGAATACCCTCGGCCATAGGTCAATCGAGACAGGTATATGATGTATTGACAAACTTACTTCAAACTAAACAAATAGAAGACCCTGCAAAAGCCATCAACACGGTGGTAGTATTACCCGATGAACGTTTGTTGCTTCCCACCCTCTATTCCATTCCCGAATCGATCAGCAATATCAACGTAACCATGGGATACCCATTGGCCTCATCGCCAATAGCCGGTTTGATGGAACAAATATTTGCCATGCAGACACATGTGCGAATGCATCAGGGTGTACCGACCTTCTACTTCCGCTTTTTGATGCCTGTGCTCAACCACCGCTATATTGCCGGATTATCGCCCGATTTTGCCGCGAAGATGCACAAAACAATCATCGAAACCAATCGAATATACATTACCGCGGCTGACTTTGAGCAAGACAAACTACTCTCTAAGGTGTTTGTACCATTGCTTGGCGACGCCGATTTTCCGGCCTATCTGATGCAGGTGATTCGACTGATTCAGGAGACCGGGATCAGAGAAGAAAATGAAGACGAAACATCCCCCAACAATTTATCGGAACTGGAAAGCGAGTTTATGTACCACTACTACCTTACGATAAACCGCATGGGAGATATTATGCAAAACAACAATACTCACATGACGAGCGACACATTTTTCCGTTTGATACGCAAAATGATTGCCGGTGTAAGTGTTCCGTTCCGGGGAGAACCCCTATCGGGACTTCAGGTGATGGGAGTATTGGAAACCAGGGTGCTCGACTTCGACAATATCATTATTTTATCAATGAATGAAGGTGTTTTTCCGCTCAAAACCGCCTCAAACTCATTCATTCCCTACAATCTGAGGAAAGGGTTTGGACTACCAACCTACGAACATCAGGAGAGTGTATATGCATACCATTTTTACCGTATGATACACCGGGCCAGGCATATAACAATGCTCTACGACACCCGAAGCGATGGAATGCAAACAGGAGAAGTAAGCCGGTATGTACACCAGTTGAGATACCATTACAAAATGCCGATTACCGAAAAGCAGGTAGATTTTGATATTTCTGTTTCAAAAAACGAACCCATCACGGTGCGTAAAACAGAGCGTATTCTACAAGCACTTTCCCGCTTTTCGGAGGGTGGAAACCGGAAGTTATCGGCAAGCTCCATCAATACCTATCTCGATTGCCCGCTCAAGTTCTATTTTCAGGAGATAGAGCAAATGAGAGAAGAGGAAGAGGTGAGCGAAACACCCGAAGCCAGCCAGTTTGGGAGCATGTTTCACCTCATTATGGAAAGGCTTTACAACAACATAGCCAACAGGCAAATTCAAGCCGATTCGTTGAACGAAATTCAGAAAAATGACAAATTACTGACAAGTGAAGTCGAAAATGCATTTCGGGAATATGTATTTAAGGGCGATAAACCGAGAGAGCTTACCGGCAATAATTTTCTGATTGGCTCCGTATTGAAACGCTACGTAAAACAGGTACTCGAAACAGACAAAAAACTAACCCCGTTTGTCTATCGCACATCAGAGATGGCGGTACACAACGTACTAACCACCCCGTCTCAAAAACGAATACAAATAAAAGGGCTGATAGACAGGGTGGATGAGGTAAGAGATCAAATACGGATTATCGACTACAAAACAGGACAGGGAGAGCTGAAATTTTCATCTATCGAACAACTATTCGATAAAAATCAGAAGAAGCGCCCCAAAGCCGTGATGCAGGTATTTTTGTATGCCTATTTATATCGGTTGCAGAAGGGCGATCAAAGCGTCTATCCCGGAATATATTTCCTTCGAAATCTGTTTGACGACTTCGACGCCGGAGTCATTTACAAAACAACCCAAACAACCAAAGTAGATGATTTCTCGGTTTTTGCTGCCGATTTTGAGAATGCACTGCTGAAATGCATTGATGAAATATTTGATCCGGCTTTTGATTTTGAGCAAACAACCGTAGGAGAAGCCTGCGCCTACTGTGCATACAAAGAAATTTGCCGAAAGTAAATTGTTTGCAGAGCGCTCATATTTTTGCTAAATTCTAATTTTTACACTGCATATAGTTATATTTTCCTGTAAAAAGAACTATTTTATAACAAAATTGTCTATTTTTGCAGTGAATTGCAAACGGTTCTTTTTCGAAAGACCGTTTTTTTTGCCTATATGTATTTATAAAGATATTAAAATGCAATTTGCATGTCGTTATAATACATTATCAGAAATATCAAATAATAAACAATTAAATAATATTATGTCATTTTATTGCATCGATATCACACATTTCAGTTAAATATTGGCCAAAATGCAATCGGAATGATATTTTTTAAATTATCTTTGTACACAAACTAAGTAATTACAATTTTATGTGTGGTATAGTAGGAGTTTTTGATCTTAAAACAGATGAGCAGTCGCTCCGTCATCAGGTTTTGAAGATGGCTAAAAAAATTCGCCATCGCGGTCCCGATTGGTCGGGTATATTTTGCAGCCAAAACGCAATTTTGGCTCATGAGCGACTTTCCATTGTCGATCCTGAATCGGGAGGACAACCCTTGTATAGTAAAGATGGCAAATTGGTATTGGCCGTAAACGGTGAAATCTACAATCACCAGGCCATGCGCGATGAGATGTCAAGCGAGTATGAGTTTCTGACTCACTCTGATTGCGAAATCATTTTGGCACTTTACCGCAAAAAAGGCATTAATTTTCTGGAAGATCTGAATGGTATATTTGCCTTCGCACTCTACGATATAGAAAACGATTGCTACCTGATCGCCCGCGACCATATCGGTATAATACCTTTGTATATGGGATGGGACGATGCAGGCATGTTTTATGTGGCATCTGAGCTCAAAGCTCTCGAAGGATTCTGCTCAAAAATTGAAGTATTCCCTCCGGGCCACTACGTATACAGCAAAAACGGATACGAACCCGTTTGCTGGTACAAACGCGAGTGGATGGAGTTCGATAATGTAAAAGACAACACCTCTGATATCGACACCTTGCGTCAGGCGCTCGAAGACGCAGTACAGCGCCAGTTGATGTCTGACGTTCCTTATGGCGTTTTGCTGTCAGGTGGTCTCGACTCATCTATTATTTCGGCCGTAGCCAAGAAATATGCATCGAAACGCATAGAGAATGGCAACGAGAGCGAAGCTTGGTGGCCTCAGTTGCACTCATTTGCAGTTGGATTGAAAGATGCTCCGGACCTTATTGCTGCCCGCAAAGTGGCAGAACGTATCGGAACTGTTCACCACGAAATCCATTATACAGTACAAGAGGGTCTGGATGCAGTACGCGACGTAATTTATTACCTCGAAACATACGATGTAACTACAGTGCGTGCATCTACACCTATGTACCTTTTGTCTCGTGTAATTAAATCGATGGGTATCAAAATGGTTCTTTCGGGCGAAGGTGCTGATGAAATATTCGGCGGATACCTATACTTCCACAAAGCGCCAAATGCTCAGGCATTCCACGAAGAGACTGTACGTAAGCTCGGCAAGCTGTATCTCTACGACTGTTTGCGTGCCAATAAATCTCTGGCTGCATGGGGAGTAGAAGGACGTGTACCATTCCTCGACAAAGAGTTTATGGATGTGGCAATGCGCCTCAATCCGGAAGATAAGATGGCCAAAAACGGTAAAATGGAGAAATGGATTCTGCGCAAAGCGTTTGAAGAAATTTTGCCGGAGAGCATTGTATGGCGTCAAAAAGAGCAATTCTCGGATGGTGTGGGTTACAACTGGATTGACACCCTGAAACAGGTTGCAATTGACAAGGTAAGCGATGATGAGATGGCGAAAGCAGCAGAGCGCTTCCCGGTTAATCCTCCGATGAATAAAGAGGAATACTACTATCGCTCAATCTTCGAAGAGCACTTCCCATCACAAACAGCTGCACAAACGGTACCATCTGTGCCATCTGTGGCATGTAGTACACCTATTGCGCTGGAGTGGGACGAATCATTCAAAAAGCTTAACGACCCATCCGGTCGCGCTGTAAAGAATGTGCACAACGAAAGTTACGAAAAATAAATCGCAATACAGAAATAAAAAAATCCTCCTGAAAATTTTCAGGAGGATTTTTTTGTCGTAAAAAGCGGAACAACTACAGAACTAATCTTTGCTGATGCGTTGAATACGTTTTGAGATTTTCTGTTCGATTACAATCGGAACCTTCTCTTCAATCACCGAGCTGGTATCAAGACCGAGCGAAGTAACATCGGTAATACTCATTCCTTTAATTGAATTGTGAAGACTCATGGTGAAATTCTCCAGAGGAGGCAACTTGTAATCGTTTGTGAGGACTCTATCGAGGTTTACAAAAAGGAAATCGGATGTAAACTCGTGCTTTTTGAGCGATTCGTAACGACTAAGCAAACTTATTTCGCCACTGGCCTGAAGATCCTCTAAAACCTGACGGAAATAGAGATTTAACCGACGCTCTACTTTGAATCCGAGACGGAAATCGACCTTAATTACAGTACCCGGAACAATATGATGCACCTGATATTCGAATGTATCGGGCGAGTCGAGACTGTCAATGTGCAAAAACCAATAGACATCGGCACGCTTGGGATGTTTTCGAAAGATTGAATAAATGATTTTATTCTCAATCTGCAGGAGGTGGTTTGCTTTGGTGATATAGACCAGATTTGTCGCAATTTTATTGACAGATGTATCGACACTCAGCTCGCTAAACATGTCGATATATTTGCGCAGACTGACAAAGGTGATGTAACGATTCTTGATTTTTCGTCCGAAATACCAGCCATACATAATTGCAAAAAAGCCAAAAGCCATTAATATTGTAAACCAACCACCGTGCATAAACTTATTACAATTGGCAACAAGAAAAGTAGATTCAATTGTAATAAACACAGCTATAAGCAAATAGCGAAAGACGACAAATGTTTTGATAGAACGAAGATAATGCCACAACAACATAGTCGTCATTATCATGGTAATAGAAATAGAGAGACCATAAGCCGCCTCCATATTGGCCGATTCCCGGAAGAAAAGCACAACAAAAACACAACCAATAAACAGGAACCAGTTAACAAAAGGAATATAAACCTGCCCCTTTACCTCTGTAGGATAGGATATTTTGATTTTTGGCCAAAGGTTGAGCGAAATAGCCTCGCTGATAAGCGTATAAGAACCACTGATAAGCGCCTGACTGGCAATAACGGCAGCGGCAGTAGCGATTATAATACCCGGAACAAGAAACCACTCCGGCATAACGGAATAGAAAGGATTGACATTCCTGGCCACATCGGCATGAGTCATAATCCAGGCACCCTGTCCAAAGTAATTGAGTAAAAGCGTGATTTTAACGTAAATCCAGGAGATACGGATATTCTTTATACCACAGTGTCCCAAGTCGGAATAGAGCGCTTCAGCACCGGTAGTAGCAAGAAACACAGCACCCAGGAGCAATAACCCATGCGGATATTTCGTGAGAAGCTCCACGGCATAAGCCGGATTTACCGCACGCAGAATATCGGGGAAATAAACCAAATGGCTCAAACCCAGGACAGCCAGCATACCAAACCAAAACAGCATAATCGGGCCAAATGATTTACCAATAAAGTCGGTTCCAAACTGCTGTACAAAAAAGAGAGAAGTGAGAATCAGCAATACCATCGGAATAACCGAAATATCCGGATTAATCAACCTCAGCCCCTCCACAGCAGAAGTCACTGTAATAGCCGGTGTAATGATACCATCGGCCAGCAGAGCACTACCGCCCACCATTGTGAGTATAGCAATGCCGGTTTTTTTCTCTTTAATCAGAGCAAAAAGGGCAAAAATACCACCTTCACCGTGGTTATCGGCCCGGAGAGTAATAATGACATACTTGATTGTTGTCTGGAGCGTTAGAGTCCAGAAAATACAAGATATACCACCATAAACCAGCAATTCATTCAACTGAGCTCCACCTCCGATAATAGCTTTCATTACGTAGAGCGGACTGGTACCGATATCACCAAAAACAATACCCAAAGTCACGAGCAAACCAGCTACGGACACTTTATTCATTCCGCAATGGCTTTCTGACAAATCTTTTACTTTACTACTTTTCATTTGAATTTTTATAAAAAAACGGCGCAAATATAGTTATTCTTTGCCGAAAACAATTTTATTACAGCCTCAAATCACTTTAAAACCAAATCTATAACAATTTTTATCCTATTCAAACCTCAAATCATCGGTCCACTTATGCCCCCGCAGAAAATCGGCTGCCGGCATTCTCTTCTTGCCCGCCAGCTGTAGATTAAGAATACGGATAAAACCATCAGAAACAGCCACATCAATAAAATGTTTTCCATCGCAAACAACAGTACCGGCAGGCAAATCGTGTTTTCGGTATATTTTTTCTGTTTGAAATATCTTCAACGGAGTAGCTTCGGTAGCGACACCCACCAAATGAGTCCAGGCAGCCGGATAAGGAGACAAACCACGAACAAAGTCATACACCTGCTTCACCTCCCAACCCCAATTTATGCGACAGGTATCCTTGAAAATCTTCGGAGCTGCTTTTAATACCGGATGCTCCTGCGACATTTTATCCTGAGGAATGGTAGAAATATCCCCATCCAGAATAACCTCCACTGTTTTACGCACCAGGAGTGCACCCAGGCACATCAAGTTATCGTGAACAATTCCGGCATCATCGGTATCGGCAATGGGCACCGACTCCTGAAAAATCACATGACCTGTATCAATTTCGTGAGTCAGAAAAAAAGTAGTAATACCAGTTTCCTTTTCGCCATTGATAATTGCCCAATTGATAGGCGCGGCCCCCCTGTATTGCGGCAAAAGCGAAGCATGCAGATTAAAGGTACCCAACCGGGGCATATTCCAGACGACCTCAGGCAACATCCGGAAAGCCACCACAATTTGCAAATCGGCCTGCCACTCACGAAGCTGATTCAGAAAGAATTCATCTTTCAGCTTTTCAGGTTGCAAAACAGGAATCTGATGATCGAGAGCAAACTGTTTTACCGGAGAAAACTGAAGTTTCATCCCCCTACCCGACGGTTTATCCGGCATTGTGATAACACCCACAATATTGAATCCACCATCCACCAATGTTTTGAGAGGAGCCACCGCAAAATCGGGTGTTCCCATATACACAATTCTTAAATCATTTTTTTTCATACCCTGAATTAGTCTTCGGAATAATGTACCAGAACCTTCCGGTACGAGTTAAATATCTTTGATTTAGAAACAAAGCCAATGTATTTACCATCTTCATCCACCACCGGCAGATTCCAGGCCTGGTTTTTATCAAACGCCTTCATCACATTCACCATTGTATCGCCCAAAACAATACGGGCAGGCGGGAAAATCATGAGCGTAGAAACCTGAAACCGGGAGTACAACTCCTGCCTGAACATAATATTCCGAATGTCGTCGAGAAGCACAATACCGAGAAAGACATTCGTATCGTCCACCACAGGATAGATATTTCGGGAAGAACGGGAAATAATCTTCACCAGATCTCCCAGGTTAAGATTAGGAGTAACCGTCTCAAAATCACGCTCAATCACAGAGTCCATTTTGAGTAAAGTCAACACCGTTTTATCTTTGTGGTGAGTAATAAGCTCCCCCTTTTGCGCCAAACGCATAGCGTAAATATTATTGGGTTCAAAAAGCTTAATCGTACCAAAAGCAGTTCCGGCCACAATCATCAGTGGAAGAAAAAGATTGTAACCACCCGTAAGTTCGGCAATCAGGAAAACTCCGGTAAGAGGCGCATGCATCACAGCAGCCATCACCCCGGCCATACCCATCAGGGTAAAGTTTTTTTCGGGCAGATTGGGGAATTTACGGAGAGAGTTTATAAAAAACGAAAAGAGAAATCCGGAAATAGCCCCCAGAAAAAGGCTGGGAGCAAATATCCCCCCTACACCACCACCACCGTTGGTAGCCACACTGGCAAAAACCTTAAACAAAAGAATGAGAATAAGGTAAAGAACAAAAATCCAGAAATTATCCCGAAACGCATAGAAAAAGCTTCGTTCCGTCATTGCTTCCCAATTTCCATTCAACAAATCATTGATCGTATCATACCCCTCTCCATAAAGCGGAGGAAGCAGGAAAATAAGCAAGCTCAAAATAGCAGCACCCAATAAAAAGCGCGAAAAAGGCGAGCTCCGTTTACGAAACAGCCCCTCCATACTATTCATCGTTTTGGTAAAGTAGAGCGAAACCAAACCACAAAAAATACCGAGCAAGATGACGTAAGGAATACGCTCAATCCTAAAAGTTTCGGTCTGCAAAAACTGAAACATAGCATCGGTACCATAGAAAAAATAAGAGATAGTAACCGCAGTAACGGAAGAGATTAACAAGGGTAAAACCGAAGTCATTGTTAAATCGAGCATCAGCACCTCCAGCGTAAAAACCAGTCCGGCAATAGGAGCCTTGAAAATACCCGAGATAGCACCCGCAGCCCCGCAACCCAGCAAAAGCATCATAGAACGGGGCTCCACCTTGAAGAATTGCCCCAAATTAGACCCAATAGCAGCCCCGGTATAAACAATAGGAGCCTCGGCCCCAACCGACCCACCAAACCCGATGGTGATAGAACTGGTGAGGACCGACGAATACGTATTGTGAAGTTTTATCCGGCTGTTTCGGCGCGAAAAAGCATATAAAATACGGGTAACCCCATGGCTGATATCATCTTTGATTACTTTTCGGACCAACAAACCCGATAGAAAAATTCCCAAAGCCGGAAAAAAGAGATAAATAACATTCACATTCTTTATATCGGCGCCGGAAATAATTAATGAATGAATGAATTTAATCAACCACTTCAACAAGGCGGCCGCTAAAGAGGCACCAACACCAATAATAAAACTCAATAACAGAATCAATTGCTTATCGCTCACATACTTCTGTCTGAGAAGCAAAATCTTCAAATACCAGTCCGACTTTATCATTTTATAATTTATAAAAAGCAGCTAAATACCCTTACCTGTGAACACCGTCTTTATGGTATAAATCAGGATTTTCATATCAACAAATAACGACAGATTTTCGATGTACAATATGTCGTATTCGAGTCTTTTAATCATTTCATCCACGCTCTGAGCATAACCATACTTCACCATCCCCCAGGAGGTGATGCCCGGTTTTACCTTGTGCAACAAATAGTAAAAAGGAGCTTTCTGCACAATTTGATCGACAAAAAACTTCCTTTCGGGGCGCGGTCCAACAATCGCCATTTCGCCTCTAAGCACATTCCAAAACTGAGGAATTTCATCGAGTCTGTATTTTCGAAGAAATTTGCCAAACGGAGTAACCCGCTCATCATTACTGCTCGAAAGAACCGGTATACCCTCATCTTCAGACTGTTGGTACATCGATCTGAATTTATAAATCCAGAATGGTTTACCCAGATACCCAATCCGCTCCTGTTTATAAAACACAGAACCCGTTGAATCGAATTTAATGCGAAAAGCAATATAAAGCATCAGGGGCGCCAACAACAAAAGCGCAATCAATGAAAACAGAATATCCACACTCTGTTTGATATTCTTCTCCCATTCCCGCAGGCTGATACCCGTAACATCGACCAGAGGCGCACCATAAATCGTATTGAGACGCACACGCCCGGCCAGCAAGTCGTATTCGCCCGGAACAACCTTAATAGGCAAATTAAACTTGTAGATGGGATAAACCGAAGCCAACAAAGTCTCACTCCGGGAATCGTCATTAGCCACAATAATCTCCTCGATGCCATATCTATCGATGATGTCGGCCATTTGCTCTTTATCGCCAAGAATAAGCGATTCGCTCACCCGAATCTGATTAGAATTTGCACTCACACACCCTACAATTCGATAGCCAAGCGATTTTTGCATCCCATTCAACTCCTGAATAATTGCATTTGCTTTTTTGCCCGTCCCCACTACCAACGTATTGAATCCCCATTTGCGCTGATGAATACGATTGGTGAGAATTTGAGTAATAAAGAGACGGGGAATATAGGTAATAAAGAAAAAAAGCAAAAACAGAGCAGATATGAGTACATAGTAAATGCTGTAATCTTTTGGTAAATCGTTGATTATAACCAGAAAGAATAAAAGAATAGAAGAAATCAATGTGGAGTAGAACGTTGTAACCAGTTCCGACAACCGGGATTTTCTGAACGGATTGTTGTAATAACCCGAATAATAAAAGATAATGAGCGTAAAGAGAGGCGCCAAAAGCTGCCCCCATAGAATCTGTTTCCAGAGCAAAAAATTGGCCAGAGTATTAAAACCTACCTTTGCATCTATGTAATAACGCAAAATATTGAACAGAAACCATGCTGTCGAGACAGCCAAAAGATCTGCAAAAACATATTTCAATATCTGAATAGTTTTTTTCACCGGGTTATTTTCGGATTATTTGAATCACGCCCCCCTTTTCGAGCTTAATAATGCTCGATGGTTGCGGTTTACTCAAATCATTCTGCCTGTATCCAACCACATAATCGACCGCCTTTACTATTTCGGGAGAAATTTCGGAGAAATTCAAAGGCGTAGCTTCACCGCTGATGTTAGCAGAGGTAGAAACAATCGGTTTACGGAATTTCTCGCACAATCTACGGGAAAAGTCTTCGGTGGTGATACGAATCCCCACACTACCATCTTCGGCAATCAGGTTTGGAGCCAGAAACTGAGCACCGGAAAAAATAATTGTCAAAGGCTTATCGGCAAGTTCTATCAGGTCCCAGGCGATTTCGGGAACATCCTTCACATAACTATCAATTTTAGCCACATTATCGGTAAGAACAATGAGAGCCTTATTATCTACCCGTTTTTTTATTTCGTACACCTTTTTTACGGCCAATTCGTTGGTAGCATCGCACCCAATCCCCCATACCGTATCGGTAGGATAAAGGATAACACCACCCTGTTGCATTGTTTTGCAGGCATTTAGTATGTCTTCTTGCATAATCTTCTCATTTTTGAGAATGCAAAAATAGCGTTTTTTTTGTCAATACATAAAAAAACACGCTGCAAATGTCAGGGTACATCTGCAACGTGTCATAATTTTGTTCCGATAAAAAGAGATTAGTCAGTCACAACCTTCTCCACCTCTTTCACTTCTTCTTCCACTTTTTTCTTCTTTTCCTTCACCTTTTTCACTTTCTCCTTCACCTGAGTGCTATCTTTCATCATTTTTTCGCCCCCTCTGCGCATCATTCCGGGTTCGCCACCGGGCCTCATACCCTGTCCGCGTTGCTGAAATCTGGCATTAATTTCGCCATACTTCTTCAACTGTTCGGGTGTAAGAATCGCACTAACGCGAGCTTCTCTGTCGGCTCTGAATTTTTCCATTTTAGCGCGCATAGCCTCGCGATCGCCACCCATCTCCTCTCTCATTTTAGCCATTTGTTGCTCGTCTTCATTGAAGACAACCTCCATTTGCTTAACCTGCTCAGGAGTAAGCCCCAGCTCTTTGGTTAGACGTTCCAGACGCATTTTGGTACGTTGTTCGGGAGAAAACTGCGCGCGACCTCCGAAACCCGGTTGCTGAGCCCATGCATTACTCAACAAAAAAACTAAGCACAAAAGTGCAAATGCTGATTTTTTCATTTTACTTTGTATTTAAAGGATTAAAAAATTTGTTTTGTACACTTCTCTGACGACTACTACGGGAAATGGTTTAACAAAGAAAAAAAATATCGGCTAACCGGCGGGAAAATAGAAACAGACCGAATCTGAGAACCTCCGACCCGTTGCCGATGAGAAAAACAGCCAGACATACAACTCTTCCCCCACTGTTGGAAACGGTATTTGAACAGTTACACACCCCGACTGACGCACTTCGGCCTGTTTTTTGTACAACACACCGGCCGAAGCAGTATTGAGCACCACAATGTTTAGTTCATCGTTATTATTATCGCTCAACAACAATCCGGTACCCCACGACACAACCCAACAATCGCTTCCGGATCTGTCAAAAACCACATCGACAGGCGAAGAGATAACCCCCGATGTAAGTTTAAGTTCTGAAAAATCGAGCACGAATCCCTCATCAACGGCATATACACAGGATTTCATAGCCTGAGAAACAGCCCGGTTTATGCCATACTGATTGGCGTGAATATCTGCAAAAACCCCTCGCAGGCAGTTGAGTTTCTTCATGGTAAAGCCAAACTTCCCCCTTTGCTTTTGCTGCCCTTCGCTGTTGGGATTAGACGCTTTGCGATACTCTTTGAGAATACATGTACCATCTTTACGCACCGCAGCTACCATACCTCCTAATTTTCCGGTAATCTGACCAAATACAGATTGAGTGAAACGAGCCATATTATTTATGTTAAATTATATTGCAAACAATATAGATTACTATGCTACAAATATAGTGGATTTATTTTGATGTAACAAACTCAAATCAGCCTGTAGGTTTCACCGAACCCATCGTATCGAAAGAACAATGTAATCATAGAGGTAGAATAATAGAATATCGGAGGGTCATCGGAGCATCATCGGACGGTCATCGGAGGATTACCGGAAAAACAGTGTAAATGCAATGGAGAATAAGATATAAAAATAAGATAAATCTACTGCAGAAAGTGCGCTAAAGGAGAAAAACTATCAATATCTACAAAGAATAAGAATGAAGATCGGGGTATGAAAATCTGACAACAAATCCCCCTTACAAACCGGATGCAAATATACAAATAATATTGCATATTGAAAAATTATCATAATAGATAAATGGGGGTTAGAACAAAGAGGGTTAGAATAAAGACAAAAGACTGTTAGAACAAAGATAAAAGATTATTGGAATAAAGACTGTTAGAACAAAGACTATCAGAATAAAGATAAAAGACTGTTAGAACAAAGATAAAAGACTATTGGAATAAAGACTCTATCAGAACAAAGATTGAGGCCATTCAAAAAAGTGTGTCAAAGTTAGAAAAGCACGAACAAAATTATAACTTTGAACATGGAAAAGAAAAAGAGAGTAAAACGTCCGCGAGTAGAGGACTTAATACCTGATGCCGCA
>Ga0114938_1000072_pt1 | contig 78229 bp, 76 predicted proteins | sample AshMeaBigSpring_FD_88675 | JGI IMG/M metagenome (GOLD analysis project Ga0114938, IMG submission 88675) | Groundwater microbial communities from Big Spring, Nevada to study Microbial Dark Matter (Phase II) - Ash Meadows Big Spring | ecosystem: Environmental > Aquatic > Deep subsurface >...
AAGCTGCCCAGGCTCATGGCTGCCTGACTAGCGCCGAGGGAGCCCCACCCCCTCCCCACCCTTCAAGATCACCCAGCGAGAGGATACGTTTCTACCCGTCCGCCTTTTTCAGGGACCTGTTAAACACCTCGTTAACGGCGTCTGACTACGCTCCGGCCGGCATTGGCGTTGGTCGACTGATTCGCAGCACGGAGCCGACGGACGTGACGCTCACTATGCGCGCCATCTGGGCCATTGCGGGCTTTGCGCTGGCGACCGCCCTCGGCATCCTCCTCGACGGATCGCCCGTCCGCGCGCAGGCAAGCCCGGCCATAGCCACGACGATCGCCCCGCCGCCCCGCGCGCAGCTCCAGCCGCCGCGCCGGGTTGCGCCGCCGCCGGTCGTCGAGGAGCCGGCGCCGGCCGCCGCCGAGGAGGCCGACCCGGAGGCCGCCGATCCCGATGCCGGTCCCGACGTCAGCGACGACCCGGACCAGCCGCGCCGTCTCAGCGGTGGCCAACGACGCGCCTTGCGCGACGGCGACTTTTTGGCCGTGCCAGGCCAGGGCGGCCCGGCCGACGGCATCGCCGGCATCGGCGAGCCGGCCGCGCTTCTGGACCGCACCGATCCGACGCTCGTCGACAGCCGCACGGCGGAGGACATCGCAGCCTTCGAGAACCCGCCCTCGGACTTCGATCCGCGGCTGTTCGACGCCGAGCTCGAACCGATCCTCGACCGGCGGCCGGCGCAGCTCTTCCGCTTCGAGCCCTACACCCCGAAAGGCATCAAGGTCGCCACGTTCGTGCTGCTGCCGGAAATCGAGATGGCCGGCGCCCATCTGTCCAACGTGTTCCGCGACACGAACGCGCGCAGCGATCGCGCGTTCGAGCTGCGGCCAGCCGTGCGCCTCGTCTCCGACTGGCGCAAACACGCGCTCGAGCTCCGCGCCGTCGGCTTCGCGAGCTTCTACGACGACTTCACAACCGAGAACGACCGCGCCTATCGGCTCGAGACGCGCGGCCGCCTCGACATCACGCGGCGCACCAGCATCGAGGGCCTGCTCTCGCGCGAGGTCGCGCAGGAAAGCCGCTCCTCGATCGACACGGTGCAGGGCGCCGGCCGGCGCAACGACGTGACGACCGAGCGCGCCGCCGCCACGCTCAACCACCGATTCAACCGCCTGAGCGTCCAGCTTCGCGGGGCTGTCACCGACGTCTCCTACGGCGATGCCCAGGCGGCCGGCGGCGGCGTCATCGCCAACTCCCGCCGCGACTACAAGGTCTACGAGGAGGCGGTGCGAGCGAGCTGGGAGCTCAAGCCGACGCTGTCCACGTTCGTCGAGGCGGGGCTCAACCAGCGCGATCACGCCGCGATCGCCTCCGCCGACGGCTTCCGGCGCGACTCGACCGGCGAGCGCTATCGCGTCGGCGTCTCGTTCGGCAACACCGGCCAGCGCATCCGCGGCGAGGTGAGCGTCGGCTATGCCCACCAGCGCCCCGACGAGCGCCAGCTCGAGGACATCGATGGCGTGATCATCGACGCCAACCTCGCCTACCGCTTCAGCGCGCTGACCTCGTTCCTGCTGACCGCCCGCTCCGATGTCACCGAGACGACGGTCGTGGGCTCCCCCGGCGCACTCACCCGCCAGATCGGGCTCGAGGCGCGCCATGCCTTCCTGCGCCAGCTGATCGGCACCGCCGGGCTCAGCTACACGGTGCAGGACTACGCCGGCGTCGACCTCGAGGAACGCGAGCTGCGCGCCGCCCTCGGCCTCGAATACTTCGTCAACTCCGACGTGACGGTGTTCGGAAACTACCTGCACACGGCGTTCAACTCGAGCCAGCCCGGCCGCAGCTACGACGCCGACGAGGTCCGTGTCGGCCTCCGGCTCCGCCGCTGACCGGACCCGGAAACCTCCGACGCATTGCCTATTGCGGCCCGCCTTCCCGGATGCTGAATAGTCGCCCGATCGGCCGCGAGTTCGGGAGCAATGGGCATGGCGACGTCGACGAGCCGCTATCACGAGGTTTATGCGGGCTGGAAGGCGGACCCGGAGGCCTTCTGGGCCGACGCAGCGAAGGAAATCGGCTGGTACAAGCTCTGGGACAAGGTCTTCGACCCCTACATGGGCGAATACGGCCGCTGGTTCCCGGGCGCGGAATGCAACACGGCCTATAACTGCCTCGACCGCCACATCGAGAAGGGCCGCGGCGCGCAGAAGGCGCTGATCTACGACAGCCCGGTCACCAAGACGACGCGCGCCTATACCTACGCCGAGCTGACGCACGAGGTCGCGACGCTCGCCGGCGTGCTGCTCGACCTCGGCGTCGCCAAGGGCGACCGCGTCATCGTCTACATGCCGATGGTGCCCGAGGCAGTCATCGCCATGCTCGCCTGCGCCCGCATCGGCGCGGTGCACTCGGTCGTGTTCGGCGGCTTCGCGGCGGCCGAGCTCGCGACCCGCATCGACGATTCGCGCGCCGTCGCCGTGCTCTCGGCTTCCTGCGGCATCGAGGGCGCGCGCGTCGTCCCCTACAAGCCGCTGCTCGACAAGGCGATCGAGCTCGCCGCGCACAAGCCACGGAGCGTGCTGATGCTGCAGCGGCCGATGGCCGAGGCGACGATGATCCCCGGCCGCGACCACGACTGGGAGCTGACGGTCGCCGATGGCAAGGCGCGGAGCCGCAAGGCCGGCTGCGTCGCCGTCGCCGCGACCGACCCGCTCTATGTCCTCTACACCTCCGGCACGACGGGCCAGCCCAAGGGCGTCGTGCGCGACAACGGCGGCCACATGGTCGCGCTCAAGTGGACGATGCGCAACCACTACGGCATCGAGCCGGGCGAGGTGTTCTGGGCTGCCTCGGACGTCGGCTGGGTGGTCGGCCACAGCTACATCTGCTACGCGCCGCTGCTGCACGGGGCGACGACGCTGATCTACGAGGGCAAGCCGGTCGGCACGCCGGATGCGGGCGCGTTCTGGCGCGTGATCGCCGAGCACAAAGTCGCGGCACTCTTCACCGCACCGACCGCATTCCGTGCGATCAAGAAGGAGGACCCGCAGGGCGCGCTGATCAAGAATTACGATCTGCGCGCGTTCCGCACGCTGTTCCTCGCCGGCGAGCGCGCCGATCCCGAAACGATCAAGTGGGCCGAGGCGAAGCTCGGCGTACCCGTGCTCGACCACTGGTGGCAGACCGAGACCGGGTGGCCGATCGCCGGCAATCCGGTCGGGCTCGGCACGCTTCCGGTGAAGCACGGCTCGCCCACCGTGCCGATGCCGGGCTACGACCTCCAGGTGCTCGACGAGAAGGGCGCACCGGTCGCGGCCGGCCAGACCGGCACGCTCGCCATCAAGCTGCCGCTGCCGCCCTCCTGCCTGCCGACGCTCTGGAACAACGACGCTCGCTTCCGCAAGAGCTACCTGACCGACTTCCCCGGCTACTACACGACCTCGGACGCCGGCTTCCTCGACGCGGACGGCTACGTTTTCGTCATGGCGCGGACCGACGACGTGATCAACGTCGCCGGCCACCGGCTTTCCACGGGGCAGATGGAGGAGGTCGTCGCCCGCCACAAGGATGTCGCCGAATGTGCGGTGGTCGGCGTCGCGGATCAGATGAAGGGCCAGATCCCGGCCGGCTTCATCGTGCTCAACTCCGGCGTCAACCGGCCGGCCGAGGAGGTCGAGAAGGAGGTCGTGGCGCTGGTCCGCGATCAGATCGGGCCGGTCGCTGCGTTCAAGCAGGTGATGACCGTGAAGCGCCTGCCGAAGACGCGCTCGGGCAAGATCCTGCGTGGCACGATGCGCCAGATCACCGACGGCGAAGCCTGGAAGATGCCGGCGACGATCGACGACCCCGCGATCCTCGACGAGATCACCGAGGTGCTGACAGCGCGCGGCATGGTCGCAGTGAAGTAGCGCTGGAGTGTTCGTGCGGACCGGCTCAGCCGAGCTCGATCGTCATCCCGTCGAAGGCGGGCTCGATGCCGGCCGGCAGCTCGCGCTGCAGCTTCGCATAGTCGAGATCGACGTGCAGGTGGGTGAGGATCGCGCGGCGCGGCTTCAGCCGCTCGATCCAGCCGAGCGCCTGCTTCACCGACAAATGGCTCGGATGCGGGATGTAGCGCAGTGCATCGACGATCCACACGTCGAGGCCCGCGAGCAGCGGCTCGGAGGTCTCCGGCAGGCCGCTGATGTCGGGCGAGTAGGCGAGGCCCGCGACGCGGAACGCGAGCGAGACGATGTCGCCGTGCTCCTGCGGGACAGGAGTGACCACGATCTCGCCTCCGGGACCCTCGATCGTCAACGGCGCGGGCGCGCGGATGTCGCGTGCCTCGAGAATCGGCGGGTAGTTCGGCCCTGCCTTGCCGGTGAAGCAATAGCCGAAGCGCTCCTCGAGGCTCATGCGCGTCTCGGCGTCCGCGTAAACCGGCACGCGGCGCTTGCTGAGGTAAGCGATATTGCGCAGATCATCGATGCCGTGCGTGTGGTCGGCGTGGTCGTGGGTGAACAGCACGGCATCGAGACGCGAGAGCCTGACCGACAGCAGCTGCTCGCGCAGGTCGGGGCCCGTGTCGACCAGCACCGTCGTCGTGCCGAGCTTGCCGATCCGCTCGATCAGCAGCGCGCAGCGCCGCCGCCGGTTCCTGGGGTTCGAGGGATCGCACGCGCCCCAGTCGTTGCCGACGCGCGGAACGCCACCCGATGAGCCGCAGCCGAGGATCGTGAACCGGTAACTCATGCGCCGGCTCCCTTGGCGAGCGCCGCCCGCGGTGCCTTGCGGAACAACCGGAAGAAGTTCTCCGTCGTCGCCGCCGCGACCTGCGCCGGCGTGATGCCTCTCGCGATTGCCAGCGCCGCCGCCGTGTGCACGACGTAGGCCGGCTCATTGGTCTTGCCGCGATAAGGCTCCGGTGCGAGGAACGGCGCGTCGGTCTCGACCAGCAGGCGATCGAGCGGCACCGTGCGGGCCACCGTTCGCAGATTGTCCGACTTCTTGAACGAGATGACGCCCGAGAACGACACATAGAGCCCGAGCGCCAGCGCCCGCCTGGCGAGCTCCATGCCGCCGGTGAAGCAGTGCAGCAGCGCAGGGAACGGGCCGCCGGCCGCGTGCTCCTCCTCGAGGATGCGAGCCGTGTCGGCGTCGGCATCGCGGGTATGGATCTCGAGCGGCAGGCCGGTGATCCGCGCGGCGCGGATGTGACGGCGGAACCCCTCGGCCTGCGCCGTGGGCGGGCTTCGCTCGTAGTGGTAGTCGAGCCCCGCTTCCCCGATCGCCACGACCTTCGGGTGCGCCGCGCGCCGCAAGATCTCCTCGAGCGGGATGTCGAGCTCCTCATGTGCGTAGTGGGGGTGCGTGCCGACCGAGCAGTAGACGTTGGGGTGCGCGCCGGCAATCGCAAGCACCGGGTCGTGCCGGCGCATGCGGGTCGAGATCGTCACGATGACGCCGACGCCGGCAGCCTTCGCCCGCGCAACCACACCATCGAGGTGCGGCGCGAAGTGCGGGAAGTCCAGGTGGCAGTGGTGGTCGACGAGCATCAGGCCTTCGGTCCCTTGCCGGGCTTCTTGTCGGGCGGCGCGTCGGGATCGACATAGCGCGGGAACACGCCCTGCGGGGCGGGCAGCACGAGGCCTGCAGCGAGGCGGCCCTCGGCTCCGAGCGACTTGAAGGTGCGCGCCGCCTCGGGCTGCGCGAGCAGGTCGAGCAGCCGTCCGGCCGCAACCGGCATCGCCGGCTGCGCGAGGATCGCGAGCTGGCGCACGACCTCCGCCGTCACATGGAGGATCGTGCCCTTGCGCTCCTCTGCCAGCGACTTGTCGAACGGCTTCTCGCTCGCGAAATAGCGATCGGCGTCGGCGATGACCGCCCAGACCGCATCGAGCCAGGCTTTGATGGCCTGCTTGTCCATGGCTGTGCGGCACGTGGCATAGAGCGCATCCGCCGCGGCGAGGATCGCCTTGTCGGCATCGGTCAGCGGCCCGGGCGCCGGCACCTTGCCGGAGAACCCCTTCGCGATCATCGACAGCGAGCGCTGTGCCAGATTGCCGAGGCCGTTGGCGAGGTCGGCGTTGATGCGCGTTATGATCGCCTCGTGGCTGTAGCTGCCGTCCTGGCCGAATGCGGTCTCGCGGAGGAAGAAATAGCGCGTCTGGTCGACGCCGTAGGCCTTCACGAGGTCGAAGGGGTCGACGACGTTGCCGACCGACTTCGACATCTTCTCGCCCTTGTTGAACAGGAACCCGTGCGCGAACACGCGCTTCGGCAGGGCGAGGCCGGCGCTCATCAGGAATGCCGGCCAGTAGACGGCATGGAACCGCACGATGTCCTTGCCGATCACATGCAGGTCGGCCGGCCAGTAGCGCGCCTTCGCGCCGGGACGCTTGTCGAGCAGCCCCGTCGCGGTCACGTAGTTGTTGAGCGCGTCGACCCACACGTACATCACGTGCGTTGGCGCGCCCGGCACCGGGATGCCCCAGTCGAGCGACATCCGTGAGACCGAAAGATCCTGCAACCCGCTCTTCACGAAGCTCACGACCTCGTTGCGCCGCTCCGCCGGCAGGATGAACTCGGGGTGCGCCTCGTAGTGCGCGAGCAGCCGGTCCTGATACTTCGAGAGGCGGAAGAAGTAGGTCTCCTCCTCCGTCCACTCGACCGGCGAACCGAGCGGCTCGCGCCGGACACCGTCGGCGCCGAGCGTCGTCTCCTTCTCGTCGAAATAGGCCTCTTGGCGCACCGAGTACCATCCGGAGTACTTGGCGAGATAGACGTCGCCGGCGGCCTCCATCCGCCGCCACAGCTCCTGGCAGGCCGCATGATGGCGCGGCTCGGTGGTGCGGATGAAGTCGTCGTGCGAGAGGCCGAGCGCGGCCGCCATCTCGCGGAAGCGCGCGCTGTTGCGGTCGGCGAGCGCGAGGGGGGTGAGCCCCTCCTGCTCGGCCGTCTGCTTCATCTTGAGGCCGTGCTCGTCGGTGCCGGTCAGGAAGAGGACATCGCGCCCGTCCAGCCGCTCGAACCGCGCAATGGCATCCGACGCCAGCGCCGTGTAGGCGTGGCCGATATGGGGGACGCCGTTCGGATAGAAGATCGGCGTCGTGATGTAGAACTTCCCAGGCGCACGCATGCGGCCGCCATCCTGTCGCTGTCTGTCGCAGATCGTTTAGGGCACTTCCGGCCGGGATGGAACTCGCCAGACGCGGGCACGCACACGTGTGAACGGGCGACTGAGCGCCCGTTCACCGGTTTCTGTGCGATTGTGGCCCGGCAGGCGGGCCCGGGTCCGATGTTGCCGCCGACGCCGGCTACATGGCGAGCAGCTTCTCGAACTGGCCGGCGCCCCATTTTGCCTCGAACATTTTCGGCACGCTCGCCAGCACCGGTTTGCGGAAGCTTTCCAGATCGGGCTCGATCACCGTCATGCCGGCCTTCTTGAAGGTGTCGACGAGGCTCGCCTCCTGGCTCGCGAGCTCGGCGTCCTGCCACTTCGCGGCGGCGGTGATGGCGGCCATCATGGCGTCCTTGTCGGCGGCGGCGAGGCCCTTCCAGAAGCCTTCGTTGACGATGACGAGGCGCGGCGTGACGATGTGGCCGGTCAGCACGAGGAACTTCTGCACCTCCTGGAACTTGCCCGACTGGATGGTCGGCAGCGGATTCTCCTGGCCGTCGACGGCGCCCTGGCTCAGCGCGAGGTAGAGCTCGGGGAAGGCGATCGGTGTCGGCCGCGCACCCCAGGCTTCCGCCATCGCCTTGAACGTGTCGACGGGCGGCACGCGCAGCTTGAAGCCCTTCATGTCGTCGGCGGATTTCACCGCCTTGTCCTTCGTCGTCAGGTGGCGCTTGCCGTAGTAGGTCGGCGCCAGCATGCGCATCTGCCGCTTCTCGACGAGCACCTTGTTCATGCCATCGAGCACGGTCGGAATGCCCTTGGCCATGTGAGCGGCGTCGCGCCACAGGTACGGCGCCTCGATCAGCGACAGCGATGGGAGGAACTGGCCGAGCGCGCCGGCGCCGTCCGTCGTCATGGTGAGGTTGCCTGCGGAGACCGCCTCGATCATGTCCTTGCCGGAGCCGAGCTGACCAGCCGGGAAGCTCTGGATCTCGATGCGGCCGGAGGTCTTGGCCGCGACGGCCTTGGCGATGCGCTCGATCATCTGCGCCTGCGGGTGCACGGCCGGCATCAGGTCGCCCCAGCGGATCACGGTCTTGCCTTGGCCGCGCACGACGGCCGGCATGACGACCGAGGCTGCCGCGGCGGCGGAGCCTGCGACGAACGTCCGCTTCGAGATGTCGAGTGGCATGGCTTCCTCCTTTGGCGGTTGCATTCTTGTTGCTTGACCTCAAACTAACACGCCGCGCGTCGGATTGTGCGCAATGGTGATATGCACCGGGCTCGCGCCAGCCTAAGTCGCGGGCCCGGAGGCAACGGCCGCCTCGAACGCCGCGATCAGCCTGCGGGCGCTCGCCGCATCGAGGTCGGCGAGCGGCGGGCGCATCCGCGCCCATTCGGGATCGCGCTGCTGGTGGGCGATCAGCGCCTTGATGCCGGCGAGCACGGGATGCGCGATGATCGCCTCGACCACGGGCCCGATCCGCGGGTCGTCGCGGCCGTGCTTGGCGGCGCCGACGAGGATCTCGGGCGCGACGTTGGCGACCCCGCAGATCGAGCCGGAACCGCCCATCCGCACCGCCTTGGCGAGGTCGCGCTCGTCGCCGACCAGGATCATCAGGTCGGAATGCGCCTTCAGCATCGCCTCGGTATTCGACCAGATGGCCGAGCTGTCCTTGACGCCGACGATGACGCCGGGAAACGCCGTCTTCAACCGCCCGATCAGGGCGACCGACAGCGGCATGCCGGTGACGCTCGGCAGGTGGTAGGCGAACATGTCGCGCGCGCGGGCGCCGAGCCGGTCGAAGAGCTGGCCGAACCAGCCGTAGAGCGCCGCGTCGTCGACCCCGCGAAAGTAGAACGGCGGGGTCAGCAGCAGGCCGCGGAAGCCGGCGTCGAGCGCCATGCGGGCCTGGTCGGCGGCATCCTCGATCGAGGCGGCGACGACGGTGGCGAGCAGCCCGGTGCGCGGCGCGATGCCGGCTGCGATCATCGCCTCGATGATGCGGCCGCGGGCGGAAAGGCCGATCGAGGCACCCTCGCCCGTCGTGCCGAACAGCGTGATGCTGTCGCAGCCGCGCTCGAGCCGCGCCTGCGCGTGCGCGACGAGGCGGGGCACATCGACGTTGCCCTTCGCATCGAAGGGCGTGGAGATGGCGCAGCTCAGTCCGAAGCGGCTCGCAGTCACGTCCGGCTATCCCTCTCGATCGCGCCCGTCATCACTAGCGCATCGTGCGATGTCAAGCTTAACATGACCGAGGCCTGCCGCCCGTGCATTGCTACCGCGCGGCAACCGATCGAGGGGACCAGATGGCGCTCGCGAAACGCACGCTCGGCCGCACCGGTCTCGAGGTGACCACCATCGGCTTCGGCGCGGCTCCGCTCGGCGACATCTACGAGGTGCTCGACGACGCGACCGCGCTGGCCACCGTCGAGGCGGCGGCCGGCGCCGGCATCACGCTGTTCGATGCCGCCCCGCTCTACGGCCAGGGTATCGCCGAGCACCGGGTCGGCACGGTGCTGCGCCGGCGGCCGGCCGGCAGCTTCGTGCTCTCGACCAAGGTCGGCCGGCTGCTGGTGCCGGCGCCCAGGGGCCGCAGCAAGTCCACCCGCTACGTCGGCGGCCTCGCGTTCGATGTCGTGCACGACTACGGCTACGACGCGGCGATGCGCAGCCACGAGCAATCGCTGCACCGCTTCGGCCTGCCGAAGGTCGATATCCTCCTGATCCACGATGCGGACGCCTGGTCGCACGGGCCCGAGGAAGGCCCGAAGCGCTACAAGGAGGCCATGACCGGCGCCTACCGCGCGCTCGAGAAGCTGCGCAGCGAGGGTGTCATCAAGGGCATCGGCATCGGCCTCAACGATCCGGTCTATGCCGCGCGATTTCTGCGCGACGGCGACTTCGACTGCATGCTGCTCGCGGGGCGCTACTCGCTGCTCGAGCAGCCGGCGCTGGCCGAGGTGCTGCCGCTCGCAGCGAAGAGGAACGTCGGCGTGATGCTCGGCGGCGTGTTCAACTCGGGGATCCTGGCGAGCGGCCCGGTGCCGGGCGCCCGCTACAACTACGTCGAAGCGCCGCCCGAGATCCTCGAGCGCGTGCTCCGGATCGAGCGTCTCTGCAAGGCGCACCGGGTGACGCTGCCGGCGGCGGCCGTGCAGTTCTGCCTCGGCCATCCCGCGGTCGCCTCGGTCGTGCTGGGTGCGGTCCGCCCCGTCGAAGTCGAATGCAACGTCTCGGCGCTGGCGAGCCAGGTGCCGCCGCAGCTATGGGCCGATCTCAAGTCGGAGGGCCTGCTCGACCCCGCCGCACCGACACCCCGCTGAGCAGGTGCAACCGTGAAGATCGACGCCCATCAGCACTTCTGGTCACTCGCGCGCGGCGATTACGGCTGGCTGACGCCGGCACTCGCGCCGATCTACCGTGATTTTCTGCCTGCCGATCTCGCCCCGATCCTCGCCCGGCACGGGATCGAGCGCACCATTCTGGTGCAGGCCGCGCCGACCGTCGCAGAGACCGGGTTCCTGCTCGGCCTCGCCGAGCGCACGCCTTTCGTTGCCGGCGTGGTCGGCTGGGTCGATCTCACGGCGCCCGATGCGCCGCGGGTCATTGCAAGCCTCGCCGCGAACCCGCTGCTCGTGGGCCTCCGGCCCATGGTCCACGATATCCCGGACGCCGACTGGCTGCTGCGCGCCGACCTCGCCCCGGCGATCGAGGCGATGGTCGCGCACCGCCTCGTCTTCGATGCGCTGGTGCGGCCGGAGCATCTTCCGCGCCTTGCAAGGCTCGTTGCCCGCCATCCGAAGCTCAGCGTGGTCGTCGACCACGGCGCCAAGCCGCTGATCGCGGCGGGTGTGATCGAGCCGTGGCTCGCCGACCTTGCCGCCGTCGCCCGCCATTCGCGGGTCGTCGGCAAGCTCTCGGGCCTGATCACCGAGGCGGCGCCGGGATGGCGGGAGGCGGATGTCCGCCCCTATGTCGATCACCTGCTCGCGCTGTTCGGGCCGGAGCGCCTCGTGTGGGGCAGCGACTGGCCGGTCGTCGAGCTGGCCGGCGGCTATGATGCGTGGGTCGCGCTGACGGCCGCATCGCTCGCGCCTCTCGACGCCGCGGGCAGAGCAGCCGTACTTGGCGGCAACGCAGTGACAGTCTATCTCGCCAATGACCGAGGACGGGTGTGATGCTCAGGGGGCTCGATCCGCTGCTGTCGGCAGACCTGCTGTGGGTGCTGGCGGCCATGGGCCACGGCGACGACCTCGCCATCGTCGACGCGAACCATCCGGCGGAGCGGATCGCGCGGGCGACGACCTCGAGCCGGCTGGTGCGGCTGCCGGGTGTCGCCATGGACCGGGCGATGCGCGCGATCCTGAGCGTCCTGCCGGTCGACGACTTCGAGCCGGATCCGATCCGCCGCATGCTGGTCGTCGGCGCGCCGGCCGACATTCCCGAGGTGCAGCGCGAGGTTCAGGCCGTCACCGGCGCCGCCATGGGCGGCATCGAGCGGTTCGCGTTCTATGCTGCGGCCGGCAAGGCGTTCGCGGTGGTTCAATGCGGCGACCCGCGCCCCTACGGCTGCTTCCTCGTGCGCAAGGGCGTCATCGCCGGCGGCCGTCCTTGATCCTCATCGCACCGTCACGTGCAATGGCATGCCGCCTTTCGGGCGCAGCGTGATGCGGCTGACGGGCTCGGGCAGATGCCGGCCGTCCCACGCGAACGTCGCGCCGCGCACCAGCGTGGCGAGGATCGCCGTCGCCTCGATCATCGCGAACGCCGCGCCGATGCAGATGCGCGGGCCGGCGCCGAACGGCATGAACTGCGCGCGTGGCATCTGCGCCTCGAGCTCGGGCGCGAAGCGGCCGGGATCGAACGCGTCGGGGTCCTTCCACAGCGCGCGGTGGCGGTGGATCGCGAAGATCGGGATGATGACCATGCCGCCTTCCGGCAGCGCATGGCCGGCGATCGTCATCGCCTTGCGGGCCTGGCGGGCCATGACCGGTGCCGGCGGATAGAGCCGGATCGCCTCCTTGAGCACCTGCTGCGTGAGCCCCAGCCGCGCGATGTGATCGGCGCCGATCGGTGCGGCGCCGGCGACCGCCTCGACCTCGGCGCGGACGCGTGCCTGCCACTCCGGGGCACGGGCGAGCAGGTAGAGCGTCCAGGTCAAGGCCTTCGCGGTCGTCTCGTGGCCGGCCTCGAGCAGGGTCAGCAGGTTGTTGATGAGCCGCGGGCGCGGCATCGGCTCGCCGGTGTCGGGGTCGCGCGCGGCGAGCAGGCGGCCGAGCAGGTCGATGCCCGGCTCGCGCGCGGCACTGCGGCGGGCGACGATCGCATCGACGGCGCCGCGGAGCTCGGCCGCGGCCTCCCGCATCTGGCGCTTCGCGGGATTCCAGACCCAGGTTGGCACGCGGAGCAGGCCGTAGGCGACCTCCCACGAGACCCGCTCGAGATAGCGGTGGGTCGCCCGCTTGATCGCCTCGCCTTCGGCCGGCTCCCCGCCGGTCAGCATCGTCCGCGCGATGACCGCAAACGTCGCTTCCGTCATCTCGGCGTCGACGCGCTGCACAGTACCGGGTGCACTCGCCCGCCAGCGGGCGAGCGTCTCGGCGGCGACCGCGCTCATTGTCGGCACGTAGCCGGTGATCTCGCTCGCGCGGAAAAGGGGCGCCATCACGCGGCGCTGCCAGCGCCAGAGCGCGCCTTCAGACGTCAGCACGCCGTCGCCGAGCGAGAGGTCGAAGACGCGCTTCTCGATCGGGCTCTTGCTGAAATCGTCGGCGCGGGCGAGCAGCACCTCCTCGATGATCTCGGGCGCGGCGACCCAGAGCGTCGTCCGTCCGGCCTGGACCACCCCCAGCACCGGCTTGTTGTAGACCTGCTCCGGCAGCGACAGCAGCGGATTGCGCACGACGCGCGGCAGCAGCCGCCAGAGCGGCAGCGGGCCAGAAGGCGGCGAGACGGTCGGTGGCACGAGCCGCCCGGCCGGCGCGATCGAGGCGGTGGCGGTCGGCATGGCTACGCTCCGTTACTGACCTCCCGTGCGCGCACCAACGTGCGTCGCAACAGGTATCCGTCGAACGCGCCAGCCGGGCGGCCGGATCAGCCTTTTGACTTGGCGGCGCGCGCCTTGCCCGCGAGCTTCTTCAGCCGCTTGCGCACGGCGGCGGTGTTGCCTTGGATGCGCGAGACCTTGGCGCGCGGGATGGCGCGGCGCGCCTTCTTCTTGCGGGTCTCGGTGTGGCGCAGCGAGCGGGCGGCGGACATGGCGAACCTCGTCTGATGTTATCGGCGGAAATCGTGCTCCGCAGCCGAATTGGCCAACCGTGTAGGCGAAGCGCCAAAGCCGCGCAAGCGGCCCGATGTCACCGTGCGAGCAGGGCGATGCCGTAGCCGGGTGCGATGACGACACCGGCCCAGATCAGCGACGAGGCCGCGCTCGCGAGCACGAACACCGCGACATTCATGGCGCTCACGCCGGCGACCAGCGGGATGAACGGACGCAGCATGCCGACGAATTTTCCGATGATGATCGAAGCCGCGCCCCACCGCTCGAACATGGCGCGGCTGCGCGGAAAGAGGTCGGGATATCGGCTCATCGGCCAGACCTGTGCGGCCTCCTCGCGCCAGCGGCGGCCCATGGCGTAGGTGAGGCAATCGCCGGCGCAGGCGCCCGCCGATGCGGCAAGCCATACCGGCCAGAACTCGCCGCCGGCCGCGCTGTGCACGCCGCCGAGGCCGAGAAAGAGGATCGTCGAGGGCACCAGCAGCGACACGAAGACAATGCTCTCGGCGAAACCGAGCGCGAATGCGATCGCTTCCGTGAGGTGCACGTTGTCGCGGGCGAAATCGACGAGTGCGGTCCAGATCGATGTCATCGATGCCGCTGCGCGCGAAGGCGGCTGTCAGCCAGTGAGAAAACGAACGCCGAGCGTACCGGGCGCGAGGACGCCCGCGGCCCACAGGAACGACGAGGTTATGTTGGCAATCTGGAACGGCACCTGCTTCATCGAGTACATGCCGGCGACGACCGGGATCACCGCGCGGATCGGACCGAAGAAGTGACCGAGGAAGACACCGAGGATTCCATACTTCTCGAAGAACCTCTGCCCGCGCGGCAGCATCTCGGGTCGGTCCTTGAAGGGCCAGAGGCCCTGGATCTGATCTTTATAGTGATAGCCGAAGACGTATGACAACCAGTAGCCGAGTGCCCCCCCGATGCCGGCGCAGAACCAGACCGGAACGAAGTCGATGCCGCCCGCGCCGAGCAGGCCGCTGATCGCCACCAGGATCACCGTCGAGGGCAGAAGCAGCGAGAAGAACGCGAGACTTTCGCCGAACGCCAGCGCGAACACGATGGGCATCGCCCAGTCGCGGTGCTCCTGGACGAAGGCGATGATCGGCTCGACGTAGACCTGCAGGTTCATCGTGCGATGATGTGCTCCGGCACTTAACAAAGTGCGACCGGGTTGTCGGCTGTTCTCACTCTACATGTGCTCTACGGGCTCACGATCAAGACCGCAAGCATGTCGAGGCAGAATCAGTTGTGCGCCCTATTGAAGCCTCTCTGTCCAGAAGGCGTACATTGCGTCGAAAGTATGGGGGTTGGCCTCCTCGAACCGTTGCCAGTCGGCGAGCGAGCCGGGCCGCTCCGGCGTCCCCGCAAACGCGTGAAAACGCTCGATGATCTGCGGCTCGAGCGTGAAGCCGGCGAACCGGAGCCGATGCTCGCTCAGGAACCCGGCGATGTCGCCCAGGCTCACATGCTGCTCGCTCGCGTGCAATGCGAGATCGCGGAATTCGTGAAGAGAGAAAAAATTGCGCGAGTGCAGAAGCTCAGTCCCCGGAGCGCCTGCCGGCCGCGCCATCAGCTCGGCTCGGTAGGCGCGCGCCGCGTTGTCGCTGCATCCGGGGCCGGGATAACCCGGTTCGGCCCGGAGCCGCCGCAGGTTCGCCCTCGAGATTGCGCTGTAGAGCGCGATGTAGGCGAGCCCACCCGGCGCGAGCCGATCGAGCAGGGCCCGCCATCCGGCCCAGACGTCGGCCATGTGATGCAGCACCCCGACGCACTCGATGACCTGGAACAGCCGGCCGAGGCGGCCGAGATCGAGGATGTCGGCAACCATGAACTCGACGTTGGTGATGCCGTAGGCCGCCGCCATGCGCTTGGCATAGGCGAGGCTCGCCGCCGAGAGGTCGATCGCCAGCACGCGCGCGTGCGGTCCGAGGGCCCATGCCGACTGTATGACCTGCTGGCCCGTCCCGGCCCCCGCGATGAGGACCTCGTATGGCCGATCGAGCTGCGCGAGCGAGCCTTCCGAGAAGAATTTCCGCAACGTCGGCTTCAGCCCGCCGGGCGAGGCGATCTGCGCGCTGGTCCATCGCGGATAGGTGCTCCGCTCGTATTGTGTCGCGACACGCTGCGATATCGCATCGGCGATGGGCCGCAGCCGTGGCAGGGCGGCAGCGATGCTCCGCTCCTCGCTTTCGGCGGCGAGGCGCGGGGCCAGCACCTCGCGCAGCGGCTTCGGCCGGATGCGATCGCGGACCGCGTCGGCGCCTCGCCCGAGCACAGCGCCGACCGGCCGGTACATCGCGGCGAGCAACAGGCGGTGCGACATCTCGAGGTCGCCGGCGCCGAGCTGCCCAGTGTCGATCGCGATGGCCGCCAACGCCGCGGTCTCCTCGGCGGTTTCAGCCCAGGCGTAGTCGCCGTTGGCGGCGGCTTGCATCAGCGCGAGCGCAAAGGCGTAGAGATTGCGGTCCTCGAACCGCGCGCGCGGGGTATCGAGCAGCAGCGCACGGCGGACGGCCGTCAGTAGCCGCTCGACGGCCGTCGAGCGCACGACGCCGCGCATGAGTGCCGCGTGCAAGCCGGAGGGCTTCAGGCCTTCATGCGTGCGTGACACCACCAGCCGGCGCGCGATCTCGCCAGCATCGCCGCCCGTGGCGAACTCGCGCATGAGACCGGCAAGGGTGTCATCATGGAAGAATGCGACGGCGACGATCGTCTCGGCGATCGGCTGATGTGCGATGCCGTGCACGGCGAGGGCCGCCTCGAGCCCGGCGGGGTCGAGCGTCGCCGGGTCCTCGATCTTGAAGCGCGCGAGCAGGCGCGTCAGCCGGCGCGCCGCCTCGGCGAACTTCGGCTGGAGCCGGAGCGCAACCGAGTAGTGCACTGCCGCCGCCTCGATCTCGCCGAGAGCTTCCACCACCATCGCGAGGTTGAAGCGAAGGGCCGCGTTCCGGCGATCGGTCGCGAGCACTTCGGTGAGCTCGCGCCGTGCCGCCTCGAAATCGCCGAGCTCGGCCATGCGGATCGCGGCTGCGATCCGCCCCTGGCGTGTTGACTGCCCTTTTGGTCCTGTTGGCAACCTGTTGATCTCTGTTGATTTGTTGCTCTCTATTGACCTGGTGGCGCGTTTCTTGCTGAGCCTTCGTCTCAGATCAACCCCTATCGGCGAGAACGGGGACTCGTCAGGTCGGATGCCGATGCCGATTGCCGCCCAGCTTCTCGATTCGGGACGCCACTGGGTCCCTCGCGCCGTCCTCGCCGCCGCCGTGGCGGGCCTCATCGTCGCGATGGCGGCCAGCCTCTCGCCCTATTTCGATCTGCTCACGCCCATTGTCGGCCACCTCGTCGGCGCCTGCCTCACCGCGGCGCTTGCGATCCGGCTGCCTCGCGCGCCGTTCACGATCCTCACCGCCGGCCTCGCCGCGACGCTGCTGGTGCATGCCGCCGCCGGCTGGATCCGCCAGGACGCCATGCCCGCCGCACGCGAACGCGCGTCGCCCCCGCCGGCGGACGCGATGCGACTGGTCACGCTCAATGCCTGGCACCGCAACCGCAATCTGCAACCGCTGCTTCGCTATCTCGAACGCGAGGCGGCGACATGGGTGGTGCTGACCGAGTTCGGGCCGGACAAGCAGCACGCCCTCGAGGCGCTGCGACGCACCTACCCCTTCCAGGTCTCGTGTGCGGATGCCTGGTTCTGCTCGCTCGCGCTGTTGTCGCGGATTCCATTCGAGGCATCGGGGCGGATATCGGCCGGACCGCACGGCCCGCCGACGGTCTGGGCGCGCTTCCGCGTCGGAGCCGGGCGCGAGCCGATCACGGTCGTCGGCACGCACGTGCATCGCCCGTCGCGCAATCCGGAGCGCCACCGGGCGCAGCTCGCCACCCTGACCTCGATGTTGCGTCGTGTCGAGGGTGCGATCGTGGTCGCCGGTGATTTCAATGCCGCCGCCTCGTCGAGCACGCTCGAGGACTTCATGTCGGGCGCCGGCGTCTCGACATCCGGCTGCTGGCTGCCGAGCTGGCCGGCCTGGCCGCTCAACATGCCGCAGGTGGCGCTCGATCACGTCGCGGTCTCGAGCGAGCTCTCGATCGCACGCACCGCGCTCGGGCCGGCGATCGGCTCCGACCACCTGCCCGTGCGCGCCGACATCCGGCCCGGCCGCCACGCGACCGAATGCGGACCCTGATGGCTGCGCGAGATCGTCAGTAGGTCGCACGCCCGCCGGAGAGGTCGAAGACCGCGCCGGTATTGAACGTGCACGCATCCGAGCAGCACCAGAGGATCAACTCGGCGCATTCCGCGGTCGTTGCGAGGCGCTTCTTCGGGCACTTTTCCATCATGATCTTGATGTGGGCGGCGCTGGTCTGGTCGAGCAGCGGCGTCAGGATCGGCCCCGGCGCGAGGCAATTCACGAGAATCTCCGTATCGGCAAGCTCCTTGGCGAGCGCTTTGGTGAAGCCGATCACGCCGGCCTTCGACGCGCTGTAGGCGGAAGCGTTGGCCGTGCCCTCCTTGCCGGCGACCGAGGCAATGAAGACGATGCGGCCACGGCCGGCCCGGCGCATCACCGGTACGACGAAACGCGCGACCTCGTAGGTGCCGATGAGGTTCACCTCGATCAGCCGGCGCCACTCGACCGGATCGAACGTGTCGGTCGGGGCGGAGGGTCCGAGGTAGCCGGCGGCGTGCACGGCGATGTCGATGCGCCCATGTGCCTTGTCGAGGGCGTTCATAGCCGCGGCGATCGAGTCGGGCCGTGACACATCGACCTTGGCGAACGCGACGCCCGCAATATCCGGCGGTTTCAGATCCCAGACGGCAACGCTCGCGCCGGCATCGCGCAACCTCTCGGCGGCGGCCTTGCCGATGCCGCTCGCTCCACCGGTGACCACCGCGACCCGTCCCTCGAAGTCGTAGCTCACGGCCATGGCGGCATTCCTCACTTCGCGGCGATGATGGCGATCTCGACGAGGCAGCGCGGGTCCACTATCCGCGCCTCGATGCAGGTACGCGCATTTGAAGCCGACCTGCCGCGCGACGGCAAGTGCCGCCCCTGGTTTGACAATGCCGGGCACAGCGCCGACCATCGCGGCCCGCGCCGATCGACCCCAGAGGAGCCGCCCATGCCGACCATCCCGACCATCGCCGCCAACGGCGCGCAGATCCCGGCGATCGGCCTCGGCACCTGGACGCTCATGGACGAGGAAGGTTCGCGGGTCGTAACCACCGCGCTCGCGAGCGGCTACCGCCATATCGACACCGCCGCCATGTATGGCAACGAGGCGGCGGTCGGCGCGGGTCTCCGAGCGAGCGGCATCGCGCGCAAGGAGATCTGGGTGACGACCAAGGTCTGGTGGGACAACATCGGCGAGGGCGCGCTGCAGCGCTCGGCGGAGACGAGTCTGCGGCAACTCGGCCTGGACTACGTCGACCTGCTGTTGATCCACTGGCCGAACCCGGCCATCCCGGTCGCCCAGTCGATTGCCGCGCTCAATGATGCGAAGCGCCGAGGCCTCGCGAAGCATATCGGCGTGTCGAATTTCCCGACCCGGCTGATCGAGGAGGCCGTTCGCGCGACCAAGGAGCCGATCGTCACCAACCAGTGCGAGTACCATCCCCACCTCGACCAGTCGAAGGTGCTTGCCGCCTGCCGCAAGCACGGCATCGCGCTCACCGCCTATTGCCCGCTCGGGCGCGGCACCGTCGGCGGCGTGATGGACGAGGCGGTCGTCAAATCGATTGCGGCGCGCCTGAAGCGGACGCCCGGCCAGGTCGTGCTGCGCTGGCACATGCAGCAGCCGGGCGTGGTCGCGGTGCCGAAATCCGCAAACGCGCGGCGCCTCGCGGAGAACCTCGCGGTGTTCGATTTCGAGCTGACGGCCGCCGACATGAAGGCGCTCTCGGGCCTCGCGCGACCCGACGGCCGCGTCGTCAAACTCGCCTTCGCGCCGCAATGGGATTGAGGGACCGGCTCAGGCCCCGGCTTCGGCACGGGCCTGCTTCTTGAACCGGCGGATCACCATGTCGCGACGGAGCTTCGACATGAAATCGATGATCAGCCGGCCGTCGAGATGGTCGATCTCGTGCTGGATGGCGGTCGCGAGCAGGCCCTCGGCCTGCAACTCCTGCGGATTGCCATCCCGGTCGACATAGCGCACGGTCACCGACGCCGGCCGCTCGATCTCGACCCGCACGTCGGGGATCGACAGGCAGCCCTCCTCATACAGCTTGCGCTCGCCGCCGCGCTCCACGATCTCGGGGTTGACCATCGCGATCGGCCGCGGCAGCTCACCTTCGCCTGCGGAATCGATCACCAGCAGGCGCTTCGGCACGCCGACCTGGACGGCCGCAAGGCCGATGCCGGGCGCTGCGTACATCGTCTCGAGCATGTCGTCGATCAGCCGGCGCAGCTCGTCGTCGACTCGTTCCACGGGAGCCGAGACCTTGCGCAGCAGCGGATCGGGCAGCGTGATGATCGCACGTTTGGCCATGGCCGTCAGATAAGCGAGGCCGTGCGACCGGTCAATTCGCAGCCGGGCACGGCGGCGTGGGATTGAATACAATTCGAGATGAATACATGCCGAAATCACGGCCCCCCCTTAAAACCTTCGCGATATCTTCCCAGGGCTGGCGAAAGGCGGATCGATGCGAGGCGCCCGTTCATGGAGGCCTACCACAACGACCCGGTGACAACGCCGCCGGCCGAGCCTATCACTGACCTCTGCGTGCCGATCGTCGCCGCGGCCGGAATGGCGCCGCTCGAGCTGATCCGCCTCGAGCGCGTGGCCTGAGAGGACGGCGCGACCGTCGGCACCGTGCCGGAAGGAGCCGTCGCAGCGATGCCGAGGATCGACGAGAGCCGGCCCTTCATCGCGGTCCGCATCGCCGTGCTGACGATGTCGGACACGCGCGCGATCGACGAGGACACGTCGGGCGCGACGCTCGTGCAGCTGATCGAGGCCGCAGGGCACCAGGTTGCGGCGCGGGCGATCGTCAAGGACGATGTCGCCCTGATCCGCGCGGCCGTCGAACGATGGATCGACGATGCGTCGATCGACGTGGTCGTCACCACCGGCGGCACCGGCTTCACCGGCCGCGACGTGACGCCGGAGGCGGTGCGGCCGCTGTTCGAGAAGGAGATCGACGGTTTCTCGACCGTGTTCCACATGATCTCGTTCCAGAAGATCGAGACCTCGACGGTCCAGTCGCGCGCCTGCGCCGGGCTCGCGCGCGGCACCTACATCTTCTGCCTGCCGGGCTCGCCGGGCGCCTGCAAGGATGCCTGGAACGGCATCCTCAAGTGGCAGCTCGACAACCGCCACCGGCCCTGCAACTTCGTCGAGATCATGCCGCGGCTCGAGGAGCACCGGGGCGGCAAGGCGTGATCAGCGACGGGCGCCGCCCGCCGCTGGATGCGGCAGGTCCGCTGTCGAGTAGTCGAAGTTCTGAAAGGGATCGGGGGATGCCCGGAGTTGCGTCCAGTCGAACTCGTAGCGTTCGCCCGGGGGCCAATCGTAGGGGTAGCCGACGAGAAAGTAGTTCCCCGCAGCTTCGTCGAACCCATCATCTAACCCGCTGCCTTCCACTAAATAACACTCTCGTCCGAAGTCCTCGTTTCGGAACTGCGCAGAATGTAGAATGATCAACCCGCACATCGCGTCAACGAGTGCCCCGAAATTGGCATCCTCAAAGTTTTCGTGCCGATTGTGCTTGGTCCGATTGTAAGCCTGATACCAAGTCAACGGGCCGCCTTTAGACCACGCCTCGAACGGAGAGCGTACGGCCAAGTCGCCGCTCCACAACGGCAACTTCGCGCGGTAGGACGAGAGCCGATGCGAAACTTCGAGCTTTCGATAGTCCGTCATCGTGCATTTCGACGTGTCGCCATAGCCGTTGTCAGCAAAGATTGTTCGGCATTGCGCCTCAACTTCTACACATGTTCGCATCAGCAACTCGTGCACTCGATACGAGTACGTGCAGAGATTCCCGTCAGCAGGTTCGATGTAGTCCAAGAGCGTGATGAAGTCCTTCTGTAGTACGAGGAACGCCCGGAACAGGCTCGCAGGTACCTGCGCAAACTTGGGGTGCGAGACATACTCGCCGTTACCGTTGTTCGCATACGACCCATCTATCAGCTGCCTGCAAGTTCGTCGGTACGGCTTGGCAATCGACATCTGAAAATCTCAAGGAAAAGGGCCACTATTCGCCGCTCTAAGCGGTTACCTATCACATCGGGACCGCGCGCTACATACGACAATCGAGGCGCCGGTCCCTGCCTGTCCTCTGTCTTGAAACCGCGAGGACGCGTTCTGGCGGTAACCTCAGGATTGAGAGAGGTTAGCAGACCAAGATTCGTCCGCTTCATACCTCAGGAATCCGTCTCCTCCGGGTCACTTGCGACGATTTCGACCCATCCGTCGCTCCGCGAGTTCACGACGGCTCGTCCCCCTATCGCGTCCGGTCGGACAGAGCAAACCCCACACCCCAACCCTCCCCCGTTCCAGCCACGGGCGGACGGGGAGAGGGGACGCGCGCGGCTCCACTGCGTCGCTGCCCCACCGCACGCCCAGGCCTTCGTCCGCTCGCAGGCGCCTGCCACCGACGACGGCTCCGGCATGTGCGCCGCTCACCGGCCGCTCGCCGCCGCGCGCTTCTGCACCTCGGCCCGGTACGGGCTCGCGCGGTAGGTGCCGAGCACCTTGCATTCGGTCGAGAAGAACGACAATTCCTCCAGCGCCAGCGCGACCGAGCGGTCGGACGGGTGGCCCTCGATATCGGCGAAGAACATCGTCGCCGTGAACGCGCCGTCGAGCTGGTAGCTCTCGAGCTTGGTCATGTTGACGCCGTTGGTCGCGAACCCGCCCATCGCCTTGTAGAGCGCGGCCGGCACGTTGCGGACGCGGAAGATGAAGGTGGTGATGACCGCGCCGGCACCCGGCGCCGCGTCGCTCTGCTCGCGCGCGAGCACGACGAAGCGGGTGGTGTTGTGCTTCTCGTCCTCGACGTCGGTCGCGAGGATGGCGAGCCCGTAGACCTCGGCGGCGAGCCGCGGGGCGAGCGCGGCGCGGGACCTGTCGCCCCACTCCGCGACCTCGCGGGCGGCGCCGGCGGTGTCGCCGGCGACATGCGGCTTGACGCCGAGCTTGCGGATGATCTTGCGGCATTGGCCGAGGGCGTGCACGTGGCTGTAGACGTCCTTGATGTCGCCGAGCCGGGCGCCCTTGATGCCCATCAGCTGGAAGCGGATCGGCAGGAAGTGCTCGCCGACGATGTAGAGCCCGGCATCGGGCAGCAGATGGTGGATGTCGGCGACGCGGCCGGCAACCGAGTTCTCGATCGGGATCATCGCGTAGCGCGCCTCCCCCGACTTGACTGCGCCGAGCGCGTCCTCGAACGTCGCGCAGGGGAGCGGCTCCAGACCCGGAAACGCTTCCGCGCAGGCGATGTTGGAATTGGCGCCGGGCTCGCCCTGGTAGGCGATGCGGCCGCGGTCGCGGGAAGGCGTCGCGGGGCGTGCTGCCGGCCGGGCCGTCGACTTGGTGCGGGTTGCCATGCTCTCCAACGTGCTGCTCGGCAGGCGGGATGCGACCGCCGCCCGGTTCAAGGCTGCTCTTTCGGATGGGGAGCGAGCATCCGGCGCGCCCGCTCGAGATCACCCGGAGTATCGACGCCGAGCGGAACGGTGTCAACGATGGTGGCATCGATGCGCATGCCGTTCTCGAGCGCGCGCAACTGCTCGAGCCGCTCGCGCTTCTCGAGCGGGGAGGGCGGCAGCGCGACGAACCGCTCGAGCGCGGATCGGCGGTAGCCATAGATGCCGATGTGGTGATAGAGCGGCCCCTCGCCGGAGGGCGCGGTCGCGCGCGTGAAGTAGAGCGCGCGAAGCACATTGGGCTTCGACGCGCCGACCGGCGTGCCGATCAGCTTGACCACGCTCGGCTCGGTCTTCTCGGCCTCGATTCTGATCTCGGCGGCGAGAGTGGTGATGTGCGGTCCCTTCTCGAGCAGCGGCGTCAGGCATTCGCGCACGAGGCGCGGCTCGAGCGTCGGCAGGTCGCCTTGCACGTTGATGATGAACTCGACGTCGCCCTCCGGATCGAGCCGGCTCACCGCCTCGTAGATGCGGTCCGAGCCCGAGGCGTGGTCGGACCGCGTCATGGCGGCCTCCCCACCTACCTTGCGCAGCGCCGCCGCGATCGCCTCATCGTCGGTCGCGACCACGACGCGCCCGACCTCCGCCGCCATGGCACGCCGCCAGACGTGGACGATCATCGGCTCGCCGTGGATGTCGGCGAGCGGCTTTCCCGGCAGCCGGGTCGCCTGCATGCGGGCCGGAATGAGGATCAGGACGCGGGTCATGGGCCGGCCAAAGTCTCCCGGACGCGAGCACCGGTGACAATTCGTCTCAAGGCAAGGCTCTAGAACGGGCCAACCGCCCGTTGCAAGAGGAGCGTCGAGACCTATATTCGCAGCCGCCGACGGGGCTGCGAGGGGGATGGGCGCCGATGAACATGTTCGAGATCAACAAGATCGCCGGGTCGGCGCTCGCCGCGCTGCTGTTGGCGTTCGGATCGGGGGCCGTCCTCGAGATCTTAGGCAGCCACGCTCAGCCCAAGCCCGGCTATACGTTGCCGGTGGTCGCTGCCGCCGTTACAACAGGCCCGGCCGCTGCCGCCTTCGACTTCAAGGCGGTGCAGCCGTTGCTCGCCAAGGCGAGCGTCGAGAACGGCCAGGCGGCCTTCAAAAAGTGTACGACCTGCCACACCCCCGACAAGGGCGGCAAGAATGGCCAGGGCCCGAACCTGTGGGGCATCATCGGGAAGAAGCCCGGCTCGCATGACGGCTTCAACTTCTCCGAGCCGGTGAAGGCCAAGGGTGGCGCATGGTCATTCGACTCGCTCGCCGCCTACATCCACGACCCCAGGGCCGCGATCCCGGGCAATAAGATGGCCTTCGCCGGCATCAAGGACAACGCCGAGCTCGCCGACGTGCTGGCCTACCTGCGCACGCTTTCGGACAGCCCGGCGCCGCTGCCGCAGTAGGTTTCGACGCACCGCACGACCTGACCAATTTGTAACGACCCTGCCCGGAAAAAGGCGGGGTCGTCCGGCATTCCAGAGATCACGCGATTGCGTCCCGCCGCGCCACGCCACGCGCCGGCGGTTGTGCTAGTACCCGACGGTGTGAATTCGAAGGGGCAGGAGGCCCGAAGCGGAATGCGCGCATGGCGAGCACAGCGGTCGATGATCGCAACTGCGGCGGCGCTGCTCGCCACCGCTGCCATGACCTGCTCCGCGCCGGCCCAGAGCCAGAAGAAGCACCATGCGCTGTCGCTGGTCGGCGAGCCGCGGTTCCCGGCCGACTACAAGCATTTCGACTGGGTCAATCCGGACGCGCCCAAGGGCGGGGCCGTCAAGATGTGGGCGCGCGGTGGCTTCGACACGCTCTACCCGTTCAACATCAAGGGCAACAAGGCCGCCGGCCTCGGCCTCATGTACGACGCGCTGATGGTCAACAGTCCGGACGAGGCCTCCTCCGAGTACGGCCTCCTCGCCGAGTGGGTCTCGCACCCGGACGACTTCTCCGCGGTCACGTTCGCGATCCGGGCCGGCGCGCGCTTCCACGACGGCCGGCCGATCACGCCGGAGGACCTGATCTTCTCCTGGACGACGCTCAAGCGCGACAGCCCGTTCCACGCCCAGTACTACAAGAACGTGATCAAGGCGGAGAAAACCGGCGAGCGGGAGGTCACGTTCACCTTCGACGTCAAGGGCAACCGCGAGCTGCCCCAGATCATGGGCCAGCTCACCGTGCTGCCGAAGCACTATTGGGAGGGCAAGGACGCCAAGGGCGAGGCGCGCGACCCTAGCAAGACCACGCTCGAGCCGCCGCTCGGCTCGGGCCCCTATCGCATCAAGAGCTTCGAGCCCGGCCGCTTCATCGAATACGAGCGGGTGAAGGACTGGTGGGCGAAGGATCTGCCGGTCGCCAAGGGCCAGTGGAATTTCGACACGCTCCGCTTCGAGTTCTTCCGTGACCAGACGGCGGCCTTCGAGGAGTTCAAGGCCGGCAAGATCGACTTCTGGCGCGAGTCGAGCGCAAAGCAGTGGGCGACCGCCTTCGACCTCCCGCAGATCAAGGCGGGCACGCTCAAGAGGGAGCAGATCACCGAGCGGGAATCGGCACAGATGCAGGCGTTCGTGCTGAACCTGCGCCGCAAGCAATTCCAGGACGTGCGCGTCCGCCGCGCCTTCAACCTCGCGTTCAATTTCGAGGACGCCAACAAGAAGCTGTTCTACGAGCAGTACAGCCGCGTCACCAACTTTTTCGGCGAGAGCGATCTCAAGTCGAGCGGCCTGCCGACCGGACGCGAGCTCGCGATCCTCGAAGGGTTCCGCAAGGACCTGCCGCCGGAGGTGTTCACCACAGAACCGAAACAGCCCGTTGCCGCGACGCCCGAGGACTTCCGCAAGAACCTGGCGGAAGCCGCAAAGCTGCTCACGGCCGCCGGTTGGACACCGAAGGGCGGCGTGCTCGCCAACGCCCAGGGTGAGCAGCTGACGGCCGAGTTCCTGCTCGCGGATCCGCAGTTCGAGCGGATCGTGCAGCCCTACGTCGGCGACCTGAAGCGCCTCGGCATCGCGGCGACGATCCGCACCGTCGACACCGCTCAGTTCCAGCGCCGCGAGGACGACTTCGACTTCGACATCATCATCGGCAACTTCCCCCAGTCCGCTTCGCCCGGCAACGAGCAACGCGAGTTCTGGGGCTCGGCCGCAGCCGGCATCAAGGGCAGCCGGAATCTGATCGGCATCAAGAGCCCGGTGATCGACAAGCTGATCGAGCTGATCATCTTCGCCAAGGACCGCGCCGAGCTGCAGGCCGCGACCAAGGCGCTCGATCGCGTGCTGCTCGCCAATCACTACGTCGTGCCCCAGTGGTATTCCGCGTTCGACCGCGTCGCCTACTGGAACATGTTCGCGCGGCCGGCCAAGCTGCCATCGCGGTCGACGGCGTTCCAGCAGGTGTGGTGGGTCGACGAGGCGGCGGCGAGGAAGCTGCAGGAGGCCCGCGGCAAATGAACCTCGGTCGAGGCGGCGCGACATGGCTCGGGGCGGCGGTGCTTCACCTGGCGCTGTCCGGCGCGGCGATGACCGAGCCCCGGCACGGCCTCTCGGTCTTCGGCGACCTCAAGTACAAGCCGGATTTCAAGAATTTCGACTACGTCGAGCCGTCCGCACCCAAGGGCGGGCGGTTGTCGACCCAGGGCACCGGCGCGCTGCAGACGTTCGACAGCTTGAATGCCTTCATCCTCAAGGGTGATGCGGCGCAGATGCTCGAGCTCACTTTCGACTCGCTGATGGTGCGCGCGATGGACGAGCCTGACGCGATCTATGGCCTGGTCGCCGCGTCGGCCGACCTCGCACCCGACCGGATGAGCGTGACCTTCAAGGTCCGCCCCGAGGCGCGCTTCTCCGACGGCAGCACACTCTCCGCGGCGGACGTTGCCTTCTCCTTCGCGGCACTGAAGGAGAAGGGGCATCCGGCGATCCGCCTGCAGCTTCGCGACGTGGTCAAGGCCGAGGCGGTCGACGCCCAGACGGTGCGCTATACGTTCCAGGGCACCAGCGTGCGCGACCTGCCGTTCATCGTCGCCGGCCTGCCGATCCTCTCGAAGGCCTATTTCGCGACCCGCGAGTTCGACCAGACGACGCTCGAGCCCATCCTCGGCTCGGGGCCCTACAAGGTCGGCGAGTTCAAGCAGGGCACGTTCGTCACCTACCAGCGCCGCGACGACTACTGGGCCAAGGACCTGCCGGTCAATCGCGGCCGCTACAATTTCGATCAGGTGCGCATCGAGTACTTCCGCGACCGCACCGCCGAGCTGCAGAACCTGAAGGCCGGCGGCTTCGATCTGCGCGAGGAGTTCACGTCGAAAGAATGGGCGACCGGATATGACATTGCAGCCGTGAGGGAGGGGCGCCTCGTCAAGCTGGTTCTGCCGGACGCAAATCCTTCGGGCGCCCAGGGCTACCACTTCAACATGCGCAAGCCGAAGTTCCAGGACGTGCGTGTGCGCCGCGCGCTCGGCCTCGCGTTCGATTTCGAGTGGACCAACAAGAGCCTGTTCTACGACGCCTACAAGCGCTCGGAGAGCTACTTCGAGAACTCGGACATGAAGGCGAAGGGCAAGCCGACGCCCGAGGAGCTCGCCCTGCTCGAGCCATTCCGCGCGAGCCTGCCGGCGGAGGTGTTCGCCGAGCCGGTGGCGCAGCCGGTCTCCGATGCCAGCGGCAACGATCGCAAGCTGCTGCGCGAGGCCGCGCGCCTGCTTGACGAGGCGGGTTTTGCGATCAAGGACGGCAAGCGCGTCAATGCGGCCGGCGACGTGCTCGACATCGAGTTCCTGATCACCGACCCGACCTCGGAGCGCATTCTCGGGCCCTATGTGAAGAACCTCAATGCGATCGGCGTCGCGGCGATGATCCGGCGGGTCGACGTGCCGCAATACCAGCGTCGGGTGAAAGCCTTCGAGTTCGACTGCGTGACCGCGCGATTCGTGATGCGGCTGACGCCGGGCCTCGAGGTGAAGAACTACTGGTCGAGCGAGGCGGCGGCGACCGAGGGCAGCTTCAATCTCGCCGGCATCAAGTCACCCGCGATCGATGCCCTGATCACGCGGATCGTGGCGGCCACCAGCCGGGCCGAGCTGCTCACCGCGACACGCGCCATGGACCGGGTGCTGCGCGCCGGCCACTACTGGGTACCGCAGTGGTACAGCGCCGCCCATCGCATCGCCTACTGGGACAAGTTCGCCCGCCCGGCCGTGAAGCCGCTCTACGATCGCGGCATCATCGATACCTGGTGGTACGATGCCGAGAAGGGTGCCAAGCTGAGGACGAACTGATCGGCGAACCGCACGACGAGCCCGAAGGTCGCGATGGCCACCTACCTGCTGAAACGCCTGGCTCTCATCATCCCGACGCTGCTCGGGATCATGGTGATCAACTTCGTGATCATCCAGTTCGCACCGGGCGGACCGGTGGAGCGCGTGATCGCCCAGCTCTCCGGCAACGAGGTATCGGCGACCGCGCGCATCGGCGGCGGCCAGGGTGACGGATTGTCGACCGCCACGCAGCCGCAGGCCGGGCAATCTGGCGATGCGACCACCGGCAAGTACCGCGGCGCCCAGGGGCTCGACCCGGAGTTCATCAAGAGCCTCGAGAAGCAGTTCGGCTTCGACAAGCCGGCGCACGAGCGCTTCTTCAAGATGATCAAGGACTTCGTGCTGTTCGATTTCGGCAAGAGCTACTTCCGCGATACGAGCGTGCTCGGCCTGATCAAGGAGAAGCTGCCGGTCTCGATCTCGCTCGGGCTCTGGATGACGCTTCTGACCTATCTCGTCGCGATACCCCTCGGCATCCGCAAGGCGGTGAGGGACGGCGAGCGGTTCGACGTGTGGTCATCGGGATTCCTGGTCGTCGGCTATGCGATCCCCGGATTCCTGTTCGCGGTGCTGCTGCTCGTGGTGTTCGCGGGTGGATCGTTCTTCCAGTGGTTCCCCTCGCGCGGGCTCACCTCCGAAAACTGGGCGCAGCTGTCGCTCTGGGGCAAGGTCGTCGACTACGCCTGGCATCTGACGCTGCCGCTCATCGCCATGGCGATCGGCGCCTTCACGACGATGACGTTCCTGACCAAGAACTCGTTCCTCGACGAGATCCGCAAGCAGTACGTGCTGACCGCGCGCGCCAAGGGCCTCGCCGAGCCGCGCGTGCTCTATCACCACGTGTTCCGCAACGCGATGCTGCTGATCATCGCCGGCTTTCCGAGCGCGTTCATCCACGCCTTCCTCGGCAGCTCGCTGCTGATCGAGACGATCTTCTCGCTCGACGGCATCGGGCTCCTGTCGTTCGAGTCGGTCATCAACCGCGACTATCCGGTGGTATTCGCGACGCTCTACATCTTCGCGCTCGTCGGCCTCCTGGTGAACCTGCTATCGGACTTCGTCTACACGCTCGTCGATCCCCGCATCGACTTCGAAAGCCGGGAGGTCTAGCCCCGTGGACGCGCGCACCGACGATCCGATCGCTCGCGCGGACCTGCCATCGCGGCTCGCCAATGGGCTGGCGCGGGCGCGCGCGGCACTCGCGCGGCGACTGATTCTGTCACCGATCAATCGGCGGCGCTGGGAGGGCTTCCGCTCCAATCGCCGCGGCTACTGGAGCCTCTGGCTGTTCCTCGCCTTCTTCGTCCTGACGCTCTGCGCCGAGCTCGTCGCCAACGACAAGCCGATCATCGCCCGCTACAAGGGCGAGTGGCTGCTGCCGGTGCTGGTCGACTACCCGGAGCAGAAGTTCGGCGGCTTCCTCGCCGTCACCGACTACAAGGACCCGGTGATCCTCGACGAGATCAACAAGCACGGCTGGATGCTCTGGCCGCCGATCCGCTACTCGGCATCCTCGATCAACAAGGATTATCCGCGGATCAAGAACGCGAGCGGGCAGTGCCTTGGTTTCCCCGCGCCGCCGCCCTGGGCGACCACGAGCGCGATCTGCGAGGCCCCGGCCGACCAGGTCGACCGCTATCTCGCCATTGGCAATCGCAACTGGCTTGGCACCGACGACCAGGGCCGCGATGTCGTCGCACGCACGATCTACGGCTTCCGCGTTTCGGTGCTGTTCGGCCTGATCCTGACCGTGCTCTCGGCGGCGATCGGCATCACCGCCGGCGCCGTGCAGGGGTTCTTCGGCGGTCGCGTCGACCTCATCTTCCAGCGCGTGCTCGAGATCTGGTCGTCGATGCCCTCGCTCTACATCCTGATCATCGTGTCGTCGGTGCTGGTGCCGGGATTCTGGACCCTGCTCGGGGTGCTGCTGCTCTTCAGCTGGACGACGCTCGTCGGCGTGGTGCGCGCCGAGTTCCTGCGCGGGCGCAATTTCGAGTACATCACCGCGGCGCGGGCGCTCGGGCTCTCCAACGCGAAGATCATGTTCAAGCACCTGCTGCCGAATGCGATGGTCGCGACGCTGACGTTCCTGCCGTTCAAGCTTTCGGGCAGCATCGCGGCCCTCACTTCGCTCGACTTCCTGGGTCTCGGCCTGCCGCCGGGGTCCGCCTCGCTCGGCGAGCTGCTGGCCCAGGGCAAGAGCAACCTGCAGGCGCCTTGGCTCGGCCTCACCGCCTTCTTCTCGATCGCATTCCTGCTGAGCCTTCTGATCTTCATCGGCGAAGCGGTGCGCGATGCACTCGACCCGCGGAAGACGTTCAGGTAGCACCGTCGCATGAACGCTCGCACCGAAACCCTCGTCCAGGTCCGCAACCTCGCGGTCGATTTCCGCTCGGGCGCGAGCGTGACCCATGCCGTGCGGGGCGTCTCGTTCTCGATCGGCCGCGGCGAGACGGTGGCGCTGGTCGGCGAGTCCGGCTCGGGCAAGACGGTCTCGGCGCTCTCGATCCTCAGGCTGCTCAACTATCCGGCGGCCTCGCATCCGACCGGCGAGATCTATTTCCGCGGCAAGAACCTGCTCGCCTGCAGCGAGGAGGAGCTGCGCGAGATCCGGGGCCGTCGCATCTCGATCATCTTCCAGGAGCCGATGACGTCGCTCAATCCGCTGCACACCATCGAGCAGCAGGTCGGCGAGATCATCCAGCTGCACGGCGACCTGGACGACGGTGCGACACGTATCCGCACGATCGAGCTTCTCACGCGAGTCGGCATCCGCGACCCCGAGAAGCGGCTCGCAGCCTATCCCCATCAGCTCTCCGGCGGCCAGCGCCAGCGTGTGATGATCGCCATGGCGCTCGCCAACGAGCCCGACCTGCTGATCGCCGACGAGCCGACCACGGCGCTCGACGTCACGATCCAGGCGCAGATCCTGGAATTGCTTGCGGAGCTCAGGCGCGAGCTCGGCATGGCGATGCTGCTGATCACCCACGACCTCGGCATCGTGCGCAAGATGGCCGACCGCGTCTACGTGATGAAGTCGGGCGAGGTCGTCGAGCAGGGCGAATGCGCGCGCGTGTTCGCGCGGCCCGAGCACGCCTATACGCGCCATCTTCTCGCCGCCGAGCCAAAGGGGCGCCCGCCGGAAAGCGACGACAGCGCGCCGGTCGTGGTCGAGACCGACAGCCTCAAGGTCTGGTTTCCGATCAAGCGCGGGCTCCTTCGCCGCACGGTCGATCACGTCAGGGCGATCGACGGCGTCTCGCTCAGGCTGCGTGAGGGCCAGACGGTGGGCGTTGTCGGCGAGTCCGGCTCGGGCAAGACGACGCTCGGTCTCGCCATTCTGCGGCTGATCGCGTCCGAGGGGCCGATCGCCTACCTCGGCCGGCGCATCGACGGGCTCGAATCCGCCGCGATGCGGCCGCTGCGCCGCGAGATGCAGATCGTTTTCCAGGATCCCTACGGCTCGCTGTCGCCGCGACTGTCGGTCAGCCAGATCATCGAGGAAGGCCTGCTCATCCAGCAGCCGGAGCTCGACTACGACGCCCGGCGCGCGCGTGTCGGCGCGGCGTTGACCGAGGTCGGGCTCGATCCGGCGGCGCAGGACCGCTATCCGCATGAGTTCTCCGGCGGCCAGCGCCAGCGCATCGCGGTCGCCCGCGCCATGGTGCTCGAGCCCAAGTTCGTGATGCTCGACGAGCCGACGAGTGCCCTCGACATGAGCGTGCAGGCTCAGATCGTCGATCTGCTGCGCGACCTGCAGCGCCGCCGCGGGCTGTCGTACCTGTTCATCAGTCACGACCTGAAAGTGGTGCGGGCGCTGTCGAACTATGTGATGGTGCTACGGAACGGCAAGGTGGTGGAGGAAGGCCCGGCCGAGCAGGTCTTCGCGCGGCCAATGACCGACTACACCAGGGCGCTGCTGGCGGCTGCGCTCGATCTCAAGGTCATTCACCGCTCGGCCGTCGCGACCTAGCCGCTCCCGGGGACACGCATGGCACTCCTGATCATCGGCAGCCAGCGGAGCGGCGAGTTCGCGACCGCGGCCCGGGAGTTCGGTCGCGGATTCGATATCCGTATCTGGCCGAACGCCGGCGACATCGCCGAGATCCGCTACGCGCTCGCCTGGGAGCCGCCGCCCGGCGTGCTCGCAACCTTGCCCAACCTCGCGATGATCGTATCGGTCGGCGCCGGCGTCGACCATCTGCTCGGCGATCCCAGGCTGCCGAACGTGCCGGTCGTGCGCTACGTCGATCCGGACCTCACCGGCCGCATGGTCGAGTACGTCGCCTCGCAGGTGCTCCATCACCAGCGCCGCATGAGCGAGATTGCCGTGCAGCAGCAGAGGAAAATTTGGAAATACCTGCCCGAGCCCGCCGCGCACGAGGTGCGGGTCGGCGTGATGGGCCTCGGCGTCATGGGCGCGGCCTCGCTCGCGGCGCTGAGGGCGTTCGGCTACCAGCTCGCCGGCTGGAGCCGCTCGCCGCATTCGCTCCCTGGCGTCGAGTGCTTCGCGGGGCCGGGCCAGCTCGACGCATTCCTCGCCCGCACCGACATCCTGGTCTGCCTGCTGCCGCTGACGCCCGAGACGCGCGGCATCCTCAACCGCGACCTAATCCGCAAGCTGTCCCGAAGCGGCCGGAACCCGCGGCTCCCCGGGCCGGTGCTCATCAATGGCGGGCGCGGCGGCCAGCAGGTCGAGGCCGACATCATCGCCGCGCTCGATGCGGGTGAGCTCTACGCGGCGTCCCTCGACGTGTTCGAGACCGAGCCCCTGCCGGCCTCGAGCCCGCTCTGGTCGCATCCGCGCGTCGTCATCACACCGCACATCGCGGCGGAGAGCACGTCACGGGCGATTACGAAGTACCTGTTCCGCCAGATCGCGCGCCACCAGCGCGGCGAGCCGCTCGAGAACGTCGTCGACCGGTCGAAAGGGTATTGATCCGCCAGTCGGCTTGCGGACCGGCGCGACTCCGCTAGAAGTACCCCACCTCGCAATTCCCCCCTGCCGGACCACCCGCAATGCTCGCTGACGAGAAATTCCGCACGCGCCTCAACGCGACCATCATGACCTTGCGCGCGTTCGCCGAGGGCCTCTCCGACGTCGCCCGCTTCGAGCTCACGGAAAGTGTCGTGGCCTGGCGGCTGTCCATGGCGCCCAATGCACCCTCGGCCTGCCCGTTCGAGCTCGTGCTGCGCAGCGACCAGCAGTACGATATCGCCATCGCGACCGAGGTGTTCGAGGACCGGCGCATCGAGGATGTCGAGATATTTCCGCGCCTGGCGGAGGCCATCGCCGACGGCCGCGTGATGATCCGCCGCTTCGCCAGCGCGGCGACCGGTATCGATCATTCCCGCGAGGTCGTCGTGACCCTTGCCGATGGGCGCCAGTGGAGCGCGACCAACTACAATTCAGGCCTGCTCGGCCGCGACGATTTCGACCTGGTCGAGGCGGTCCGCCACTTCGTGCCCTATCGCCGCGCCGCGCCGATACGCTGATCGATCACGGCCGCGCCGGCCGGCGCGGGAAAGCGACGCCGCAGAACCGGCAACTGTCTGCAAGCCGGAACCGCCACATGTTGCTGAGACGCTTGCCGCAGCGCGGGCAGCCTTGACGCAGCGGCGAGACGAGCCCGACGATGATCAATCCGGCAAACCAGGCGACGATCAGGCGCCGCGTCACCTCGTCGCTGCCGGCGATCCAGCCGATCGCAAAGACGAGCGCGAGGGCGATGGCTGCGATGGCGCAGACGCGGATGGTCGCGCGCTCCCATCGCCAGATCAGCTCCGATTCATCGCGGGAGAGCGGTGGCGGCTGGCCCGGCATCATGGCGCCGGTCTCGAGGCGCTGAGCGCCGTCATGCGCCGCACCGCGAGGACGCTGCTGCCGGCCTTGGCAATGCGCTGCGCGGCCTCCGGCAGCGGCTCGGCCACGGTTGCCATGTGGTGTGCGTTGGCGTGCAGCAGCATCAGGCCATCGGTCATGATGCCGACATGGCCCTTCCAGAAAACGAGGTCGCCCCGCTGGAGGTCGTCGAGACCCGACGACATCGGGAACTCCGCGCCGAGCTCGGCCTGCTGCTGGTCGCTGTCGCGCGGGCAGGCGATGCCGGAGGCGCTCAGCGCAAGCTGAACGAGCCCCGAGCAGTCGAGACCCACTCTGGTGCGGCCGCCCCACAGGTACGGCGTGCCGATGAACTGTTCGGCGACGTCGACGAAGTCCCGCGCGTGCCTGCCGATTTCGGCGATGTGCCGATTGACGACGAAGCCGCCACCGGCGAGACGGCCGAAACGCTCGTCGCGGTCAGCGACCGCGAGCGCCGCACCCATCGAGAGATGCATGATCGGCGGCGACTTGATGTCGGCTGCGGGATAGAGAAACGTGCCGAGCGACCGGACACGATGGGTCGGCTCCGCGATCTCCGACGACAGCGCATCGGTCGGGACGTAGCCGACATACCCGTCGTGGGCGAGCTGGCCCCACGCCCATCCATCGGCCGTGTCGTAGACGGTCATCACCTCGCCGAACAGCACCTCGGTGTCGAGGCTCGCCGCCGCCGCAGGCTTGCCGCGCAGCGGCACCGAGGCCCGGATCACCTGGAAGCGCTGACCCTTGGCATAGCGCTTCGCCGAGACCTTGCCGCGCAGCGACTCGGCCGCGAGATCGTCGCGATAGGCATTGCGACGCGGATCGGGCAGCTTGGCGGTGCTCATGGTGCCGGTCCTCACGCGTGCCGACGGACGATGCGGCCGACGACATCGAGCATGGCGCGGATCGCCTGCGGCTCACCGCCCTTCGGTCCGAGCGCGCGGGCAGCAGGCCGCCAGCCGTAGATGTCGAGGTGGGCGTAGCGCTCCGCGCCCTTGGCGAAGCGGCGCAGGAAGAGCGCGGCCGTGACCGCGCCTGCAAACGGCCCGTCGGAGACGTTGTTCATGTCGGCGACCTCGCTATCGAGCGTGCGCTCGTAGCCGTTCCAGAACGGCATGCGCCAGACCGGGTCGCCGATCGCATGGCCCGCCGCCTCGATCTCGGCGGCGAGCCCGTCGTCGTCCGAGAAGAGTGGCGGCAGGTCGGGGCCGAGCGCCACGCGCGCCGCGCCGGTCAGCGTCGCGAACGATGCCAGCAGCGCCGGCTGCTCGGCGGCCGCGAGCGTCAGGGCGTCGGCGAGGACGAGGCGTCCCTCGGCGTCGGTATTGCCGATCTCGACGGTGAGGCCGGCCCGGCTCTTGAGCACGTCACCCGGGCGGAACGCGTTGCCGGAGACGCTGTTCTCTGCCGCCGGGACGAGGATGCGCAGGCGCACGTCGAGCCCGAGCTGCATGATCATGTGGCCGAGACCGAGCACGGCTGCCGCACCGCCCATGTCCTTCTTCATCAGCAGCATCGAGGCCGCCGGCTTGATATCGAGGCCGCCGGTGTCGAAGCAGATGCCCTTGCCAACGAGGGTTACTTTCGGCGCATCGGGCCGGCCCCAGGCGAGATCGATCAGCCGCGGCTCGCGCGGGCTCGCGCGGCCAACCGCGTGGATCATCGGAAAATTCTCGGCGAGCAGCGCATCGCCGACGATCGAGGCGACGCGGGCGCCATGCAGCTCGGCGAGCGCGCGCGCCGCGGTTTCGAGCTCCTCGGGCCCCATGTCGCTTGCCGGCGTGTTGATGAGGTCGCGCGCCAGCCACACGCCGCCGACGATCGCGGCGACGCGCGACCCATCGACGGTTTCGGCCAGCTGCAAACGTGGAGCCTCGCCTGCCGTTTCGCTCTTGTAGCGGCGGAAGCGATAGGCACCGAGGCCCCAGGCGACGGCTGCGAGCTCAGCGACGGCGGCGTGATTGGCGATGCGGTAGGGGCCGGCCGGCAGGGCCTGCGGCAAGAGACCGCTCAGCAGGGCGCCCGGACCGCATGGATCGCCGGTCTGGCCTGCGCCAATCCCGAGCAGCACTGCGGCGATCTCGCCGTTCGGCGCCGGAACCAGAGCATGCCTGCGGGCCTGGCCGCTGAAGCCGGATGCCGTGAGCCAGGTGCGCTGCTCCGGGCTGAGTTGCGCCTCCGTCTCGGCGTTGCCGCCGGCCCCGACGAGCCAGATCGGACATGCCGCGACGCCGCTCGCCGGACGCTGGAACGCCTCGCGTGCGCGCTCGAGGCTCTGGGTGATCGACGTCATGGGTCCGGGCTCGCGGTGAGATGTGGCAGTGACTTTGGCACACGTGATCGTCGTGTATTGCGGCGGACGGCGCTGCAACGCAAAATCGGCCCGACACCTACCACAACCCAACCAGGGAATACCAACTCATGCCCACCCCCCGCCTGCAGCTCGTGATCGGCGACAAGGCCTGGTCGAGCTGGTCGCTCCGGCCCTGGCTCGCCCTCCAACGGCTTGGCATCGCCTTCGAGGAGATTTCGGTGCGACTGAGACGGCCCGGGACGGCGAAGGAAATTCTTGCCCACTCGCCCTCAGGCAAGGTGCCAGCGCTGATCGTCGATGGCGCGGTCATCTGGGAAACCCTGGCCATCCTCGAATACCTGGCTGAAGACCACCCGAGCCTGTGGCCGGCCGACCGGATGGCGCGGGCGCGGGCCCGTGCCGTATCGGCCGAGATGCATTCGGGCTTCCAGGCCTTGCGCCAGAACTGCCAGATGGATTTCCTTGCACGCGCGCCGAGGCCGGACCTGCCGGCCGAGGCGGCGGCCGACGTCCGGCGTGTCATTGCCATCTGGCGCGGATGCCGCGCCGGTCATGGCACCTCCGGCCCATTCCTCTTCGGCACCTTCACCGCTGCCGACGCGATGTTTGCGCCCGTGGCCTCGCGGTTCCGCACCTATCTCCCCGACCTCGGGCCCTTTGGCGACGATGGCAGCGCCGGTGCCTATGTCGACACCATCTTCGCGATGCCCGAGATCCGGCGATGGGAGGCCGGCGCCCGTGCGGAGCTCGCCTGAGAGTGCTTCGGCGTCCGGCCGCGTTGCGCCGGCAACGGATGATTAATCTTTCCTTTATGCCTGTCCCGCAATGTGACACCGCGACGACCGGTGATTTTCCGCGCGCGGTGGAGAGCAGGCAATGGTTGCTGGATCAGATCTTGGTGGCGGCTGCACGGGGCGTCTGGCGCGGCTGGCGGCTGTCGTCGCGAGCCTGATGCTCGGCGCCTGCGCCCAGCTCGGCGGGCTCGATCGCGAGGCCCCGGAGGCCGCGCTGACCAAGGGCGACGACGCACCCAAAGCATCCCAGTCGGACCTTCAGAAGGCGGTCGAATACTGGGGCAAGCAGCACGAGAAGAACCCGACCGATCTCAAGACGGCGCTCAACTACACGCGCAACCTCAAGGCCGCCGGCGAGAAGGAGCGCGCGCTCGCCGTGCTCCAGAATGCCTCGGTCTTCCATGCGCAGGACCGCGAGCTGCAGAGCGAGTACGGCCGCCTGGCGCTCGAGCTCGACCAGCTCTCGCTCGCCCTGAAGCTGCTCGAGGCGGCGGACGACCCGGGCAAGCCCGACTGGCGCATCGTGAACGCGCGCGGCGCCGCCCTCGCCAAGCAGGGCCAGTATGCGCAGGCGGTCCCCCTGTTCGAGCGCGCGGCCGCCATGGCGCCATCCCAGCCGAGCGTCGTCAACAACCTCGCCATGGCCTATGCGGCCGACGGCCAGCCCGATCGCGCCGAGCAGCTGCTGCGCAAGACCATCGAGCAGGGCGGCGGCGATGCCAAGCTCCGTCAGAACTTGGTTCTCGTACTCGGGCTGCAAGGCAAGTACGACGAGGCCCGGCAGCTCGGTGCGCGTGAGGCGAACCCCGCCGTCGTCGCCCACGATGTCGACTATCTCCGCAAGATGGTGCGCTATCAGCCGCCGGCGGCGCCTGCGGCGGGTGTCGCCCCGGGCGCGGTCCAGCAGGCCAAGGCAGAGCCCGCGCCGCTGCGCGGGACCACCGGCGCGCAGGCTTCGGCGGGCGGCACGCAGGGCTGGTCGACACAGGTCGTCGCCAGGGCCGACGCCGAAATCAGCCTCAAGGCGACCAAGCGCTGACCCCCGTCACGACGGCGCCATGTGCATGTCGGCCGCGAGGCTGCCGACCAGCGCCTCGGTCCGCTGCATGATGCTGGCGGCGGTCCAGCTCGTATGCCCGCGGGCAACGGCCGCAGCGAGCGCGAAACTCGAGGCCGCGAAAATCGGCCGCTTGACCTCGAAGTCGAGATCGCCGGCCGCCAGATTGTCCTCCTGCGACAGGAAGACGAGGTTGCCGAGCCGGTTCGTGTGATCGGCGAGCTTGGCTCCCTCGAAGTCGCGGTGCCATCGCCGCTCGCGCGGCGGATTGCGCGGCAGGATGTGCTCCACGGACACGTGCACGCCGTCGACCGGCCCATGCAGCTGGCCGGCGATGAGGCTCAGCCGGCGCAACACCAGGTTGCTGCAGGACTTCAGGTAGAAGTTGCGGTCACGAAGCCGCGCGCCGAATTTCGCAGCGTACTTCTGATCGATCGCGAGCGACGGCATCTGGTCGGGTTCGTCGATCGTATCAGCGTCCTGCATCACGCGGATCATCCGCCGCTCGTGGTCGATCGGATCGACGCCGGCGATCTTCAGGACCCACGCCAGCCGGTCGAGACGCTCGACGAACTGCTGCGTCCGGGCGTGGCCGGCGCCGCGCACATCGAGCCAGCGCAGCAGCGGTGGCATCCAGAAGCGGTCATCGAGCCAGGCGAGCATGTCGAGTGCGTGTGCGATGGCCGGACCCGATCGGGCATCGCCGAGCGCGCGCTGGCTGATGGCGATGGCCCGCGCCACGTTGCCGGCGAACGGCCCCGCAATGAACGCGCGTCCGTTCTTTTGCAGACTGTGGCGCTCGATGAGGTCGCGCTCGACCGGGCGGTTCGAGCGCCGATTCAAGGTCATCGTTCGGATGTGATGGAGGAGCTCGTCCAGCGCATCGGATCCGAGGTCGGACTGCGCGCGCTCCCACACCCGTCCAGCCTCCTGCTGCGCGTCCGGCGGCATCACCGAGATCATGGTGAACTTGGATCGCTCGCACTCGTGGAAGTCGAGGCCGGTGCTCTCCTCGTTGACGAGCATCGCCCAGGCCTCGTCCTCGTCCTCGACCGCCATCACCACGATCCAGCAGCGCTCACGGAGAAAACGGGCAAGGCGCAGGCGTTCCGCCGCGGACAGGCCGGCGAGGGTCTCGATCAGCGCCGATCGATTCGCAAAAATGTTGCGGGCGCCGTAGTTGAGCCCGGCGATATCGCCTTCGGGCTCGCGCTCGGTCGAGCCGGGCGACTGAACGAAGGTATGGAAGAACACCGCCACGTTGTCCTGGGGCTGGACGCGGGCGGGGGTCGTCTGGTCGGCGCCGCGCGCCGTGAAAATCATCTCGTCGAGCAGCCGCGCCTCCTCCGGGTTCTCTGAGCGGATCAGGTCCCGCAGCACCGCGAACAGGATCGTCAGCGTGATCGTGCGCTGATGCCCGTCGACGAGGGACGCCTCCGTCTGACCCGCCAGTTGCGCGACGCGGATGAGCCCGAGCGCATAGCGCGGTTTCTCCTCGGCGATCGCTGCCAGAATATCTGCGAGCAGCCGATTGGCGTGATCGGTGCGCCAGGCGTAGGCGCGCTGGAACCATGGCAGGCGCAGACGCCGGGCACCCGCGAACAGAGCGCCTAAGGTCAATGCTTCGACTTTGATGAAGCCGTCCATCGGTGCCCCCGCTACTGCCGCGTCGTTTCTGCACGGCGCAATTTCATCAGTCTAGTGATGCATTTGTGGCGATTGGTCGCGCGGCGCAACGCCGGGGTGGAACTACTGTGTTGCATTCTAGTCGAGCATCGTCGCCCAAGCGAGGCGTGACGTGCGCGTGAGCCTCGGCTAGACGGGTATGCCATGGCCCACGTCACGCTGATCGGAAACCTCGGACGCTTCACTGGCGGGGTGACGACGTTCGACGTCGATGCCGCCAATGTCCGGCAGCTGTTCGCGCGGCTCGGCGAGATGTTTCCGCCGCTCGCGCCGCATCTCGCCAATGGCCTTGCGGTGGCGATCGACGGCCAGATCTATCAGGACGCTCTGTTTCAGCCCATTCCGCGGAATGCCGAGGTGCACATCCTGCCGCAGATCGCCGGAGGTTAGCGGCGCACGCCGAGGCCCATGAGGCCTTCGGGAACGAAGCGGCCTGGCCCCGTTGCGCGCGCCGCCGCACCGTCGCCAACGGCGAGTTGCGGCTCTTCGAGCTGCTGGACCATGCGGGCCACGAACTCGGCGTCGATCCGCTCGCGAGGCCCGGCGGGCGGCCGGAGCGGCGGGACGGTGGCGGCCGGGCGCGGCGCCGGATGAGCCTGCGGGGTAGCCGGGCGCGGCGGCGGGCTCGTGCGCTGCATGAGCAGGTCCTCGACCGTCCGACCGGGTGGACGGGCCGGCGGCTCCGATGGCGGCGGGGTCGAACGGGCACCCGGCTCGGCGGATGGCGGCACTGGCGGCGCCACCGTGCCGGGCAGCGCCAGAGGCGAGCGGCCTTCGTGCGCCGCAATCATCAGCTCGCGCCAGATCTGGGCCGGCAGACCACCGCCCTTGACCTGGTTCATGGCGCGGCCGGTGTCATTGCCGACCCACACGCCGCCGACGAGGTGTGCCGTGTATCCGATGAACCAGGCGTCGCGGAAATCCTGGGTGGTCCCGGTCTTGCCGGCAGCCGGATGGCGCGGCAGCGCGGCGCGACGGCCGGTGCCGGCAACAAGGGCGGAGTTGAGCATGTCGTTCATCGCACCGACATTGGCCGGCGAGACGACCTGTTGCACACGCCCCGGTTGATGCGTCGCCAGCACGCGACCGGAGCTGATCTGCACGCGGCGCACGACGAAGGGCTCGACCCGGCTGCCGCCATTCGCAAATGCCCCGTAGGCGCTGGCGAGCTCGAGCAACGTCACCTCCGAGGTGCCGAGTGCGAGGGAGGGGTCGGCATGCAGGCTCGAGCGAAGCCCGAGGCGCTGCGCGGCATTGACGATGCGGTGCGCGCCGATGTCCTGCTGCAGGCGCACCGCCACCGTGTTGATCGACTGGGTGAGGCCCTGGCGCAGCGTCACCGCGCCCTTGTATTGCCCGCTCTCGTTGCGCGGGCTCCACGCGCCGATGTTGATCGGCAGATCGTATGTGACCGTCTCGGGCGTCAGGCCGTGCTCGAGCGCCGAGAGATAGACGAACGGCTTGAAGGCCGAGCCCGGCTGGCGGCGCGCCTTGACCGCGCGGTTGAACTGGCTTTCGGCGTGGGACCGCCCGCCGACGAGAGCGCGGATGCCGCCTTCAGCGTCGAGAATGACGATGGCCGCCTGACCGACCTGCTGCTCCTCGCCGTGGGTGTCGAGCGCGCGCTGGACTGCAAGTTGCGAACGCCGCTGCAGTTGTGCGTCGATGGTCGTCTCGACGATGACCTCGGCGTGGCCGGCGCCGAGCAGGCCGGGGAGCCGCTCGAGCACGTGATCGACCGCATACTCGACGCCGGTCGCCTCCTTGCCCTGCCGATGCTCGGCAAAGCGCACGCTTTCGCGGCTCGCCCGGCGCTCGACCTCGGGCGTGATCACGCCGGCGGCCAGCATCTTCTGGAGCACGGAGCGAGCGCGGGAGCGCGCGGCACCCGGGCTCGAGGCGGGGGAGAACTTCGAGGGGGCCTTGAGCAGGCCCGCGAGCACTGCCGCCTCGCCGACTCCGAGCTCTCGCGCGCTCTTCTCGAAGTAGCGCTGGGCCGCCGCCTCGATGCCGTAGGCGCCGGCGCCGAAATAGACGCGGTTGAGGTAGAGTTCGAGGATGTCCTGCTTGGAAAGGCGGATCTCGAGCCAGAGCGCGAGCACCAGCTCCTCGACCTTGCGCTCGAAAGTGCGCTCGGGCGTCAGGAACAGGTTCTTGGCGAGCTGCTGGGTCAGGGTCGAGCCACCCTGGACGAAGCGGCGCGCACGCAGGTTCGCGAAGGCGGCGCGCAGGAGCCCCCACGGGTCGAGCCCGCGATGCTCGAAGTAGCGACGGTCCTCCGTCGCGACGACCGCGCCGATCACGTGCCTCGGCAGGAGATCGAGCGGCATGTAGTCGTGGGCGGCGCCGCGCTCGGCCAGCACCTCGCCGTCCCGCGCGAGAATGCGGATGATCGGCGCCTTCTCCTTGTGGCGGAGCGAGATCGGGTCGGGGAACGCCATCGTGTAGTAGACGAAGGCGATCGCGAAGCCGAAGCCGGCGAAGGTGACCGCGAACGTCGGCAGCAGGATCAGTGCGCGCCATTTCCAGGAGAGGCGGCCGAGCAGGCCGCGCCGCCGGCGGTCTCCGCCCGTAGGGGGCACGGGCGCGTCCGGATGCGCGAAGCCGGCCGCCGGAGCCTCCTCCTGCGCGTCCAACCGCTGCCTTCCGAACCAACCCATACGCTACGCCCCGGCGCAAGCCTGCGCGGCGGGAGCAGCAGCGCCCGCACACCACAGGCGACGATAGTCGGACGGGCGCTAATGACCGGTTAACCGCGCGCCTTTGGTCGAGGTTCGCTCCCCAGCGTGCGGATCCTGCCAAGCTTCGGGAACAGCCACATCCAGGCGAGCGCGACCATGGCGATCTGCACGCCGAGGATCGAGGCGATGCGCGTCGCCCAGAAAAGCGCGAAGGGTCGATGGCGTATCTGCGAGGCGGCAGCGTCGTTCATATGCACGCCCCGGAATATTGCCGATTGCGTCTCGCTCAATAGGTCTTGGCCGCAGCAGCCTGCGGCAGGCCTTTGACCTCGCGCACCGCCGCTTGCGCGCCCATCGCGAGGAGCCTGATGTCGTTGAGGATCGTGCAGAACTGGAAGCCCTCCGCATAGCGCTTTGCGGCCGTTTTCGCGCCATCGGTATGCGCGCCGGCGATCAGCCCGGCCTTGCGCGTCTTGTTGGCGATCTCGCCGATCGCCGCGACGACCTCCTTGTCGACCGGATCGAGAGTTGGCGTCCTGCCCATCGAGAGTGAGAGGTCGGACGGGCCGACGTAGACGCCGGAAAGCCCTTTGACCTTGAGGATCTGGTCGAGGTTCTTGAGGCCCGCCGTCGTCTCGATCATGGCGAGCAGCAGCACCTCCTGGTTGGCGTGCTGCCAGTAGTCGGCGCCGCCGACGTGGGCGGCGCGGAACGGCCCGAAGCTGCGCCCGCCGAGGGGCGGATAGCGGCCGGCCTCGACCAGCGCCTCGGCTTCCGCCTTGGTGTTGATCATCGGGCAGACGATGCCGTAGGCGCCGGCATCCAGCACGCGCATGATGTGCGAGGGCTCGTTCCACGGCACCCGTACCATCGCGGTCGCGCCGGAGAGGTGGATCGCCTGCAGGAGCGGCACGACGTCGTTCACGTCGGGCGCGCCGTGCTGCATGTCGACCGTCACGCTGTCCCAGCCCTGCGCCGCATAGATCTCGGCGGCGAAGGCGTTGGGAATCGCGATCCAGCCGTTGACCGCGGTCTTGCCTTCGGCGAGCAGCTTCTTCAGCGCGTTGGGTCGCATCGATGGTCTCCGGTGGTCGATCCTGCGGCAGTCTCAGCGCTCGCGGCGGGCGAGCACCTCGGGATTGAAGACGTGGCTCCTCGGCAGCTTGCCGTCGAAGAATTCGGGCACATTGCGTGCAACCGTCGTCGCCATCCGCACCATGCCCTCCGCGGTCGTCGCGGCGGAGTGGGGCGAGAGGATGATGCGGTCGTGGCTCAGCAGCGGATCGTCGCGCTTCGGCGGCTCGGTCGCCTGCACGTCGAGCGCGGCGCCCTTGAGCTTGCCGGCGTCGAGCGCGGCGATCAGCGCCGCCTCGTCGACAATGCCACCTCGCGCGCAGTTGATGAGGTAGGCCGATGGCTTCATCAGCGCGAGCTCGCGGGCGCCGATCAGGTTGCGCGTATCGGGCTGCAACGGGCAGTGCAACGTCAGGTAGTCGGCGCGCGCCAGCACGTCATGCAGCCTGGTCGCGGGCTCGCAGCCGAGCGCGCGGATCTGCCCGGCGTCGAACGCCGGATCGATGCCGACGCACGTGAGGCCGAGCGCGTTGCACACCTTCGCGAGCCGGCCGCCGATGCGGCCGAGCCCGACGATGACGATCGTCTTGCCGGCGACGTCGATGGCGTCGAGCTTCATCTTGACGAGGTAGTCGCCGGTGCGCACGGCCCGGTCGAAGTCCGGGAGACGCTTGGCGAGCGCGAAGATGAACGCGACCGTCTGCTCGACGACGGAGGGCGCATTGGCCTCGCCGACCGTCGCAACGACGACGCCCCGCTCGGTCGCCGCATCGACCGCGATGTTGTCGCAGCCGACACCGTGGCGCGAGATGAGCTCGAGCTTCGGCGCCTTCTCAATCATCCAGCGCTCGATGCGGGTGATGCGCACGACGATCGCCTCGACGTCGGCGAGATGGTGCTCCCAGACCTGCGGCTCGGGACTTTCGGGCACGATCAGGTCGATGTCGGGCCGGCTCTCGAGGATCTTCATGCCCTCGGGGTGGATCGGCTGGATGCACAGCACCTTGCGTTTGGCGGGCGCGGCCATCAGTGGATCTCGTCCTGCTGCGCCAGAGCCGCCTTGAGCCTGTCGATCGAGAACCCCTTGGCGCGGGCGGCCTCCAGGAGCACCGCCTCCTTGCGCGCGAGGAGGTCGCATTTTGCCGGGATCTGGTCGGCGACGGCTGCGGGAATGACGACGGCGCCGTGCCGGTCCATGTGGACGATGTCGTGCGAGCGCACCGCCATGCCGGCGACGCGGACCTCCTTGCCGAAGTCGGCGAGATGCACCCAGGCATGGCTCGGCGCAATCGAGCCCGCGAGCACCGGCAGGCCGGGCGCCCATTGCGGAATGTCGCGGATGCAGCCGTCGGTGACGACGCCAACCGCGCCGAGGCCCGTGTGGACGGCGCTCTGCACCTCGCCCCAGAATGCGCCGAAGCCGGCCTCGGCGCCGTCGAGGTCCTGGATCACGACGATCGAGGGTGCAGGCTTGGCGGCGACGTACTCGTAGTAGCCGACGCGTTGGGCCTTGGCCGCCTTGGCGTCGAGCTCGTTCGGGGTTGTCGCGCGGATGGTCGCGGTCTTGGCGTAGCCGACGACGGCGGGGTGGTCGGGGAACGGCGCGACGAGCGGCCGGGTGGTGAAGCCGGTGACGCGGTAGCGCGCGTCGATCAGCTCCAGCGCATTGCAGATCGTCGGCGTATCCCAGGTGGCGAGCTTCTCGAGCAGGTCCGGCTTGATCACGTCGGGTCTCCTTGGCGTTCCGGTCGATCGAAATCAGCCCGCGGTCGCCTGCTGGATGCGGCGCTCGTCGATGCCGACCTTGCGCGCGGCGGCAACGATCGCGGCCCAGGTAGCATCGGGCAGCGGCACGCCGTTGGCGAGCCGATCCTTGCGGGTGCGGATCTCGGGCTCCCCCGGTACCAGCACCTCGCCGCCCTTCTCGATCGGCTTCGAGCTCTTGACGTAGGCGACGTAGCGCGCCACGTCCTTCGGGAAGAAGCCTTCGGGGTCGAGCTGCTTGGGGTCGACGTAGAACGACATCATGCCGTTCGCCCACTTCTTGCGCGTATCGTCGAGCGCACCCGTCCCGGTGAGCGAGCCGCCGATGAGCTCGACCATGAATGCGAGGCCCGAGCCCTTGTGCTCGCCGAAGGCGCGGATCGCACCCTTGGAGTTCTTGTAGTTGCGCGGTCCGGTCGGCGCATAGTCGCCGTAGAGCACGTGCGGATCGCCGCTCAACGCGCCGTCGGGGCTGACGAGGGCATCCTTCGGGATCTTCTTTCCGCCGTAGCTCGCATTGAGGACCTTGCCCTCGGCGACGATCGAGGTCGCGAAGTCGAGAATCAGCGGCTCCAGGCCCGGCCGCGGGATGCCGATCGCGTAGGGCGCGGTCGAGAGTCGGCGCTCGACGCCGCCGAACGGCGCGACGAGGGCGCTTGTGGCCGCGTTCACATAATGGATTGAGACGAGGCCGGCCTCCGCCGCCATCTCGGCCCACTCGCCGACCCGGCCGACGTGGCCGCTGTTGCGCATCGCGATCGCCGCGAGACCCATCGCCCGGCACTTCCTGATGCCGAGCGCGACCGCCTGCGGCGCCGTGGTCTGGCCGAAGCCGTAGTGGCCGTCGACGACCGCGAGCACCGGCGTCTCGCGCACGACCTCGATGGCGCGGTCGGCGACGAACATGCCTTCCGCCTTCCACTCGAGGTAGCGCGGCACGCGCTGCACGCCGTGGCTGTCGTGGCCGGTGAGATTGGCGCTGACGAGCGACTTGCCGAGCCGTGTGCCCTCGTCCTTCGAGCAACCGGCCTTGACGAAGATATCGCGGACGAAGTCGCTGAGCGCGGCCGCGCCGATGGTCACCATCGCGTTCACCCTGATGTGCGGAGGACGTTGCCCGCCTGCGCCCGGTCCCGAACCGTCGAAAAACTAGAGAAGTGCGTTCGACCTGTCACGGCTCGCCGCACGCCCCTTCGCGCCGACGCAGCATGGCAGGCTTGCTCGCGACGCCGGCCGGGCCCGCCGAAACGACGGCGGGCCCGGGCTGGGTGAGGCCGGCGGCTGCCGGACATTGCCGCTTCCCACGGGCCAGCGGCCGGCGCGCCCTCGATTGCCGCGACCCGAAGCCACACTCCTGGTGCCGAGCCGGCAGCGGCCGAGCCACGCGTTGCGCCCTGTTGCGCCGGCGCGCGCGATGCGCTCAAAGAGCGTTTGCAGTGCACAATACCCCGCAGAAGGACTGTGACGGACATGCAGGACCGGCCGACGACACCGCGTGACGCCATCACGCTGCCGTTCCCCGATCCGCCGGCCCCCGGCGAGACGATCGAGGTCGCGCCCGGCATCCTGTGGGCGCGCATGCCGCTGCCGCTGCGCCTGAACCACGTCAACATCTGGCTGCTCGAGGAGCGCGACGGGTGGACTGCGGTCGACTGCGGCCTCGACACGCCCGATACGCGTGCCGCCTGGGACAAGCTCGCGGCGGGGCCACTCAAAGATCGCCCGCTCCGCCGGCTCGTCGCGACCCATGGCCATGTCGACCACATCGGCCTCGCCGGTCACGTGACCGGGCGGTTCGGCGCTGCCTTCCATGCGACACGGGCGGCGTGGCTGTGGGGTCGCGTGAGCTATCTCAACAGCGGCCAGCCGACCAGCCCCGCGGCGCTGGCGTTTCTCGAGAGCCACGCCATCGCGCCAGCGCACATCGCCGCCTTCGCCCAGGACCGCGGCGCGTATGCGCGCTTGTTCGGCCCGCAGCCGACGGCGCTCCACCGCATCGGCGACGACGACGGAATCGAGTTCGGTGGTAGCACTTGGCGCGCCATTGTCGCCAACGGCCACGGCGACGAGCACGCCTCGTTCGTCGCCGAGACGGCAGGCGTGCTGATCGCAGGCGACCAGATCCTCCAGAGGATCTCGCCGGTGGTCGGCGTGTTCTCGACCGAGCCACTCGCCGATCCATTGAGCGAGTACCTCGCCTCGCTGCCGCGCTTCGCGGCGCTCGATCCGGACCTGCTGGTGCTGCCCTCGCACGGCCTGCCGTTCCGCGGGCTGCACGCGCGCGTCGCCGAGCTCGCGCACCATCACGATGAGCGGCTCGCGAGGACACTCGGCGCACTCGATCGACCGAAGGCGGCGGCAGCGGTCGCGCCGACGCTGTTCGACCAGCGGCTCGTCGACAGCCAGTGGCTGCTGACGCTCGCCGAGACGCTCGCGCATCTGCATCGGCTCGTCACGCTCGGCGCGGTGCGCCGCGAGATCGACGCCGCCGGTCGCATCCTGTTTGCCAGGATGTAACGAGCGACCGCACAGTCCCGCTCAGGCGTCGGCGAGCAGGCGGTCCAGCGCCGGCAGCATATCGACGAGGACCCTGCGGAAGGCCGCGCGCCTTTCTTCGTCGCTGCCGGTCGCAGCAGCGGGATCGGGAAACGGCAGATGCACGGTGCGGTGCGCGCCCGGGAACCGCGGGCAGGCCTCGCGGGCGGCGTTGTCGCAGACCGTGACGACGAGGTCGATCGGCGCAGCCCCGGCCCGCGCGAACTCGTCCCAGCTCTTCGAGCGCGCGTCGGCGGGCGCCCTGATGCCGGCCTCGGCGAGCGCGGCGAGCGCCAGCGGATTGACGCGACCGGTCGGCTGCGAGCCCGCGCTCACCGCCCGCCAGCGGTCGCCGCCGACGTGGTTGACGTAGGCCTCCGCCATGATGCTGCGGGCCGAGTTGCCCGTGCAGAGCACGAGCACGGTGCGCACTCTCGCGGCTCCGTTCGCCATCAGCAGCAGCCGCCGCCCGCCGCGGTCGACCCGGACGTCGCGGCGAACGGCATCGCCGTCCCGCAGCCGGCGAAGATGCCGTAGTGGCGGGAGAAGTCGCCAATGAACTCGAAGTAAGGCGCAAAGCGCGTGTCCTTCAGCATCCGCCAGGTGTTGCCGCAGACCGGGAACACCTTGCCGCGCTCGATCGCGTGGTGCTTGTCGAGCACGAACAGGTCCTCGCTGTGCGCGAGGCCGCCCTTGTAGATCACCGCCTGGCCGTAGTCCTCGCAATGGGTCTCGAGGCTGTCGAGCTTGAACAGGCGGTATGTCGCCGAGAAGAACCGCGCCGGGCCGAGCTTGGCGGCCAGCGCCTCGTCGGTGACGCCGAGCGGGCGGTCGGTCACGAGGCGGGGATCAGCGAAGCCGGCCGCCTTGGCGAGTCCGTGGAAGTCGTTCCAGTAGAGCGCGCCGCCGAGGCATTCCCCGTAGAGCACAGGATCGGCGCGCACCGCTTCGGGCAGGCGCCGGTCGGCGTAGACGTCGGCGAAGTACATCTCGCCGCCGGGCTTCAGCAGGTCGTAGGCGCCCTTCAGCACGGCGCGCTTGTCGGTCGACAGGTTGATCACGCAATTGGACACGACGACATCGAAGCTCGCCGGCGCGAGGCCGAGGCCGCCGAGCTTTTCGATGTAGCCTTCGAGGAAGCGCACGTTGGATTTCTCGTAGCCGAACCTCTTGGCGTGCCAGCCGGTGTGCTCCCGGGCGACGGCCAGTTGCTCGGCGGTCATGTCAATGCCGACCACCTCGCCCTTGGCGCCGACGAGCTGGGCGAGCGCATAGGCATCGCGACCGGAGCCGCTGCCGAGGTCGAGCACGCGCGCGCCCTCGAGCGCGAGCGGCGCCACGAGCCCGCAGCCGTAATACTTCGCCTGCACCTCGTCGTGGACATTGGCGAGCAGCCGCTTGACGTAGCCCGGCATCGCGTCCGGCGTGCAGCACGCCTCGGTTTTCAGATCCGCCGAGGTTTGCAGCGTCTTGCCGTAGTAGTCCTTCACGAGCTGGATGTTCACGGGGTTCCGCCTCCGAGCAGCTTCACGATCACCAACAGGAGCGCCGCTCCGGCGGCAAGGAGACCGAGCGTCGCCCGCCAGCCGAGATGGCGCTCGGGGCACGCAGCGCCGGCGCAGTCGCAATCCGCGCCGGTCGCGACGGCCCTCGCCCCAATGTCGTCCCGCGGTGCCTGCGCGATGTCGGCCATGCCGGCCACTCCGGATCCTCGTGCATGGTCATTTGACCATCCCGAGCAGCCAGAATACGGCGGCCGCGGTCACCGCCGCAACCGGCAGTGTCAAGAGCCATGAAAGCAGGATGCCGCCGATGACGGTTCTGTCCGCGCTGGCGTTGATGATGCCGATGCCGCTGATCGAGCCTACCGAGACGTGGGTCGTCGAGACCGGCAGGCCGTAGCGGCTCGCGCCGATCAGCAGGGCGGCCGTGACCAGGTTTGCGGTCAGCGCCTGACCGTCGTTCATCCGCGCGATCTTCCGGCTCATCGTCTCGGCGACCTTGCGCGCGTTGAGGAGCCCGCCGAGTGCCATCGCCAGCGCGATCGCGAGCATGCTGACCTTGATGTCGAGCGCCTGCACCACCAGCAGCAGGCCGACGATCTTCGGCGTGTCGTTGAGGCCGCGCGCGAAGCTGACAGCGGCCGCGCTGAGGTAGTGGACGCCATCGACCAGCCCCTGTGCCGTGAGCCCCAGCACCCGCCCGTTGTATTTCTGCACGCACTCCCGCGTCGTGCCGACGGTCACGCTGACACCGGTCGCGGCCGCGGGTTGCATGTAGGATGCCGTACCCGCATCGAAGGCGAGCCGGCTCACCGGCACGAAGCTGCTCGGCCCGACACAGAGGCACGTTTCCTTGCCGATGCCGAGCCGCACGGTCATCTCGTGCGCGAGCTTGTAGAAGGGCATCGTCAGCAGCACCGCGATCATCGGGCTCAGCAGCAGCGGCAGGAAAAAGGCTGCACCGAGCACCTCGAGATCGAGAGCCGGACCCGACGCCACGACGCCGGCGCCAACCAGCGCCCCGATCAGCGCATGCGTGGTCGAGATGGGGATACCGAGCACGGTCGCGAGCATCACGGTCGCGGCCGCGCCCGCCGCGACGGCGAGCAGAAAGTCCGGGGACGCGGCAACGGCATCGGGCACCAGCCCCTTGCCCGAGAACGCCTTGACCAGGGCTTCCGCCAGGAACACCGAGCTGACACAGCCGGCGAGCGTCGCCGCCGTGCCGATCCAGAGCGCGGTCCGGAACGAGGTCGTATTGCTGCCGTAGAGCGTCGCGACGCCTTTGAAATTGTCATTTGCGCCGTTCGCATAGGCGACGAACAGCGTCGTCAGCAGCAACAACCCGATGAGCACCAGCCGCTCCCTTTGCCTCGCCGACGTGACGCGGCGTTAGCGGTCGAGCTAAGCGAACCTGCCGATCACGGACAAGTCACGCTTGCGTCAGGAGGCCGCGCATCGCGGAAACGTGGCGAGACTGCGGCGCTCAAGCCGGCCCGCAGCGCCACACGCGGACGCGCTCGACATGGTCGTCCTGCAGCGCCGGATGCAACAGCACGTGGCGCTCGGCGAGAAGCGTGAAGGGGAGCGGCGGGCGCGGGATGGTCGTGCGGTCGGCGAACAGGATCGTCGCTCCGCGCCGCCGCGCCGCCTCGAGGAAGGCGTTCACGCGCATCTGCAGCTCGGGCAGGTAGAACGTGTCGCCGATCAGGATCACGTCGGCGTCCGCCGCGCCGCCGAGCAGGTCGTCCGTACTGGTCGTGACAGCCACGCCGTTCGCCACGGCGTTGGCCTGCGTCACGGCGACGGCGACGGGATCGATGTCGTTGGCGAGCGCGGCACGCGCGCCGGCGAGCTTCGCCGCGATCGCCAGCAGCCCCGAGCCGCAGCCGAGGTCGAGCACGCGCCTCCCCGCGACGTCCTGCGGAGTATCGAGCAGGTGCCGCGCGAGCGCCTGCCCTCCCGGCCACGCGAACGCCCAGTAGGGCTGCTGCGAGGCGCCATCGCCGAACGCCGCGTGCGCCGCCGCGAAGACGTTGCGCGCATTCGCCGCCAGATGCAGCGCGATCTCCGGCACCAGCGGCGCGTGGCCGAGGCGGGTGTGGGCGGCCAGGAATGCGGCGGACGAGATGCAAGCGGTCCCTGGCGACGGCTCGATCACGGTTGCGCCTTGCGAGCGGTCCGGTGGAGACGGCCCGCATCGAGCGCCTCGGGCTCGAGGCCACCCATGCGGCAGACCTCCGCCCAGTGCGCGCGCGTCACCGGCTGCACCGAGAGCCGCGTGTTGGCGACGAGCACCATGCCGGCGAGCGCGGGGCTCGCCTTGGCGGCCTCGAGCGTCACCGGCCGCGGCAGGTCGGCGACGGCTCTGACGTCGACGCACTCCCAGGTGCCGGTCGCGTCATCGGGGTCGGGATGGGCAAGCGCGGTGACGGCGACGATGCCGACGATCTCCTTGCCCTCGTTGGAATGGTAGAAGAAGCCGAGGTCGCCGAGGCGCATCGCGCGCATGTTGTTGCGCGCCTGGTAGTTGCGCACGCCGGTCCACGGCTCGCCCTCGGCGCCCCTCGCCTTGCACATCTCCCACGAGAAGACATCGGGCTCGGACTTCATGAGCCAAAATCGAGGTGCAGGCGGAATAATTGTGTTCTTTTTGGCCATCTTTTTCTACTCTACTCCGCCAGAACCTCGAGCCCCTTTCGCTTGATGAGCGACAGGAGCGTCCGCGCGGGTCCGCTTGGGCGACGTTCGCCGCGCTCCCACTGGCTGATCAGTCCTGTCGTGACGTTGAGGTGGCGCGCCAGGACTGCTTGACTGACTTTTTCCCTCTCGCGGAGAGCCTGGATCTCTTTGGGCGACAAGTCTTGGACCTCGGCAAGGCAAAGCGCATCGAACTTGCGCATGGTCGTCTTGTCCATGACGCCGGCCTTGTGCGCATCGGCGGCGGCCTTGTGCACCACGCGGGCGATCCTGCTCTTATGCCTGGTTGCCATCGCACTCCACGCGTCATCATCGATCCGTTGTCGTCGAGAAAATCGTGCGAAGCCCTTCGTCTTGTAGACTTGCACGCCTCGTCTCCCCGCCCATCAACTTTATATAACACAATGTGCTATATATCAAGCTGCCGTCGCCACGACTTCGTTCCTCGCGACAACGGCTTTCGCCTGATGACATCGAGCCCGCTTCCGGAGGCCACAAGCGTCATGTGGCGCGGCTTGTCCCGCCTCTCCGACATCCAGATCGGTGTCGACATCGGTGCGGAAAATGTGGGGAATTGAATGCCGGTGAAGGCCGTTAGGGGTGTCGCCGGACGGCTGCGGGATGGCTACGGTTGCTTGGGCTTGCGCGGCGGCTTCGCAGGCTTGCGGGCGCGCTTGCGAGCCAGCCGAGCGAGCTCGCGCTCGATGTCGTCGAGGTCGACGGTGTCGGGGTCGAAGCCGGGCCCGCGCCACTGGACCATCTCCTCGTGGCGCTCGTGCCTCGGATCGGCGATCGCCTCCAGATACTCTTCGTAACCCCAGGGGCCCCCGACGTCCTCGGGCGGACAACGGCCCTTGGCATCGACGAGCCGTGGATAGTCCGCGCCAGGCTCCGGCTCGATGATCTTGTCGGTTCTGACGGTGTGCTCCCAGCCGTCGCCGAAGTCGTAGAGGTACTTGAGGCTCCTGGCGCCGGTGGCTTCGAGCACATCGCGCAACGTCGCCTTGCGAGCGTCGCGCGGCCCGCCGCCGAACGCGAAATCCGGATCGGGGATGCCCCAGCGGACATCGCGCACGCGGAACTCGTAGAGGTGGTAGTTCCACCAGGGCATCGCAATCTGGATGACGAGGTGCAGGTCCGAGAGCCTGATCCCGAGTGGCACCTCGATGCGGCGTACGGGCTGTGGCTTCACGTCGTCGAGCGTGATCTTGAGGCGGGCGATGCTGTTTGGCATGGACATCCGAGCACGATGTCGCAAACTCGGGGCGGACACCGCTGCATGCGCGGGCGCGCACAGATTTTTTTTCTCGCACCGGCCGATCGCCCCATGAGGATCGAGGTGTGGTCGCCGGCGTCGCGATCCGGGACGACCTTAACCGGCCCTTCACCCTACCGGCGCGACGGCCGCCCGATCCGCCACATTTCGGCTTGAAAATACCGCCATCCTTTACCCCGCGCGGCCATACACGTGTGCAACAAGAATGGTCGGGCTGGGGTAATGCGTCATGAGTGCACACATCATCGAGCTGTCGCGGGCCGCGGCGTCCCGGAAGGCCGGGGTACCGGCCGCCACTGACCGGCCCGATGTGCAGCCGCTCGCCGCCCGCTTCCAGTTCTGGCGCGGCGCCTCCGGCGAGCGCTACCTGCACACCGTCTATGGCCTCTTCGACTGCCCGACGCTGCCCGAGGCCAACTACATCCTCGTCAGGCGCGATCCGAACGGCGAGCGCACCGCGCTGCGCGTCGGCCGCACGACCCACGAGGCGCCGACGCTGAACCTCGCCGAGGTTCGCCACCGCGCCGCCCAGCTCGGCGCCAACGAGGTGCACGTCCACTTCATCCCCGACACCGATGAGGAGCGCCGCGTGGTCGAGTGCGATCTCGGCGCGCGCCTGTTCGCAGGCCCCGGTTCCGGCCCCGACCACACGACCTCCATGCCGGCCTGAGGCCTTTGTTGCTTGCCGGCGACGCGATCGGTGCCGCCGACGGTCGGCGGCGCATCGCGAATGCGGCCTCGCTCACCGCAGACGCCGCAGGACGACGAGCATGCCGACGAGGAGGAACCCGATCGCCGAGGCGATGGCGATCGATAGCGACGCGGCTTCCGAGCTCCGCGAATGCATGGCCGCGCCGGCGGCACCCCAGCCCATGAGCTGCGCCCCGATGGTCACGAGCGCGCCGCTGGCCAGCGTGCGCCGGAACATGCTCGATTGTGAGGATGTGACCCTTGCCGCGGTCCCCAGGAACGTCATCGCCAGCAACGCAGGGACGAAGAACAGCATCGGTCCCGAGTTGAATGCCTGGTTGCCCGGGATCGGAAATCGCACCAGTCCGAGCGACTGGCAGATCAGTCCCAGGATGGGCGCCACCATGAGTCCCAGCGGGAGTCCGGCGAGGATGCCGACGAGCAGGCCCGGCCATGGATTGCCGCCGCGCGCGGCCGGCGCGTCCGACAGCAACCCCGCGGCCCGCCCGCGCCGCTCGGAGCGTTCGGCGGCAAGCCCGGCATTGGCCGCCGGCCGCGACCCGCCGAGCCAACCCTGTCGGCCGGGTGAGACGACTTTCGTCAGCGACGTCGTCAGCGCCGCGGCGTCCGCCCCGAACCGCTCGTGATCGATCCGGACAGCATTGCGGTGGACCAGCGGCCTGAGCGTCGAAGGCAGGTTCTCCTCGCGTGGCAGCGCCGCGCCATCGACCAGCACCGGGACGACGCGGATGTCGCGGGCGAGGGCCGATTCGATCTCCATCCGCACGAAATCACGGGGGTCCTCCAGCCGCCGCCGGCCGGCCTCGTCGCGTGCCTCGAGCCACTGCGGCCCGATGATCGCCAGCATCACCTCGCACGCGCCGACCTTCTGCTTGACGACGTTGCGGAAATCGAGGCCCGGCTCGATCGTGTCGACATCCATGAACAGCTGGTCGTGCCGGAAGGTCTGGCCGAGCCGGTCGACGAGGCGGCCGGCGGCGTGGCGGCTGTCGTCGCGTCGATAGGAGATGAAGATTCCGCCCGCCATCACTGCAACTCCGCTTTCTGAAATGCGGTAAGCCTATCGCCTCGGGCTCCGCCTGCAAAGCAGCTTGGCGAGTGTGCAGACTTGGCGGTTGCCGGGATTGGTCGCATCTTGCTGGTGTGTCGTTGGACAGGGGGCCGGCCGTGCGCAGGAAGCTCAGCTCGTGGCATATGCTTCCTGTCGCACTCCTCGTCACCGGCCTGCTCGCGCCCGCTGCCGCGGCCCAGCTCGCCGCCCAGCCGCCGGACGATACGAGTTCAGCGGCCCTCGCCGCCGACCTCAACGAGACCGTCGTGCAGCAGCCCGTCACCGTGAAGCTGCTCGAGGGCGGCACGCGCACGGGCAACATGATCGTCACGCACTTCCGCCCCGCCGGAGCCGGGCCGTTCCCGGTCGCGATCATGAACCACGGCCGCGCCGGCTCGGCCGCCGAGCGCGCGCAACCCGGACGCTATCGCGCGCTGCGGGTCGTGCGCTACTTCGTCCGGCGCGGCTTCGCGGTGGTCGTGCCGACCCGGCTCGGCTATGGCGCGACCGGCACCGAGCCCGATACCGAGTTCTCGGGCCGCGACTGTGCGGCGCGCATCTTCGGGCCGATGGCGGAGGCCGCGGCGCACCAGATCAGAACGGCGATAGAGTACGCCGTGAAGCAGCCATGGGCGGACCCCAAGCGCGTCGTCATCATGGGCCAGTCGGTCGGCGGTCTCGCGACGGTGGTCGCCAATGCGAAAGCCATCCCGGGTGTCGTCGGCGCCATCAACAGCGCCGGGGGCTCCGGCGGCAATCCGCGACAAAGTGCCGGCAGCCCCTGCAGTCCCGATCGTATCGGCCGCATCTACGCGAGCGCAGGCCAGGCCGCGAAAACGCCGATGCTGTGGGTCTACTCGGCGAACGACAAGTACTGGGGGGCCAGCGTCCCGCGCACCTGGCACAAGAGCTACACGTCCGGCGGCGGCAAGGCCGAGCTCGTCATGCTGCCGGCCAACGGCGAGGACGGGCACAAGCAGCTCGAGCACCTGAGCCTGTGGCGGCCGCACACCGACCGCTTCCTCGCGAGCCTCGGGTTCCCGATCCCGAAATCCGAAGGCGCGCCGCCGGCGACGAGCTTCGCCCCGCTCGCCGATGCGAGCCGGATTCCGTGGGTGAATGACGAGGTGAGGGCCGACGGCTATCCGAAGTTCCTCGCGCTCGACATCCCGCGCGCGTTCGTCATCGCCCCGACCGGCGCCTGGTCCTACCAGTCGGGCGAGGGCGCACTGCAGAAGGCGCTCGCCAATTGCGCCCAGCGCGCGAAGCAGCCCTGCAGGCCCTACGCCGTCGACGATGCGGTGGTGTGGGTGCCGTAGCGGCACGTCAGGACCGCCGCCTCGACCAGCCTACCCCCGCCTCCCCAGGAACCCGATCACGCCCTCCTTGTACACTTTGTCGCCGACCGCCTTCATGTGGTCGCGGCCGGTGATCTCGAGCGCCTCGGCGCCGGGGATCAGCACCGCGAGCGCCGCCGCCGGCCCCGCGATCGCATCGTGGGTGCCGACCGCGACCAGCACCGGACAGGCGAGGCGCGCGAGCTCGCCCGCCGTGACCGGCTCGCGGATCGCGCGGATGCATTGGGCAAGCGCGCGGCGGTCGGCCCGCGTCTGGTCGGCGAAGGCGCGGAACGTGCGCGCGGTCGGATCGGTCACCTCGCCGAGGCTTTCAGCCTCGAGCCCCGCCGCGATCGCATCGGTGCCGGCCATGGGCCGCAGCATGTTGGCGCCGAGACCGGCGATGATGCAGCTCCGCACGCGGGTCGGATGCGCCAGCGCCAGGAGCGTCGCGACGCGGGCACCCATCGAGTAGCCCATCACGTCGGCGCGGGCGATGCCCAGGTGATCGAGCAGCCGCCGCGCGTCCTCGACCATGTGGCCGAGCGCATAGGCCGCCTGCGTGTAGAGCTTGGCGCTCGCGCCGTGGCCGCGGTTGTCGAGCGCGATCACGCGGCGGTCATCGGCGGCGAGCAGGCGCACCCAGCCGGTGTCGACCCAGTTGATCCGCGCGCTCGAGGCGAAGCCGTGAATCAGCAGCACGGGCTCGCCCGCGCCCTCGTCGAGGAAGGCGATCTCGACGCCGTCGGAATCGAAGGTCGGCACGTCTCACCCCTTGCTGAACGCGGACATCCCCTATCATTCCGCCGGACCCGCCGCTATGGTCCGGCCCGATCCCTTCCGAGCGAGAGCGCCATGGCCGCGACGACCATCCCCACCTTCGCCAACGACGCCGGTGTCGACAAGATCACGGTCGGGGTCCGCGAGCTCAAGTGCATGGGTGCGCGGGCGCCGTTCGACCACCCGCACATCTTCCTCGACATGGGGACCGACACCCAGGTGCTCTGCCCGTACTGCTCGACGCTGTTCATCCACGATGCGCGGCTCGGCGCCGAGGAGAGCGAGCCGGTCGCCTGTCTCGTCAGCGAGCATGCCTGATCGGACGGACCCGGTGCTCATCGCCGGCGGCGGCATCGGTGGCCTCGCCGCGGCGATCGCACTCGCCAGGCGCGGGATCGGCGCGCGGGTGCTCGAGCGGCGCTGCGATTTGGCCGAGGCCGGCGCCGGAATCCAGATCGGACCGAACGGCGTGCATGTCCTGCGCGCGCTCGGCGTCGCGGAGGCGCTCGCCGGCCTCGCCGGGCGGCCGGAAGGCATCCGGGTGCGGCAGGGCGCGAACGGGAGAGTTCTCACCCGGCCGCCGCTCGGCGACTGGCTCGAGGCGCGCCACGGGGCACCCTACTGGACGCTGCACCGGCACGACTTGCACGCCGCGCTCGCCGCCCGCGCCGAGGCCGACCGCCTCATCGAGATCACGCGTGGGTTCAAGATCGCCGGGATCGGCGATGACGATGCCGGCGTGAGCGTGCAGGACCGCGAGGGCAACAGTGTGCGCGGCATCGCACTGGTGGGCGCCGACGGGGTCGGCTCGAGCGTGCGCCAGCACCTGCTCGGTCCGATCGACCTCGGCTTCTCCGGTAAGACCGCGACGCGCACCGTGCTCCCGGCGTCCGCCATCGCGGTGGAGCTCGCCGCCGGCGACGTCGGGGTCTGGCTCTCGCCTGGGGCCCACGTCGTGCACTATCCGGTGCGCGGCGGCGCCGAGGTCGCGGTGGTCGCGATCATCGACGAGGCATTCACCGAGCCGGGCTGGCATGCGCCGGCCGACCCGGCCCTGCTGCTCGACCGCCTCGCGGGTTTCGCGCCGGAGCTGCGGCAGGCGCTCGCCGCGGCGACCGGCTGGCACAAGTGGGCACTCGTCGACGCGCGACCCTTCGCGCTCTGGAGCAAGGGACGCATCGCGCTGCTCGGCGATGCCGCACACCCCGTTCTGCCGTTCCTCGCCCAGGGCGGCGTCCTCGCGCTCGAGGATGCGATCGTGCTTGCGGACGAACTCGCGGCTGATCGGTCGAGCCCCGCCGCTGCGCTCGCCGCCTATGCCGTGCGCCGCCAGCCCCGCGCGGCCCGGGTCCAGGCAGCCTCCCGCACGAACGGCCGGGCCTATCACCTTCACGGACCGGCGCGGGTGGCCCGCGACGCAGCCTTGCGGCTCATCCCGGGCGCGCGGCTCATGGCCGGCTTCGACTGGCTCTACGGCTGGCGCGCGTAGCGCGGCATCCGCCCGGGTGGCCAACCGTTCGATGAAATTGCTATGCTCCCGGGACACGGACCATGCAGAGGCCCCGCCATGTACACGCAATCGCTGTCTCTCGATAAGTCGGCTGCGCCGACCGCGCCCGAGGATGCGATCTACGCCGGCCGGTTCCAGGCCAAGGTCGACGCGGAGCACAAGGTCGAGCCCAACGACTGGATGCCGGAGGCCTACCGCAAGACGCTGGTGCGCCAGATCTCCCAGCACGCCCACTCCGAGATCATCGGCATGCAACCCGAAGGCAACTGGATCACGCGTGCGCCGAGCCTCAGGCGCAAGCTGCAGCTCCTCGCCAAGGTGCAGGACGAGGCGGGCCATGGCCTCTATCTCTACTCCGCCGCCGAGACGCTCGGCACCGCACGCGAGGAGATGGACGACCAGCTGCTCACCGGCAAGGCCAAGTACTCCTCGATCTTCAACTACCCGACCCCGACCTGGGCCGACATCGGTGCCATTGGCTGGCTTGTCGACGGCGCGGCGATCATGAACCAGATCCCGCTCTGCCGCTGCAGCTACGGACCTTACGCGCGGGCGATGATCCTGATCTGCAAGGAGGAGAGCTTCCACCAGCGCCAGGGCTACGAGATCATGATGACGCTCTCAACCGGCACGCCCGCGCAGAAGGCCATGGCGCAGGACGCCTTGAACCGCTGGTGGTGGCCGTCGATCATGATGTTCGGTCCGCACGACAAGGACAGCCAGCACTCCGACACCTCGATGAAGTGGAAGATCAAGCGGTTCTCGAACGACGACCTCCGGCAGAAGTTCATCGACGCGACCGTGCCGCAGGCGGAGTTCCTCGGCCTGAAGATCCCGGATCCCGCCCTCAAATTCAACACGACAACCAAGCACTGGGAGACCGGCCCGATCGACTGGGACGAGTTCTGGCGCGTCGTGAAGGGCGACGGCCCCTGCAACAAGGAGCGGATGGCGAGCAAGCGCTCCGCCCATGCGGACGGCGAATGGGTGCGCGAGGCGGCGCTCGCGCATGCTGAAAAGGAGCGCACGCGCCGCCGCGCCGCGCCGCATCGCCTGGCTTGAGCGAGGAAGTGTGATATGTCCGAGACGAACTGGCCGCTCTACGAGGTGTTCCTGCGCCCGCGCGACGGCCTCGCGCACAAGCATGTCGGCTCGCTGCACGCGAGCGACGACGCAATGGCTTTGCAGAACGCCCGCGATGTCTACACGCGCCGGGGCGAGGCGATGAGCATCTGGGTGGTGCCGTCGAAGGCCATCATCGCCTCCGATCCGGGCGACGCCGACACGCTGCTCGATCCCGCGACCCGCGACCGCAAACCCTACCGCCATCCGACTTTCTACGACATTCCCGACGAGGTCGGGCACATGTGATGAACGCAATTATTGCACGCGAGAGCTGGTACCGTGGACATCATTCAGCTGCTGTTCCTGCCAATCCAACCGTTCCTGGCAGTGCCGTGGCTGACCACGATGCCCGTCATGCTTGCGGTCGGAGCATGGCTCGGGCGGGCGCGCGGCACCTCTGCGTCCGTTCCGGTGGCGATCGCCGCGGTGCTATGGGCGTTCTACAGCGCCTGGGAGATCAGCTTCACGCTCGTGCCGGTGCGCGAGTGGATCCGCGTCGACCTGTTGCTCATCGCTCCAGTCCTGCTCGCGGTGAGTGTGTGGGCCGTCCTCGCCTATTGCCGTCGGCGCTGACGTGCGAGGGCCGCGCATGAGCATCGCCCTGCATGTCGCCTACATCCTCCGCCACGCCGACGACGCGCTGGTGCTCGGCCATCGGCTGTCGCAGTGGTCGAGCCGCGCGCCGACGCTGGAAGAGGACATCGCGCTTTCCAACATCGCGCTCGATCTCATCGGCCAGGCACGCACGCTCTACCAGCATGCGGCGAGGTTGGAGGGCGCGGGCCGCGACGAGGATGCGCTCGCCTATCTCCGGGGACCGGCCGAGTTCCAAAATGTCCAGCTCGTCGAGCAGCCGAACGGCGACTTCGCCGCAACGATGGCCCGCCAGTTGCTGTTCGCGGCCTTCGCCGAGCCGCACTGGGCGGCGCTGAAGGTCTCGAAGGACGCCGAGCTCGCCGGTGTCGCGGCCAAGGCCGAGAAGGAGTGCGCCTATCACCTCCGTCACGCATCCGAGTGGGTGATCCGGCTCGGCGACGGCACCGCTGAAAGCCACGCGCGCATGCAGCGCGCCCTCGATGGGCTGTGGCCGTTCACGACCGAGCTGTTCGAGGCCGACGCCATCGTTGGCGAGATGGTTGCCGCAGGGATCGGCATTGACGCCGTGACGATCCGGCCGAATTGGCAGGCCACGGTCGGCGAGGTGCTGGCCCGCGCGACCCTGAGCCGGCCCGCCGGCGGGGGCTTCGTGACCGGCGGGCGCAGCGGTCGCCACAGCGAGCATCTGGCCACCATGCTCGCCGACATGCAGGGCTTGCGGCGCGCGCATCCGGGAGCAGTTTGGTGACCACCTCCGAAAAGCTCGACACGGACGGCCTGCTCGAGCGCGCACGCGCAGTGCTCGACGGCGTCACCGACCCCGAGCTGCCGTTTCTCACGATCGCCGACATCGGCATCCTGCGCGACGTGCACCTCGACGGCGCAACGATCGAGATCGTCATCACGCCGACCTACTCGGGCTGTCCGGCGATGGACGTGATCGGCGTCGACATCGCGGCGGCGATGACGCGTGCCGGACTCCACGACCATCGCATCACCCGCGTGCTCGCGCCGGCCTGGACGACGGACTGGCTCTCTCCCGCCGCCCGCGCGAAGCTCATCGCGAACGGCATCGCCCCGCCCGCGAAGTCGGCCGGCAAGCGCGCGCTCTTTGCGACCGAGGCCGTCGCCTGCCCCACGTGCGGCTCGACCGAGACAATACAGGTCTCGGCGTTCGGCTCCACCGCCTGCAAGGCGCAGCGGCGGTGCGAGCGCTGCCGCGAGCCGTTCGACCACTTCAAGTGCATCTGAGGGACGCCGGATGGCAGCCGTGCAAGGCTTTCACGTTCTGCAGATCGCGCGCGTGGTGCGCGAGACCGCGGCGGCGACGACGATCGTGCTCGCCATTCCGCCCGAGCTGCAAGAGAAGTTTTGCGCGAAGCCCGGCCAGCACATCACGCTGCGCTTCGTGCTCGAAGGCGAGGAGGCGCGGCGCAACTACTCGCTGACCTCGTTCGACCGCCCCGGCGAGCTCGCCATCACCGTGAAACGTGTGGCAGACGGCCTCGTCTCCAACCATATCCACACGGCGGTCGCCGCGGGCGAGACGCTGGAGGTCGGCTCGCCTGCCGGGCGGTTCGTCGTGTCGCCAGGCGAGGGCCCGCGCGTGCACGTCGCGATCGCCGCCGGCAGCGGCATCACACCCATTATCGGCATGATCGAGCAGGTGCTGGCCGGCGATGCGGTGAGCCGCTTCGTGCTGCTCTACGGCAACCGCTCGGTCGACGGCATCATCTTCCGCGAGCGGCTCGAGGCGCTGAAGGACCGGTTCATGGAGCGCCTCGTGATCACGCACGTGCTCTCGCGCGACGAGGAGGCGGATGTGCCGCTGCTCTCCGGCAGGCTTGACGGGGCGAAGGTCACGGCGCTGCTCGCCTCGATCATTCCGGGCACGCCCGTCGACCGCTATTACCTCTGCGGACCGGGCGGCATGATCAAGGACGTGCGTGACGCATTGCTTGCCGCGGGCGTTCCGCGCGAGCGGATCGGTTTCGAGTTCTTCAAGCAGGGGCCGGAACCGGCGACGCGCCGCCCGCCACCGGTCGAGCCTGCGAAGGCCGCGCCCGAGGGCAGCGAGGCCGTGATCATCTTCGATGGCGCCCGCAAGACTTTCCGCGTGCCGCCCGGCGGGCACGTGGTCGACGCGGCGCTCGCGGCAGGCATCACGGTCCCCTACTCGTGCAAGGGCGGCATGTGCTGCACCTGCCGGGCGAAGCTGGTCGAGGGCAAGGTCGAGATGACGCGCAATTTCTCGCTCGAGCCGTGGGAGATGGCGGCCGGTTTCGTGCTCGCCTGCCAATCGGTGCCGCAGACGCCCCGTGTGGTCCTGAATTTCGACCAGATGTGAGGGCGATGTCCCGCACCATTGCGGGCAGGACCCGAACACGCGTAAACATCCGATCGAGCGCTCGGCGAAGCAGAGGGACAGGTCGCAGGTCATGGACCGGATCAAGATCATCGGCGGGCAGCCGCTCAACGGCACCATACCCATCTCGGGCGCCAAGAACGCCGCACTGCCGCTGCTCATCGCCGCGCTGCTGACGGCCGACCGGCTGACGCTCAAGAACGTCCCGAACCTCGCCGACGTGAACCTGCTCGCGCGCATCCTGCGCAACCACGGCGTCGACCATTCGATCGAGGGCAAGCGGCCCGGCCCCGCCATGCACCTCGGCGAGACGTTCCACCTGACCGCACGCGACATCGTCGACACCACCGCGCCCTACGAGATGGTCTCGCGCATGCGCGCGAGCTTCTGGGTGCTCGGGCCGCTCCTCGCCCGCATGCGCGAGGCGCGGGTCTCGCTGCCCGGGGGCTGCGCGATCGGCACGCGGCCGGTCGACCTGCACCTCATGGGCTTGAAGGCGCTCGGCGCCGAGATCGACATCGACGCGGGCTACGTCATCGCGAGGGCGCCGAACGGCCTCAGGGGCGCGCGGATCGTGTTCCCGAAGGTTTCCGTCGGCGCGACCCACAACGTGATGATGGCCGCCGCGCTGGCCAAGGGCGAGACCGTGATCGAGAATGCCGCGCGCGAGCCCGAGGTCGGCGACGTCGCCTCCTGCCTCGCCAAGATGGGCGCCCGGATCGACGGCATCGGCACATCGACACTGCGCATCGATGGCCGCGACCGGCTGGAGGGCGCGACGCATACCGTGCTGCCCGACCGCATCGAGACCGGCACCTATGCCTTCGCCGCGGCCGCGGCCGGCGGCGACGTTGTGCTCGAAGGCGGGCGGCGCGAGCTGCTCGACACCGCGCTGCAGACGCTCGCCCGCACCGGCGCAAGCGTCACCGTGACCGAGGCCGGCATTCGCATCACGCGCAACGGCGGCAGCCTCGAGCCGATCTCGATCGAGACGCAACCGTTCCCCGGCTTCCCGACCGACCTGCAGGCCCAGCTGATGGCGATGATGGCCATGGCCAAGGGCACGAGCGTGATCCGCGAGACGATCTTCGAGAACCGGTTCATGCACGTCCAGGAGCTGGCGCGGCTCGGCGCCGACATCCAGCTCAACGGCGACGCCGCGACGGTGCGCGGCGTCAAGAGCCTGCGCGGCGCGCAGGTGATGGCGACGGATCTGCGCGCCTCCGTCAGCCTCGTCATCGCCGGCCTGATGGCGCAGGGCGAGACGACGATCAACCGCATCTATCATCTCGATCGCGGCTTCGAGCGGCTCGAGCAGAAGCTGTCGCTGTGCGGTGCCCGCATCGAGCGCATCAGTGCGGGGTGAATCGAGGCACCCCCGCCGCTTGGAGGGAAGCGGCGGCACGCGTCCCTGGCCGCTGGTGCCGGTGGCGCTCGCGCTCGTCGCCGCCTGGATGCTGTTCTCGTGGCCGTGGCTCATCGGCCGCGTGACGATCCCGTGGGACGCGAAAGCGCATTTCCAGCCGCAGATCCAGTTTCTCGCCCGGAGCCTCGCCCGCGGCGAGAGCCCGTTCTGGGCGCCCTTTGCCTTCTCCGGCCTGCCGCAGGTCGCCGACCCGCAGTCGATGATCTTCTCGCCGCCGATGCTGCTGCTGGCGTTGGTCAATCCTGCGCCCTCCCTCACCGCCGTCGATGCGACCGTGCTCGTCATGCTGCTCGCCGGCGCGGCAGGCGTGCTGCTGCTGGCGCGCGATCTCGGCTGGCACTGGGCGGGCGGGCTCGTCGCCGCGCTCGGCTTCGCGTTCGGTGCGGCGATGGCGTGGCGGCTCCAGCATTTCGGGCAGGTGCTGAGCCTCGCCTACTGGCCGTTCGCGCACCTGTTCCTCAAACGCGCGCTCGAGCGGCCTTCGGCTGCCTACGGCATCGCTGCGGGTGTCGTCGCCGCGTTCATCGTGCTCGGCCGCGACCAGGTCGGGCTGATCTGCATCTATCTGCTGGCGGGCTACGTCCTCTGTCACGTCGTGACGTCCCGCGCACCCGTCGAGGCCGCGTTCCGTGCCGCGCCCGCACTCGTGCTCGGCGGCGCGGTCGGCGCCGCGATCGTCGCGCTACCGATCCTGATGACGCTGCTCTACGCCGACATGTCCAACCGCCCGGTGATCGACTATGCCGGCGCGGGCGCAGGCTCGCTGCATCCGGCGCTGATCGTCACGATGCTCGTTCCGCACCTCTTCGGCGCGGCGGGCGAGATGGCGAAGTACTGGGGCCCGCCGAGCTTCACCTGGGAGGGGACCGGGCTCTTCATCGCGCAGAACATGGGCCAGCTCTACATCGGCGCCGCACCGGTGCTGCTGCTCTGGTCGGGCCTCGTTCGCGGCGCGCTGTGGGAGCGCGAAATCCGCTTCTTCACGGTCGCGCTCGCGCTCCTGGTTCTCTACGCGGTCGGCTGGTATACGCCCGCATTCCGCGTCTTCTATGAGGTGCTGCCGGGGGTCGATCTCTATCGCCGACCGGCGGACGCGGTTTTCGTCATCGGCGCGCTCGCCGCGTTGCTCGCGGGCTATGTCGCGCACCGCGTCTTCACGTGGACCCTGCCCGACGCCACGACGCGCCAGCGCATCGCCGAGGCACTTCTGCTTGCCGGCGGCTTCGGCATCGCGGTCGCCTTGGCGATCGCCTTCGACCGGCTCGACAGTGCCGTGCCCCCGTTGCTCTGGGCGGCCCTCTGGTTCGCGCTCGCCATCGCCACGCTCTGGGCGATCGACTGGATGCGCGTGCTCCGCCCGCTCGCCGCCGGCATGCTGCTCGCCGGCGTCACCGCCGCCGACCTCGCCTGGAACAACGGCCCGAACGGCGCCTCCGCTCTGCCCATCGCCGAGATCGACATGCTGCAGCCGGCGACGCGCAACGAGACGATCGCAAGGCTCAAGTCGCTCGTCGCGGCGGGCCGGTCCGAGATCCGGCGTGACCGCGTCGAGATTGCGGGGCTCGGCTTCCACTGGCCGAATGCGGGGCTCACCCACGGCCTCGAGAGCACGCTCGGCTACAACCCCGTCCGCTCGCGCCTCTATGCCGCCGCGACCGGTGCCGAGGACACCGTGGGCCTCCCCGACCAGCGCAAGTTCACGCCCCTCTTTCCCTCCTACCGCTCGCGCCTCGCCGACCTGCTCGGGCTGCGCTACATCGCGACCGGCGTGCCGATCGAGCAGATGGACAAGCGCCTCGGGCCGGGATCGCTGCCACGCGTCGCGCGCACCGCCGATGCCTACATCTACGAGAACCCTGGCGCGCTGCCGCGCGTGCTGTTTGCGACCGAGGATCGCACCGCCGACTTCGCCGCTCTCCTGCGAAGCGGCGTGTGGCCGGAGTTCGATCCCGCCCGCACGGTGCTCCTCGAGCAGCCCCGGAGACCGAAGGCCGATCGGCGTCCGGGCGGCGCGCGCATCCTCTCCTATCGGAATACCGAGGTCGTGATCGACGCGGAGAGCCCGGACGGCGGCTTCGTCGTGCTCAACGACCTCTGGCATCCCTGGTGGCGCGTCACGATCGACGGCCGGCCGGCCGAGCCCCGCCTCGCCAACGTCCTCTTCCGTGCCGTCGAGGTACCACCCGGCCGGCACCGGATCGTCTGGTCATTCCATCCGGTCGCAGGCGCGATCGCCGAGGTCCGTGCACGCATGCCCGTCAGCGTCGAGCGTGGCCGCGAGCGCTAGCGCAAAGCACGTGCGTCATGCGCTCGGGCGATGGCCCTGCCGATTGCGGGCGAGAGCCGGAGGATCAGAACGCACATCAGACAAAGAGCTGATCGCCGAGCCGACCTGAAAAGCGCACGGCCTCCGCCTCGCCCTTGCCTTTGGCGAGCGACTTGACGCCGCGGCCCGGCTCCACCTCGCCGATGATGACGGGCGCCTCGCCCGCCGCGCGCAGCGCCGTCATGGCGGCATCGGCACGGGCTTTCTCCGCCACCACAACCATGCCGATCCCGCAGTTGAAGGTGCGCAGCATCTCGGCGTCGTCGAGCCGCCCGGCGGCCTTGAGCCAGCCGAACACCGGCGGGACGCGGATGGTGCCGAGGTCGACGTGGGCGGCAAGGCCCGTGGGCATGACCCGCGGCAGGTTCTCCGAAAGGCCGCCGCCGGTGATGTGGCAGAAGCCCTTGATGGCACCGGTCGCCCCGCCCCCGGTCGCGCGCAGCGCGGCGAGGAGCGGCCTCACATAGATGCGGGTCGGCTCGAGCAGGGCGGCGGCGAGCGGCCGGCCGGGTGCGAACGGCGCCGGCGCCTCCCAGCCGAGCCTCTCCTCCGCGACCAGCCGGCGGACGAGCGAGTAGGCATTGGAGTGCACGCCCGACGAGGCCAGGCCGATCAGCACGTCGCCCGTGGCGATGTCGGCACGCGGCAGGATCTCGCCCCGCTCGACCGCGCCGACCGCGAAGCCGCCGAGGTCGTAGTCGTCGCCCTGGTACATCCCCGGCATCTCGGCGGTCTCGCCGCCGATCAGCGCGCAGCCGGCCTCCTTGCAGCCGGCCGCGATGCCGCCGATCACCCGCCGGGCGACGTCGACGTCGAGCTTGCGGGTCGCGAGGTAGTCGAGGAAGAACAGCGGCTCGGCCCCCTGCACGACGAGGTCGTTGACGCACATCGCGACGAGGTCGATGCCGATCGTGTCGTGCATCCCGCTCGCGATGGCGATCATCAGCTTGGTGCCGACGCCGTCGTTGGCGGCGACGAGCACAGGATCCTCGAAGCCAGCAGCCTTCAGGTCGAACAGGCCGCCGAACCCGCCGAGCTCGACATCCGCCCCAGGCCTGCGCGTCGCGCGCACCAGCGGTTTGATCGCCTGCACGAGCGCATTGCCGGCATCGATATCGACGCCGGAATCACGATATGTGATCGGGGCATTGGGCCGCTGGCCACGGTTCGGCATCGGTCGTCTCCGGGCGCCGGGCTCGGTGCGTTGACGGAACCCTAGTTTCGCCCCATTGGTTGCTAGGAGATGCGGGGTCGTAGCAGAGGGTGCGCCTATCGGGCAACACGGGCCACCGCGGCATCTGTGCCCGGATCGCCAACCGATTGCGATGGGAGAAACCGGTGTGACGAGGGCAGGGTCGACGGGATGCCGGATTGCGGGCGTGCTTGCGGCGGCGTTGTTCTTCGCCCACGCCGCGGCGGCCGCGCCCAGCGCGGACCGGCCCTACACGATTGCCAACTATCCGGTCGACGCGACTGCCGCCGACGCCGTCACCGCCAAGGAGCGCGCTCTCGCCGACGGGCAGAGTGCGGCACTGCGCTCGCTGCTGAAGCGGCTCGTCCCGGTCACCGCCTATAGACGTCTCGCCAAGCTCAGGACGATCAATGCCGCCGACTACGTGAACGGCATCTCGACGCGCACCGAGCGCAACTCGACAACGCAGTACATCGCAACTCTCGACTTCGCATTTCATCCCGATTCGATCCGCGAGCTGCTGCGCCGCGAGAGCATTCCGTTCGTCGATTCGCAGGCACCCCTGGTGACGGTCGTGCCGGTCTACCTGGCCCCGCCGGCCCAGTCCGGCGCACCGGCCGAGCTCACCGAAGCACGTGGCAAGGCGGCATGGAGCGATGCCTGGAAGGGGCTCGACCTCGACCACGCACTGGCGCCGATCAAGCTCGTACCGCTCAAGGCCACGATCAGCGCGGACACGATCAAATCGATGCGCGACGGCGACGGCGCAAGCCTGCGCTCACTTGCCGGCGACTATGCGAGCGAGCTCGTGCTGCTGGCGATCGCCGAGCCCGATGTCGCCGCCGGCAAGCTGCACGTCACGCTTGCCGGCAAGGACGCGGCCGGCGCGTTCCGGCTCAAGCGGTCCTACCGGATGGCCGCGAACGACTTCGCCTATACGGCCGAACTCGCCAGCGTCGTCGCGCAGGGCACGCTGGACGGCCGCTGGAAGGCGGTCAAGGTTCGCTGGTCGCCGGACGGTCCCTACCGGCCGGGCGGGCGGGGCGAGCCGGTGCAGCTCCTGGTCGAATTCCGCTCGACCCAGCAGTGGCAGGAGATCCGGCGGCAGATCACGGAGACCCCGGGCGTGACCGACGTTCAGGTCGGCGGGCTCTCGGCCCGCGGCGCGGATATGGCGCTTCGGTTCCCCGGCGGCGGGGCGCAGCTCGCCGACGCGCTGGAGGTGCAGGGCCTCAGCATCAGGAATTCCGGCGGCACCTGGCTGGTGCGCGCGGGGAACTGACCCCAGCGATCGTGCCCCGACCTGGCGCCGGCTGTTGACACGGGACCGCCCGACCCCTGAAATCCGGCGAGAATCGCCGATACCGTCGGCGGTTCGGCGCCGGCCGAGGGATGCCTGCGCCGGCATTGACCAGCGGATCGACCGACCAGCCCGGAACCGGCCTTGACCATCCCGAACTTCATCACTCTCGGCCGTGTCATCCTGGTTCCCGTCGTGTTCTGGCTGCTGGTCACCAGCCAGATCCGTCTCGCATTCTTCGCATTCGTGGTCGCTGGCATCAGCGACGCCGTCGATGGGTTCCTGGCCAAGCGCTATAGTTGGCAGTCCGAGCTCGGCGCCTACCTCGATCCGCTCGCCGACAAGTTGCTGGTCGTGTGCATCTTCATCGCGCTCGGCGTGCTCGACAAGCTGCCGTCGTGGCTCGTCATAGCTGTCGTCTCGCGCGACGTGCTGATCGTGATCGGGGTGCTGCTCGTATGGTTCCTCGGCGCCGCCATGACGATCAAGCCGGCTGGCGTGAGCAAGGCGAACACGGCCGCGCAGATCGTGCTCGCGGCGACGGTGCTGGCGGACGAGGGGTTCGGCCTCGGGCTCGGCACGCTGCGCACCGTGCTGGTGTGGGTGACGGCCGCGCTCACCATCGCGTCGCTGGTCAATTACATGGGGGCCTGGGTTCGGATCATGACGAGCGACGGTGCCGGCGGCCCGTCCGCCTGAGTGCCGGCGCGACGTGACAGGGGGGGATCATCGTGGAGGTGCAGAAGCAGGTGCTGTTCTGGCTCGCCGCGGCGCTGATCGCGCTGATGGCGGTGCTGGCGCTGCGAAGCGTGCTGCTGCCGTTCCTGCTCGGCATGGTCATCGCCTATGCCCTCAATCCGATCGCCGACCGGCTCGAGCGGGCCGGCCTCGGCCGCACCGTCGCCTCCGGGCTCGTCGTGGCGGCGCTGATCGTGCTGCTGCTGCTCGCGCTCGTGTTCGTCGTGCCGCTGCTCGCCAACCAGGTCCAGCAGATGGCGGTCTCGCTGCCGGGCGAGATGGATCGGTTGCGCGGACTGCTCGAGGGGTGGGCGCGCGAGCGCCTCGGCGAGCGCTTTCCGGACTTCCAGTCCGGCCTCGACCGGGCTGCCGCGCAGCTCTCGAGCAACTGGGCCGAGGTCGCGACGGCGGTCGCCAAGTCCGTATGGTCACAAGGTCTCGCCTTCGTCAATTTCCTCGCGCTGCTGCTGATCACGCCGCTCGTCGTCTTCTACGTCCTGGTCGATTGGCATCCGATGCTCGCCAAGATCGACGGCTGGCTGCCGCGCGACCACCAGGACACGATCCGCCGGCTCGCGACCCGCATCAACGAGGCGATCTCGGCCTTCATCCGCGGCCAGGGCCTGGTCTGCATGATCCTCGCGCTACTCTATGCCGTCGGGCTTGGCTGGGCCGGCCTGCGCTACGGTCTGCTGATCGGACTCGTCACCGGCCTGCTCGCCTTCATCCCGTTCGTCGGGTGGGCACTCGGGTTGCTGATCGCCGGCGCCATGGCCGTCGTCGAGTTCTGGCCGAAGACCGAGCCGCTGCTCAAGGTCGTCGGCGTCTTCGCTGCCGGGATGGCGCTCGACAGTGCACTGCTGTCGCCGAAGATCGTCGGCCCGAAGATCGGCCTGCACCCCGTCTGGCTGATCTTCGCGCTGTTCGTGTTCAGCTACCTGTTCGGCTTCGTCGGCATGCTGGTCGCGGTGCCGGTCGCGGCCGCGATCGCGGTGCTGGTGCGGTTCGCGCTCGAGATCTATCTCGGCAGCTCGATCTATCGCGGACAGGGCGGGGGCAAGAACGGACGATGACGGCGACGCCGCACCAGCTGGTCCTCGACCTGCCGCACCTTGCCGCACTCGGCGCCGAGGACTTCCTGGTGTCCGATTCGAACCGTGCGGCGGTCGACCTGATCGAGCGCTGGCCTTCCTGGCCGTACTGGGCGGCGGTGGTGGTCGGGCCAGCCGGCAGCGGCAAGAGCCACCTCGTCAACGTGTGGCGTGCGCGATCGGGCGGCGGCCGCATCGATGCCGGGATGCTCGGTGAGGCCTCCATCTCGGGGCTCGATCGCGACAAGGCCCTCGCGATCGAGGACATCGACCGCGGCGTGGCGGACGAGCGGCTGATGTTCCACGTCCTCAACCTCGCCCGCCAGCATCGCCACACGGTGCTGTTGACGTCGCGGCGGGCGCCGGGCGAGATCGAGATCAGCGTTCCCGATCTGCGCTCGCGGCTGCGCGCGCTGCCGGTCGTCGCAATCGCGGCGCCCGACGAGCCCCTGCTGCGGGCGATGCTCGTCAAGCTGTTCGCCGACCGCCAGCTCGCGGTCGAGCCGCACGTCGTCGCCTACATCGCGCTGCACATGGAGCGGTCGACGGAGGCCGCGGTGCGCATCGTCGCGGAGGCCGATCGGCTGTCGCTCGCGACCAAGCGCAAGGTGACGCGCGCGCTCGCCGCGGCAGCGCTCGGGCGGACCGCCGAGCCGGAGGCGTGAGGCCATTGCGCGGCTGCGGCGGGACCGATTGCCGTCGCCGCAGTGGCTTGTCATGATCTCGTCACGGAGCGCGGCTTCGTCGATCAGCGTGAGCACTGAGGGTCCACGACATGGCACAGCCCCGCAGCAAGGCCAAGGAAGGCGCCCCAGCCGTCCCGCCGCCGACCGGGCCGGCGCGGTTCTACAATCGCGAGCTGTCGTGGCTCCAGTTCAACCGCCGTGTCCTCGAGGAGGCCGCCAATTCGCGCCATCCGCTGCTCGAGCGGCTCAGGTTCCTCTCGATCTCGGCCTCCAACCTCGACGAGTTCTACATGGTGCGCGCCGCGGGTCTCTACGGCCAGGTCGCAGCCGGCGTCGCAACGGTCAGCGCGGACGGTCTCACGGCGGCGCAGCAGCTCGCCGAGATCAACCGCTTTGCCGGCGCGCTCGTCTCGGACAAGCAGGCGCGGTGGGCGGTGCTCGAGCAGGAGCTCGCCGCGGCCGGAATCGCGATCGTCGATGCGCCGCAGCTTACGGAAGCCGAGAGCTCCTGGCTCGAAGTCGAGTTCATGACCCACGTCTTCCCGATCCTGACGCCGATCAACGTCGACCCCGCGCATCCCTTCCCTTTCATCCAGAACAAGGGGCTGACCCTCGCCATCGAGATGGACAGCGCCGACGGCAAGCGGATGAACGGCCTCGTGCCGATCCCCGGCCAGCTCGACCGCTTCATCCGCCTGCCGGCGGCCGCGGGCGCAGGTGCCGCCATCCGCTTCATCCGGATCGAGGCGATGATCGCGATGTTCATGGGCGAGCTTTATCCGACCTTCCAGATCAAGGCGCACGGCGTGTGCCGGGTGCTGCGCGACAGTGACATCGAGTTCCAGGAGGAGGCGGAGGACCTCACCCGCGCCTTCGAGACACAGCTCAAACGCCGCCGGCGCGGCAACGTCATCCGGCTCGAGATCGAGGAGCGGATGCCGGCGCACCTGCGCAAGTTCGTGATCGACGAGCTGGAGGTCGGCGAGAGCTCGGTCTTCGTGAAGGGCGGGCTGCTCGCACTCGCCGACACCGCGCAATTGCTCGTGACCGACCGGCCCGATCTGGCGTTCAAGCCGTTCCACATCCGGTTCCCCGAGCGCATCCGCGAGTTCAACGGCGACGTGTTCGCGGCGGTGAGGGCCAAGGACCTGATCATTCATCACCCCTACGAGTCGTTCGACGTCGTGCTGCAGTACTTGCGGCAGGCGGTCGCCGACCCGCAGGTGATGGCGATCAAGTGGACGCTCTATCGCACCTCGGCCAAGGACAGTCCGATCGTATCGGCGCTCAAGGAGGCAGCGGACGCCGGCAAGACCGTGACCGCGGTGGTCGAGCTCAAGGCGCGGTTCGACGAGTCGACCAACATCAGCCTCGCCCGCGACATGGAGAAGGCGGGCGTGCACGTCGTCTACGGCTTCGTCGAGCTCAAGACCCACGCCAAGCTCGGCCTCGTCGTGCGCCGCGAGGGCAGCGACGTCGCCACCTACTGCCACATCGGCACTGGCAACTACCACCCGCAGACCGCGCGCAGCTACACCGACCTGTCGTTTTTCACCGCCGACCGCGCGATCGGGCGCGACGTGGCCCGCATCTTCAATTTCGTCACCGGCTACGGCAAGCCGGTCGAGCTCGAGGAGATGGCCGCCAGCCCCAACGGCATCCGCGAGCGCATCCTCGAGCACATCCGCGAGGAGACTGCACACGCCAAAGCCGGCCGTCCGGCCGCGATCTGGGCAAAGATGAACGCGCTGGTCGACACGCGCATCATCTCGGCGCTCTACGAGGCGAGCCAGGCCGGCGTCGAGATCGACCTCGTGGTCCGCGGCATCTGCTGCCTGAGGCCCGGCATTGCCGGCATGTCCGAGCGCATCCGAGTGAAGAGCATCATCGGCCGCTTCCTCGAGCACGCGCGCATCTACTGCTTCGGCCGCGGCACGGGGTTGCCGAGCGCGGGCGCGGCGGTCTACATCAGCTCCGCCGACATGATGCCGCGCAACCTGGATCGACGAGTCGAGGCGATGGTCCCGATCAAGAACCCGACGGTGCACGCCCAGGTCCTCGACCAGATCATGGCGGCGAACCTGCGCGACAACCAGCAGAGCTGGCGCGTCAACGCCGATGGCTCGTCCTCGCGCCTCGCGCCGGCGCCCGGTGAGAAGCCGTTCAATGCGCACGAGTACTTCATGATCAATCCGAGCCTGTCGGGGCGCGGCCAGGCCGTGCATCAGCACAAGCCGCCGCGCTTCACCGTGTTGCAGAAGGATTGACCATGCCGTCGACGCGCCCGCCCGACGACCGCGAGAGCGAGAGCGAGCGCAACCTCGAGCCGATCGCGGTGATCGACATCGGCTCGAACTCCGTGCGCCTCGTCGTCTACGAGGGCGCGGTCCGGGCGCCGACGCCGATCTTCAACGAGAAGGTGCTCTGCGGTCTCGGCCGGTCGGTCGCGACCACCGGCCGTCTCGGGGCCGAAAGCGTCGAGCGGGCGCTGAAGTCGCTCGCCCGCTTCCGCACGATCGCCCGCCTGCTCGGCGTCAAGAACGTGCACGCGATCGCAACGGCCGCGGTGCGCGACGCCACGGACGGCCGCGATTTCATCGCGCGCGGCGAGAAGGCCTGCGGCACGCGCATTCACATCCTGTCGGGCGAGCGGGAGGCCGAGCTCGCCGCGTTCGGCATCCGGATGGGCTTCAACGATGCCGACGGCATCGCCGGCGACCTCGGCGGCGGCAGTCTGGAGCTGACCGACATCCGCAACGACAAGCTCCGCAACGCGATGACCTTGCCGCTCGGCGGCTTGCGGCTCATCGACGTCACCGGCAATCGCCTCGACAGGGCGGAGGACGCGATCGACGAGCACCTCGCGCGGGTCGGCTGGGCGGCGGAAGGGCGCGGCCGGCCATTCTACGCGGTCGGCGGTACCTGGCGGGCGCTCGCCAAGCTGCACATGGAGGCGCACGACTATCCACTGCGGGTGATGCAGGGCTATGCGCTCGCCGCGCGCGATGCCATGGCGTTCTGCGAGGACCTGCGCAAGGGCAAGAAGCCGCGCGGCTTCGACGACATCTCCCGGGCCCGGCGCGAGGTGCTGCCGTTCGGCGCGCTCGTGCTCGAGCGCGTGCTGCGTAGGCTCGGTGCGTCGCAGGTCGTCTTCTCGGTGTTCGGCATCCGCGAGGGGCTGCTGTTCAGCCTGCTCTCGGCGTACGAGCGCGCCAAGGACCCGCTGCTGAGCTTCTGCGAGGACTATGCGGGGCTGCGCTCGCGTTCGGTTGCCCACGCCCACGAGTTGGCCGCCTGGACCGATGCATTGTTCGTCGAGCCGGGACCCAAGGAGAGCGCGGCGGAGCGCAGGCTGCGGCATGCCGCATGTCTGCTGTCGGATACCGGCTGGCGCGCGCATCCCGACTACCGCGGCGAGCAGAGCCTCGACCTCATCGCCCATGCGGCGATGACCGGCATCGACCACCCGGGCCGGGTCTTCCTCGCCATGAGCGTGTTCTTCCGCCACGTCGGACCCGACGAGGAGCAGATCAAGGAGCTGTCGTCGCGGCTGCGCGAGATCGCCGACAAGCGCGCGCTCAAGCGGGCGCGGATCGTCGGCGCCGCCATTCGTACCGCCCACATGCTGTCGATCGGCAAGCCGGGCATCATCGCGGACGCCCGGCTCGCCTACGAAGGCGATCGGCTCGTGCTCGTCGTGCCGCCGGCGTTCGCGGCCCTCGACGGCGAGCGGCTGCGGCGGCGGTTTGCCGCGCTCGGCGAGCTGCTCGATCGCAAGACCGAGGTGCGGATCGGGCGTTCATGATGCCACGAGGCTGCCCGAATCTCGGGGCGAATTGTGGTATAGTCGAAGCGAAACGGCTCAATCGGGCTTCTCTTCCTGCATGGCAGACGATCCCTACGTCGTCCTCGGCGTCGCCCGCACCGCCTCGGACGATGACATCAAGCGGGCCTACCGCAAGCTGGCCAAGCAGCTGCATCCCGATCGCAATCCGTCGGACAAGGCGGCGGCGGAGCGATTCAAGAAGGTCGCGGCCGCCAACGACATCATCGGCGACGCAGACAAGCGCAAGAAGTTCGACCGCGGCGAGATCGACGCCTCCGGCGAGCCGCGGCGCGCCTACCAGGGTTTCGGCGCAGGCGCTCCGTTCGGCGGCCGCGCGCGCGCGCCGGCCGGCGGCGAGGACACGGGCTTCGGCGACATCTTCTCCGAGCTCTTCGGTGCCCGCGGCTCCCGCGCCGCGCGTACCGGTTTTTCGCCGCGCGGCCAGGACGTCCGCTACACGCTCGAGGTGGACTTCGTCGAGGCGATCGCCGGCACGACCAAGCGCGTCTCGCTGCCCGAGGGCGCGACGCTCGATCTCGCCGTGCCGGAGGGCGTCGCCGACGGCCAGGTGCTCCGGCTGAAGGGCAAGGGGGCGGCCGGACTTCGTGGCGGCGAGGCGGGCGACGCCCTCGTCGAGATCAAGGTGCGCGCGCACCCGCAATTCAAGCGATCCGGCGACGACATCCTGCTCGATCTCGCGATCGGGATCGACGAGGCGGTGCTCGGCGCCAAGGTCGAGGTTCCGACGGCGACCGGCCGCGTGCAGCTCTCGGTGCCGAAGGGCACGAGCTCGGGCCAGGTGTTCCGCCTCAAGGGCAAGGGCGTGCGCAACACGACCACCGGCAACTCGGGCGACCAGCTGGTGACCGTGCACATCGTGCTGCCGGCGAAGATCGACGACACGCTGTCGTACTTCATGTCGGAGTGGCGCCAGAAGCACGGCTACGATCCGCGGCGCTGATCCTCGGACTTTGCCGCCGCCACCAGATAATTCACATCGGTGTCATCGCCCAGCGACCAGCGATCCGAGAACGGGCTGTAGACGAGCCCGGCATACTGCGGCCGGGCGAGCCCCGCCGCCGCGAGATGCGCATCCATCTCCTCCCTCGTGACGAAGCGGTCCCACTGGTGGGTGCCGACCGGCAACCAGCGCAGCACGTACTCCGCGCCGACGATGGCGAGCGCATAGGACTTCAGTGTCCGGTTGATCGTCGAGAGCACGAGCATGCCGCCCGGGCGCACCAGGCGCGCCGCGAGCGCAATGAAGGCCCGCTGGTCGGGCACATGCTCCACGACCTCGAGGCAGACCACCGCATCGAAGCTCTCGCCGGCGGCGGCCAACACCTCGGCCCGCGCGGCGCGATAGTCGATGGCGAGGCCCTGCGGCTCGGCATGGCGGCGGGCAGCGGCGATGTTCTCTGGCGCCGGGTCGATGCCGGTGGCGATTGCACCGAGGCGTGCGAGTGGCTCCGTCACGAGCCCGCCGCCGCAGCCGATATCGAGCACCTTCAATCCGGCGAGCACCCGCAGTCCTTCGGCCCGGCGGCCGAAATGGCCGATCAGCCGGTCACGGATGAACGCCAGGCGCGGGGGCCCGATCTGGTGCAGCGTGCGGAGCTTGCCATTGGCATCCCACCACGCATCGGCGATGCGCGCGAACCGCTCGACCTCCGCCGTATCGAGCGTCGCTCCGCTGCTCTCGCGCACGCGTGTCGTCATCGGCGCATTGGCTGCTCTCGGTGCGGCACTGTCAAGCGCCAAGGGCGAGGTTGCGGGTCCGTCGTGATGACGTTAAGAGTGTCCGCACAAGGGCCTATCCTGACCTTCGGTTCGATCGTTTGCGCGGTTGCGATGTCGCTGATGGACCTCCTCGTCCCGCGGCGTCGCCGGCACGGCGGGTGATTTGGCGAATGGCTGTCGTAGTCATGAAATTCGGCGGCACGTCCGTCGCAAACGTCGAGCGCATCCGCAATGTCGCGCGCCACGTGAAGCGGGAATGCGACGCCGGCAACAGGGTCGCGGTGGTGGTCTCGGCCATGTCGGGCGCGACCAACCAGCTCGTCGGCTGGGTGCGCGAGGCCTCGATGCTGCACGATGCGCGCGAGTACGATGCGGTCGTCGCCTCGGGCGAGAACGTGACGGCCGGCCTGCTCGCGATCGTGCTGCAGTCGGTCGGCATCACCGCCCGCTCCTGGCAGGGCTGGCAGATCCCGATCATCACCGACAAGGCGCACGGCGCCGCACGGATGGTCGACATCAAGGCCGATCATATCCGTGATCGGATGGACAGGGGCGAGGTGGCGGTCATCGCCGGGTTCCAGGGCGTGGAGCCCGAGCGCAACCGGATCGCGACACTCGGGCGCGGCGGGTCCGATACGAGCGCCGTCGCCATGGCCATCGCGCTCAGAGCAGACCTATGCGACATCTATACCGACGTCGACGGCGTCTACACCACCGACCCGCGCCTCGTGCCGACGGCCCGCCGGCTGCCGCGCGTCTCCTACGAGGAGATGCTCGAGATGGCCTCGCTCGGCTCCAAGGTGCTGCAGACTCGCTCGGTCGAGCTCGCCATGGCACACAAGACGCGC